>OLQU01001510.1_pt1 | contig 15481 bp, 10 predicted proteins | sample 1672271 | NCBI WGS metagenome assembly OLQU01 (sample SAMEA3136666, study PRJEB25190) | human gut metagenome | biome: human gut; feature: human-associated habitat; material: faeces | place: Austria | collected 2013 | reverse complement strand
CAGCGAAGCGTCCCTGCCAGTAACTTTGCGCGTCCGCAGACGCGCCCCCAAGCTGTTCTTCTCCCCAAGATTCCGTGAAGAACCAAAAAAACTGCCTTCCCGAAAGCAATTTTTCGGGAAGGCAGGAGATTCACTCGTTGATGGCGAACATCTTCGTGGACAAATACCGCTCGCCTGTGTCGGGCAGAATGACGACGATGTTCTTGCCCGCGAATTCCGGACGCGCCGCCACTTGCGATGCCGCCCAGACCGCCGCGCCGGACGTGATGCCCGCCAGCACACCCTCGTGCGCCGCCAGCTCGCGCCCCATGCGATAAGCGTCGTCCTCCTTGACGGTGATAATCTCGTCAATCAAATCGCGGCTCAGCACATCCGGCACGAAATTCGCGCCGATGCCCATCAAGCCGTGCGGTCCGGCAATCCCCTTCGACAGCAGGGGCGAGGAGAACGGCTCTACCGCGACGATGCGCACATCCGGGTTCTTTTCACGCAGGTAGCTGCCGATGCCGGTCAGCGTGCCGCCCGTGCCGATGCCCGCGACGAGCACATCCACCTGACCGTCCGTGTCCGCCCAGATTTCCGGGCCGGTCGTGGCGCGGTGGGTGGCGGGGTTCGCCGGGTTGACGAACTGCCCGACGACAATCGCGTTCGGGGTTTCGGCGGCGAGTTCATTCGCCTTGTCAACCGCGCCCTTCATGCCCAGCTTGCCGGGGGTGAGGACGAGCTTCGCGCCATACGCCAGCATCAGCTGACGGCGCTCGACGCTCATGCTGTCCGGCATGACGATGATGGCGGTATATCCGCGCGCGGCGGCGACCATCGCCAGCCCGATGCCGGTGTTGCCGCTGGTAGGCTCAATAATCGTGCCGCCGGGGAGCAGCTTGCCCGCCTTTTCCGCGGCCTCCACCATGCCCAGCGCAATGCGGTCTTTCACACTGCCGCCGGGATTGAAGGATTCGACCTTCGCCAGCAGATGCGCGTTCAGACAGTGCGTCTGCTCAAAGTGAGTGAGTTCAAGCATCGGCGTGCGGCCGATCAGTTCAGCGACGGACTTGGCAATGCGCATAACCAGCGCCTCCTTTTCGTGTCTTTCCTCCCGATAAAGTCAGGAGGAAGAATGACGGCATTATACGCTATTCCTATAGGTTTCGTCAAGCACAAATTTGCCTTTTTTTCGGAAAAAATTTGCCTGAATCTTGCGGAATCCGATATGCGTATGCTATACTGGAAGCAGATGCAAGAGAAACAACATCCGAAAGGCGGGATGCGGGTGGCTCAGGCGGATGACGAGCGGCAGTTCCTCGCGGCGTGCTATCAGCGCCACCGCATCAGCATGATTCGCTTGGCGAAGTGCTATGCCGCTGACAGCGCGGCGGTGGAGGACATTGTGTCGGACAGCCTCGTGGCGCTGATGGAGAAAATCGACCTGCTGCGCACGCTGACGGAAGAGCAGGAACGCGCGTATGTGCTGGCAGTTGTGCGAAACACCGCGATGGACGAACTGCGGCGCAAGCAGCGGCAGCGCGGGCGGTTCCTGCGCGACGGGGACGAGGCGCTCGCGCTTTATCCCGACCCGGCGGCGCTGGAAGAGAAGGTGCTGATGCGGGAGACGATGGCGGCAGTACGCAGGGCAATCGCGGAATTGCCGGAGAAGGAGCAGCAGGTGCTGCGTCTGAAGGTACTGGAAAACCGCACGGACGCGGAAATCGCCGCCGAAACGGGCTTGTCGCCGGGCAGCATCCGACAGTATCTCCACCGCGCGCGGGGCAGACTGCGCGAGAAACTGTTTTGAGAGGAGGAAGCAGCATGAACGAAAAGAATCAGCAGGTGTCGGATGAGCAGATTGACACCCTCATCCGCAGTGGACTTTGGCAGGATGAACAGCCGCTGACGGCGGACGAAGAGAAGCTGGCGGACGCGGCGTTTGCGCGGGCAATGGCGAAAATCGACCGCAAGGCGAAGCAGCAGAAGCGCCGGACTGTCCTGCGCGTGCTTGACCGCGTGGTGCGCGCCGCGGCGTGCCTGATTGTGGCGGTCGGGATTGCGTTCCCGATTGCGCTGGCGAATTCCGAAGCGTTTCGCGAGCAAATCCTCCAATTGGTGCTGTCCATCAACCCCGAAACGGGCATGGCGCACGTCGGCATGAAACCCGCGAAGGAGGAGCAGACCGCGAACGTGCCGCGCATGGACGTGCCGGACAGCTGGGAGGGGCTGTTCTTCCCGACGTTCCTGCCGGACAGCCTGCCGCTGGTGCGCTGCGAAACGACACGCGGCGACCAGGTGCACAGCGAAGCCTACTATGCCGACGAGACGCGCTCCCTGCGCTTTGAGGAGCAGGACAACCTCGACGGCTGGAACGTCCGCGCGGCGGATGCGCGGGTGCTGACGATTTATCTGCACAGCGTGCCGGGCTACCTGATTGACCGCCAGACCGAGGATACGCACGAGGTGAGCATCATCTGGTCGGAAGGGAAGCGGATGCTGCGCGTGACGAGCATCGGGCTGCCGGCGGACGAAGCGGTGCTGGTGGCGCAGAGCGTGAAAAAAATTTTTGCGGAATGATGTCCCGTTTTGCCCCTTTGCAGCGTCTTAATCAGTGAAAGCGCCCGAAAGATGGTTCGGACGCGCCCGACGAGACACGGAAGGAGCGAAACACGATGACGACTCGATGGAAACGGCTGACCGCCCTTCTGCTGATTCTGCTGACGCTGCTGAACGCCGGAAGCGCGCTCGCGGCGGAGGAGTTTTGGAAGTGGGGGGATGTGTACGAAGAGACAAACGCCAATGGAATACCGGCACGGGTGACGTCTTTGCAGGTTTTCCAAGATGAACTGTATTTCGTTTACGGGGGATTACTGCTCAAATGTCATGAGCCGGACGCTATTCCGGAAAAGGTTTTTGAATTGAAAAATCTGCTGCCGGAATACGATGGCGAGAATAGTCCGTATGCTTCTTATAAAGACTATCTGCTGTTTACCGATGGAGATGCGCTGTATATCTTCGTGAAGTTTATGGCGCGGATTTATCGGCTGGATTTTGAAGATGGTACGGTGAAGCCGAAGCTGCGTTCGACGCTGGATTATTCCTCTGTGCCGGAATTGGCATGGGATTTGCAGGATGACGAAACCTATGTATCGGACGTACATGGACAAATCGTCAAAATCGGCGATAAAATCTATATGCGGGGTTCGCAGTGGCAGCGCACGGATTATCAGCTGAATGGCTGCTTAATCTGCTTTTCACTGAAAACGGGAAAAGGCGAAATCTTGGCATACCGTGATGATGAGATTGACGCAGTTATTTCGTGGCAGGAAAACCCGGAATGGACATCTACGCTGCTTGTATATCAGGAGCGAGACCGGAAAACGGATTCTGACGGCACGATATACCACGTTGGAAATCGTTCTGTCTCCGTCTATAATACGGAAGAAAACGTGTCAAGCTATAAGCTGATAGATATTGAAAATCTGTGCTTGGAAAATCAGGCAAAATATGATTTGGACTTTGGCGCATACTATTATAATTCTTCCTGCTCCGGATTCGCATGGGATTCTGAAAGCCAGAGGTTCTTCTTCCTGCATGATAACATTGCATGGTATACAGACGGCATGATGCCCGCGCGTGGATTTGACGAAATTCCAGATAGCGTGGATTATGTGGAGTATGGACTTTTCTGGAAAGGATATTACTATTTCAAAGAGTATGATTGGGACGTGTACGTCTGCGACATGTCGCGTGTGCCAGAAACTAAACGATAAATAGCAGAATATAGCTAAATGACATACTCGTGGTTTCTTGATGCTTCTTATATGGTGCTTCGATGAAGAACGGGAGGAATGCTTATTGAACGTGTAAATAGCAAGCTGGAAATCTGTGTAAAAATACGATAATAAAGGAGATTTACGATGAAAAAGATTGTAGCGTTTGCAATGCTGTGCTGTTTGATGCTGACCATGTGCACGTTTGTTGTTGCTGAACCTGAAGGGCATAACTGGGACGCGGGAACGTGGGTAGATACGCCGACTTGCCAACATCCCGGTCAAATTGAATACAAGTGCCTTAATGAAGGCTGCAATGCCACAAAAGAGGTGAAGGTGCGCGAAGTTGAATGCTCATATAGAGCTGCAACCTGTGAAGTAGCGGAACGTTGCCGTTGGTGCAATGAAAAAAACTGGGAAGCAAAAAACTGGGACATGATTTTCCGCCAGTGGCTTGCATGGAACAAAAGTGCAGGCGCACTGATTGCCGTGAGACAATTGCGGGCACCGGAAAACATCGTTATACAGAGGCAACTTGCGAAGTAGCATCGCAATGTGAAGTGTGCCATACTCCGAACCCGAATGGTTCGGCTTTAGGACATAACTTTACAGCAGCTACTTGTAATGCACCTGCTACTTGCACAAGATGCAACAAAACAGAGGGCGACAAAAAGGCGCATGCCTACCTCCCTGCGACATGCTCGAAGCTTGCCACTTGCAAGTATTGCGGGGCGACGACCGGCACTTACAAAGACCATAATTTCCAAAATGGCAAGTGCACCGCTTGCAATAAGCCGCAGTACGCACTGGACGATGAACCGAACGAAGAAGATGACCTGATGGTGCTTGCGGCACAATAATCGCCCCACGAAAGGAGCCTCCCCATGAAGCACAACCTCCGAATGGCATTCCTGTCCCTCCTGCTGGTGCTGACGCTGGGCGTGATGCCCGTGTTCGCCGAATCTGCCGACCATGCCATGGACTGGACGCACGGCATCGGCAGCCGCTACCGCACGGACGTGACCAGCGCGCTGCCGTTTGAAGACGAACTCTTCTTCATCAGCGGCAGTCAGCTGCTGCGCGTCGATGACCCCGAATATGAGCCGGAAGTCGTCTGCAATCTGGAAGACATCATCTGGTCGGAAGCGCTGAAACAGAGCGGCTATTACGGGCAGGTGATGCTTCTGAACGGCGGCGCGGAGCTGGTGCTGTTCAGCGCGAATGAAGGGCGGCTGTACAGTTTTGTTCCCCCGACGGATGACACGATGGTGCGGATGCAGATGGTCGCGGAACTTGATTACAGCACCGTGCCGCAGATGGGGTGGAAGAAGTTCCCGATTGCGAAGGATTTGTACGACGTGACGGTCGAACAGGCGGTGTACGACGCGGAAAACGGGCTGTACGTCATCGCGAAGGACAAGACGGACGAATACCAGATTGTCCGGTTCGACGTGGATACGGGCAAGGGCGAAATGATGGAATTTGCGCTGGAGGACGAAGAAGACAGCCACCTCATGCCTGATATGCCCGGCTTCTTCCGATGGAGCGCTGAAAGCTCGAAGTATGAGCGCACGCTGTACGACGGCAAGGTGCTGACGATGGTGAACCTGCCAAACGGCGAAGCGACGAGCGTTGTGCATAACTTGGTCAACACGCTGACCCTTCAGCCGATTCAGGATTATGACGTCACGCTGGGCGATTATGTGACGCACGATGCCTACTATGCCTATGCCCCCAACAAGGACAACACGGCGATGTACTTCGTGCATGACAATACGGTGTGGGTCATGGAGTACGACGAGGAAAACAGCCAGTTCAGCGAACCGCGCGGCATTGACAAGCTGCCTTTCTTCGCCGAGGACACCATGTGCGGCTTCTACTGGCGCGGCTTCTACCTCATCCAGACGCACGACGGGCTGTACCTCTGCCACACGGGCGACGAGACGGCGAGAGCGTACCTCTATGGCGGCGTTGAATAACATCCCTATATAAATTACGCGCCTGCTCCCTTTCATTCGGAAGCAGGCGCGCTTTCTATATCCTCAATTATTCCCCAATCGCGTTCCCGGTGTACAGCGTGTAGTACCGGCCCTTCTGCGCAATCAGCTGGTCATGCGTGCCGCGCTCGATGATGCGGCCCTGCTCCAAGACCATGATACAGTCGCTGTTCTTGACCGTGGACAGGCGGTGCGCAATCACGAACGTCGTGCGCCCCTTCATCAGGGCGTCCATGCCGCGCTGCACCAGCGTTTCGGTGCGCGTGTCGATGGAGGAGGTCGCTTCGTCCAGAATCAGCGCGGGCGGGTCGGCAACCGCGGCGCGGGCGATGGACAGCAATTGCCGCTGCCCCTGCGAGAGGTTCGCGCCGTCGCCCGTCAGCATCGTATTGTAGCCGTCGGGCAGCTTGCGGATGAACTCGTCCGCATTGGCGAGCTTCGCGGCTTCCATGCACGCCGCGTCCGTTGCGTCCAAGCGGCCGTAGCGGATGTTGTCCAGCACCGTGCCGGTGAACAGGTGCGTGTCTTGCAGCACCATGCCGAGGCTGCGGCGCAAATCCGCCTTGCGAATCTTGTTGATGTTGATGTCGTCGTAGCGGATTTTGCCGTCCTGAATGTCGTAGAAGCGGTTAATCAGGTTCGTGATGGTGGTTTTGCCCGCGCCCGTGCCGCCGACGAAGGCAATCTTCTGTCCCGGCATGGCGTACATGGTGATGTCGTGCAGCACCGTCTTTTCGGGCGTGTAGCCGAAATCAACGTGGTCAAACGTCACGCCGCCGGACAGCTTGCGATAGCTGACGCTGCCGTCCGCCGTGTGCGGATGCTTCCATGCCCACAGCCCGGTGCGCTCGGTCGTCTCGGTAATCGTGCCGTCGGGCGCTTCCTTCGCGTTCACCAGCTCCACATAGCCATTGTCGGCTTCCGGCTCTTCATCCAGCAGGTTGAACACGCGCTCAGCGCCCGCCAGCGCCATGATGATGGAGTTGAGCTGCTGGGTAATCTGTGAAATCGGCTGGGAGAAGCTGCGGTTCAGCGTCAGAAACGCCACCAGACGCCCCGTGGACATCAGCGCGCCGCCCGTTGCGATGGACAGCGCCGAACCCACCATCGCGCAGATAACGTAGGAGATGTGTCCCAAGTTGTTGTTGATAGGGCCAAGGGTGTTCGCCCAGCGGTTCGCCTCGTGAGCAGACGTGCGCAGCTGCTCGTTCAGGTCGCCAAACTGCTCAATCGCCTTTTCCTCGTGGCAGAACACCTTGACGACTTTCTGCCCGGTCATCATTTCCTCAATGAAGCCGTTGACGCGGCCCAAATTCGCCTGCTGCGCGACAAAGTGCTTGCCGGACAGTTTCGCGAGTTTGGCGGACGCCAGCATCTGGAACGTCAGCAGGATGAGCGAGAGAATCGTCATAATCCACGAATTGTTCAGCATGGCGAAGAACACCATGACGACGGAAATCGCGCTGTTGATGACCTCCGGGATGCTCTGGCTGATGAGCTGGCGCAGGGTGTCCACGTCGTTGGTGTAGATGGACATGATGTCGCCGTGCGAGTGCGTGTCAAAGTAGCGGATCGGCAGGGACTCCATGTGCGTGAACAAGTCCGTGCGGATTTTGAGCATCGTGCCCTGGCCGACGCTGACCATCAGGCGCTGGCGGATGTAGCTGGCGGCAACGCCCAGCGCGAGGACGCAGCCCAGCGGAATCATGGCATTCGCCAAATCGCCCATCGTCTTGGTGCCTTTTTGAATGCCGGCGATGTACACATCCACCAAATCCCGCGTGAACGTGCTGGACTGAATGGTGGCATACGCCGTCACCACAATGCAGACGATGACGGCAATGAACTGCCACAGATAGTTTTCAAAAACGATTTTCATCAGGCGCTTGAGGATGTGTCCCTGCCCCTTGATGGACATGCGGGGCATCGGAGCGCCTCTGCGGCGAGGGCCTCCCATCATTGCGCGTCACCACCCTTCATCTGGTCGGGGCTGTCGAAGTCGCCGCCGCCGGAGGTCTGCGTCTCATAAATCTCGCGGTACAGGTCGGACTTCTTCAGCAGGTTTTCATGCGTGTCGAATGCTTCCACGCGGCCGTTGTCCATCACGATAATGCGGTCAGCGTCCTGCACGGAGGAAATGCGCTGCGCAATGATGATTTTCGTCGTGCCGGGGATGCGCTGGGCAAACGCGCGGCGGATTTTAGCGTCCGTCGCGGTGTCAACGGCGGAGGTGGAGTCGTCCAGAATCAGCACACGCGGCTTTTTGAGCAATGCGCGGGCGATGCACAGGCGCTGCTTCTGTCCGCCGGAGACGTTCGTGCCGCCCTGCTCGATGTGCGTGTCGTAGCCGTCGGGCATCCGGTCGATGAACTCGTCCGCGCAAGCCTGTGCGCAGACCTCTTTGCATTCCTCCAGCGTGGCGTTTTCATTGCCCCAGCGCAGGTTTTCCAGAATCGAGCCGGAGAACAGCACGTTCTTCTGCAGCACCACAGCAACCTGATTGCGCAGGGCTTCCATGTCGTACTTGCGCACGTCCACGCCGCCGACTTCCACCGAGCCTTCGGTTGCGTCGTATAGGCGGGAAATCAGGCTGACGAGCGTCGATTTGCCGCAGCCCGTGCCGCCGATGATGCCCACCGTCTCGCCGGACTTGATGTGCAAATCAACATCGTTCAGGATGGGGTCGCCATTGCCGTCAGCATGGTACTTGAACATGACGTGGTTGAAGTCGATAGAACCGTCCTTGACCGTTTCCAGCGGCTGTTCGGGGTTCGACAGCGACGGCTCCTCGTTCAGCACTTCGACGATACGCCGGGCAGACGCTGTGGACATGGTCAGCATGACGAAAATCATCGACAGCATCATCAGGTTCATCAGCATGTTCATGACGTAGGTGAACATGGCGGTCAGGTCGCCCAGATCAAGCGAACCGCCCGTGACCAGCGACGCGCCCAGCCAGCTCAGCGCCATCACCGAGCCGTAGATGGTCAGCATCATGACGGGGCTGTTGAAAGCGATGATGCGTTCCGCCTTGACGAACAGGTTGTAGACGTTCGTCGCCGCTTTGCCGAACTTCTTGTCCTCGAAGTCCTCGCGCACAAACGCTTTGACGACGCGGATGCCGGAGACGTTCTCCTGCACGGAGGCGTTCAGGTCGTCGTACTTCTTGAACACCTGATCGAACAGGTGCGTCGCGCGCTTGATAATCAGCCCCAGCACAACGCCCAGCAGCACCAGCGGAATCAGGAACACGCCCGCCAGCCCCGGGTTGATGACGAATGCCGCGATCATTGAGAAAATCAGCGTCAGCGGCGAACGAACCGCAATGCGCGTAATCATCTGGAAGGCATTTTGAACGTTGGTCACGTCGGTGGTCATGCGCGTGACCAGACCGGCGGTGGAATATTTGTCGATGTTGGCGAACGAGAAGCGCTGAATGTTGCGGTACATGCCGTCGCGCAGGTTCGCGGCAAAGCCGGTGGAGGCATGGGATGCTGTGTGTGCGCAGACGGAGCCGAAAACCAGCGACAGCATGGCCATCGCCATCATCAGAAAGCCATAGCGGTAAATCGCGCCGGTGTCGCCGCCCTCAATGCCATACTTCACCAAGCGCGCCATCGCCATGGGAATCAGCACTTCCATGACGACTTCCAGCGCGGCAAAAATCGGCGTGAGAATCGTTGATTTCTTGTACTGCTTAATTTGCGCAGATAGTGTTTTCAGCATGAAATCATTCCTTTCCCTCATTATTATTGTGGCAATGCTCTGTTTCGTCCATGTCGTCCTTCAGATTTTCATAGACCTTTTGCAGACATTGCAGGAACAGCTGCTTTTCTTCCTCTGTCATCCCGGCGGACATTCGCTTTTCGGATTGCAGAATGTCCTTGTGGCACGTCTGCCGCATTTCCGCGCCGCTTTCTGTCAGGCGAACATGCTTGATGCGCCGGTCGCGCGGGTCGGTGAAGCCTTCCACCAGCCCTTTCTTCTCCAGCCGCGTCACCAGCCCCGCCAGCGTGGACTGCGCGCAGCCGAAAATGCTCTCTAACTCCTTGAGTGTCCGTGTGTGATTTTCCGCGTCGGACAGCACGAAAAGCAGATGACTTTGCTGCATCGTCAGGTTGTGGGATTGGACATTCCGACAGGCTTCGCGGGCGAGGGCGTTGTCAATGCGCTTGATGTACCAGCCGAATCCTGCCAATTCCTTGTCCATAGGACACCTCCTTGCTGATGTTTTCATTGGAAACAGGGGTGATTATAGCAAATCAATCGCATCATGTCAATAGCATACGATTGAATTTTCAGATTCCGTCACATAGGTTACACCATAACGGTTACACGACCGCTTTCAGCCGTGAAAAATGGCGTCTTTTCGTCCGAAAAACACGGGGAAAAAAGACGTAAAAATTCCTGTCAAAACCCCTTGAAAACCGACGAAAAACGTGCTATAAATAGGCGTTCCCCATAGGAGACAATGAAACGTGATTTTCCCCCCATCCTGCATCAACGAAAGGACATTCACATGGCGCAGAAAAACGTGACCCGTGACATGACGCAGGGCTCGCCTCTGAAACTGATTCTGACATTCTCCCTGCCGCTGCTGGGCGGCTTCCTGTTCCAGCAGCTGTACAGCTTCATGGATACCATGGTTGTCGGCGGCGTGCTGGGCACGGAGGCGCTGGCGGCGGTGGGCGATACCGGATCGCTGAACTTCCTCATCAACGGCTTCTGCATGGGCATCTGCTCCGGCTTCGCGATTCCGATTGCGCAGGCGTTCGGCGCGAAGGACGAGACGGAAATGCGCCGCTATGTGATGCACTCCGTGTACCTGTGCGCGGTGATTTCCGTGCTGATGGGGCTGCTGACCGGCTTCTTCGCGCCGCAGCTCCTGCGGATGCTGAACACGCCGGAGGATATTCTGCCGTTGTCGGTCGCATATATCCAGCCGGTTTTCTTCGCGATTCCGGTTACGGTGCTGTACAACATGTGCGGCGGCGTGATGCGCTCGCTGGGCGACAGCAAAACGCCTGTTATCGCCATCACGATTGCCGCGCTGCTCAACATCGTGCTGGACTACACGTTCATCCTTGCGTTCCACATGGGCGTGGAGGGTGCGGCATGGGCGACCGTCATCAGCCAGCTCATCAGCGGCCTCTGGTGTCTGCTGGTCATCCGCAAGCGATTCACCATCCTCAAAATGCAGCCGGAGGACAAGCGCATCCGTGCGCCGTTTGTCCGCCGCCTGCTGACAATGGGCATCCCGTTCGGTCTGCAGTATTCCATCACGGCGATTGGCTCTCTGACGGTGACATATGCCGTTAACGGCATCGGCACGATTGCAGTCGCGGCGGTCACGGCGGGCGGCAAGCTGAGCATGTTCTTCTGCTGTGTGTTTGATGCGCTCGCCTCGACGATGGCGACTTTCGCCGGGCAGAACGTCGGCGCGAAGAGACTCGACCGCATCAATCAGGGCTTGAAAGCATCCTCCATCATCGGCTGTGTCTACTGCGTCCTCGCGTTTGTGGCGATTTACTTCTTCGGCAAGCCGCTGGTGGGTCTGTTCATCAGTCAGGACAGCGCCGACCGCCAGCTGGTCATCGATATGGCGCAGCAGTTCCTGATTATCAACAGTGTGCTGTATATTCCGCTTTTGTTTGTGAACATTGTGCGCTTCTCCATTCAAGGCTTGGGCTACACCATGATTGCAATGATTGCAGGCCTGATGGAGCTTGTCGGCCGTGCGGTGGTGGCGATGCTGCTCGTCCCGTCGCTGGGGTACGATGCCGCGTGCTTTGCGAACCCTGTTGCGTGGATACTGGCGGATTTGTTCCTGATCCCGTGCTATTTTACCTGCATCCGCAAGCTGCAGAAGCGGTTGTATCCAGAGAAGGCGGCAGCTTCCAGCAAGTGAAATGTGTCCCCCTGCGGTGTGTGCCGCGGGGGTTTTTCGTTTCTTTGCGGATGGATTTTGGTTGCTGCAGGGGGATGCGCCCGCAGGCGCGAAATCCCCGCGCAACACGCGCATATATTATGGAAGAAAGCTCAACTCAATCGCGCGGAAGGGTCAAGGGGCAACGCCCCTTGAAAATTTGCAAATCCCCCTTGCAAAAAGGGGAAAATGCGGCTATAATGAATGGGAATGCGCAAGGATGGGGACGGCGCAGGACAAGCCTTGGAAAGCGAGCCGGGGAGGGTGTGAGCCCGGTCAAGACTGCCTGATGGCAAATCACCCCGGAGCGCGCTTTTCCGAAGCGACGCGGGCGGAACGTGCGGAGCGGGTAGGGAAAGACGGGTTCTCCCGTTATCGAGAAAGCAGGTGCGTGCGCCTGCACAGAGCGGATAGGCATCGTGCCTGTCAAGTTGGGTGGTACCGCGGATGAATCGCAAAAAGCATTTTCGTCCGTCCCAGTGCATTTTCATGCTGGGGCGGACTTTTTTGTTTGCGCCGCAGCAGAGACAACAAGAATGAGGTGCATGGTATGTACAACAAGGTTGCCAAGGATTTGAACTTCCCGGCGCGCGAGAAAGAAATCGCCCAGCTGTGGAAAGACAAGGACATCGTTCGCCGTTCGTTCCATTTCCGCGACGGCGCAAAGCGGCTGACGTTCTTCGACGGCCCGCCGACTGCCAACGGCCGCCCGCATATCGGCCATATCGAAACGCGCGTCATCAAAGACCTGATTCCGCGCTACTGGACGATGAAGGGGTACAGCGTCCTGCGCAAAGCAGGCTGGGATACCCACGGCCTGCCCGTTGAGCTGGAAGTCGAAAAGACGCTGGGGCTGGACGGCAAGCCGCAGATTGAACAGTACGGCATCGAGCCGTTCATCAAGGAATGCAAGAAGTCCGTCTGGAAGTACCTGCATGACTGGGAGGTCATGAGCGATCAGGTCGGCTACTGGGTGGACATGGAGCATCCGTATATCACCTATGAGAATGACTACATCGAATCCGAATGGTGGAGCCTGAAAGAAATCTGGAAGAAGGGGCTGCTGTATCAGGGACACAAGATTGTCCCGTACTGCCCGCGCTGCGGCACGGCGCTGTCCTCCCACGAGGTCGCGCAGGGCTACAAGACGGTTAAGGAAACGTCCGCATACGTCCGCTTCCCGGTCAAGGGCGAGGAAAACACCTACCTGCTGGCGTGGACGACCACCCCGTGGACGCTGCCGTCGAACATGGCGCTGTGCGTGAACCCGACCGACATCTACTGCCGCTTTAAGGCGGAGGACGGCCGCGTGTACATCATGGCGAAGGCGCTGATGGAGACGGTGTTCCCGGAGCAGACCTTTGAGGTGCTGGCGGAAATGCCCGGCACGGCGCTCAAAGGCATGGAGTATGTGCCGCTGTTCGACTTCGCCGTCGGTAAGCTGGACAAGAAGGCGTGGTTCGTCATCTGCGACAACTACGTCACCATGACCGACGGCACGGGCATCGTCCACATTGCCCCGGCGTTCGGCGAGGACGACAACCGTGTCTGCCGCGAAAATGACGTGCCGTTCGTCAACTTTGTTGATCCGCAGGGCTGCATGACGGCGGAAACGAAGTGGCCGGGCGTGTTCGTCAAGAAGGCCGACCCGCTGGTGCTGGCGGATTTGCAGGAGCGCGGGCTGCTGTTCAGCGCGCCGCAGTTCACGCATGATTATCCCTTCTGCTGGCGCTGCGATACGCCCCTGCTGTACTACGCCCGCCCGACGTGGTTCATCCGCATGACGGCGCTGAAGGACAACCTTGTGCGCAACAACCGCACCATCAACTGGATGCCGGAAAACATCAAGGAAGGGCGCATGGGCACTTGGCTGGAGAACGTCCACGACTGGGGTCTGTCCCGCGAACGCTACTGGGGCACGCCCCTGCCGGTGTGGAAGTGCTCCTGCGGCAATATGCACGTCGTCGGCTCCCGCGCGGAACTGCGCGAAATGGCGATTGAAGATCCCGGCGCAGACCTCGAACTCCACCGCCCCTTCATCGACGCTGTGAAGCTCCGCTGCGAAAAGTGCGGCGGCGAAATGGTGCGCGACAAGGCGGTTATCGACTGCTGGTACGATTCCGGCTCGATGCCCTTTGCGCAGTGGCACTATCCCTTTGAGCATCAGGAGGAGTTTCAGCAGAACTTCCCGGCGAATTTCATCTCCGAAGCCATCGACCAGACGCGCGGCTGGTTCTACACCCTCGAAGCAATTTCGACGCTGCTGTTTGACCGTGCGCCGTTTGAAAACTGCATCGTGCTGGGACATGTGCAGGACGAGCAGGGGCGCAAGATGTCCAAGCATCTGGGCAACGTCGTCAGCCCGTTTGATGAGCTGAACAAGTTCGGCGCCGACGCGCTCCGCTGGTATTTCTACACCACCTCCGCGCCGTGGCTGCCCAGCCGCTACTCCGAAAAGGCGGTTCGCGAGGGGCAGAACAAGTTCCTTGCCACCCTGCAGAACGTGTATGCCTTCTTCGCCATGTATGCGGATATCGACAACTTCGACCCGACCGCGCATGACCTCAAGAACGAGCAGCTCAGCCTGATGGACAAGTGGATTCTCTCCAAGCTGAACACGCTCATCAAGCGCGTCGATGACGATTTGTGGAATTATCGCGTGACTGAGCCTGCGCTGGCGATTCAGGACTTCGTGGACGAGCTGAGCAACTGGTACGTCCGCCGCGGCCGCGAACGCTTCTGGGGCAAGGGCGATGTAAAGGACAAGGACGCCGCGTTCACCACGCTGTACCATGTGCTGGTGACGCTGAGTAAGGTCTGCGCGCCGTTCATTCCGTTCCTGAGCGAGGAAATCTATCAGAATCTGGTGGTCAACAACGTGCCGGGCGCGCCGGAATCCGTGCATCTGTGCGACTTCCCGACGGCGGATGAAAGCGCCATCGACGCGGATATGGAAGCGCAGATGGACGCGCTGGTGGAAGTGGTGCAGCTGGGCCGCGCGTGCCGCAATCTGGCGAACATCAAGACCCGTCAAACCGCCGCGAAGCTCTACGTCAAGGGCGCGTCCTTCTCCGAAAGCTATCAGGCGCTGTGCGAGGATGAGCTGAACGTGAAGGAAGTTGTGTTCACCGAGTCTGCGCGCGAGTTCACGACGTATCAGCTCAAGCCCCAGATGCGCACCCTTGGCCCGAAGTACGGCAAGCTGCTGGGCAAGATTGGCCAGCACCTGCAGACGATGGACGGCAACGATGTCGTCGATGCGTTCGAGCGCGGCGAAACCGTGTCGTTTGACATTGACGGCACTTTGGTCACGCTGAGCAAGGATGATGTGCTGACTTCGCCGATGCAGAAATCGGGCTTCGTCGCGCAGGAAGATAAGGGCGTGACGGTTGTGCTGGACACGAACTTGACGCCGGAGCTGATTGCGGAGGGCTATGTCCGCGAGGTCGTCAGCAAGGTGCAGACGATGCGCAAGGAGTCCGATTTCGACGTGACCGACCGCGTGGATGTGCGCTACGAGTGCGGCGACGTGCTGGCGAGCGCCATCGAGAGCGGCGTCGATATGCTCAAGCGCGGCACGCTGGCGGAAGTCGTCGAGCGCGCCCCGATGGACGACACGTTCATCGTCCGCGACTGGTCGATCAACGGTCAGGACTGCAAGCTGGGTGTGCGGGTGCACAAGTAAGGGGAGGCGCCAGAGGCTCTGCCTCTGGACTCCGCAAGGGGCGTTGCCCCTTGACCCCACAAGGGAGTTCCTCCCTTGACCCTTCCGCGCGATTGGGTTGGTGACACTTTCAGGC
>OLQU01001509.1_pt1 | contig 15511 bp, 10 predicted proteins | sample 1672271 | NCBI WGS metagenome assembly OLQU01 (sample SAMEA3136666, study PRJEB25190) | human gut metagenome | biome: human gut; feature: human-associated habitat; material: faeces | place: Austria | collected 2013 | reverse complement strand
ATGTTATAGGCGATATAAATTAAAGGAAGGGTATACCACTGATTATTCATTCCCAATATGGAAAAGAGCATATAGTTTGGCACCACCATAGCCGCGCTTCCCATAGATAAGGGAATTCCGCTGAGGATTACGTAAAACAGCATTTTTTTACGTAATCTGATATTTTATTCAATTATGCTTTCTCTTGCCGTTTCTTTTTTGTGTATTTTGTATATTGTTTAGCTTTATTTTTGTGTATATTTACTGTTGATACAAAAGTCATTGGCTATACGATATTATTTTTCACTCTCTGGTAACGGAATCAGAATGCGCAATTCAAACCATCCATCTTTTGCAGATACAGTCATAGAACCTTTATACTTCTCAGCAATCTCTTTCATGCTCTTTAAGCCAAATCCATGATAGCGCCGATCCTCCTTCGTTGTAATCGGCAATTGATTCTTCATCTTCAGCACGCCTTGAAAACTGTTTTCTATTTTGATCCGAAGAAAGCTTTTTTCTTGGGAGACAGTAACATGAATCAGCCTTCTCTCCGGATTTTCCACTTTTTCCGCACTTGTAATCGCATTATCAAGTGCATTTCCAAATATGGAACAGATATCCATAGGATTTACAAAATCCAGAGCTTTTCCATCTGCCACACAGGTCATCTGAATATTTTTCTCCTGACAATTAAGGCTTTTCGTGGTAAGAATGGTATCTAAAATTCTGTTTCCCATTTTATTCTCCGCTTCATATTGCTGAATTTCTTTTTCCATTTTGTTCAGATATGCAATTTTATCTTTCTCAGAAATTTCCATTTTTAAAAATTCTATCTGATGCTTCAGATCATGATACTTCTGGTTTATCAGATCAATACTGGTTCTGGATACCTGATAATTGGCATACTGCATTCTATGTAGTGCTGCCATCTGTGCCATTTCCATTTTTTCATGTGATTCTTTCAAAATGATATGATATGCGCTAAGAAGGCTTACGCCAGCAATATCTACAATTGTCCGGATAATATAAATATCCCCCGGAACTCTGCTGGAAAAAGGCGTACTGGCAGTTACATAGCTTAAATTGCTGGCTGCGATCATACATACACACATAACCACAGAAATAACAACTTCTTTTCTCTCTACATGAAGATGTTTTTGATCACGGTTTATATACTTTTCTGCCATAAGAAAAAAAACAAACAAAGCCGCCAATGTACCAACTGTAATCAGACACTGGACGGATACAGAATAGGGAGCTCTGCGGTTTTCAAATACATAAGACACCAGCTGCCATCCCAAGGCTCCTGCGAGTTCTCCAAATGCATAAGCGCGCACAGCATAATAAATTACATTTCGCCGATTCATGTCACAAACAGCATAGATCATAAGAGTGGTAAATAAAAAAGCACCTATAATACTTGGAATAAACAAAACAGTGGATATATCTCTGGTTAAAAAATTGTAAATCAGATACATCAGCTCCAGAATAATCAGTTCCACATAGCTCCATATATCCTTGCGTCTTCTTGGATTGAACGATGTATATATAATAACTCCCAGGAAATTTGCCAGCACATAAATAAAGCCTGGAGTTTTTGATAAATCATATTCAAAAAAATAATTGTAAATATTCTGAGCCATCCATATCCCTCCTATTTTGAAACTTCATTCAGATAATCGTTGATTGCATCCATCAGCTGTTTTCTTCTTGCTCTTGAAACTGCAACCACATATTTTCCAAGAAATACATCATTATTCTGAACCCGTTCCACATAGGCGAGATTAATCAGGTAACATTTATTGCAGCGAAAAAAGCTAAAATTTTTCAAAACTTCTTCTGCATCCTTCATGGATCCACGTGCTGTATAACTCTCACCTGTTGTATAATAAATCAATTCATGGTCTCTAACTTCCACGTAAACCAGCTCCTGCATATCAATACGCTGTATTCCATTTCGAATTGCAATGGTTGTATACTGACGTTTTCTCACGGCCATTCTTTCTATGGCATGATTGATCGTTTTTGAAAAAGCGAAGTATGTGATAGGTTTCAAGATATAATCAAAAGCCTGAACCTTGTAGCCCTCCATCACATACTGTGGCATATTGGTAATAAAAATAATCACCACTTCATGATCCAGCTTCCGGATTCCTTCTGCGGCTTCCATTCCATTGACAAAACTCATCTCAATATCCATGAGAATAATATCAAAATCCGCTTTATAGGACGCTAAAATCCCGTCTCCATCTGTAAATTCCCTAATCTGGAAGCTTTCCCCCAGCTGTGTCTCCATCTTTCCCAGATATTCCCTGTATTGCTGACGATATTCATTGTCGTCTTCCACAATTGCAATTGTAATCATAATGCATTTCCCCTTTTACCTTCTCCATTGAAGTCATGATAACATGAAAAAAATTTTCCGTAAAGCTACAGTCTTCATTTACTACTGTTCCTTCCACCTATTCTATACAAAAAGCAGCTCTACCATTGTTATTTTTATATAAAAATGGTATTATAGCTTTATGTACTTGCTCCCTGTGAACATTTCCCTACAGGGAGCTTATTTTACCAGATGAGGAGGAACATAATGAACAATTACAGAATGGGAACCAAGTGTGTTCAGGCTGGGTATAAACCTGGCAACGGAGAACCGCGGCAAATCCCGATCATTCAGTCAACTACTTTTAAATACGATACCAGCGAGGATATGGGAAAACTTTTCGACCTTGAAGCTGAGGGGTATTTCTACTCCCGCCTTCAGAATCCTACCTGCGACCATGTTGCAGCCAAGATTGCTGCAATGGAGGGTGGAACTGCAGCTATGCTCACTTCTTCCGGACAGGCAGCCAATTTCATGGCTCTGTTCAATATCTGTGAGTGCGGAGACCACATTGTGGCTTCTTCTTCCATTTATGGCGGAACCTTCAACCTGATCTCTGTTACCATGGCCAAAATGGGAATCACCGCAACCTTCGTTTCCCCAGATGCTACTGAAGAAGAATTAAACGCAGCTTTCAAGCCAAATACCAAAGTTATGTTCGGCGAAACCATTGCGAATCCGGCACTTACCGTCCTGGATATTGAACTTTTTGCAAAAGTTGCTCACGAACATGGGGTTCCCCTTGTAGTAGATAATACCTTTCCTACACCAGTAAACTGTCGCCCCATTGAATGGGGTGCTGACATTGTTACTCACTCCACCACCAAATACATGGATGGACATGGTGCAGCATTAGGCGGTGCTATAATTGATGGCGGTCACTTTGACTGGATGGCGCACAAAGACCGATATCCGGGACTTTGCACCCCAGATGAAAGCTATCACGGAATTACATATGCTGAGAAATTTGGAAAAGAAGGCGCATTCATCACGAAATGTACCGCTCAGCTTATGCGTGATTTCGGTTCCATGCAGTCCCCGAACAGTGCTTTCATCCTGAATCTTGGACTGGAGTCCTTGCATGTACGCATGCCGAAGCATGTGGAGAATGGACAGGCTGTAGCAGAATTTCTGGAAAGCCATCCGAAGGTAGCTTACGTAAATTACCCTGGACTTCCATCTAATAAATACTATGACAGAGCGAAGAAATATCTGCCAAACGGCGGCTGCGGTGTTGTTTCCTTCGGTCTGAAGGGCGGCCGTGAAGCAGCTTCCACCTTTATGCAGAACTTAAAGCTTGGCGCAATTGAGACTCACGTAGCAGATGCAAGAACCTGCTGCCTGAACCCTGCCACCTCCACCCACAGACAGATGACAGACGAGCAGCTCATTGAAGCTGGCGTACCGGCAGAGCTGATCCGTATCAGCCTTGGTCTTGAGGATAAAGAGGATCTGATCGCGGATATTTCCAATGCGCTGGATGCAATTAAATAATTGCATGCTTTCCACAATAACGGATTGAAATTATAGAGTTTTACACTTTTTATAACTATTCCTACACATAAATCCCCATAACAGACCTTAAATTTGATCTGTTACGGGGATTTTTCTTTTCCTCACTAAAGCATATACCACGTCAATTATTTTCGATGGAGAACTGCCATGTTTTTTTTCCATATTATTGAACTTCGAATAAGCAATAACTTCTCCATCTCCATCTCCATCTCCATTTTTACATTTTTACATTTTTACAAATGCTATGCCAGAATTTTTTATTGTAATTCCAGGGCAGGTATGATACAATTTATCCGGTTAACGGAATGCAGCACCAGGGGGAGCGCCCTTGTGCTGCGGTCAGAATTTGTGATGACGAAAACCAGATTGCGAGGGAGCCCGTAGGTCCGGGTTGAGAGGATCCCGTTAGGATCGACCGAAACCTGTTCACCTGTTTTTTTGCAGGTGGATTGTCAGCATCTGCTCGAAAGTCATTTTCGATACATGCTGGGAGGCATGTATTTTTTTATTTACGCGAATAAGAATAATGGAAAAACCTTTTTTCAAACATGTTATGGTTTGAAATTTGGCAGTTTTCCTGTTATAACCGACTTCCAGCAGAAATAAAGTTACTGCCCATTTTATTCGCAGCGATTCGCTTTGCGTAACATTTCAAATGCACAGTAACACATTATATGATCAAACAAAAGCATGGAGGTATTTCACTATGAAGAAACACATTGTATCCGCACTTTCCATGGCATTATGCCTGGGACTTACCGCAGGGAGCGCTGTCACTGTTTTTGCAGAGGACACTAAGACGATTGATTCTCTGAAGATTGCATTTTCCCCATACGCGGATTCCGACACTATCACCACTGCTACCGAGCCGCTGGAAGATTTACTGAAGGAAACATTGCTCACCAAGGGGTATGACGTGGAGAACGTGGACATGACAGTAGGTACAAGCTACACCGCTGTTGGCCAGGCTTTAAGTGCAGGAAGCGCAGATATCGGATTTATTTCCGGCGGAAATTACGTACTTTTCTCTGATGACTGTGACGTTCTTCTTACCGCCCTTCGCTATGGAATCAACAAAGATTCTGATGATCCGAAAGATTGGAATGATGGTACAATCGAAGAAAACACCGATGAGATGTCTACCTATTACCGTTCTATTATTCTGGCAGGTCCAAGCGAAAAGGGACAGGCTTTACTGGAAAAGGTAAATAACGGCGAAGAGCTTACCTGGGATGATCTGAACGATGCTACCTGGGCTGTTATGGGACCAACTTCAGCTTCCGGTTATATTTATCCAAGCTTATGGCTGAACGAAAAATATGGAAAGGGAATCAGTAATCTGGCAAATGCGGTAGAATCTGATTCTTATACAACCTCTCTTGCACGTCTGGCTTCCGGACAGGCTGATGTGATGGTTTCTTATGGCCACATCCGTACCAAATACGCACCGGAATGGAAAGAGACCTTCGGAGGTACAGATGATATGGTAAATCAGACTGGTGTGATCGGAGTTACAGATAAGATTTACAATGATATGATTGCCTACAGCAAAACTTCTGAAGTTATGCAGGATGAAGATTTCCGCCAGGCGCTGGGAGATTCCTTTATTGAGATTGCGAATACGGACGAGGGAAAAGATATTATCAGCGTGTTCAGCCAGGTTGGATATGAATGGGGCGATGACTCCAATTACGATGGCGAACGAGAGGCGCAGGAGCTGCTGAAGTCTATGGAATAGACTTCAACTTTTCTGAATAGTTACAAAATATTTTAAACTGCCGGGGCAGGTTATTTGCCTCGGCAGTAGTTTTAAACGAGGTCAATTTTATCTATGAATTTACAGATTCAGCATATCGCAAAAAAATTTCATAATGGCACAAAAGCCCTGGCAGATGTGAATTTCTCCGTCTCACAGGGGGAATTTGTCTCGGTGATCGGGCCTTCGGGGGCGGGGAAGACAACACTCTTTCGCATTCTCAATGGAATGATGGACTGCACTGGAGGGCAGGTGCTTCTGGATGATAAGCGCTTTGATTCTCTAAAAGGAAGGAAAAAACGTGAACTGCAAAAATCCATCGCAACTATTTATCAGGACTTTTGTCTGGTGGAGAATTCTACCTGTCTGAAGAATGTGCTGACTGCCGGACTTCCTGATATGGGCTTTTTTCAGGGCGTGTTTGGACTTTATGGAAAAACACGTAAAGAAGAAGCTCTGAAACTGCTGGATCGGGTTGGACTTCTGGAAAAGGCAGAGGAACCGATTAAGAATCTGTCTGGCGGACAAAAGCAAAGGGTGGCAATTGCAAGAGCACTTATGCGGCACCCGGCGATCCTGCTGGCAGATGAACCGGTGGCGTCTCTTGATCCAGTTATCGGGAGACAGATTCTAGGGTTGCTGAAGAGTATTCATGAGACTGATGGTGTCACCATTTTAATGAACAGCCATAATCTGGAATTCTCCCAGGAGTTCTCCGACCGACTTATTGGTCTGAAAGATGGCAAGGTTGTATTTGACGGTAAGACTGCTGATCTGACTGATTCTATCACTACACAAATTTATAACAAAAATGATACTCAGATAGAGAATAAGCGAGGTGTCGCTTATGAATGATAACAAAATAAGCAAAAATTCCATTGTGGCAAAATTTGCTGTTCCAATTTCTTTTCTGATTTTGTTTTTCCTTGCAGCAAATTTCACAGGCTGTGATCCCATGACTTTCTGGAAACGAAGGAGCCACCTCACTGACCTGGTCGTGGATATGATCCCGCCAGATTTTTCCTATATTCAGAAGATCCTGCTGCCACTTTTTTACACCATTCAGATGTCTGTTACCGGAACGGTACTTGGCATCTTTTTTGCCCTTGTACTCTCGCCTTTTGGCGCTGCAAACTTAGGATTTCCAGCTGTAATACGACGGATACTTAGAATTGTAATCCAGATTCTCCGTTCTTTTCCAGCCTTGATTCTGGCGCTTACTGCTACCTTTCTTTTCGGGCTTGGAACCTTTGCAGGTACTTTTGCCATTACCTTGTACACCTTTGCCATTATGACAAAACTTACCTACGAGGATGCAAGTGCCGCCGATGTAAAAGCTTACCAGGCACTTCGGGCTATGGGTGTTTCAAAGTATGTAGCTTATATCCATGGAATTCTACCAGAGATCATTCCTGGATTTCTCACCAATGCACTTTACCTGTTGGAAACCAATGTACGGCACAGCTCCATTTTAGGATATGTGGGAGCTGGCGGTATCGGACTGCTTCTCAATGAGAAGATTTCCTGGTTGGAGTATGACAAAGTGGGGACCATTCTGCTGATGCTGTTTCTAACAGTGTGTGTGATTGAATATTTCAGTCGGTATCTGGCCGCCTTGATACGAAAAGAGCGCACAATAAAAAAAGAGCAGGCCAGACTGCTGCTTCTGTTTCTGGCTGCCCTGTTTCTGATCTGCACGTTTACCCTTTCCCTGCCGGATTTTTCCAGAACCAGTCCACAGACTTTGCGAAATATGTTTGCTGGCTTTCTGCAGCCAGACTGGAGCTTCTTTTTCTCGGCTGAAAAAGATGGGCTTGGGTATCTTTTACTGGAAACAGTGTGCATTGCTTTTATTGGAACGGTAATCGGAGCCATTGTATCTGCACCGCTGGCTTTTCTAAATACCAAACGTTTCGTACCTGCTCCTGTGTCCTTTCTTTTTAACCTGGTGATCATGGTAATCCGTTCGGTGCCTTTTCTGGTGTATGGACTGATTTTCATCCGGGTATCCGGGCCAGGAGCTTTCACAGGAGTGCTGACATTGGCCGTATGCAGTATCGGACTTCTCACCAAAAGATTTACAGAAGCACTAGATGCCCTGGACCCTCGTCCCTATCATGCGCTGCTGGCCATGGGGGTCCGTCCTCTTCCCGCCATCTGCCACAGTGTCCTGCCGCAGCTGAAGCCTGTTTTCACCTCTATCATCCTCTACCGGTTTGATGTAAACATCCGTGAAGCTTCCGTTCTCGGTCTGGTAGGCGCAGGCGGAATCGGAGCGCCCCTTATTTTTTCCATGAATCAATATGCCTGGGAAAAAGCTGGTGCAATCATGCTGGGATTGATTCTGTTGGTGTGGTTTATCGATATGGTATCTGAAAAAATCGGAGCTGGCAATTGATGGCTAGCTCCGATTTTCTGTCTTCTGGATCCTGTTTAAAAAATCTTTTAAACCTCGTCGTGAAATTTCCAAAGACTTTCAAGGGATCTTTTCATTCTGTTATTTTTCTAATTTTCTATAATTCTCAGCCTTATCGTACTCCTTATGCACGCCATCATCCTCGTACAAAGTATAACTGCTGCCTTCATATCCCAGCATAGTGAGTTTGGAAGTATCAATATCCTTCACACACTCCGCAGCCTCTGCAACCGGAATACACTTACCACTACGGATAAACAGAGGCACTTCATTTAAGGCAACCTCCACATAATGAACGCCCTTTTCCAGAATCTCCTCAGAAATGCTTCCGTCTGTCAGAAATTTCACAAACTTCATTTCTTCCGGAAGGTAAACATAACGCCCTCTTGCGTTCTGCTCGTAAACCGGTGCGATCATAATCTCATTTCCAAGGATCAGCTGGTCTTCCACCCGGATTGCCATCTTATCATCCGGATAAACAAAGCCAAGTGGTTTGAAATACATATCATCGTTTAAAACGGCCTTCATGTATTCGCTGTACAGATACGGAACAAGGCGGTATCTCGTATTTACCACATTTCGGAAATCCTCAACATTCTCAAACTGATAGCACTCTTGCTCTCTTGTTCCGATTGCGGAATGGTTACGCATAAGCGGAGTAAATACCCCAAGTGCCATATGGCGAAGCACCAGGTCTCTTGTTGCATCCGCACCAAATCCGCCAAGATCTGCTCCTGTGTAAAGGAATCCGCACATATTCAAAGACGGCAGCATTTTCAGGTTCAGAAGAATGTGTGACCACCAGGATTTATTGTCTCCCATCCAGATTCCGCCGTAACGGTGCATTCCAATATAGGAGGAACGGGAAAACATCAGGAAACGCTTCTCCGGATCAATGCGGTCGAATGCTTCGCCTGCTGCTCTTGTCATATTGTAGCCAAACAGGTTATGTACCTTGTCGTGACGGATCTTTTTGCCATCCACATTATGATAAAATCTGCGGTAATCTTCTGGGTTGTTTGCGAGTCCGTTTAGCTCGCCCTGCATTTTCCAAATGTGGATCTTACCTTCTTTATCCTGGTAAAACTCTCCGGCAAGTTTCTTCGCCTCTTCCATTCCCTCTGAGGAATAGAAAATAGCAGGCTCATTCATATCGTTCCAGAAGCCTTCAATCCCCTGGCTAATAAGGAAGCTGTATTTGTCTCCAAACCACTTTCTGGCATCCTTGTTCAGAAAATCCGGGAAATGAGTATCCCCCGGCCATACGGCTGCCACAAAATCACTTCCATCCTCCCGCTGGCAGAAGTATCTTTTTTCCACACCTTCCTCGTAAACCTCATAGCCGCTTTCCACTTTTACACCAGCATCAATAATAGGGATCAGGCGTAGCTCCTGGTCTTTCATCTCTTTTACAAAATCCGGGAAATCAGGGAAATTCTCCGGATTCAACGTAAAGTCCTTATAGGAATCCATATAATCGATGTCCATGTAGATCATATCCAAAGGGATGTGATTCTCACGATAGCCGGCTGCCACCTTGCGAAAATCCTCCTTGGTGGTATATCCCCATCTGCTCTGTCCGAAACCAAATGCAAATTTCGGGGGAATATAGCTGCGTCCGATCACATGGCGAAACTGCTTTACAATATCATAGGCAGATTCACCTTCAATCACATACACATTCAGATCTGCATCTGCGCATGTCACTTTCAGGGTGTCCATTCTGGTATATCCAATATCAAAGGTCAGTTCAGAAGGGTAGTCGAAAAACAGTCCAAATGTTGTCTTTCCGCTTACAATGATAAAGTTGTGGGCACCATACAAAGAACGCTTGTCTTCCGTATGGTTTGGATCATCGGTACAATTGCTGATATAGCAGTATCCTCTTTTATTGATGCCGCGGTTGGCTTCCCCAAGCCCATAAACAATATCATCCTCATCCATCACATATGTAAAATCAAAGCCCTTTTCCAGGCTGATTTTTCCATAAGGAAAAGCGCCATTCGCTGTTTCAATCTTCTCTGTTACTGCCTCCGTATCAAAAGGAGCTCCGTATCTGTATTTTCTGATCATAACAATCTTCCTCGTCTTTCAAAAAAGAGGCAAAAAATTTTGCCCCTTTAAGTCTGGTTATCTGCTGTCCGTTTCTCGTCCAGTAACCTGTTTATTTATATAACACAAATGCCTCATAAGGTTTCAGCACGACCTTGCCCGCAAATACTTTTCGGTCAAGGTTTGTAATCAGGCACCGGGAACCTTCAAATTCTGCAGGAACTTCAAATTCTGCAGACTGCTCACTGAAATTGCAGACTGTAAGAAGTCTTTCCTCATCCAGCTTTCTCATATATGCGAAAATCTGATCATCCTCACGGCAAAGCGGTTCAAACTCACCGTACACAATAATATCTTTCTCCTTGCGAAGAGCGATCAGTTTCTGATAATAATGGAAAATGGAATCCAGATCATCCAACTGACTGGCTGCATTGATTTCTTTACAGTTCGGATTTATTTTAATCCACGGCTCTCCATCTGTAAAACCTGCTTTTTCTGAACCGTCCCACTGCATAGGTGTTCTTGCATTGTCACGGCTTCTGAGCATCAGACATTTCATCATGTAATCCGGCTCCATCAGCCCTGCATCTGTCAGCTCTGTATAATACTGAATGCTCTCAATATCCTTATAATCTTCCAGCTTATGGAAATATGCGTTTGTCATGCCAAGCTCTTCTCCCTGGTATACATAAGGGGTTCCCTGCATCATATGAAGACAGGTTGCCAGCATTTTTGCAGAAGTTTCTCTGTATGCCGGATTGTCATTTCCAAATCTGGAAACGCTTCTTGGCTGATCATGATTTCCCAGGAAAAGACTGTTCCATGCTTTTCCCTGAAGTTCTTCCTGCCATTTGATCATCGTCTTTTTGAAAGCCTTAAAGTCATATCTGTCAGTGGTCCATTTGCCAAACTCCGCATGCGGGGAAGCATCTTCTACATGTTCAAACTGGAACACCATATTCAGCTCGCCACTGTCTTCCCCGGCATATTTCTGTGCCTCTTCAATGGTAACACCAGAAGTTTCCCCAACTGTCATGATATCATATTTGGACAATACCTCACGGTTCATTTCCTGTAAAAATTCATGGACCCGCGGACCGTGAACGCTGTATGGACCGAAATCTCCATACAGGCCGCTTTTCACTTCTCCATCCGGGAAAGCCTGATCCTTTGAAATCATACTGATCACATCCATACGGAAGCCGTCGATTCCCTTGTCACACCAGAATTTCATCATATCGTAAACTTCCTGGCGCACTTTCTCATTTTCCCAGTTCAGATCCGGCTGTTTTTTGGAAAACAGGTGCAGGTAATACATCTGTGTCTCATTGTCGTATTCCCATGCAGAACCGCCGAATGCACCGCCCCAGTTATTTGGCTCTTTTCCGTTTACCGGATTTTTCCAGATGTAATAGTCACGGTACGGATTATCCTTGGACTTTTTGCTCTCCAGGAACCACTGATGTTCGTCTGAAGTATGATTTACAACCAGGTCCATCAGCACCTTGATTCCACGCTCATGCGCCTGAAAAAGCAGCTCCTCGTAATCCTGCATGGTTCCGTAATCTTTGTAAATTCTGCGATAATCTGAAATATCATAGCCATTGTCATCCTGTGGGGACTCCAGCATAGGTGAGATCCACAGAACATTTACCCCAAGTTCCTTCAGATAATCAAGTTTCTCTATAATTCCTCTGATATCACCAATTCCATCCCCATTGCTGTCATTGAAGCTTTTTGGATAGATTTGGTATACAATACTTTCTTTCCACCAGTTCTTCTTCATTTCCTGGCTGTCCTCCTGATATTCTATATTTATTTTCCCACAGAATATTCTTGCCCGGTACATGACCGCAGTGAAATATTCCCATGGCGCGTATTTGTTTTCTCTATTTTACTGCACCGGCTACTACACCATTCATGATCCATTTCTGACAGAAAATATACACGATCAGCACTGGAAGCAGAACAAGCAGATAAGAAGCAAATGCCAGATTATAATCAACAGAAAACTGTTTTTTAAATACATACTGGGCAAGCTGCAGTGTCTGTTGGCTTTCATCACTTAACAGTACCAATGGCATGGTAAAGTCATTCCAGGTCCACATGAAGGAAAGAATTGCTACTGTAGCTGTGGTAGGCTTCAGAACCGGGAAAATGATCCTGGAAAAAATCTGAATCGGATTTGCCCCGTCAATCATGGCTGCTTCGTCAAGTGCCTCCGGGATTGCCTTTACTGCCCCTGTATAAAGGAACGTATTCATAGGAAGACCGAAAATAATGTACAGGAATGTAATTCCGAAAATGTTATCCAGATGAAAAGTATTTGCCTGCACAACCAGCGGAAGCATGATTACCTGGAACGGTATAAACATGGCACTGATAAAGTAATAATACATGAGGGAAAAGAATTTGCTCTTTTTACGGTTTCTTGTGATGGCATAAGCGGCAAAAGAGTTTGTGATCAGTGTAAAAATCAGATTCACCACTGTGATAAATGCTGTATTAAGAAACTTTCTTGGAAAATTTGTCATTACCCAGGCATCTGCAAAGTTCTGAAGTCTGATTTTCCTTGGCAGTGCCAGAATGTTGTTCATATCTGTTGGATCCTTGATGGCAATCATCAGTGCCATATAAAGAGGCAGAAGGATGACAAGTACGATTCCAATGATCAGAAGGATCGTAACAGGCCAGTTGTAACGCTCTTTTACTTTCACTGTATTCTGTTTCATCCTAATTTTTCCTCCCTCTTCTCAAGTACACGCAGCTGGAATACGGAAATCAGTACCACTACCACAAAAAGCATAACTGCATTGGCTGACTGATAGGCGAACTGTCCGCCTCCGAAGCCCTTTTTGTAGATCAATACTGCAATAGATGTTGTGCTGGTTCCAGGACCGCCATCTGTCATAGCCATGATCTGATCGTAAACCATCAGATAACCCTTTGCGGAAAGTACCATATTGATGGTAAAAGATGGTGCCAGCAGAGGGAACGTGATTTTGCTGAATCTTTTGAAGCCGGTCGCTCCATCCAGGTCAGCAGCCTCATATACATCTGTGTCAATGGACTGAAGTCCTGCAATGTAGATCAGGGTGTTAAAAGCGCATCCGATCCATAAGGATACCGCAACAATTCCCCAGATGGCATGATTGGTTCCAAGAATATTTACACTTAAAGCTTTGATTCCAAGGCCTTTTCCCAGCTGTGGAATCAGGTTCGCAAAAATATAGTTGAAAATAAATCCTACGATCAGACTTCCCAGCATATATGGAAGGAAATAAAAAGCTTTGATTGTGTTTTTAAACTTGATCTTTGCATTTAATGCACAGGCCAGGATCAGACTGATCACGTTTACCAGAATAGTAGTGATCACCGCAAATTTGAATGTAAACAAATATGCATTTCCTGTATCCACATCAGAAAACATATGGATATAATTTCGAAGTCCTACAAAATTCCACTCTCCATATCCTCTCCAGTCTGTAAAACTGTACATAACACCTTTTAAGAATGGAATGGTGTGGAAAGTGAAAAACAGAACTGCAAGAATTCCTACATAAATGTAGTAAACCCGGTTAACAGCAGGTTTTTTCCGTGGGGCTTTATTCTTCATGGAATCCTCCCTTATTTTCTTACAAGGCTGCTGTTCACTCAGTGGCCAGCAGCCTTACAATTCATACGGATCAAAAGGTGACAGTTCACGTTCTTCACCTTTCGCCTGTATTTTCCATCAGTCACATAGATCAGTCTACATTTGCAATGTCATATTTCTCATCGCACTGTGCAAGGAACTGATTTATGTTCTCCTCGTTGTCCATTCCGTTTGTGTAGTTCAGGCACATTTCGGTCAGAAGTGCGGACATATCAAATCCGGATGGATAGTAATGATCTGGGAAGTTTGCAACCTTTCCAGCTGCAATATCTTCTTTCACACCTGCCACTGTCTCATTCTCCTGCTCTACACCTTTTACAGCTGAGAAAGCAAACTGATCATCAATGTACATTTTTGCATTTTCCGGCTCAAGCATAAAGGATACAAATTCTTTTGCCACTTCTTCATTTGCACTGTCTTTGCATACGCCAAGAAGTATATCTACACCAGAGGTTACATAGTTCTGGGATTCCTCATTGGAAGCCGGAAGTGCAAACATATCTACATTGATATCTTTATTTGCATTTTTGTACTGGTTGATTGCCCAGTTTCCATTGATGATCATGGCTGCTTCGCCATTTGCAAAAGCTTTATTTCCATCATCATAGGTAAGTCCCATAAAATCGTCCTGGGCATAGTCGAGAAGCTTCATATATTTTTCTGCAATTTCCTCGTGGGTTCCAACGAATGTGGTCTTGCCGGCTTTACGGTCATCATTGAAGCCTTCCGGAGCAAGGTCAGATGCAATACTGTTCCATGGGCAGTTACTTGTCCAAGCATCTTTGTATGTCATAAGAAGTGGCTGTTCACCTGCATCCTGAAGTTTCTCGAGCACATCAATGAATTCATCCCATGTTTTTGGAATCTCAATTCCATGTTCTTTGAATTTGTCAACGTTATAAATGACACCGGAAGCGTTTGTTGCATAAGGAACGCCATATACCTTCTCTTCTTTGTCCTTGTTTACATCATATACCATCTGAAGGTAGGATTCCTGAATGTTGGAAACGTAATCTTCGCTGCTTAAGTCTACCAGCATTCCGGCACTTTCCACCTCTGTATAGTTGTTGTCACCGCCCATTGCTACGATATCAGGCATATCATTCTTTGCCATTCTGGTCTTTAATACAGTTCCTGCATCAGCCGGAGCTGTGATCTTGATTGTCACGTCCTTATGAGTTTCATTAAACTTATCTACCAGCTTCTGAAGAATGTCCTTGTTTTCGGCCTTGCTGGAAAAAAGCTCCAGTTCCGTTCCCTTTGCGGAAGATTCTCCCTCAGAGGAGCTGCCGCATCCGGTAACTGTACCAACCAGCAGTGCACCTGCCATTAATGTGCAAATAAGTTTCTTGTTCATCTTTCTTTCCTCCATTATTTTACTTAATGAAAGCTGCGCAGCACTTGTTTATTGAAAGCTTTCCTGGACACGTCTGTCCTGCTTTCCTTTCGGTGGCTTCATAATATCGTAACTTTCCAGCAAAATCAACAGGTTTCTCGAGAAACTTAAATTGTAGACAAACTTTTATTTTGTATTTTGTGCATATTGTATATTTTTTTATCATGCAGATTCATGAGTTCTTAGATTGTCCCCCCTGTCTTATAATTTCCCCGGATAGCAGGGATTTCATGCAAATTGTTTTCTTTATGTAACAGGAATCCAAACGTAAGCTTCTGTTACGAAAAAAACAGTCAGGCTCCAGAGCGTGTTTGAAAAAGGCTTTCTGCAAGATGTGCGTCACAATTTGTGGGAGA
>OLQU01001506.1_pt1 | contig 15526 bp, 13 predicted proteins | sample 1672271 | NCBI WGS metagenome assembly OLQU01 (sample SAMEA3136666, study PRJEB25190) | human gut metagenome | biome: human gut; feature: human-associated habitat; material: faeces | place: Austria | collected 2013 | reverse complement strand
AGAAAGGGTAAACCATGACGACCTTTCATCTGACGGTGGTCACGCCGGACGGCTGCGCCTTTGACGGGCAGGCCGAGCGCATCGTCTGCCGCGCCATTGACGGCGATCTGGCCATCCTTGCCAAACACGGGGATTACTGCACCGCGCTGGGCATGGGCGAAGCCCATATCGTGGATGCCGAGGGCCAGCGCCGCCGCGCCGCCTGCATGGGCGGGCTGCTGAGCGTGCTGGATGGCAAAGTGCGTCTGGTTGCCACCACATGGGAGTGGGCCGAGGAGATCGATCAGGCCCGCGCCGAGGCTTCCAAGAAGCGCGCGGAGGAGATCCTTGCGCAGAAGAACCTCGACAAGCGGGACTACGAGCTGGCTCAGGCGCGTCTCAAGCGCGCACTGGTGCGTACCTCTATCCACTAAAACAAAAAGAAAAGGAGCCATTGCACAACCTGTGCAGTGGCTCCTTTTGCGTGCATGATGAAATTAAAAATAAGATTTCCGCTGAACATGCCCAGAGCGAATGTGGAGGGCATTTAAATCGTAAAAACGTTACATCATATTTGCCTTCTCGATCAGGTTGCGGATGTGATGAGCCAGCATCTCCACCGCAGCGGTGTTCTCGCCGCCGTTGGGTACAATGATGTCTGCGTTGCGCTTGCTGGGTTCCACAAAAGCCTCGTGCATGGGCTTGACGGTGGTCAGGTACTGATTGATGACGCTGTCCAGACTGCGGCCCCGCTCCTTCACATCCCGCACCAGACGGCGCAGGATGCGCTCGTCGGCGTCGGTGTCCACATAGATCTTATAGTCGAACAGGGCGCACAGCTCCGGCTCCACAAAGGGCAGGATGCCTTCCACGATCAGCACCGGTGCGGGCTCGATGTGCTGCACCTTGTCGCTGCGGTTGTGGTTGGAGTAGTCGTACACCGGGCAGTCGATGGCGCGGCCTGCCTTCAGCTCCTGCAGATGGTAGATCAGCAAAGCGTTGTCAAAGGCATCCGGATGGTCGTAGTTCAGCTTGCAGCGCTCCTCAAAAGGCAACTCATCGTGGCGCTTATAGTAGCTGTCGTGGGAGATCAGGCGCACTTCATCCTCGCCAAAACGCTCCTTCAGCCGCAGGGCAAGGGTGGTCTTGCCGCTGCCGGAACCGCCTGCAATGCCAATGATCAGATTATTCATAGGGATCCCTCCTGCATCATCCTGCCGCTTTGGGTGGAAAAAAGGGCAGGAATGGATTATAATAGGTGCAAAGCTGCCTGTCCGGGACACAGCGCCGGGCGGGCTTGTTCCTGTACATCATAACACAAACCGGCACATTTTTACAGCCCCAGGGCTGCAAATGTGCGAGATAAGGGAAAATGCCATGCAGAAAAAACAATTTCAACAAAATATGAAGGACAAGGTCCGGGTGTTTGAGGATGGCGGCATCCGCCTGCTCAAACGGGGACAGAAGGGCGTGGTACACGCTATTTTCAGCCGTTTTGGCCTAGTGCTGGTTCTGCTGCTTTTACAGGCGTTCGCGCTGTTCAGCCTGCTGCAGTGGTTCGGCGAGCTGCTGCCGCATTATTTTGGCGGCACCCTGCTGGTAACAGCGGCAATGATGGTCTATCTGCTCAATCAGGACATGGACAACAGCGTGCGCATTACATGGCTGGTGGTCACAGCGCTGATGCCGGTGCTGGGCGTGCCGCTGTTCTGGTACACCAAAAGTGATGTGGGCCACAATGCCCTGAAGCGCCGCCTGCTGGATCTGGAGGGCCAGACCCGCGCCCAGCTGCCGCAGAATGAGCAGACCGTGGAGCTTTTGCAGGAGCAGGCACCCGAAGCGATGCCGCTGGCACGGTATCTGCGGGGCAAGGGAGGCGGATTTCCGGTCTATGCCGACACGGTGGCCACCTACTTCAACGGCGGCGAAGCTATGTTCGATGAAATGCTGCGCCAGCTGGAAACGGCAAAAAAGTACATCTTTCTGGAATATTTCATCGTGGATGAAGGTCTGATGTGGGGCCGCATTCTGGAAGTGCTGGCCCGCAAGGCGGCGCAGGGGGTGGATGTGCGGGTGATGTATGATGGCACCTGTGAGTTCTCCACCCTGCCGCGGGATTACCCCAGCCGGCTGGAAGCGCTGGGCATCCAGTGCAAGGTGTTCTCGCCGGTCACGCCCTTTGTTTCCACCCACTACAACTACCGCGACCACCGCAAAATTCTGGTCATTGATGGCCAGGTGGGCTTTACCGGTGGTGTGAATCTGGCAGATGAGTACATCAACCACATAGAAAAGTATGGCCGCTGGAAGGACTCGGCCCTGATGCTGGAAGGCGAAGGCGTGCGCTCCATGACGGCGCTGTTTTTGCAGATGTGGAGCATCCTGTGCCAGCCGGAGTTTGAGCAGTTCCTGTCCGATCCCATCCCGGCGGCAGCAAACGCCAAGGGTTTTGTGGTGCCCTACGGGGACTGCCCGCTGGACGGTGAGCGGGTGGGCGAAATGGTGTACATGGATATGCTCAACCGCGCCCGGAAGTATGTGCACATCATCACGCCGTATCTGATTTTAGACGGCGAGCTGGAAACGGCCCTGCGCTTTGCGGCAGAGCGCGGTGTGGATGTGCACCTGATCCTGCCCGGCAAGCCGGATAAGTGGTTCGTTTATGCACTGGCCAAGACCCACTACAAGGCGCTGCTTTCTTCGGGTGTGAAGATCAGCGAGTGGCAGCCCGGCTTTACCCATGCGAAGATCGTGATCGCCGACGGCGTGGAAGCTGTGGCGGGCACCATCAATCTGGACTACCGCAGCCTGTACCATCACTTTGAAAACGCGGTCTGGATGCGCGGCACCGACTGCATTGCCAACATGGAAGCGGATTTTCAGGATACGCTCACCCGGTGCCGCAGGGTGGAGCGGACGAAAGAAAGCATCTGGCAGGGCAAAAAGCTGCTGCATCTGGCGGGCATCCTGCTCAAGTTCATTGCGCCGCTGGTGTGAAGGACTTCCTCCGTTATGGCTGCGTAAGCAGACAGGAGAAGCTCTGAATACAAAAAGGCCCGCTGCCTTTCGACAGCGGGCCTTTTGTTACCGATTTAAATAAAAATCAGCGCTTAGTTCTGCTTCATGCGAGCGAAGCAGTCAGAGCAGTAGACCGGACGGTCCTCACGGGGCTGGAAGGGAACCTTGCAAGCCTTGCCGCAAGCTGCGCAGACAGCATCGAACATCTGACGCTCACCGCTGTTGCTGCGTGCGCCGCCGTTCTTGCGGGCGTCACGGCAGGGCTTGCAGCGCTGGGGCTGATTCTCGAAGCCGCGAGATGCGTAGAACTCCTGCTCACCAGCAGTCCAAACAAATTCCTTACCGCAGTCCTTGCAGACCAGAGTCTTGTCTTCAAACATAGTAGTATCTCCTCTTTAGTTAGTTCTTGCCCACGGAAGGATTGTAACCATACCTTTGGTTTTGGGACCATCGCGCTGATCAGTAAGCTTACCAGGGGCTTGAATGAATGGACGTCCTCCAATTGAGGACTTTTCTATTGTACCGTTCTTTTTGAAATTTGTCAACCAAAAAACAACCATTCGCCTTGTTATTTGTATAGATAGCACAATCCGACAGGGCTGATTTGGGTAAAATAACTGCCGGAAGATGAAAAAGGGGCTGCCGCACATTCCGTGCAGCAGCCCCTGCAAAGCCCTTTGGAAAACGATTACTTCTCGAGGACTTCCTTGGTGTCGCGGGCGATCATCAGCTCCTCGTCGGTAGCGATGACCAGAGTGCGCACCTTTGCGCCCCAGGCAGTGATCTCGCACACATCGCCCACGGGGTGCTTGTTCTTCTCGGTATCGATGCGGATGCCCAGCCAATCCATGTGGTGGCAGACCTTTGCACGGGCAATTGCATCGTGCTCGCCGATGCCGCCGGTGAAGACGATGGCATCCACGCCGCCCATTGCAGCGATGTAAGCGCCAACGGTCTTCTTGATCTGATAGTTCAGCATGTCGGAAGCCAGCTGTGCGCGCTTGTTGCCGGCAGCAGCTGCCTCTTCCACGTCACGCTTGTCGCTGGAAACACCGGAGATGCCCAGCAGGCCGGACTTCTTGTTCAGGATCTCGTCCAGCTCGTGGCCGGTGATGTTCAGGGTGTACTTCAGGTAGTTGACCACAGAGGGGTCCAGGTCGCCGCAGCGGGTGCCCATCATCAGGCCGGCCAGCGGGGTCATGCCCATGGAGGTATCGACGACCTTGCCCTGATCGACTGCAGCGATGGAAGAACCGTTGCCCAGATGGCAGGTGATCAGCTTCAGGCGCTCAATGGGCTCTTCCAGATACTCGGCAGCCTTGTGAGCAACGTACTTGTGGCTGGTGCCGTGGAAGCCGTAGCGGCGCACGCCGTACTTCTCATAGTACTCATACGGAATGGCGTACATATAAGCCTTCGGAGGCATGGTGCTGTGGAAAGCGGTATCGAACACAGCCACCATGGGGATGTTGCCGAACACCTTGCGTGCGGCCTCGATGCCCAGAATGCCGGCGGGGTTGTGCAGGGGAGCCAGAGGGCTCAGCTCGCGGATGGTCTCGATGACCTCGTCGGTGATCAGGCAGCTCTCCTTGAACTTCTCACCGCCGTGCACGACACGGTGGCCGATGGCATCGATCTCGCTGACGTCGTTGATGCACTTGCCTTCGCCGGTGGTCATCTTCTTCACGACCTCGGCAAATGCCTCGGTGTGGGTGGGGAAGATGGCGGGCGTGGTGGCCTTGTGGCCGTTTGCCTCATGGGTGATCATGCTGCTTTCCATGCCAATGCGCTCGCACAGGCCCTTGCACAGCACCTTCTCGCCGTCCATATCGATCAGCTGATACTTCAGAGAAGAAGAGCCGCAGTTAATAACCAGAACTTTCATCTGTGTTGCCTCCTGTATGTTTTTGGTCTGCCCTCTTTTTAAACCTGAGGACAGAATTTTACAGATTCCTGTGTTTATTATATAATAGGGTGGGCGGCTTTTCAAGCCGCAACCCGGGCAAAGCGGTAAAGCTTGTGTACAAGGTTTTTGTACATCCTGCCCACAAATGCGCAAAACCACTGCAGTTTTCTGTATATACGATATAAATTTAACAATCTTTCCGAGGGCGCAGCAGCCCTGCAGAGGAGCTTATCTATGAAATTTGCCGGTATCATTGCAGAGTACGACCCCTTTCACAACGGCCATGCATGGCAGTTGGCGCAGGCAAAAGCGCTGGGAGCACAGCATGTGGCGGTGGCCATGAGCTGCGGGCTGACCCAGCGCGGCGCACTGCCGCTGCTGCCGGAAGCGGTGCGGGTGCAGGCCGCCCTGCAGTGCGGGGCAGATCTGATATTTGCGCTGCCTGCGCCCTGTGCCTGTGCGGGGGCAGAGGCTTTTGCCCGGGCGGGGGTGCGCATCCTTGCCGCCGCCGGGTGCGATGCGCTGGTGTTCGGGGCAGAGACGCCGGACGCAGCCCTGCTGATGGAAGCTGCCCGGGTGCTGTGCAGCGAGGCCTACCGCACCGAGCTGAAGCGCCAGCTTGCAGCCGGTGCCCGCAGCTTTGCGGCGGCGCGGCAGGCGGCGGTGGAAGCGCTCTGCCCTGGCACGGCACTGGCCGCGCTGTTGGATAAGCCCAACAACAATCTGGCAGTGGAATACTGCAAGGCCATTCTGGAACAGGAGGCACCCATGACCCCGGTGCCGCTGCCCCGCGTGGGGGCGGGCCACGGGCAGGCCCTTGCCGAAAGCGGCCACGCACAGTTTGCCAGTGCCAGCGCGCTGCGTGCCCTCTGGGCAGAGCAGGGCGCGGATGCGCTGACTCCTTATGTGCCGGAAAAAGCACTGGAGCTGTATAAAAAAGCGGAAATCGACGGAATGTATACGGATCATGCCGCTGCGGGCCGGTGTGAGCTGGCTCTGCTGCGGGCGGCCTGTGCACGACCGGAACCTTTTGCCGCAGTGCGGGGCGTTTCCGAGGGATTGGACCACCGGCTGGAAAACGCCGTGCGCAGCTGCACCGGCCTGCCCCAGCTGCTGGACGCGCTGACCACTGTGCGTTACCCCCGGGCCCGGATGCGCCGCCTTGCCATGGATGCGGCACTGGGCTATACGGCGGAGACCGTGCCTGCCCTGCCGCCCTATCTGCATTTGCTGGGGGCAAGGCGGAAAGCACTTGTGCTGCTGAAGCATGCATCCCTGCCGCTGAGCCACTCGCTGGCAAAGCTGGAAAAAGAAAACGATGCCTGCGCCCGCATGGCGGCGGCACAGGCAGGAGCCAGCGATTTTGGCGCACTGTGCCGCCGGGTGCCCGGGCCGATGGGGGGAGTATATCGTCAAAAAAATATCTTTTTGACGAATTGACAAAAAATAATCGAAGAAATTTTATACAGAAACACTTGTGCCCGGACGGTTTGTGGTGTATGATTAAAGCAATGCAATGTTGGATACAACAAATAAGAACGGAATCAGAAAACCGCACGCAATAAGGAGGAAACTTCATGGCACTTCACGTTCTGGACGAAGCCAACCGCTGCCTGGGCTGCAAAAAGCCGCTGTGCCAGCAGGGCTGCCCCATCCACACCAACATCCCGGAGGTCATTCGGCTGCTCAAGGCAAACCAGATGGACGAAGCTGGCAGAATGCTGTTTGAGAATAACCCGCTGACCACCGTTTGTGCGTTGGTGTGCAACCACGAGAACCAGTGCGAGGGCCACTGCGTGCGCAACCGGATGCCAAGCCACGACCCGGTGCACTTCTCCATTATTGAAGACTACATTTCCACGACCTACGCCAACAAAATGACCGCCGGCCCTGCCCCCAAAAACGGCATGATGGCGGCAGTCGTTGGCTCCGGCCCGGCGGGCCTGACCATTGCGGTGCTGCTGGCACGCTGGGGCTACGATGTGACCATCTTTGATACCCGCGATAAGATCGGCGGCGTCATGCGCTACGGCATCCCCAACTATCGCCTGCCGGACAGCGTGCTGGACGATTTCCAGTACCGCCATCTGGAGCTGAAGGGCATCAAGGTGCGGCCCAACACCACCATCGGCAAGACCATCACCATCGATGATCTGTTCCGCGACGGCTACAAGAGCGTGTTCATCGGTGCCGGTCTGTGGAAGGCGAACGCCATGCATATCAAGGGCGAGACGCTGGGCAATGTAGCCTTTGGCATCGACTATCTGGCAAACTCCAAGGCGTTCCGTCTGGGCAGCGATATTGCCGTGATCGGCGTGGGCAACTCTGCCATGGACTGCGCCCGCACCGCCATCCGCAACGGTGCCCGCCACGTCACCTGCTATGCCCGCCGCGACGAGAGCTGCATCAGCGCCTCCGAGTACGAGGTGAGCTATGCAAAGCTGGAGGGCGTGGGCTTCCGCTTCTGCAAAGCACCGGTGGAGATCCGCGAGAACGGCCTGATCTGCCGCGATACCGTCAAGGGCGAAGATGGCAGGTTCACTCAGGTGGAGGGCAGTGAGACTTTCTACCCCCACACCGGCGTGATCGTGTCGGTCAGCCAGGGCTCGGAGAGCAACCTCGTCAAGACCACTACCGGCATCGAGACCAACCAGAAGGGTCTGCTCACCGTCAGCGAGGACGGCAGCACCACCCGCGAGGGCGTATTTGCCGGCGGCGATGCCGTGATGGGCGCACGCACCGTGGTGGAGGCGGTGGCTGTGGCCAAGAAGGTGGCCGAGAGCATGGATGCCTACATGAAGAGCCTGCCTGCAGAAGAAGTGGCTGACCCCTATGCCAATATCCCGGTGTTCCAGACCCCCACCTCGGACGTGCTGGCAAAGCAGGAGATCTGACGAAATAAAGACAAACTTGGAAGAAACTGTAAAGCTTTTGCGTCTTTGCCGATCTTTGCCGCTCCGTTTGTTGACGGGGCGGCTTTTGCCTTGTATACTATTCATATACTTGTTTCTGATTTGTACAAACTGGATATAAAACGGCGAAAGGCGGTGGACGCTATCCTGAAAGCATCCCTCCCGAAACTGCGGGAAAAACTATTGGAAGCGCTACAGGCAGTGCTGCCCATTGCAGCCATCGTGCTGGTGCTCTGCTTTACCATTGCGCCGGTGTCGCCCAGCATCCTGCTGTGCTTTTTGCTGGGGGCCGCCATGATCGTGGTGGGCATCATGTTCTTCACACTGGGCGCGGAGATGAGCATGACCCCCATGGGCGAGCGCGTGGGTGCGGTGATCACCAAAAGCCGGAAGCTGCCGGTGATCTTGGGCATCGGCTTTCTGCTGGGCTTCCTCATCACCATTTCGGAGCCGGACCTGCAGGTGCTGGCAAATCAGGTGCCCTCCATCCCGAACCGCACCCTTATTTTATCGGTGGCGGCGGGCGTGGGCCTGTTTCTGGTGTTTGCCTTCCTGCGTATGCTCATTGGCATCTCGCTGCCAAAGCTGCTGGTGCTGTTCTACGGCATGATCTTTCTTCTGGCGGCGTTTGTGCCCAAGGAATTTCTTGCTGTGGCCTTTGATTCCGGCGGCGTGACCACCGGCCCCATGACGGTGCCCTTCATCATGGCACTGGGCGTGGGTGTTTCGTCCATCCGCGGCGACCGCCATGCGGCGGACGACAGCTTTGGTCTGGTGGCCATGTGCTCCATCGGCCCCATTCTGGCAGTGCTCATTCTGGGCATCGTGTTCCGCGCATCGGACAGCACCTATATCCCGCCGGTGCTGCCGGAGGTGAGCGACTCGGTGGAACTGTGGCAGCTGTTCCATGTCAGCCTGCCTACGTATCTGGAAGAGATCGCTGTCTCGCTGCTGCCCATCATCGTGATGTTCGGCATTTTTCAATTTGTGGCTCTGCACATGGACCGTCGGTCGCTGGGCCGCATTGCGGTGGGTCTTGCGTATACCTACGTGGGCCTTGTGCTGTTCCTCACCGGCGCAAATGTGGGCTTTATGCCCGCCGGTAATTATCTGGGTCAGGTGCTGGCCGGGCAGAGCTTCCGCTGGATCATCATTCCCATTGGAATGCTCATCGGTTACTTCATCGTCAAGGCCGAGCCGGCCGTCTATGTGCTGAACAAGCAGGTGGAAGAGGTGACCGACGGTGCCATTTCGGCCAAGGCCATGGGCATGGCACTCTCGGCAGGTGTTTCCATCTCGGTGGGCCTTGCCATGGTGCGGGTGCTCACCGGCGTTTCCATTTTGTGGTTCCTCGTGCCGGGCTATGTGTTTGCCATCGGCATCTCCTTTGTGGTGCCAAAGCTGTTCACCGCCATTGCATTTGACGCGGGCGGCGTGGCATCCGGCCCCATGACAGCCACCTTCCTGCTGCCGCTGGCACAGGGTGCCTGCGTGGCCGTGGGCGGCAATATCGTCACCGATGCCTTTGGCGTGGTGGCCATGGTGGCCATGACCCCGCTCATTACGGTGCAGCTGATGGGCCTTGTGGCACAGCTGCGCACCTGCAAGGCCCGGCGGCTGCAGCCTGCGGCCATGGGTGCGGCCTTTGCCGGTCTGCCGGACGATGATATCATTGAACTGTAAGGAGGGCTCGGCATGAGTTCGTTGTTTTTGATGGTGACCATCACCGACCGCCGCTCCACCGATGCCTTTTTGCAGCTGTATGAGCAGCGCGGCGTGGATGTGAACCTGCGCACGGTGGGCAGCGGCACAGCGGTGCGGGAGACTCTGGCCACGCTGGGTCTGGAAAAGACCGAGAAGGCGGTGCTGCTGGCGGTGGTGACAGAGGATACATGGAAGGCCGTCCGGACAGACCTGCGCCGCAAAATGCGCATCGACGTGCCGGGCACCGGCATTGCATTCACGGTGCCGCTGAGCAGCATCGGCGGCAGAAGGGCGCTGATGTTCCTCACCCAGCACCAGCCGCTGACATTGAAGGAGGAGAGCACCTTGAAGGATACCCGTTACGAACTGCTGCTGGTAATCGCCAATCAGGGCCACACCGGCACCATTATGGATGCCGCCCGCGCCGCAGGTGCCGGCGGTGGCACGGTGATCCACGCCAAGGGTACCGGCATGGAAGGCGCAGCCCAGTTCCTTGGCGTGGAGCTGGTGAACGAAAAGGAGCTGGTACTCATCGTGGCCCGCACGCTGGAAAAGAACCGCATCATGAAAGCCATCATGGACGGTACCGGGCCAAAGGCGGGCGCGATCGTGTTCTCGCTGCCGGTGACAGATACCGCCGGTCTGCGTCTGCTGGAGGACGAGGAACCGGTGTAGGAGACTTCTGCGCAGTAAACAACAAAATGTAATTTATTCCGGGATTATTCCGCATTTATGGGCGAAACGCTTGATAAATGCGGATTTTTTCGTTATCATAGAAGAAAGAAATTCAAGAATGAGGGACAAAAGATGATAAAGCTTTCATATGAGCAGCAGATCGCATTCAATTCGCTGTCCATCATCGTGGGCAATGCACTGTATGCGCTCACGGTGGTGCTGTTTCTTGTGCCGTCAGGCCTGATCACCGGCGGTGCCACCGGCATCGCACTGGGCATCAACCGTGCATTGGGACTGCCGGTGTCCGGTGTGCTGTTCGTCATCAACATGACCATGCTTACGGTGGGCTGGGTGCTGCTGGGGCGGCGCTTTGCCATCACCACCATTGCCAGCACCGTGCTCAGCCCCCTGTTTCTGGCCCTGTGGGAGCGGGTGTTCACAGGCTTTGTGCTCACCGATGATCTGGTGCTCAACACCATTTTTGCAGGCCTCGGCGTAGGCGTTTCGCTGGGCATCACCATCCGGGCAGGCGCATCCACCGGCGGCATGGACATCCCTCCGCTGGTGCTGAACAAATATTTCCACATCCCGGTGTCGGCCAGTATGCTGGTGTTCGATATGCTCATCCTCTGCCTGCAGGCGGCGTTCAGCCCGCTGCAGCAGTGTCTGTATGGCATCGTGATGGTGATCGTGTATACGGTGGTGCTGGACAAGGTGCTCATCTTCGGCACTACCCGCACCGAGGTAAAGATCATCAGCCAGCACGCCGATGATATCCGCGAGGCCATCTTCACCCAGCTGGACCGCGGTGTGACCGTGCTGCATGGCGAGGGAGGCTACAGCCACGAGCCGGAGCAGGTGCTGCTGAGCATCGTGAGCAACCGCCAGCTGCCGAAGCTGGAAAAGCTGGCCCATGCCATCGACCCCACCTGCTTTATGATCGTGAGCCATGTGACCGAGGTGAGCGGGCGCGGCTTCTCGCTGGATAAGAATTACCAGTAAACGCTGAAAATCCCAGCAGATACTTGAAAAACAGTACCGGTTTAGGGTATAGTATAGAAGAACGGTAGGTTATGCCGTGATTTTACCCAACAGGAAAGGAAAACCATCATGTTTGATATTTTCAATATGCTCAAGAAGGAAGAACACAAGGACGCAAAGCAGGTGACCCGCGAGACCATCATCGGCGATATCCTGGATATGGACCAGACCACCGCTCCCTACTTCATGGAGATCGGCATGCACTGTCTGGGCTGCCCTGCATCCCGCGGCGAGAGCATCGAGGAGGCCTGTGCTGTCCACGGCGTGGACTGCGATGAGCTGATCGAGAAGCTGAACGAGCATCTGGCCGCAAAGAAGGCATAAATTGCTGCCCACATTGGATGCGCGTCTGGCTGCCGCCGCAGAGCTTGTGCGGCCGGGAGAGCCGGTGGCAGACATCGGCTGCGACCACGGCAAGCTGACGGCGGTGCTGGCGGCTTCGGGAAAATACCCGAAGGTGATCGGTGCCGACCTGCGGCCCGGCCCGCTGGCAAAGGCAGAGCAGACGCTGGAACATGCAGGCCGTAAAGACCGCGCTGAGCTTCGGCTTGGCGACGGTCTTTCTGTGCTTACGGAGAACGAAGTAGGCAGCATCGTGCTGGCGGGCGTTTCCGCCCAGACCACTTGGGAAATTTTAGAGAAAGCCCCGTGGGTGTTCACCGTGGGAGGGCCGCGGATCATTATGATCCCGGCCACCCGCCACGACGCGCTGCGCCGCTGGTTGTGGGAGCATGGCTTCTCCTTTGCAGCCGACCGCCCGGTGCAGGCGGCGGGCCGCTGGTACGCGGTGATGGCGGCGGAGTACACCGGCAGGGTGTATGCGCCCACCTTTGCCGAGTGCCTGTTTGGCAGTACGGGAGAGTGGCCCGAGGGAAAAGGCTACGCCGACTGGCAGAAGGCAAAGCTGCCCCGGATGCGCCTTGGCGTGCCGGATGGCAGCGCACTTGCGCAGGAAATCGATAGTTTATTAGCTGGCTTGCCCTCTCAGGCCGCTTCGCGTCCAGCTCTCCCAAAGGGAGAGCCTTTGGCAAAATGATGAACGCTGCATGGAATGCCAAGGCCTCTCACCATGGGAGAGGTGGCATTGCGTAAGCAATGACGGAGAGGGCGAGGATGGTGAAGATATGATAACAGTTAATCAGGTATACGAAGCAATGCAGGCCATCGCGCCGCTGGAGCTGGCGGAACACTGGGATAATCCCGGCCTGCTGGTGGACTGCGGCGGGCAGATGCACCGGGTGCTGGCAGCACTGGACATCACCCCTGAGGTGGTGGCAGAAGCCGCCGCAAAGCAGTGTGAGATGATCGTGTCCCACCACCCGGTCATTTTTGATCCGCTCAAAAAGATCGGCCCGCAGGATGTGCCTTTCCAGCTGGTGCAGGCAGGCATTTCTGCCATCTGTATGCACACCAATCTGGATGCTGCCGAGGGCGGCGTGAACGAAGTGCTGGCAGGCATCTTTGACATGAAGAATATGGAAACCTTTGCCGAGGGCTGCGGCCGTGTGGGAGCCATTGAAGAAATCGCGGTTCCAGAGCTTGCCCGCAAGGCACAGCAGGAGCTTGCTGCGCGCTGCAACCAGCCGAAGAACGGCCCGGCGGTGCAGGTGAAGTTTGTGGATGCGGGTAAGCCGGTCAAGCGCTTGGCGGTCATCAGCGGTGCGGGCGGAAGCCTGTTTGCAGATGCCATTGCTATGGGCGCGGACTGCCTGCTGACCGGTGAAGCCAACCACCACCACGCCATCGATGCCAAGCGGCTGGGCCTTTCGCTCATTGCGGCGGGCCACTATGCCACCGAATTTCCAGTGACTGCCGCCGTGGCTGCAAAGCTGCGCGCCGCCCTGCCGGAGCTGGAAGTGCTGGTGAGCACTGAAAACCGGGATCCGTATACGTATTTATAAGGGAAAGCTGCTGCTTTTTCTTGCAGCGATTTTCCGGCTGAGATGAAGATTGCCGCTGCAGCCTCTTCTGTGAAAGAGTAATTCGGCAAAGCCCGTAGGCTTGGCCGAGTTACAAATACAAATAAAAATTCCGCTGATTATGGCCAAAGCGAATGCGGCGGCCATTTAAAATCGTTAAATGAGGTAAACACTATGGCATTGGATGCCGCGACACTGGCCCTTACGGCAGCAGAGCTCAAAGCAACGCTGACCGACGCCAAGATCGCAAAACTATTTGAACCCACCCGTGATGAGCTGGTGCTCACCCTGCGCACCCGCACGGATACCTATGCGCTGCTGCTTTCGGCCCGCAGCGGTTCCGCCCGCGTGTGCCTGACCGAAGAAAGCTTTGAAAACCCGGAAACGCCGCCCTCCTTCTGTATGCTGATGCGCAAGCATCTCACCGGCGGCAGGCTGCTGGACGTGCACATGGAGCCGGGAGACCGCATCGTGTATTTTGATTTTCAGTGCACCAACGAGATGGGCGACCTTGTGCGCAACACCCTGTGTGCCGAGCTGATGGGCCGCTACTCCAATCTGGTTCTGGTGCAGAACGGCAAGATCATTGACGCACTCAAGCGCGTGGATTTTGAGGACAGCGATGTGCGCCAGCTGCTGCCGGGCCTGCCCTACACCACGCCGCCCAAGCCTGCAAGACCGGACTTCCTGCTGGTGAGCAGTGCGTCCATCGTGGCAGCAGCCTGCCAGAGAGATCTGCCGGTGGCAGATGCCCTCAACAAGACCGTGGCCGGTGTTGGCCCGGTGGTCTGCCGCGAAGCTGCATGGCGTGCCTTTGACGGCGAACATCTGCCCGCCAATGAGCTGACCGAGGAACAGAAGCGCAAGCTTATGGCCGCCATCGACGAGCTGAAGGAAGAGCACGCAACCGGCGGTACGCCCTGCAGCGTCACCGACCCCAGCGGCAAGCCCATCGAGTATACCTTCTTCCGCCCGCAGCAGTACGGCGAAAAATATATTATAAAGGAGTGGCCCTCCTTCAACGCCATGCTGGAGGGCTACTACGCTGAGAAGGACCGCGCGGAACGCCTGCGCACCAAAAGCAAGGAGCTGCACAAGGCGGTGCACAATATGTACGAGCGCGCCGTGCGCAAGCAGGCCGCCCGTCAGGAAGAGCTTGCTGCCAGCGGCAAGAGCGAAAAGCTGCGTCTGTACGGTGAGCTGCTCTCGGCAAACCTCTATCTGGCCCAGAAGGGCATGAAGAGCATCACCGTGCCCAATTGGTACGACGAGGGCAAAGAGGTGACCATCCCGCTGGATCTGCGCTTTACCCCCAGCCAGAACGCCCAGAACTTCTTCAAGAACTATAAAAAGAAGCAGACCGCCGCCCGGATGCTGGTGGATCTGCTGGCAGAGGGTGAAAAGGAGATCGCCTATCTGGAAACGGTGCTCTACGAGGTGGAGTCGGCTTCCGGTGAGGCGGCCCTCAACGAGATCCGGGCAGAGCTGAAGAGTCAGGGTTACCTGAAATACTATAAGCAGCGGGATAAGCGCCAGAAGCCCGCAGATTTCCTGCGGTTCACTTCCACCGATGGCTTTGAGATCCTGGTAGGCCGCAACAACGCCCAGAACGACAAGCTCACCCTCCACACCGCCCGGGGCAAAGACCTGTGGTTCCATGTACAGAAGGCCCCCGGCAGCCACGTTGTGGTCATGAGCCGGGGCAAGGAGATCCCGGACACCACCAAGCAGGAAGCCGCGGAGCTGGCAGTTATCTACTCCAGCACCTACAAGGCAGGCACCGGCGCCAAGGTGGCGGTGGACACCACCGAGGTGAAAAACATCTGGAAAGCCAGCGGTGCCAAACCCGGCATGGTGCTGTACGAGGTGTACACCACGGTCTACATCACGCCCCGGGATGAGCTGGCGGAACAGCTGAAGAAGAGATAAAAAACGAACTCCTTCAGGCGCTTGCGCGCCAGCTCCCTCACGGAGGGAACCCTTGGCAGTACGGAAAAGTTTCCCTCTTTGCCAAGTGCTCTCCCTTTGAGAGAGCAGGCAAAGCCGACAGGCTTTGACTGAGAGGGCGAGGACGGTAGTGCTCCGGCCCTGCCTTTTATTATATATGTATAAAAGCGGCAGAACGGTCCATACTAAGCACTGCGCAGCGGGCGCGGCAGAGTTTTCCACCGGCAGAAAAGCCTGCGGATTGTGCATCTTGCACAGAAAATGCGCGCTTTGACAAAACGGAGAAAATAAAAAAGAAAATTCGTTCTTTTTTCTAAAAAACACTTGCCAAATGCACGAAGGTGTGATAGAATAACTCTCGGCTGCAAAGGGCTTGTGCGATACAAGTCGTGCAGGCCAGCGATATGCGTAGATGCGGGAGGTTG
>OLQU01001487.1_pt1 | contig 15754 bp, 15 predicted proteins | sample 1672271 | NCBI WGS metagenome assembly OLQU01 (sample SAMEA3136666, study PRJEB25190) | human gut metagenome | biome: human gut; feature: human-associated habitat; material: faeces | place: Austria | collected 2013 | reverse complement strand
AATCCCTATGACTTTTAAAGGTTGATTTATCCCTATCCAATTTTATATATTCCTTTTTTGATGCTCAGAATGCTCGTGAAAACATTTTGAAAACATAGAAGCCCATTTTTTGAATTTTTGAGGCAAAAAGTAGTCGATTTTGACTGGTTTTTGACCGTTATGAAAACATTTAGACCCGTTTTTTACCAAAAGGTTCCCGGTGGCTTGGAGGTTGGTATTTCCTCAATTTTTACAAAATATGGCTTAGAAGTGCATAACCTCTAAGCCACTAGAAACCTTCTACTCGTGAAAACATGCTATAGCTTTACATATTTTTTATCTTTTGAACGCATTGCTAAAATCATTTCCAATACCCACACCATCATTTCCTCATCATCAGAATCAATTGATGTTCCATAGAGCTTGGCAAAGTGAACCAGTTCGTCATGAAGACTTCTGAAGACATAAGGACTTCCATAAACAGCTATCTCCTTATCAAGGATAGAGTTGATTATGTAATCCTGTTTTGTTAGTCCAGATAACAAAACACGGCGGTCAAGAAGTTTAGCTTCTTCTTCAGACATTCGTACAGAAACAATTTTGTTTCTAAAGCGACCTTTACGATCAAGATTCTTTTTGCTCATCAAAAGTGCCTCCTCGAATATCAGCAAGCTTTTTGGCAATGGCTTCATCTTTAGATGGGAACATGTGAGCATACCGATAAGTGATTTTTACACTTTCATGACCAACTCGATTGGCAATGTCTACAGCAGTAAATCCCATCTCAATTAATAATGAAACATGTGAATGGCGAAGGTCGTGAATACGGATTCGTTTCACTCCAGTTTCTTTACATCCACGATCCATCTCATGATGTAAGAATGATTTTGTGAGTATGAAAATACGTTCGTCAGGTTCGATGGTATAAAACCTTGAAATATAATCCTGCATTTCATCAGCTAAAAAATCAGGCATCTGAACTACACGATTACTTTTAGCTGTTTTCGGATCTGTAATAATATCTTTTCCATGAAGTCTTTGATAGCTTTTATTGATACGGACTGTTTTCTTTTCAAAATCAAAATCGGAAGGGGTTAATGCGAGCATTTCCCCAAGACGGATTCCGCACCAGTAAAGCATTTCAAATGCTTGGAAAACTCCATCTTTTTTCATCATGGCTTTGGAAAATTTCATGTACTCTTCTTTTGTCCAAAACTGCATTTCTCCATTTGTTTCTTTTCCCATGCATCCTGCAATTCTTGCTGGATTATCTTTAAGTCCATAATAGCGGACGGCATAATTGAAAATGGCACTTAATTGATTGTGTACTGTTTTAAGATAAGTTGGAGAAAATTCTTTATCTTTTTTACTTGTCTGTTTCATTATTTCATTTTGCCAATAGATGACATCTTTAGGTGTAATGTCACATAATTTCTTATCCTTAAAATATGGTAGGAACTTCTTTTCAATAATTGTTTGTTTTGTGAGTAGTGTATTTTCTTTTAAACGATTTTGCATGGAGTCCATATAAATTTTAACGAAACTTCCAAATGTCATTGAAAGACTATTGTTTTTCATTTCAGTAAAATCAATCTCATAATTTTTGGCATCCATCTTTGTTTTAAAACCCCTTTTTGTAGTGGTTCTAAGTTTGCCAGTCCAATCTTTGTAACGTGTGACAATATACCATGTGCCACGCTTCTTATCTTTGTATACTGGCATTTTTATCATCCTTTCCAAAAAATCTTTCATAGAAATAAGGATAGATAACTCTTCCGCGTACAATTAAATATCCTTTTTGTTTTAATTCTTCATTAAGTTGCTGAATGATTTTATAAGCTCCAGCTTTTGATACACCTGTAAGTGCAGCTAGTTCTTCTGCATCAATAAATCTTGCGCTGTGTCTGTCCATGTTAATCTCCTCCTCGATATTGTTATACTTTTTTTGAAAAAATGATTCCCACCTGCAAAATAAAAGGAAGCAGCTACGTTCTAATAAATGCTGCTTCCAGGGAGAAATAATGCATAGTCGGTGTTGTTCCTATTTCCGACTATGTAAGTGTTGTTGTTTTAAATCCAAACTGATTTTAATGTGACGGTCAATGTGCATCATATGTCTTTTATCTAATTTCGTTATTTTCTTAATTAAACGACTTTTATCAAGAACACGGATCTGTTCACACATGACCATAGATTTGTATTTTAATCCTAATCCATCGGGTAATAAGTAATGCGTTGGCAAATGATGCTTAGAATACACTTTAGAAGAAAGACAAGCAACAATCGTGGTAGGACTATATTTGTTACCACGATTATTCTGTATTACTACGACAGGTCGTACTTTTCCTTGTTCTGAACCATTTGCATCACTTAAATCTGCTAGATAGATATCTCCTCTTTTCACTTTCATTTTGATCACTCCTTATATGTAAAACCGGGATTAGCTCCCGGTTGATGCTTTATTTAAAAATTATTTATCGTGTTTTCTATTTATCACCTGATTACCCGAAAACAAAGGAATCCTATTAGACAAGAAGTTTGCTACATTTCTTTCATTGGAGTTGCACCAACCCATCTTACGCGTGGGCCTATCGCTAGAAGTATCATTATCTTATATATCGTCATGGCACAATCAGCAACATTGTTTGTCATTCTAAAGTATCATCGCTCGGAATCAATCCATCATGGCGCAGTAGTGATCTAGCTCAATATATAAGTGTTTGTATCTAATAGATGTTATGAAGTTTTCAAAGATCTGACAAGAGACTGAATTGCCCCTTCACTATAGAGCCGACGAAAACGTCCAAAAATTGCACGAAATTGAAAAAAAGTTATAATTTTTTTATTTTCAGGAGGAAAATGATGAAAAAGTCTATATTTTACGATGATCATGTTAAGTCATTGTTGGATGTTTTGGAGCTATATCATGCGATGCAATACTTGCCAGAGGAAGTGGATGAAAAAGCAGTAGAGTTTGCCAATTTTTTAAGTGATTACATGTATGGTGATTTCTATGATCAATTCAAAGAATATGAAATTGAGGATATAGAGCATCAAGAAATAGTAACGTATTCAATGTCTAAATTTTAAAAGAAGCGGAATCCATGTTGGTTCCGCTTTGTCTGCATTATTCGTCCATTTCGTATCTACTGAAAAACTGATATAAATCATATAAATTATCTAGATTTCTACAAACTGTAGATGGATGTACACCAATAATACGTGCTACTTCTGTATCACTGTACCCCATATTTTTAAGAAAGCTCATTAGCCTAACTTGTGCACTAACCATTTCTAAAGCTTGTGATAAAGGTACAATTGGGATTCGATCAAGAAATTCTTCCAGTGTTATTGCGGATGATACAAGATCTTCGCTTGGTTGTGTAGCAATAGTGATAAATAAATCGCTGTGTTTTGATTTGCGTTCATTATATCTACGATCTGAATTAAAATCCTTACGATCATGAAGATACATTTTGTCGATATTTGGTTCTGACATTCCATTCCGACGCATGAATTCATTGTCCTTTTGTTTCATTTTTTTAAATTCAAGCTCTGCACTTTTGTGATTATAACCTTTAGCCATTTTTAGTTCCTCCTTTACGTCTATAGCTAAGTGAAGGGACATCCCTTCACTTATAGAGCCGACGAAAGAGCCTAAAAATTGCACAAAAAGCTAGAAATTTATAAAAAAATACAGATCAACTGTCTGAAACAGAGATCTGTACCAATTCGTTGTGATTATGTCGAACTTTATTTATCATTACCTTAATTAGAACATGCGAAAAATAATTCTTCAACAAATAAAGTTAAATTATAGAAAACTAAAAAAATATTACAAAAAAGTGATATTTTCATTTATGTTTCTTTTCATTTCCTCTATAATGAGAATTAAGAGAGGTCTATCATATGGAAATTAGTTATAATCGTTTATTTAAATTATTAATTGATAAAGGTATGAAAAAAACTGAACTTGCAAAAGTAGCAGGATTAACTCCTGGTACGCTTGCAAAACTTTCAAAGAACCAAACAGTTTCTATGGATTCTTTGATTAAAATGTGTACAACATTAAATTGTAGTTTTGATGATATTGTAGAGATAGTGAGGAACCAATAATGATAGTTTTACCAAAGTCAAATGACACAGATTTAAGACAAATACTATATGATGTCCAAGAAGGGAAAATACAATTGCCTGAATTTCAGAGAGACTGGACTTGGGATGACAATCGAATTCGTGGGATTATTGCAAGTTTATCTCAAGGATATCCTATGGGTGCTATTATGCAATTACAATATGGAAATCCTGAGATTAAATTCAAATATCGCACTATTACTGGTGTTGGAAATAAAATTGTTACTCCAGAATTTTTAGTATTAGATGGACAACAAAGATTAACATCAATTTATCAGTCCACTTATAGTAATCAGGTTGTTGCTACAAAAACAGACAAAGGTAAGTCTATAAAAAGGTTTTATTATTTGGATATGAATAAATGTTTAGATGATAATGAGGATCGACTAGATGCTGTTATGAGCGTTCCAGAAGATAGAAAGATTAAGGCTAATTTTGATCGTGATATTATTATGGACTTATCAACAAGAGAATTAGAATATCAATTAAAGATGTTTCCAATAAATATCATCTATGATAATACACAATTAATGCAATGGAATTTTGGATACATGATGTACCATCAAAATGATAAGGATGCTAATGATTTGTTAAATAGATTTCAAAAAGAAGTTGTTGAAACCATTCTACAGTATAAATTGCCAGTAATTACACTGGATAAATCCACTCCACGAGAAGCTGTATGTAAAGTTTTTGAAAATGTAAATACAGGTGGAGTTCCATTAACCGTATTTGAATTGGTTACAGCAACTTATGCTACTAATGAGTTCGATTTAAGAAAAGATTGGGAAAAATGTAAAAAAATAATCAGGGCTGAAAATGAGACGTTAAGAACTGATTTATTAGATGGAATTGATGAAATCAATTTTTTGACATCAGTTACTTTATATACTTCTTACAAAAACAAAGTTAATGGAAAAAGCGGAACAATTTCTTGTAAGAAAAAAGATGTTTTAAATTTACCTTATGAATCTTATTTAGAAAATAGAGATGCAGTGCTTGATGGATATAAAATAGCAAGAGAATTTTTACTTCAAAATGAATATGTATTTAGACAAAGAGATTTACCTTATACAACCCAATTAATTCCACTTTCTGCAACTTGCGCATATTTAGGAAAGAAAACGTGTAATGAACCCAATACCAAAAAGATTTTAGAGCGATGGTATTGGTGTGGTATTCTTGGAGAAATGTATGGAGGTGCAAATGAAACTAGGTATGCAAATGATATCGAAGATATCATAGATGAAGTGTACAAACGTCCTAGTCAAATGAGAACAGTTAATAGTTCCTTCTTTTCAGCAACACGTTTGTTGACATTACAAACACGTTTAAGTGCAGCTTATAAAGGAATTATGGCTCTATTATACAAAGCAGATTGCAGAGATTTCATGGATAATTCGAAAATGAATTTGGTAAACAGTGTCATTCTTTCACCTGATATCCATCATATTTTTCCAGAAGCATATTGTCAAAAAGTAGGAATTAAGCGTCAAAAATATAATTCTATTGTAAATAAAACTCCTATTTTACCGCCAACAAATAGATCAATTGGAGGAGATTCTCCAAGTAAATATACGCAAACTATATTAAATAAAGTTGATGGATTAACGGAAAATGAATTAAAAGATAGAATTGAATCGCATATGATTAATTTTGAATATTTAAAGCAGGACGATTTTGATAACTACTTTATTGACAGAGCAAAAAAATTATTGAATCTAATTGAAAATGCAATGGGAAAAAATGTATCAGATAGAGGATCTGAAGATACAATTGAGCAATTTGGAAAGTCACTAATTTGAATTGATTAATTTCAAATAATAATACTTTCAAAGAAATAAGGAGATATGCGATATGAATAAACAACAATTAGCCAAAAAAATATGGGAATCAGCTAATAAAATGAGATCCAAGATTGAAGCTAGTGAATATAAAGATTATATTCTAGGCTTTATCTTTTATAAATTTTTGTCAGATAGAGAAGAAGACTTTTTATTAAAGAATGACTTTGCTGAAGAAGATATAAAGTCAGTTAATGAAGAAGATGCAGAAATTGTTGAATTTGTGCAAAGTGGTTTAGGATATTTTATTTCTTATGAAAACTTATTTTCAACATGGATTAGTGAAGGACATGATTTTGATATTGCAAATGTACGTGATGCTTTATCTGCATTCAGTCGTTTGATTGGTACGAATTATAAACGTGTATTTGATGGAATATTCCAAACATTAGAAACGGGACTAAGTAACTTAGGTTCTACTGCTAAAGAACAAAGCAAAGCTGTTCGAGATTTATTGTATTTAATCAAAGATATTCCTATGGATGATAAACAAGATTATGATGTTTTAGGATTTATCTATGAATATTTAATATCTAATTTTGCAGCAAATGCAGGGAAAAAAGCTGGAGAATTCTATACTCCACATGAAGTTTCTTTACTTATGTCAGAAATTATCGCTGAACATTTAAAAGATAGATCTGAAATTAAAATCTATGATCCATGTTCAGGTTCAGGCTCTTTATTAATCAATATTGGTAAGAGTGTTTCGAAACACATGGATAGTAAAGACAATATTAAATATTATGCGCAAGAATTAAAGAAAAACACATATAACTTAACGCGTATGAATTTAGTAATGCGTGGAATCTTACCAGATAATATTAAAGTGCGTAACGGGGATACGTTGGAAGAGGATTGGCCTGATTTTGAAGATTCTGATCCAATTGGTACATATGAGCCTTTATATGTTGATGCTGTAACATCTAACCCACCATATTCTCAAAAATGGGATCCAACTGACAAAGGAAATGATCCTAGATATGCTGATTATGGTACGGCACCAAAAGGAAAGGCAGATTATGCATTCTTATTACATGACTTATACCATATTAAACCAGATGGTATTATGACAATTGTTTTACCTCACGGTGTTTTATTCCGTGGTGGCGAAGAAGGAACTATTCGTAAAAATTTAATTGAGAAAAATAAGATTGATACCATCATTGGATTGCCTGCCAATATATTCTTTGGGACAGGTATTCCAACTATTATCATGGTTTTAAAACAAAAGAGAAATAACACGGATACGTTAATTATTGATGCTTCTAAAGGATTTATTAAAGAAGGAAAAAACAATAAACTAAGAGCATGTGATATACGAAAAATTACAGATGCGATTAAGAACAGAAAAGATATTGATAAATATTGCAAAGTTGTAAGTCGTGACGAAATTCGTTCCAATGACTATAACTTAAATATTCCTAGATATGTTGATTCATCAGAAAAAACAGAATCTTATGATATTTATGCATCTATGTTTGGTGGAATTCCTAATTCTGAAATTAAAGACTATGAAGATTTTTGGAACGCTTTTCCATCATTAAAAGATGAATTATTCCAATCTAATAATGAGCAATATAGCACATTAAAATCAGACAACGTTAAAAATATCATCAAAAATAATCAAGATGTTCAACATTTCATGAATGAATACAAAAATGCTTTTAACGGTTTTGAAACTTATTTAAAAACTTTATTAATTGATGATGCTAATAACTTAAACATTGCAAAAACTGAGGAAATAATCAGTAATGAAATTTTTAATAGATTAAAAAATATTCCTTTAATCAATCAATATGAGGCCTATCAATATTTAAACGATGAATGGAATATGATTTCTGGGGATATTGAAATTATCCAAACCGAAGGAATAGATGCTGCTAAAGTTGTTGATCCTAATATGGTTCTCAAAAAGAAAAAAGATAAAGAAGTAGAAGTTCAAGAAGGTTGGATTGGTCATTTATTACCATTTGATCTTATCCAAAGTAAGTATCTGATTAATGAAAAAAGAGAATTAATATATAAAGAAAATCAAGTGTCCGAAATCGATTCTGAAATTAACGATATTATTGAAAACCTTACAGATGAAGAAAAAGAAATGGAATTTTATGACGACGAAGGCAATAAAATTGTTGATAAATGTATTAAACAATTTATCAAAGATACTGATGTGGAGTTAGAAACAAGAGAAAAATTAAGAAATTATAGCTCTTTAGTTACTAAGAAAAAAGAATTGAATAAAGCATTAAAATCGGAAATAGCAGAATTGGAATTAAATACAAAATCCACAATTGAAAATCTAACTTATGAACAAATTGATGATTCATTAAATTCAAAATGGCTTGAACCACTAATGCAAAGCATTAATAGTTTGCCTATTAAATTATTAAATGATTTTGAATCTAAAATTGATTTGCTATCCAAGAAATATGAAACTACTTATTCAGATTTAGAAGAAGAAATTTCAAAAACAGAAGAATCTTTAATTTCGATGTTAAATGATTTGCAAGGGAATGATTTTGACATGCTTGGTTTAGATAAATTTCAAACGCTATTAGGAGGCAAATAATATGGAAAATAATAAAACTCCTAGTATTCGATTCAAAGGATTTACTGACCCTTGGGAACAGCGTAAGTTGGGTGATTTGCTAGCTAGCTTGCAGAATAACACTCTTTCCAGAGCTGACTTATCAAGCGAATCAGGTGTTGCAAAGAATGTTCATTATGGTGATGTACTTACCAAGTTTGGAGAGGTTTTAGATATAAGCAAAGAGAAGCTTCCTATGATTTCGGATAAAAGCGTTCTGACAAAATATAAAGCTTCTTTTTTGCAAAATGGAGATGTAATTGTTGCTGATACGGCGGAAGATTCAACTGTTGGAAAATGTAGTGAAATAGCGGGCTTAAATGGTGAAGTTGTACTATCTGGATTGCATACTATTCCATACAGACCGATGGAAAAATTTGCCACTGGATACTTGGGGTATTATTTAAATTCTGGAACATATCACAACCAGTTGATACCATTAATGCAAGGGATAAAAGTTACATCAATCTCAAGGACAGCTATTCAAGATACTAAAATTGTTTATCCTAAATCAATTGATGAACAGGCTTTGATTGGCAACTATTTTCAGTCTCTCGATAACCTTATCACCCTTCATCAGCGTAAGTATAATAAATTGTTAAATGTTAAGAAATCTATGCTAGAAAAAATGTTTCCAAAAAACGAGAGTAACATTCCAGAAATTCGATTCAAAGGATTTGCTGACCCTTGGGAACAGCGTAAGTTCGGAGATGTAGTTCAAACAAGACGTGGTTTAACATATAAACCAACGGACATAGAAGAAAATGGCATCAGAGTTTTACGCTCTTCCAATATTGATGAGGATACGTTTGTTTATGGCGATGATGATGTATTTGTTAATCCAAAAGCAGTTAATATTGAACCAGTTAGAAAGAATGACATATTGATTACATCTGCAAATGGATCTTCAAGATTGGTTGGAAAACATGCCTTAATTCAAGAAATACCTGACGATTCTGCTGTTCATGGCGGTTTTATGCTTCTGGGCAGAACTAAGAATTATGATTTTGTGAATGCGTCAATGAGTTCTTCTTGGTATACAAAATTTATAAATGTTTTTGTGGCTGGAGGGAATGGAGCCATTGGTAATCTAAATAAAAATGATTTAGATGAACAGGTTATTTTTGTGCCTAATGATGCTGAACAAACAAAAATCGGAAATTATTTCCGTAACCTCGACCACCTCATCACCCTTCATCAGCGTGAGTTAGAAAAGCTTCAAAATATCAAGAAATCTATGCTCGAAAAGATGTTTGTTTAGGAGGAAAAGAGAAAATGAAAAAAATAACTTTATATCACGGTACTCCTGACAAAATTGTAGTGCCTACATTCAGTAAGGGCGAGGAAAAACACGACTACGGACGAGGATTTTATCTTACCGAAAGCATAGACCTTGCAAAAGAATGGGCAGTTTGCCGACCAAATGAAACAAACGGCTATGTTCATCAATATGAACTTGATACAGAAGGACTTGAAATTTTGGATTTTCAAGAAAAAGGTGTTCTTGCGTGGCTTGCAGAACTGATGAAGCACAGAGACGCAGCCGACTCAAAGCGTTACCGTATGCTTGCAAAGAAGTTTATTGCAAAATACGGTGTAGATACTGACAAGTACGATGTTATCAAAGGTTGGAGAGCAAACGCCTCATATTTCTATATCGCAAAGGAATTTGTAAGAGACAATATCGATATGGATATTCTTGAGGAATTACTGTCTCTTGGCGGCTTAGGCATCCAGTATTGTATAAAGTCTGAGCTTGCTTATTCCAAACTGCACGAAGTGGCAGACAATTTACAGACTGTTGAGTACACAGAGTTTAACGAAAAGTACAATCAGCGAGACATTACCGCAAGACAGAAAATGCGTGAACTTGTTGATTCCGACTCCAACCGTGTAACAAAGGTGTTCAGCACACTGTTTGAGGAGTGATGATTATGAAAGCCTATTCACAGGATTATTTGAATGATGTAGTGGAAAATCAGGGTAAGCTCTTTGACTTTGTTGCTCAAACTTATCCTGATAAAGATACTGAGGATTTTATCAAGACCTATATGAAAAGCAAAACAAGAAAAAGTATTGACGAGGCAAAAGCCTATGTCAACACAATGGATGCCAAAGAATTGTGGGAATACTTTACCGAAACCGAAAAGTATTCCTTGAAGTCCGGCAAAGCTCTTGACGGCTTTATGCCTGACTGGATTGGCGAGTTTTATGCCTACTATCAATGGTATTACGATATTCCGAGTTCCGAGGTACTAAAAAAAGTACCGCTTGATTTCATAAAAAAGGCATACTATGGTTTGCACGACTTGGAACTTGATTTGGCAGTGCAAAAAGTCGGTGAAGTGTAATGGATGTTATTTGCTTTCACAATCCCGATGAAGATAATTGCTATTTGAGCAATTGGTATCCGTCACCTTTTACGGTGGACGGTGTAGCGTTTTCTTCGATGGAACAATTTATGATGTACCGCAAAGCAATCTGCTTTGGGGATGAAATGGTAGCAGCTCAAATCTTATCAACTAGTGATGCTGCCGAAATAAAATTACTTGGCAGGCAGGTATCAAACTACGATGAGAGTATGTGGAACGGAATTCGTCAAATTGTAGTTTATGAGGGGCTTTTGGCAAAGTTCTCACAAAACGAGGAGCTAAAAGGAAAACTCAAAGCAACCGGAAATGCTGTTTTGGCAGAGTGTGCCGTAAAAGACCATATTTGGGGTATCGGTTTGTCAATGAAAGCCTCCGATAGACTAAACAAAGATAAATGGAACGGTCAAAATTTACTCGGATATACTCTTATGATGGTGCGTGAACGCTTGTAATAGGATTATTCTTGGGAACAGCGTAAGTTGGGTGATTTGCTAGCTAGCTTGCAGAATAACACTCTTTCCAGAGCTGACTTATCAAGCGAATCAGGTGTTGCAAAGAATGTTCATTATGGTGATGTACTTACCAAGTTTGGAGAGGTTTTAGATATAAGCAAAGAGAAGCTTCCTATGATTTCGGATAAAAGCGTTCTGACAAAATATAAAGCTTCTTTTTTGCAAAATGGAGATGTAATTGTTGCTGATACGGCGGAAGATTCAACTGTTGGAAAATGTAGTGAAATAGCGGGCTTAAATGGTGAAGTTGTACTATCTGGATTGCATACTATTCCATACAGACCGATGGAAAAATTTGCCACTGGATACTTGGGGTATTATTTAAATTCTGGAACATATCACAACCAGTTGATACCATTAATGCAAGGGATAAAAGTTACATCAATCTCAAGGACAGCTATTCAAGATACTAAAATTGTTTATCCTAAATCAATTGATGAACAGGCTTTGATTGGCAACTATTTTCAGTCTCTCGATAACCTTATCACCCTTCATCAGCGTTTGTATTTTTGGTGTAAATTACGTTTAATTATAAGATTTTTATAAGGAAGGAACATACAAATGATATTTAATAAAGAATCAGACTTTGAAGATGCCTTAATTAAAATATTATGTAAATATGGTTGGGAAAATAAAGTTTTAAAACATCCAACTGAAGATGAGTTAATTCAAAATTGGGCTGATATTTTATATGAAAATAATAGAGATATAGATCGACTAAATGATTATCCATTGACCAGAACGGAAATGGATCAAATAATAGATCAAATTAAAACATTGAGAACCCCATTAAAATTAAATGAATTTATAAATGGAAAAACTGTTTCTATAAAACGTGATAATCAAGATGATAAGATGCATTTTGGAAAAGAGATTAGTTTGAAAATATATGATCGAAATGAAATTGCTGCTGGATCTTCTAGATATCAGATTGCGCAACAGCCTATATACAAGGCAAAGAATTCATTAGCAAATGATCGACGCGGAGATTTGACTTTACTGATTAATGGAATGCCTGTTATTCATATAGAATTGAAAAAGAGTGGAGTTTCAGTTAAACAGGCACAAATTCAGATTGAAAAATATGCTCATGAGGGTGTTTTTACAGGAATATATTCATTAGTACAAATTTTTGTGGCTATGAATCCGGATGAAACAACTTATTATGCTAATCCTGGACCAGATGGAAAATTTAATCCTTGTTATTATTTTCATTGGGCTGATTTTAATAATGAAAGAATTGATCAATGGGATAAAGTCGGTGCTTCTTTATTAAGTATTCCAATGGCCCATGAGATGATTGGCTTTTATACAGTAGCTGATGATTCTGATGGTATATTAAAAGTCATGCGCAGTTATCAATATTACGCAGCTAGTAAAATCTCTGATAAGGTCGCAAAAAACAAATGGCAAGACAAGAATCAATTGGGTGGCTATATCTGGCATACAACGGGTTCCGGAAAAACATTGACTAGCTTTAAGTCTGCTCAACTCATTGCATCATCAAATGATGCAGATAAAGTTATTTTCTTAATGGATAGAATTGAGTTGGGAACGCAATCTTTAAAAGAATATCGTGCTTTTGCTGATAATGCTGATGATATACAAGATACTGAAGATACACATGTGTTAGTTTCAAAAATCAAAAGTGAGGATCCAGCCAATACTTTAATAGTTACATCTATTCAAAAAATGAGTAATATAGGAAAAGAAAATGATGGATTGAAGCAATCTGATCTGGATAAAATGACTTCAAAAAGAATTGTATTTATCATTGATGAATGTCATAGATCTACTTTTGGCGATATGTTAATAACAATTAAAGATACTTTCCCCAATGCATTGTTTTTTGGATTCACAGGCACGCCAATTCAAGATGAAAATCAAAAGAAAATGAACACAACCTCTGATATATTTGGTGAAGAATTACATAGATATAGTATTGCTGATGGAATTCGAGATGGAAATGTTCTTGGATTTGATCCATATAAAGTAATGACATATAAGGATAATGAATTGCGCGAGGCAGTAGCTTTGGTGAAAGCTAAGGCAAATAATAGGAATGAAGCTTTATCAGATCCTGAAAAGAAAAAAATGTATTTAAAGTATATGGATAAATCTAAAATTTCAATGATAACTAAAATTGATGATTTTGGAAATAAAATACAGGGTATTGAAGATTATATTCCAAATGCTCAATATCAAACAGATGAGCATACGAATGCGGTTGTAGAAGATATCATAAATGGGTGGGACATTATTAGTCAAAATAGTAAATTTCATGCAATATTTGCTACAAGTAGCATTCCTGAAGCAATAAATTATTATAAATTATTTAAATCAAAAACATCAAAATTAAAAGTAACGTGCCTTATTGATGAACATATCGACAATAGAGAAGGATATAAAGTTAAAGAAGAAGGAGTTCTTGAAATTATTAAAGATTATAATAATCTTTACAAACAAGAGTTTAATATTGCTTCATTCCCTAAAATGAAGAAAGATATTGCTTCACGTCTTGCACATAAGAAGCCATATGAAAGAATTGAATTGGAACCAAAAAAACAGATAGATATTTTAATTGTAGTAAATCAAATGCTTACTGGATTTGATTCTAAATGGATTAATACTTTGTATATTGACAAAATGATTGAATATGAAAACATTATTCAAGCTTTTTCAAGAACAAATCGACTATTTGGCCCTGATAAACCATTTGGTGTAATTCGTTATTATAGACGTCCTCATACAATGGAAGAAAATATAAAAAAAGCTATTCAATTATATTCAGGGGATAAACCATACGGATTATTTGCTGAAAAATTAAATAGTAATTTAAAAAATATGAATTCTATATTTAATCAAATAAGAAATTTATTTGAATCTGCAGGTGTACAAAATTTTGAAAAGTTACCAAAACAAAAAGAAGACAAAAGTAAATTTGCACAATTATTTAATATTTTTAATAAATATCTTGAAGCAGCAAAAATTCAAAGAATGACTTGGGATAAAGAAAAATATGAATTTGATTTAGAAAATGGTGAAAAAGAAGTTATCACAAGAGAAATTGACGAAAAAACATATTTGATTCTAGTACAGAGATATAAAGAATTACAAGGTGGAGGTTCTGGAGGATCAGATTCAATTCCGTTTGATGTAGAAACTTATATTACAGAAATTGATACAGGATTAATTGATTCTGATTATATGAATTCTAAATTCAATAAATACTTAAAGGCTATTGCTCAACCAGACGTTTCTAAAGAAGAAGTAGCCAAAATTAAAGATGAGTTGCATAAAACTTTTGCTACATTATCAGTGGAAGAACAAAAATATGCAAACTTAATTCTGCATGATATTGATTCAGGCGATTTTAAGTTAAATATAAATGAAAAATCATTTAGAGATTGCATTACAGAATATATGTCTAATGCAAAAAATGATCAAATTCATAAGTTATCTGTGGCTTTAGGGTTAGATGAAACATTGCTTAGAGAAGCTGTTTCTTTAAAATTGAATGAATCAAATTTAAATGAATTTGGAAGATTTGATAAAGTAGTTGAAACAGTTGACAAAGCCAAAGCAAAGCTATTTTTTGAAAAAAAAGAAGGAATAAAATTGCTTCCGCCAAAAGTTAATATTAAAATCAATAAATATTTAAAAGAATTTATATTACAAGGTGGACCTGATATTGAATAATTCATTGAGGGAGAGTTACATTTAGCAACTCTCTCTTTTTGCTTGGGAACAGCGTAAGTTGGGGGATGATTTGGTTTCTATACATACAGGCACCAATCTATTAGGTTCAACAACCAATACAGGGATGCCATTAATTAAGATGGGGAATATTCAACGTGGATATTTTGATACATCAAAGGTTGAATTTTTAGCTGAAAATGAACAGCCAGATAATGAGGATATCGCAAATTACGGTGACTTTTTCTTTAATACAAGAAATACATTGGAACTTGTTGGAAAAGGTGCAACATGGATGAAAAATAGCGGAGAATATGCATTTAATAGCAATATCGCCCGCTTTGAACTTAGAAATATAGATACGATATTCTTCAATTATTTATACAATACGGAGACTATGACTAGGCAAATTCATGCAAGAGCCATGGGAACCACAAGCGTGGCAGCTATATATCCAAGAACATTAGAATCTGTTGGGTATTTAGTCCCTTGTATGAAAGAACAGCAAAAAATTGGTGCTTATTTCAAACATCTCGACCATCTTATCACCCTTCATCAGCGTGAGTTCTAAATATAAATTATCAACTTAAATTTGCTAGAGAACGCATAACTATATCTACATCTTGATTT
>OLQU01001474.1_pt1 | contig 15839 bp, 15 predicted proteins | sample 1672271 | NCBI WGS metagenome assembly OLQU01 (sample SAMEA3136666, study PRJEB25190) | human gut metagenome | biome: human gut; feature: human-associated habitat; material: faeces | place: Austria | collected 2013 | reverse complement strand
AGAAACCATATGGAAGCGTTAGAATCCGTTACAGAAAAACACCTGCGATTTCATGCGAAGATTTGACTTCCTGTCAAATCTGAGAAGAGCCTGAGCCGGGAAATCATCAGATTTCCCGGCGAATTGCTCTGGTCATGAAATCGCAGGTGTTTTGATGTTAAGGATTCTTCGCGAACTTTTCTGGCTTCTATCGGCAGGCTGTATGCACTTCCCTGAACATTTTTTATTTCACAGAATCAGCGCGACAAGCCTGCATTTTAATGCATCCGGAAGATGGGACTGATCTTCTTATAGATAATGAACACGATCAGGGACACCAGCACGCCCTTCAACAGATTGAACGGCGCCACCGCGAACAGAACGAAGGTGGTCAGATTGGTGATCCCCCCGTTTACAGCAGTTCCCATCTCCACCAGACCCTCGATGGGCATTCCAAAGGCCACCGCATATGTGGGAAGCAGAAGGAATGCGTTGAGGAAGCAGCCTACCACCGTCATGAAGATGGTTCCCGTTGCCATACCGATGATCGCTCCCTTTCTGGTGTGCATCCGCCTATAGATAATGGCAGCCGGCAGCACCAGAGCGCAGCCGATCAGGAAATTCGCCAGCTCTCCCACGCCTGCGGTAGCAGTTCCGTTGATCACCAGATTCAGAAGGATCTTCACCAGCTCTATGGCCACTCCCGCCAGCGGGCCCATGGTAAAGCAGCCTACCAGGACCGGGACCTCGCTGAAGTCGATCTCGTAGAAGGATGGAGCGAAAGGAAGGGGAATTTCAAACAGCATCAATACCACCGCGATGGCTCCCAGCATGGCTACCTGTGCCATCTTCCTTACATTTACCCTTGCTTTTGCCTTTGTGTTTGTCATTGCTTCTGAACTCATGTCTTTTTCTCTCCTTTTCTAAATAAACTCAACAAAGAAAGAAAATCTTCTTAGAATCATGCAACGTCTGCTGCCCTGACAGGAACTACTCCTGCAAAAAGAAAAACCCCGAAGCAATAAGCATCGGGGATCCATGGCATCACGATCACACATTTCTTCTCTCATCCAGACTATACTGTCGGTTCTGGAATCTCACCAGATCAGCCGGCGCGCTGCGCCAGGTCGCGGACTCTACCGCCGGTTGGGAATTCAAAAGGATCCGGAATACTCCGTTTTCTTTTGTCACCCGACCCCGAAGAATTTCTTTTTTTAGTTCTTCCTCATTATACGCTCCCTTTTTTGATTATTCAAGACTTTTCTTGGCATATTCTGGCTGGAAAATATTGTGTTCTCTCCTCCCTTGTCCTATAATAGTGGTAAATTTAACGATCTGCGGAGGGGTGGATATGACAATGAACGAAAGATGCCTTGCGGCACTTGGAGAGGAGCACATGTTTCTGGATTCCGGGCACCGGACCCGTTTCAAAGAACTTCTGGACTGCTTTTCCAGCCAGCCCTTTTTCACCCCGGGCTTATGCAAATGCATGTATCTGTCTGCCTGGGATGAGGGACATTTCTGTATCATGCTGGAAACCTTGAACCAAATGGCTCTTGGCGGCGAGACCGGACTGGAAGGAATGCGGTTCACCGGGGACCTGCTGGCAAATGCCCAGGAGGACGCTCAGTACTATGTTTATATGCTGGCAAATGCCTTCCTTGACGATGCGCCTTTTTCCCTGGATCCCGCTGCCCAGATCCCGGATGAGATCCGGTATATCATCGATCAGGCACTGAAAGCCGCCGCTATTATCGACCAATGTTTTGAGACTGCCGGGTAATCCCCGACAGTCTCTTCGTATCCCCTATTCTTCGATCATCATCTTGATGATCTCTTCGTTGGTCTCTTTCATTCCTTCTTTCCCCAGGCGTCCGATATTGGTGATCGTCCCTTCGATCCCTTTGGTCACGATCCCGTCTCCTGCATAGAACTGCTGCCCGTTCAGGTACATGTGATACCCCAGGATCCCTGCGTCTACCGCAGAGGCGATCTTGGCGGCGCAGGAGGCCTTTGCCCCGTCACAGACCATACCGGAGACAATAGCCAGGGCGTTGACCACCGTGTGGATCACTTCCTCATAACCACCGCCGCACAGATAGGCGATCCCTGCTCCTGCCGCGGCTCCCGCGCTGACTGCTCCGCAGTAGGCGGAAAGCCTTCCGATCCCGGTCTTCTGATGGATGGCCACCAGGTTGGACAGGGCCAGCGCGCGATACAACTGATCCTCCCCTGATCTCAGCTCTTTGGCGTACTCCAGCACCGGAAGGGAACAGGTCATTCCCTGGTTGCCGCTTCCCGCATTGATGATCACCGGAAGTTCACACCCGTTCATCCGGGCGTCGGATCCTGCCGCAGCCATGGCCTTGGCCCGGTTCTTCACATCATCCCCGTAAGCTGACAAAAGCACGCTTCCGATATTCGCTCCATAATCGCCACGCAGCCCTTCCTTTGCAATGGCCGTATTGTACTCGATCTGCCGGGATATGACCGCGCGGATATCATCAATTTCTACCGTATTGACAAAATCCCAGATATCCTCCACATCCAGGAGGCTCCGGTCCGTAAGTCCCTCTTCCTTTTCCCCTTCTACGGGAAGATCCAGAAGCTTCTCCCCGTCCTTCTCCACCAGCACAATGTTGGTGTGATAGTTGGCGATCCGCACCCGGGCATAGGAATCCCCTTTCTTCACCGTCACCAGGATATCAAAGGTGATCCCCTGATCAATATGTTCCACTGTGATCCGGGTGTTCTTCAGATACTCCGCGATAGCCTTTGTCGCTTCCTCCGACACATCTGCGATCACCTCCAGTTCCCGGGAGGCGTCCCCTGCAACGATCCCTGCGGCCGCCGCTGCCGGGATCCCCTTCAGGTGTCCGGTATTGGGAACGATCACGCTTTTCACATTCTTGATGATGCTCCCGCTTGCGCCGATCTCCACCTTATCCGGGAGACATCCAAGAGTCTCTCTTGCCTTCGCCGCCGCGTAGGCAAGGGCGATAGGCTCCGTGCATCCCATGGCCGGAACCAGCTCCTCCTCCAGGATCTTCACATAAGCCTGGTATTTCTCATCCGTTCGTTTCATACATGTTCCCCCTTTGTTTTGTAGAAATACCTCTCTATGTCAGGCACTTGCGTGCTATGAGATTCCCTTCATGCTCAGCTGGATCCGTTTTTTCTTCAGGTCCACGCCGATCACCCGCACATCCACGATGTCCCCTACACTGACCACTTCCAGGGGATGGCGGATGAATTTCTTATCCGTCACTTCCGAGATGTGGACCAGTCCGTCCTGATGGACGCCGATGTCCACAAACACCCCAAAATCAATCACATTTCGCACAGTCCCCTTTAAGACCATGCCTTCCTTCAGGTCCTTCATTTCCAGCACATCGGTCCGTAAGATGGGCGCTGGCATCTCTTCTCTGGGATCCCGGCCCGGCTTCTCCAGCTCCTTGACCACATCCCGCAGGGTGATCTCTCCGATCCCCAGTTCCTCTGCCAGAGCCGGGTAATCCCGGATGGTCAGGGACAGTCCGGCAAGGTTCCCCGCGGTTACGTCTTCTGCCGTGAAGCCCTGCTTCTTCAGGAGATTTTTGGCAGCTTCATAACTCTCCGGATGTACGCTGGTGCCGTCCAGGGGATCATCCCCTCCTTTAATGCGCAGGAACCCGGCGCACTGCTCAAAAGCTTTAGGCCCCAGCTTTGCCACCTTCAGAAGCTGCCGGCGGCTCTGGAACCTTCCGTTTTCTTCCCGGTAGGCCACGATATTCTTCGCGATCACCGGGGTGATCCCGGACACATAGGACAGAAGCGGCGCAGAAGCAGTGTTGAGATCCACGCCCACTTTATTTACACAGTCCTCCACTACACCGGAGAGGGCTTCGCTTAATTTCTTCTGATTCATATCGTGCTGGTACTGCCCCACCCCGATGGATTTGGGATCGATCTTCACCAGCTCTGCCAGCGGGTCCTGGAGCCGCCGGGCGATGGAGGCCGCGCTGCGCTGCCCCACATCAAACTTGGGGAACTCTTCTGAAGCCAGCTTGCTGGCGGAATACACAGAAGCTCCCGCCTCGCTTACGATCACATACTGCACCTTCTGCGGGATCTCTTTCAGGAGTTCCACGATAAACTGCTCTGACTCCCGGGAGGCGGTTCCATTTCCCAGGGAGATCAGCGTGATATGATATTTCTCAATGATCTTCTTCAGAAGGTCTTTAGAGGCCTGGATCTTCTTGGGGGTTGTGGGCGCCGTGGGATAGATCACCGTGGTGCCGATCACCTTGCCGGTGGGATCCACCACCGCCAGCTTGCAGCCTGTCCGGAAGGCCGGGTCCCATCCAAGCACCGTCTGCCCCGCAATGGGCGGCTGCATCAGAAGCTGGTGCAGGTTTTTGCCGAATACCTGGATCGCCCCGTCCTCTGCCTTCTCCGTCAGCTCGCTGCGGATCTCCCGCTCGATGGCCGGCGCGATCAGCCGCTTATAACTGTCCGCCACAGCCTCTTTTAGAACCGGCTCCGTATGGGGGTTCCCCGGGCGGATCACCTGATGCTCCAGATAGGAGAGGATCTCTTCCTCCGGCGCCTGTATCTTCACCGTCAGGATCTTCTCCTTCTCACCCCGGTTGACCGCCAGGATCCGGTGCCCTGCCAGGCGGCTCACCGGCTCCTCAAAGTCATAGTACATCTCATAGACCGACTCCTGGTCCGGATCCTTTGCCTGGGAGACAAGGCTCCCCTTCTTCATCGTCACATTCCGGATGAAGCTGCGGTAGTTTGCTTTATCGGAAATGAATTCCGCGATAATATCCCTGGCTCCCGCAATAGCCTCTTCCACCGTGGCCACTCCCTTTTCTTCACTGACATACTGCTTCGCCGCCTCTTCCACCGGCTCTGCCATCTTCTGCCAGGTAATGGCCGCCGCCAGAGGCTCCAGCCCCTTTTCCTTGGCAATGGTGGCCCGGGTCCGCCGCTTGGGACGGTACGGCCGGTACAGGTCCTCTACCACCACCAGCGTCTCCGCTGCCAGGATCTGCTGCTTTAATTCCGGCGTCAGCTTCCCCTGCTCCTCGATGCTGGAGAGAACCTGCTCTTTTTTCTCCTCCAGCCCCCGCAGGTAATTTAAACGTTCATACAGTTTCCTGAGCTGTTCATCGTCCAGGGTCCCGGTGGCTTCCTTGCGGTACCTGGCGATAAAGGGGATGGTATTCCCTTCGTCGATCAGCCTGACCGCCGCATCCACCTGCCACTTCTTCACGCCCAGTTCTTCTGTGATCTTCTGATTAATGTCCATAAATTCTGCCCTCGATCCGGCCAAACGGCCGCTTCCTTTTATTCCATTTGATTATACCTGAATTTGTCCCGGCGCGCAACGAAGATCCTCAAAACGGAGTTCACTCTGTTTTCTTGAAAAACCAGGGCTTCTGTGTTATACTGAGGGCACTTCAATACAGCAAGGGAGTATCACTATGAATCGCAGAAAAGAAACCGGGGAATTATCCCGTCAGCAGCAGAAATCTCTGGAGACAAAGAACAAGATCTTCCAGGCAGCCAAACGGATCCTGCAGAAGAAAGGCTACGAAGCCCTTTCCATCAAGAACATCTGTGAGGAGGCGAAGGTCTCCAATGGAAGCTTCTACCATCATTTCAAGACAAAGGACGATCTTCTGTCCTACTATATCGAAGAACAGCCCAGCATCGACCCGGACCTTCTGGAACTTCCGGCAAATGCCAAGGAAGCTGAAGCGGCTATCGTCTATGTATACCTGAATTACGTGCACTACTGCCGGGAACTGGGCGTGGAATTCATGGCCAATTACTACACACCCAAGAATCAGTCCCTGAACCCGCTGATCCGTACCGAGCGGCCCTATCCCATCGTAACGGTCCACAACTATCTCCAGAAGTGCATCGACGCCGGGATCCTGTCCCCCCGTTTTCCTCTGGAAGATATTACCAGCGATATCCGTCTGATCGTGATCGGAAATGTATTCGAATGGTGCCTGAAGAACGGGGATGCGGATTTTGAAGGAAATATGAAACGGACACTGGAAGCCTATCTGGACGGCGTTCTGTAGAACACCTGCAGAACATTTCCCGAATCAAAAAATCCTTTAAGTCTGCACTTAAAGGATTTTCCGGAAGGAAACCGGCAGCTGCGCTGCCAAAACAATAATATCTTTTATGGTCTTATTATATACCCCTTCTCTCCATATGACCAATTGTTAATTTTAATCTATATATAGATGATATCTATAAGTAATCCAGGGAGGATGTCATGTATTCTTTTATCATCAATCCAAACGCCCGCTCCGGCAAAGGTCTTCGTGCCTGGAAGCTGATCGAACACCGGCTGGAAGAAAAGTCTGTGCCATACCAGGTCTTTTTCACCAAATATCAGGGGCATGCCACCCAGATCGCCCGGACACTCACACAGGAGAAGGATTGCCGCTCCCTCATTGTTCTGGGCGGAGACGGCACCCTCAACGAAGCCGTCAACGGCATCGCCGATCTTGCCCGGGTCACGCTGGGTTATATCCCCATCGGCTCCAGCAACGACTTCGCCCGGAGCTTAAGGCTTGAACAGGACCCGCTGAAGGCCCTGGAGAAGATCCTGACCCCTTCCGGATATATCCCGGTAAACATCGGATCTCTTAGTTGGGGACGTGGTATTTTTGAAAATACCACGTCCCAGATTGAAAATACCCTGTCCCTTTTTGAACATTCCCGCCGGTTTGTGGTAAGCGCCGGTCTTGGTTTTGACGCAGGCGTCTGCCATCAGGTGGCCGTCTCCCGGCTGAAAGTCTTCCTGAACCGGATCGGACTGGGCAAGCTCTCCTACGCCGCCGTGGCTGTGGGACTGCTTCTCTCTCTTACTCCCCGGCGCATGACACTTACTCTGGATGATCAGACCCCGCTGGAGTTCGATCGGGCTTACTTTGCCGCGGTCATGAACCATCCTTATGAGGGCGGCGGCTTCCGGTTCTGTCCAAAGGCAGATCCCGGCGATGATATCCTGGACGTTATCGTGGTTGCAGGCCTTCCCAAATGGAAGACCTTGCTCCTGCTTCCCACCGCTTTCAAGGGATTTCACGTGCATTTCAAAGGCGTCTCTACCTTCCGCTGCAGGACTGTGGAGATCCATAGCGAAAAAGGGCTTCCTGTCCATACCGACGGGGAGCCGGTGGTGGCGCAGACCTGCCTGCGGGCCGGACTGGAGGATCAGAAGCTGCGGGTGATACGGACATAACGCGCCATTCGCAAAATCGCCCTTACAGGGCTCTCCGCTGCTTCGCAGCCATATATCTGAACTGTTTGTGAAAAATTATGAAGATTAAGTGAAGATTGTTGTTGATTCATTTTTTTCATGATATAATCCGTAATGAATTTAGAGATCGAGTCGTTTTAAAAACCTCAGCAAAAGGAAGTATCACTATGACAGCTAAGAAAAAGCTTACTGATCTGGCCAGAAAATACAGTCATATCTGGGTGCTCTTGTATGGATTTATCTACATGCCCTGGTTCTGCTGGCTGGAAAACCGCAGAGGAGTACGGCATTTCTTTATCCACTCTCCTCTGGATGACCAGATCCCTTTTATTGAATATTTTGTGATCCCGTACCTGCTCTGGTTTATCTTTATCGTAGCCACAGCGGCGTACTTTTTCTTTACTGACAAGAAGGGATTCTATCAGCTGGCTGCGTTCTTGTGCGCGGGCATGACCATTTTCCTGGTGGTCTGTACCCTGTTCCCCAACGCCCAGAACCTGCGGCCTGACACCTTTGTACGGGACAATGTCTGTACCGACCTTGTGCGATATATCTACCAGGCGGACACCCCCACCAACGTGCTTCCCAGTATCCACGTGTTTAACTCCCTGGGCGCGGTCATCGCCATCGCCAGGAGCGAAGCCCTGAAGAAGCACAAAGCCGTTCAGTGGGGCTCCTACATCCTGGCTGCTCTGATCATCCTGTCCACTGTATTTCTGAAGCAGCACTCAGTGACCGATGTGATCGCAGCCTTCGCCATGGCCAGTATCCTGTATCCCCTGGTCTATGTGACTCAGGAGAAGAAAGCACCCAAGCTGTCACACCAGCCGGTTTGATCTATAATATCTGAGAAGAAAAAGAAATCCGGGTTTCCAACTGCAAACCCGGATTTCTCTTTTTTATTTCTCTTTATCTTTTACTCTGCCACCTGGAGACAATTCTCTTTCACAAATGCCATCACCAGATTCTTCAGCGCCGCCTGCTTCAGCGTATCTTCGTCAAAAGCTTCCTTCATGGCGTCGGCATCCTCGTATCCATACTCCTCTGCCATGGTCTTCACCTGCTCTTCATACGCCTCGTCGGTCAGCTCGATCTTCTCTGCCTTGGCAATCGCCTCCACAGCCAGCTCATCCTTGACATTCTCTTTGGCAACTGCATCTACTTCCGTCTCAAAGTCTTCCATCGAATATCCCATCTGCTGTTCAACGAAATCTTCATATTCCATCCCATAATACTCAGCCGCGTCTTTATACTGCTGGATCAGAGAATCTGCCATCTCATCCACTTTCTCCTGAGGATACTCATTTACTTCCGTATTCTCCAGAACCGCCTGCCATGCATTCTGCTGCAGAGTGAAATCATAGTTGGTCTGAGCCTGCTCCTCCAGATCCTTTTTTACTTCTTCCTTATATTCCGCTACCGTAGTGGAATCTTCCGACAGCGTCTTCACCAGCTCATCGGTAAGCTCCGGCACCTCTTCCACAGAAATGGAATTCACGGTGATGGTAAATACTACATCCGCTCCCGCCAGGTTTTCCTGGGGATAATCTTCCGGGAACGTCCCTTCCCAGTCAAAGGTCTCGCCGATCTTATGGCCGATGATGCTGTCCTCGAATCCCTCGATAAAGGTACCGGATCCGATAGTCAGCGGATACCCTTCCGCAGATCCTCCCTCAAATGCTTCTCCGTTTATCTTGCCCAGGAAATCAATATTCACCGTATCGCCGGACTCTACCGGGCGGTCAGTGACCTCTTTGGTCTCTGCCTGGGCCTCCAGCGTAGCCTGAATGGAAGACTCCACATCCTCGTCCGTGATCTCTCCCGGCTTCGCCACCTCTGCCACTTCTACTTCTTTATAATTGCTGATCTTTATGGCATCTGTCTCCAGCCCCTTGCTGGCGGCACATCCTCCAAGGACCAGGGAAGCCGCAAGAAGTCCTGCCAGAATTACTGTTCTTTTCCTCATCTGTTGCACCTCGTTTAATTCTATTTTTCTGCATGAGCCGTATCAGCCCGGAAGACTGTGGCACACACTCTTAAGTTATATCATATTTTCGCAGGATTTGAAACCCATTTCACGGATATTTCACGCTTTCCTACAATACAGGCGAGAACAGCCGGCAAAACTGTTCTTTTCCCCGCACCAGGAGACTTCGCTGTTCATACAGCTTCCTGGTGATCAGCGTACACTTTGTCATATCATTTTCAAATGCCTCCTCCAGCCTCCTGGTGGTGGCTGCGCTGTAAATCACCGCATTCACCTCGAAATTCAGGCTGAAACTGCGGATATCCATGTTGGCGGTCCCCATACAGCTAACCAGCCCGTCTGCACAAAGACATTTGCTGTGGAGAAATCCATTGTCATAGGTATAACACCGGGCGCCTGCCTCCACCAGTTCTCCCATATAGGAGTAGGTGGCCCAGTACACAAAGGGATGATCCGGCTTGCAGGGGATCATAAGCCGCACGTCAATACCTGATTTGGCCGCGATGATAAGGGCGTCCCGGATATCATCGTCCGGGATGAAATACGGAGTCTGAATGTAAATGTTCCGCCGGGCCATATGGATCAGCCGCAGATAGTTGTCGCGGATCTCCTTGCTGCTGGAGTCCGGGCCGCTGGAGATGATCTGCACCGGATCCTTCCCTCCCCGCACATACTCCGGCAGGGCAAACAGCCGGTCTTCCAGGAACAGGTTCTCCCCGGCCGCATAGTTCCAGTCCAGAACAAAACGCACCGCCAGAGATGTGACCGCGGATCCCTCGATACAGATATGGGTGTCCCTCCAGTAACCGAACCGGCCGCTCTTTCCTAAGTACTCCCGGCCAATGTTGAATCCGCCGATGAATCCGATCCTTCCGTCGATCACCACGATCTTCCGATGATTGCGGTAGTTGACCCGCAGCTGCAGATTCCCAAGCAGCGCCGGGAAGAACTCCGCTACCTTTATCCCCGCGCTTCTAAGCCGCTCCCAGTCCGAGCGGCGCATCCTGCGGCAGCCCATGCTGTCGAAAAGGACCCGCACTTCAACCCCCTGCCTTACCTTGCGCACAAGGACCTTCTCCATCTCCTGCCACAGTTCATCGTTGCGGATGATATAGTACTGCAGATGGATATAGTTCCGGGCCTCTTCCATCTCCCGCAGAAGCGCCTGAAACTTCTCCTCCCCGTCTGTGTAGATCCGGATGTCATTGTTGTCTGTCAGGACCGCCTCTCCCTCGTTCAGGTTGTAGAGGATCAGGCTCTTGAACCGCTCCTGCTCCGGATCCCGCAGCTTCAGCTTCCTGCGGTAGATAGACTCCTCCTGCCGCCGGACCGCGTATTTCAACTCTCCTTCGATCTCCTTCATCTTGAACATCCGGTCCTTGTGGAAATTTTGGCCCAGGATCAGGTACAGCACGAACCCCAGCACCGGAATAAAATACAGGAGCAGCAGCCATGCCCACACCGTGGTGGGATTCCGCCTCTGAAAGAAAACGATCAGAAGGGAAAACAGGATATTGACCGCAAGAAGGTGCTCCAGCATCCACAGATACGCCTGTCCTATCATCTCCAGCATGATACCGCCCTCCCTTTCCTTTTTATCTCTCTATTATATCTGGATTCCCCCAAAAAGTAACCCCAAAACCTCAAATCTCTTGCACTTGTCCACAAACAATGATACAATGTACTTCGTGAAAAAGAGTTATCAGGAGGTCTATCGTGAATACATTAACCATTGTTCTTCTTGTCATTTTAATTGTTTTGATCATCGCCTGCGTGGTGCTGTATTTCCTGGGCAAGCGGGCTGAGAAAAAGCAGGCCGAGCAGCAGAAGCAGCTGGACGCCGTAGCCCAGACTGTCTCCATGCTGATCATCGATAAAGGCAAGCTCCGCTTAAAAGACGCAGGACTGCCGCCCATCGTTCTTGAGAAGACGCCCAAGTATCTGCGTCGCTCCAAAGTTCCGGTGGTAAAGGCCAAGGTAGGGCCCAAGGTGATGACCCTGATGTGCGACTCCCAGATCTTCCCTCTGATCCCTGTGAAGAAGGAAGTCAAGGCCACTGTCAGCGGAATCTACATCACTGGTGTAAAAGGCGTAAGAGGTCATCTGGAGACCCCGGAGAAGAAAAAGGGATTTTTCGCCCGTCTTCGGAACCGTTAGGATCCAAAGAAAATGATACCCCTGAGAGGCAGTCCTCTCAGGGGTTTTTCTTTTGCTCTTCAAACATAGGCCAGTCGGACATGGTATATCTGCGCCGGTACTCCTTGGGCGTCATCCCGTAGGTATCCTTGAACAGCCGGTGAAAATGGCTGGAATTCTCATATCCCACCTCCACCATGATATTCTCCACCGGCTCCTTTGTCTCCGTCAGCATGTGGGCTGCCTGCAGAAGCCGCCGTTTCTGGAGATACTGGGTAAATGTATAGGGGGAATACCGCTTCATCAGACGGCTGATATAGTAATCCGGCTGCCCCCGGTCCCGGCAGAATCCGGCCAGGCTGGCCGTCCGGTACTGAGTCTCTATATAGTTCATCGCATCCAGCACCACTTCCTGCTCATAGGAAGAAGGCGCTCCCACTGTGATCTTATAAGTCCGCCCGGACAGTTCCAGAAGCAGCACTCCCATGGTAGCCTGCAGGATCTGCCGGCTGTTCCTTCGCCGGTTCAGAAGCATCCGCGTCATATTTTCCAGAAGGTTCTTGGCCTCCGGCATCTCCCCGATATGGAACTGCAGGAAATCCCCCTCCCTGGGCACATCCTCCGCGGCCCGCTGGATGAACCTCCTGAGCACCGTATCCTCCCGCAGCATGCTTAAGGGATACTGGAGAAAAGCCGGCCGGATCATAAACCGCACCGCAATATCGTGATAGCCGGCCGCACTGACGGAATGAGACGTCCCCTGCTGAAGGAACAAAAGCTCCCCCTCCTGCAGGGTGATCTGCGTCTCCTCGTTGATCACGTGGGTGGTGGACCCGCTGCACATATAGACCAGCTCCATGTAATTATGGGTATGCCTGGGCAGCGGTACAAATCTTGGCTGCTTCAAAAGATCGATCAGCGTCATGGGACGCATGGTGATCCCGGCGTCAACCACCGTACTTCCCTCTCCCTTCGTATAGTAGGAGAGCACCGGCCTGTTCTCTCTTAAGATCCGCTCCTCCTGCTCATTCATCTCTTCCAGGTACTCGATCAGCTTCTTATCCATCCTGCCGCGCCCTTTCTTAAGTCCATCCTAAAGCTTCGTACCTTTACTATACCATACTCCTGCAAAATCCGTTCCTTTTTTTGCCAGAAATGATCATTTTACAAAAAATGTTCCTTTTTTTACAACCTCCGTTCTAACATTTTCCGACATTGATCAAATATAATATATCCAGTCACAATCACAAAAGAAAGGAGAGTTTATAAATGATCAAAATCCCCGTTCATTTCCGACACACTGACGACATCGTAGAGTTTGTAAAAATCGTAAGCCAGTACCCCTTCCACATGGATCTGGTAAGCGGCAACCATGCCGTTGACGCCAAATCCCTGATGGGCACCCTCGCCCTGGGCAGCGCTGCCGGGCTCTCTTTGATGATCCACTCCAATCCTTCTCCCTCCACAGAACAGCTCCTGTCTCAGGTGGCATGCTTTATTTAACGATTTTTAAAAGCTGCTGAAAATATCAGCAGCTTTTTTGATCTTATGATTTGATTTTCCATAAAAAAAGGATTGACAAAGCTATATGGTTAGTTTAAACTATCTATGTAAATCAATTGAGAATGATTATTAATAGCATTTAAGGAGCCGATTTTTATGACATTAGCAGAAGCAAAAGAAGGAGAAGAATATCTTATAAAAGAGATCGCCACAGACGACGAAGAACTGGAGGCGTTCCTGTTCTCCCTGGGCTGTTACAGCGGCGAACCCATCACCGTGGTCTCCCGTCTCCCGGGCGGCTGCGTGGTTTCCATCAAGGACGGCCGGTATAATATCGATACTGATCTGGCGAAAGCTATATCAATATAAAAGACTGTGTTTTTTTACACAGAAGTTAGTTTAGACTAATCTAAATCAAGGAGGAGATGTAAACATGAGAGTTGCTTTTGCGGGGAATCCCAACAGCGGAAAGACAACAATGTACAACGCCCTGACAGGAAGGAATGAGAAAGTTGGAAACTGGGCCGGCGTTACAGTGGAGCGAAAAGAAAGCCTGATCAAAAAGGCCTATTACGGGGGAAGCGAAGAACTGGTGGCAGTGGACCTGCCGGGCGCTTATTCTATGTCCCCTTTCACCTCAGAGGAAAGTATCACCAGCAGTTATGTGAAAAATGAGCAGCCAGACGCCATCGTTAATATCGTGGACGCCACCAACTTAAGCCGCAGCCTGTTCTTCACCACCCAGCTTCTGGAGCTTGGCGTTCCTGTGGTGGTTGCGCTGAACAAAAGCGACCTTACAGAAAAGAAACAGACAAAAATCGACGAAAAACGACTTTCCGAGAAACTGGGCTGCCCTGTGATCAAGACTATCTCTACTTCTTCCGGGCATACCGGGCTAAAGGAAGTGGTAGAAGCAGCGGCCTCGTTAAAGGGCGCAGGCCAGAAAGCCCCTTATGTGCAGGCAGATATCGACCTGACGGACAAAGAAGCCGTGGAAGCGGCAGACCGGAAACGGTTTGATTTTGTAAATGGAATTGTCAAGGAAGTAGAACAAAGAAAAGTATTTACAAAAGATAAAAATGCCCAGGATAAGATCGACAGCGTGATCACCCACAAAATCATCGGGATCCCGCTTTTTGCAGCCATTATCTTCCTGGTATTCTACATATCCCAGACCACGGTGGGAACCTGGATCGCTGACTGGCTGGTAGCCTGGATCGAGACCTTCCAGGGCTGGGTCGGCGGCCTGATGGAAAATGCCAATCCTATGCTGTACGCGCTTCTTGTGGATGGTATCATCGGAGGCGTAGGCGCGGTAGTCGGATTCCTTCCGCTGGTAATGGTTATGTATTTCCTGATCGCCCTTCTGGAAGATTGCGGATACATGGCCAGAGCTACGGTTGTACTGGATCCTATCTTTAAGAGAGTGGGACTGTCCGGGAAATCCATCATTCCCATGGTTATCGGTACAGGCTGCGCCATCCCCGGCGTTATGGCCTCCCGGACGATCCGGAATGAAAGAGAGCGGCGGACCACAGCCATGCTGACGCCTTTCATGCCCTGCGGCGCCAAGATCCCGGTGATCGCATTATTTGCCGGCGCTTTCTTCGCAGACGCCTGGTGGGTATCGGCAACCATGTATCTGGTAGGAATCCTGCTGATCCTTCTGGGAGCGTTGCTGGTTAAGCGGATCACCGGCCAGAAATACCGGAAATCCTTCTTTATCATCGAGCTTCCAGAGTATAAGCTCCCCAGCCTGAAGCGGGCCTGCATCTCCATGCTGGAACGGGGCAAAGCATACATTATCAAGGCCGGAACCATCATCCTTGTGTGCAACACGGTAGTGCAGATCATGCAGACCTTCAACTGGCAGTTCCAGGTGGTTGCAGAAGGCGCGGAAGACACTTCCATCCTGGCCAGCATCGCTCACCCCATTGCCATCCTGTTCATCCCATTGGGATTTGGCGTATGGCAGCTGGCAGCGGCGGCGGTAACCGGATTTATTGCTAAAGAAAATGTAGTCGGCACACTGGCGGTTGTTTACGGTGTGACAAATCTGATCGATACAGATGCGCTGGCGCTGGTAGGAAGCGGAAATGAAGTGGCAACCATCATGGGTCTGACAAAGGTAGCGGCTCTTGCCTACCTGATGTTCAACCTCTATACACCGCCCTGCTTCGCGGCGCTGGGAGCCATGAACTCGGAGATGAAGAGCGGAAAATGGCTGCTTGGCGGAATCTGCCTGCAGCTGGGCACCGGCTATACAGTAGCCTTCCTGGTATACCAGATCGGCACGCTGGCAACCACAGGATCCCTTGGAACCGGTTTTGTTCCCGGTCTCATCGCGGTGATCGTATTTGCCCTTATCATCCTGTGGCGGATCCGCAAGTCGGATAAAGAATTTGCGGCGGAATATCGTTTACACGCGGCAGCATAAGTAGTAAGATAAGAATCAGCAGTGGACAGGGTCTTGGCACTTTGTCCACTGTTCCCTGTCAAGAAAGGACGTTGTTTGTATGGCAGATTTGATCGTGGTCGTGATCCTGGCAGTTCTCCTGGGAAGCGCCATCTCCTATATTGTAAAAGCGAAAAAACGAGGAGTTAAATGCATCGGATGTCCCGCCGGAGGCAGTTGCCCAAGCGCTGCGAAACCGCCGAAGAAAAAACTGGATGGCCCGGTGATCGGGAAGAAAACCCTGTCCATCGAAGGCATGCACTGCGCCCACTGCGCAGGGAACGTGACAAAGATGCTCAATCAGATCGACGGCGTCAGCGCCCGGGTAGATCTGTCAAAGAACCAGGCGGTGGTTTCCTGCGACCGGATCGTATCAGATGAGATGCTGAAAGAAGCGGTGGAAAAGATCGGGTATCACGTGACCGGGATATCCTGAAATTCAGGTTTGCAGGGATGATATGACAGTGATCAGACGCACGAAAACGGAGTCAGCCCCTGCAGCGAATCCG
>OLQU01001470.1_pt1 | contig 15879 bp, 6 predicted proteins | sample 1672271 | NCBI WGS metagenome assembly OLQU01 (sample SAMEA3136666, study PRJEB25190) | human gut metagenome | biome: human gut; feature: human-associated habitat; material: faeces | place: Austria | collected 2013 | reverse complement strand
CCGCGTTCTGCAAAGGGACCTCCACCTTTTGCATCAGTTTTTCTAAAATTTCCTTCGGCGAGAGTCCATCTTCTTTCCTGTCTTTGTTCCAGGCCTCGTGATATTTATTCACAAAATCTTTATACTCTGCCAGCAGTTTGACCCCTCTGCGGATTTGTCTAATATTCTTTTTATAGAAGCAGTGGTAACCTGACTCTCCGTTACCCTTGGCCCAAAATTCGCTCTCTGATACATCCACATTTAAAATATGCAATTGCAAAGGCACCGCCTGCCAAATATTATTCAGAAAATATAGTTGGAAGCCAATGCACGGAAGCCGTTCATACTGCCTTTTAAGGATATGTCGCCAAAACATTACCTCCTCATGGTTGGCCATCTCGATCCCCTGGATACAAAGGAAGCTTTCCCACTGCGAGATCCTACTCTCCTGTTCTACCTCAAACAGATCCATCAGCTTCTGCAGCATCCAAAGCTGCAGGATTCGTTGCCGTTCTTGACTGGGGCCATTAAAATACATATTGGATTTTGGAATACGTTTTGTTATCTTCCTGTCTTTCTCTGAATAACTCCAAATCTGACGCTCTAGCACCCCCACCATGAGCAGCAGTTTAAACGGAATCCATGACTTCTCCTTATCAGAGAGAACCCAACGGATTCGCCCCTGAAGACACTTCTGCCTCTCCTCATAGATTCCTTTCCCCTGCGCACTGGCTCCTGGTTCACTCGACCCCTGATCTTGCTTACCATCTAACCATCGGAAAAACTCCCGGATAATCACCTCCACCGCAACAACTTTCTCTTCTCGTTCCTTCTGTTCTGTCCCTAGAGAGTCTGTCTCTGGCTTTTCCAGGATGCCCCAGGTCATAGTTTCTGGGAAGGGGTGTACGCTTCCCTTTTCCTTCCAATCCAGAAAGACTTTTTCCAAGCGATCAAGCCTATCATATCGTTTCTTTTGTCTCCAGGCACCGTTGGTCGGCAAGGCATCACGAAAATCCGCTCTGCAAAATCTATAATGATTGATATATTCTACCACAACTCGCCGAAGAAATAGCCCATAAACCTCCCTAGGATATTGAATGTTTTTTCTTATCGCAATTTCCTGCAAATCCTGGCAACATTTTCTAAAATCCAACAATCCTACTTTTTCTTTCTCATCCATCAATGCCCAGCTTGCCCCATTTATTTCTTTCTTCCATTTCTGGATCCAACGTGTCATTTGGCGCTCGCTGTTTGGAATCGTACCATACAATTTCTCCCAGTTTTTCTGATTCTCTTCTGTAACGCCAAAATGTTCATTTTTATAAAGCCATTGCTCCACACTATTGCGATTTTCCACCTGTTCTTGCACCAACGCTCGAAGTAACGCCTCATTTTTCTTCTCAATCTCTTTTCTTCCTACCGCCTTTATTGTTTGAATTTCCGCCTTGAAATAATCTATTGAATTGATGAGTGCATGCTCCATGCACTCATCTCTCAGTTTTTCTGTGTTTTTTATAGGTTTGTATTCACTGTCCCTCTTCTCTTGTGTAATATATGTAGGATCCCAATACCGAAACAGTACGTTCTGGTCTGTGACCAAGAGTTTAAGACACTCTTTTCCCATATCGCTATTCCACTTAATCTTACTCCGCATTTTTTCCAGTGGATACTTTTTGGAGACTAACGCGGTTGTCACGCTTTCTTCTCTTTTATATATACCTTTTAAGATATATTCTAATTTTTCCCGAAGCTCTTCTGCTGAACTTTGATCCATTTCTCTAACTCTATAGGGTTTCTCGACAAAACCCTGGGTTTTGAATATCAAACGTATACCGCCCATCCTATCTCCTCCTTCCATTGGATCCTGTATCATTGCCTATGTATTATGAGATTTCCATAAAATTATACCGTTCAACAAAGCACTCATCAAGGGGTAGGCCCATGAATCTCCCCAAAAAGGCTCCGAATCCTCTTTCTCTGAACCACGATAAAAGGGACTCCCACAGAATCCATTCCACAGGAGTCTCTTTTTCGTAAAATAGTTTGGACTTGTCCTGACCATTTTTTTGCTGTCCCTCCTCACTCTGACCAGCCACGCCGCGGCCAACCTGCGCATCGGCAACGACAAGGCATTCCTCATCAAGATCATCTCCCAGTGCCTGCCTTACATCGGCTACCCCCGCAGCCTGAACGCCCTGCGCTGCGTCAACGAAGCGGCAAAAAGCTGGGAGGACACCGAATGAAATGCAGAACCTTGGGAAATTCCGGGCTGAAGGTCTTTTCCGTAGGACTGGGCTGTATGGGCCTCAGCCACTGTGATCCGGTACTTTCTCGTCCCCAAGCAGCCACATGAAGTCCACGCGGTACCGGCAGGCCTCTTCCAGTTTGTAGCTGGAAGAGATCCCGCACAGGTATCCGTATACCAATGCAGGTCGGCTGCTGATTTCCTCCCTCGGGGAGAATAGGCGCGGTACAATGCCTCGTAATTCAACTCCTCCAACACCGCGCTTACCAGCCGGACAGGTGCGTTCTCCGACATTATTTTTTCGCAATTCAGCGCAAGCACCAGTTGACCTCTACGCTCATATACGCTACACAGGTCTTGCTTTGGTTTCTGATTCACTAACTAAGCCTAAAGCAAAAAGAGCGGCAGAGCAGTCCTTTCCTGGGCTGCCCTGCCGTTTCTGTATGGGACAATCTTCTCCTTTCTCTGAGAGAAGGAGCCTTGATTTACTTTGCCACGCCTTCGCAGAAGCGCATCAGAAGGGTGGCTACCTGAGCCCGGGTGGAGTTCCCGACGGGCTGGAGGGTGTGATCCTCAAAGCCTAGGATGAGCTCCGACCCGTTTGCCCATGCCATGGCGTCCTGGGCATAGGTCTGGATTGCACCGGCGTCAGGATAGCTGGAGAGGTCCGCAGACACGCTCACATCGTAGCCCTTGTACGCGGCGTACCGGTACAGGATAGCCGCCATCTGCTGGCGGGTGATGGCCCCGTCTGGGTCAAAAGTCGTGGCGGTGGTGCCATTGACGATGCCATTGGCGTTGGCCCAGGCCACGGCATCCAGATAATACTGGCCGGCTTTCAGGTCGGTGAAGGGCGTCTCGCCGCCGCCGCTGGGCTCCCCTTCCAACCGGTAGAGGATGGTGACCACCATGGCCCGGGTTGTGGTTGCGTTGGGGGCGAACTCGTCGGCGGCAGTGCCGTTCATAAGACCCTTTTCATAGACGTACTGGACGGCGTCATAGTACCAATCCCCTTCGTCCACGTCGGTGAAAGGCTCCTCCCCCACTGGGGCGGGCTCCTCCTCCACCGGGGCGAGGGTAACCTGGATCTCCACCGGGGAGGCCGGCATGGTGAAGGTGTACTGGTTACCGCTGCCGGCAGTGACCTCCACCGGGTTGCCGCTGCGGTCTGTGATGGAGACTTCCTCCACCTGGTACCCCTCGTCGGGGGTGACAGTGATGGTCACGGTGTCGCCCTTGGCCGCCCGGGCGGGGGTGACGGTGACGTCGCCGTGAGCCGGTTCCTCCACCGTGACGGCGTAGCCCGGGTTGGGATTGACCGGCACGTCGGGGTCCTCGGGCACATCAGGATTCTCGGGTTCGCTGGGCTTGTCCTCCACCAGCTGCACCTCGGACAGGTCCCGCACCCGGAGGCACACGCCATCAGGGTCCATGTAGATGACACCCACGGCGGAGATCTCCGCGCCCTCTTCCACGAAGGTGGTGATGTTGGGGGAAGTCTCATCGGAGTAGCCGATGTAGTTGTTGAACAGCAGGCGGAAGTCAGAGGTGCCGTCGGTGAGGGTGACGGAGCTGATAGCCTCCCCCTCCTTGTCCTTGATAACCGACTGTATGGTGCCGCTTACCTTGGCCAGCCGGCCGCCGTTGGCGGCATAGTTGTCGGCCTGGTCGATGGACAGTTCCGCAGGCTGGATGGGGTTGACTTCGGCGTCAATGCGCTCAATGCGGATGCACCGCAGCTCCGTGTCCCCCTGGTACTGGTCCCAGGAGCCGGTGACCCGCACCTTCTGGCCCACCTGGAAGGTGCCGTCGGTGGTGGCCACGGGATAGATGTTGATGCCGCCGGTCGCATCCTGGATGTAGATGGTGTCGTAGAAGGCGTTGGGCTCCACGTTGCCGGCGGTGACGGTGCCCTCCACGGTGAACACGGTGCCCTTAGTGGTGTTGGCGCGGGCCACGGCGATGTTGCTCACCTTCTGCTCCACCAGCAGGCCAGAGAGGATGTTCTCCAGGATGGTCTTGTTGGCATAACTGGCGTCGCCGTAGTCGTTGCTCTCCCCGTTGGCCACCTCGAAGTCGCTCAGCCACACGGTGCCGCCCAGATAGACGCGGCCGCTGCCCACGGCCTCGGTGGCCAGGGAGACCACGTCGCCCTTCTGCACCACGGCCTTGTCCGGGTCATAGATGTCTTCGTAGGACTGCACCGGCTTGTCGTGGCCCTGGGCGGGGTTCTTGGAGTTGATGGAGTAGGTGGTGTCGTGGCCGTACACGATGGCCTCGCCACTGCCTACTCTCACGGAGCAGCCGGAGTAGGAGCTGTAGACCTTATCGCTGCCCCCCAGACCGGCCAGGGCAGCCTGGACAGCGGCGTCGGTGCTGTCATAGTTAAAGTCATCAAAGTACAGCCGGTAGGCCTGGCCGCCGTTCTCGTCCTGGTCGATGAGTTCGTCGTCGTTGACCTTCATGGTAGAGCCGATGCCTTCCAGCAGCTTGTTGATCTGGCCGTAGGTGGTGTACTCGTTGTTGTTTCCGGGCTCGTTGCCGTCCTGGTAGTCCGCCAGGCCGCAGACGATCACCGTGCCGCCGTTCCGGACATAGTCTTTCACCACGCTGATAAACTCGTCCGAGAACCGGTTGCTCTCATCGGCCGTGATGCCGTTCTGGGTGTATTTGATGGGGGCGGAGATGACCAGCAGGGACACATCTTCCAGATCCTTGGCGGTGATCTCGTCGCCGGGCTGCTGGATGGTCACCTGGGCGTTCATGCCAGCGGCCAGCTGGGTGAAGTTGCCCATGTTTCCGCTGTAATAACCGTTGACGTAGTCGTTGTAGTGGGTTCCGTCCACCAACACCCGGGTGACCAGGCTCTCGTCGGTGACGGTGAGCTGGAGCACGCTGGTGAAGGTGTACTGGGTTCCCCCAATGGTAGCCGTCATGGTCACGTCCACCGTGGTCTTGCCCGCGTTGGTAAAGGTGTGCAGGAAGCTGACGGTAACGGCAGAGCCGGAGGTGATGACGCCGTTGGTGGCAATGGTGCTGCCGTCGGCGGTGTGGATGGTCTCACCGTCCACGGAGAACACGACGCTCTCGACGGTCATATCGCTGCCGGCGTTGTTGTACAGCTCGCTGGAGAGGGTGACCTCTTCCCCCTTCACCACCAGGGCGGTGTCGCACTCGGTCTTGGAGATGCCGGCGTTGACGCCTTCGCCGGTCCACACGGGGGCGGTGACGGCGATGTTCTGGTCAGCCTGGGTGATGCGCAGATAGTAGTAGGAGTAGTCGTTGCTGTCAAACTGGAAGGTCACGGTGCCGCTGCCTCCGGAAAGGGTCTGGGTGCCGATGACCAGGCCGCCGTTGACAATGACCTCCACCTTCATGTCGCCGGAGTCGGTGGGGTCGCTGATCTTGGCGGTGATCTCCACCGTATCCTGCTTGTTCAGGATGGAGCCCATGGCGTTGCCGTTGAGAGCGTAGAGGATGGACAGGTCGTTGTCCTCGGTGGCATACACCCGGTAGTTGCGGATGGCGTCGTAGATCCCCTCCTCGGTGAGGCCCGAGGCCAGGACCACGGAGCGGGCAGTGTTGGAGTCGCCCCAGTTGCCTTTGTGGTTGTCCTGGTTGTTGGTGGGGGCCACGTGCCAGCCCTTGTCCAGGGCCCGGGTGTAGTACTCATAGCTGGGGAAGTAGCCGGAGGAACCGATGGCCCCTTCACCGTTGCCCACCTCAATGAGGGTGATGCGCTGGTCCACCTGGGGATCGTAGAAGGCGAAGTCCTGGAAGTCGCCGAAGGTGGTGCCGGGGTGGTTGAACTGGGAGAGAGAATCCTCCACCGCCACCAGCTTGTCGTAGTAGTTCTGATACCCTTCGGTGGAGCCGGATTTGTTGCCGAACTCGCTGTTGCTGCGGCTCTCAAAGCCGGGGGTGTTGAAGGTGTTGATGTGGCCGAAGCCGTCGGACCAGGTCATCTCGAAGCCGTAGAGGCCTACAAAGTCTTTGCCCGTCACGGCAGCGGCGGCCTCGTGCCCCTGCTTCCACTCGTCGCTGACATTGGTCAGGTCGGTCCCCAGATCCACCTGGGAATCACTCTCGTTGTCGAAGGAGTTGGAGTGGTCGGTGACCGCCAGGAAGTCTAGGTTGTCTACCTGGGAGGCATGCTGGAAGGCTTCGGTCACGCTGCCCGCCCCGTCGGAGATGTTGGTGTGGGCGTGGAGCTGGCCGAAGTAGAGCTGGTAGCCGTCCAGGGCCACCGGGGCCTGATAGGTGAAGGTGCACACTTCGCCGATCTGCTCCTTGGTTCCCTCACTGGCAGGCAGGACGGCGATGGCCTTGATGACCAGCGGCGAGCCGCTGGTGGGGGCAGGGACCTGCCCCTGGCCTTCGCCCAGGGTGATGGCGTCGGTGTACATGGTGCTGCTCGTGGTGGGATCGCTGCCGTCGGTGGTGTAGTAGATGGTTGCCCCATCAGCGGCAGTGAGCTCGATGGTGTCGCCCGCTTCCACGGATGCACCGCTGGCAGGGGTGGCGCGGACTTCCAGGCCGGTTACGTCGGGTTCGTCTTCGGGGGGCTCGACTACAGCGAAGGTGACGGCGGTTTTTTCATCGTTGCGGGTGGTCCAGTCGTCGTACTCATCGTCCCAGAACAGGTAGTTACCCCTGTTTGCGTTCTTCACATAGTACTGGCCCTCCGTATCACCCGCTTCCAGAACCCAGGTCTCGTTGTCCCCCGCGCCGGGGTACACGCTGGAGTAGTTGCCCGCCATGCTGAGGGTCTTTCCGCTGTTGGAGGTAAAGGTCCATGCACCATCCTCGCCGCCGACTGTCCAAACTTCGGTGGCACCGTAACCGGTGAGGGTGTCTCCCTCCACAGCAACCTCCACGCCGATGGGGTAGTAGCTGTTTTTCACCGTGGCAGACAGGGCCATGTGATTGGAGGGGGCATAGATGACCACGGTGTTGCCACTTTCAATGGGGGCCTCCGGCTCGGGTTCCGGTGTCTCTCCGGTCACCTTGTAGAAAGACAGTTGGAACTGACCATCGGTGGCGGCGCTGCTGGAGTTGTAGGTGCTCCAGTTGCTGTACTGGGCGTACCACTCCATGTAGTTGCCTCGGACGGTGTTTTGGATGTTGTAAAGGCCGTCACCCAGGTCGATGATTTTCCAATCATCATCTTCAACGCCCAGACCCATACTGCTATAACCGTCATTGATTCCAATGTTCTGCCCGTCTTGCTGGAAACTGAAGGTGCCATCATCATTAGCTATCACAGTCCAGACGTTTTCCTCGGTGTACCCGCTGAGGGTTCCATCGCTACCCACAGTCACATCTGTACCCACATTATAGTTTCCTGTCTTTTCACTGGACAGCGCCTTATGGTAGGCCGGCGCATAGATCACCACCTGGTCGCCGGCGGCAATGGGGGCGTTGGTCTCGGTCTTTTCCTCCTGACGGAAGACCAGCAGGTCGCCTATGTATGTATCCACATTGCTAGAGGATAATACATTGGCGCCAAATTTCTCATAAGGATCTCCTCGCCAAGACAGATAGCGGTTTGCATTGCTAGGGGAGCTCAGACGGAACGTGCCGTTCTCAGACTCACTGGCGCTGGCGAGCCAGCCATACTGTGTTGTTGACCAGCTGAGAGTTGGCTGATACTGACCGCTGTACAGGTATTTGCCCTCTGAGGAAAGGCTCACCTTGTTGTCCTGGCCGTTAATGGCCGAGACGGTAAAGATCTGCATGTCTTCACCGAAAGTCAGGACACCGTCTTCTACAGTGGCCTCCACATCCTCAAGGTAGTCCTGATAATTGAACTCGGATCCTATCGCCCGGTATTTACCCTCAGCGATCTCCACCGCGAAGACAAAGTTGCCGCCGGCCAACAGCTCATCCAGTTCTGTGATCTGCTGGTAGACGTACTCCACTTCCTTGATGGTGTAGGTGAGGATCTGCACCGCGCTCTGGTTCTCGCCCAGCACAGCGATGGCTTTCAGAGTAATTTCTGTTCCGACAGTGCCTTCAATTTTTGGCTTATTGCTGTCGCTGTACTGCATGCTTTCCGTGGTAGGCTCGCTGCTGTCCAGGGTATAGTAGATCTGCGCGTCAGCAGTGGCGCAGGTCAGGGTAATCTCCGTACCGGAGGCCACAGCCCCCGCCTGGGGATCGGCCTGGGGGGCAGCGACGGTGGTGTCCCCTCCCTCGCCGGGCTGAGAACCGTTTATCACTTTATAAAGCGTAAACTCCGATGGATAGCCATTGGGATTTCCTGCAACTGTAGTTGTTTTATAGGCGCGGAATTTGTTTCCTGAGTTTTTGTTGCTGGCCAACACAACAGTGTCCTCACCTTGGCCGGCAAAGACAAATTTGCCACCCTCAAAAGACCATTTCCAGCTGTATTCGCCTTCTTGAATTCCGTTGTTATTGCCGCCTTTGGGGGCGATATACTTACCGTTTTGATCTTGAAGTTTCACTTCATTTCCGGTAACCGTCAGAGTCCAGATGGCATTCGGAACGCTGCCATCTGTCACCTTAACCGCCGAAACCCAGGTGCCATCCAGCACACCTGGCGCGTATCCGGTATCGGTCACCATGTAGTACTCACCGCTGGTGAACTGATCGGCAGAAGTGACCTGCTCGTAGGTTGTCTCCTCCGCCGCCAACGCTGCCCCTGGGAGCAATCCCAGGCACAGCACCACGGCCATGACCCACGCCAGCCACCGCTGGCCCCGGGTATGTCGGTTCGCGTGCATACACATTCCTTCCTTTCGTCTTTTCAAATTCTCTGGGGTGTTTTCGTACTATGCTGAACCCGGTCCGCCGTCATGAGCTTGGCGCTCACGGCGGTCACCAGGGGAACTGTCAAAAGGATGCCCATGGACCCGGCCACACTCTGGAGGATCTCCACGCAGATGAAATCCGTGTTGACCAGCTGGGCAAAGGGAATGTCATACACCCGGACCAGCAGCAGGGTGTTCAGGGAAGAGCCGGCAAAGGCCAGGATCAAGGTGTTGGCCATGGTGCCCATGGCATCCTTCCCGATGTTCATCCCGGAGCGGAAGAGGTCCCGGGCCGGCAGGTCCGGGTTGTTGACCCGCAGCTCCCACAGGGCCGAGGCGATGGACATGGACACGTCCATCACCGCCCCCAAGGCTGCCACCAGCACCCCACACACCAGCAAGCCGCTGACGTGCAGGCCTTGCTCCGCCCCATAGAGGAGCAGGTTCTCCGCCTCGCTCATGTTAAAGCCGTTGAGGGGGGTGGCCACCCCCACCAGGGCGGCAAAGATCCCCGCCGCCGCCACGCCGCCTATGCAGCCCAGAATGGCGCAGAAGCTCTTCCGGGTGAACCCGTCCAGCAGCAGAAGGCAGGCTGCCGCCGTCACCCCCGCGATGGCCACAGTGAAGGGGATCCCCGGCAGCCCCCGGATGAGGCCAGGGATCAGCAAAAACCACACGCAGGCCAGGGTAAACACCAGCCCCAGCAGAGCACGGATCCCCTTCCGGCCCCCCAGCAGGGCCAAAACAGCACAAAAAACCAAGAGGGTAATGCCCATCACCAGGCCGCGGTCGTAGTTGAACATCGCGGCATAGTAAGTGCCATCCTCCTGGGTGATCAGGCGGACAATCACCCGGTCCCCCTCCTCCACATCCACATTGAACAGGGCGCTCATGTGGTTGGTCAGGGGCAGGATCTCGTCCTTATGGGGGCCAGAGAGCAACTGGATCTCCAGCTCTTGGGTGCCAACCCGTCGTCCCTCCCCGTTTTCCTCGTCGGGGGCGGCGTTGTCGCTGAGCACCGCAGTCACCCGGGCCGGGGTAAAGACCAGCTGGCTGGCCGCGGTGGCCTCCCCTTCCCGGGGCTGGTTGAGCCACACCCCCAGCCCCACCAGCACCGCCAGCACCACCACGCAGAACAAGGTGCGGGGCAGCCACCGCCGGCCGGCCAGCGCTGCCTGGTCGGTTTGGCTGAGGATGTCTTTCGATTTCTGACGAGGGTTCCCCATGCGGACAGGTCTCCTTTCCCGGGCACGCCAGGACGGCGTTTCCCTGTTTCCAGGATAGCAGAAGGCAGCCGCCGGGAACCACCCATTTACCGTGAAATTTTTGTAAGGAGTTTTGTCAGGTTTTCGCCTCTTCCCGGTAAGGTGCTTAACATTTGTTGGGCTGCCAGGCAATCTTCTCCTCCGCTGACCAGCCGATCTAAGGGGCCGTGGCGCATGGCGGGCACAGACATGCTGCAAAAATATCATTGAATTTTACAGCAACCTGAGATATACTAGGGATGTGAAAGGAGTTGAGTACCATGCCGAACATCAAGCCTATCTCGGATCTGCGCAATTACACGGAGGTTCTGCATGATGTAACAGTGGGTTCTCCGGTGTTTCTAACGAAGAATGGCCGGGGCCGGTATGCCATCGTAGATATCCAAGACTATGAGCGGACGCAGGCCACCATCCACCTGATGAATGAACTTGCCAAAGGGCACAAGTCTGGAGAAACGGAAGGTTGGCTGACACCGGATGATATGAGGGCACATTTCCGTGCAAGAGCAAATGGGGAAAAATAAGATACACTACGCAGCGGAGTCGCGGCGAGATCTGGACGAAATATGGGATTATATTGCGTACAACCTTCAAAATGTTTCTGCGGCAGAACGTATCGTGAACCGCATCATGAATGATGTGAATCATTTAGAGAATCATGCAGAAATGGGCGCGTTGTTGTCCTCGATTGTCAATGTAGAAAGTGACTACCGCTTTTTGGTCACGGGCAACTACCTCACCTTTTACCGGGTATCCGGCAACGACGTCTATGTGGATCGTATCCTCTATGCCCGCCGGGATTACCTGCGTGTCCTCTTTGGCGATACGCAGGAGGAGGAAGCTTCAGAATGATGTGGATTGGGAAACCGCCTGCAGAAATGCAGGCGGTTTTTCGTAGGGCGACTTATCAAGGGAACGCTGGACCTGTATCCGCACCCACACTTTCATGGAGCGGCCCCACCAGAAAAGCTGTCGTCGTTTCCTTGTGATGGGCAGGTTCCCAGCCGGTAACTCTGCTATGATGCTAGTCTGTGCCCGACTGCACGGTGTGGCTGGCATCCAGTGGGGCAACAAGAAGTACATGGGGCCTGCCTTTGCGAATGCTTTTAATGTCTATCTTTGACGAAAAACGAGATCCTCTCAACATCCCATTTCCAACAACTGGAGTCCTGCAAACAAAGAGATGAGAAAAGATTTTTTGCATAATTTTCGCTTGTTTTGTGCCGTTTCCGCTCCATTCTGTTTGCTTTCCGTCACTCTCTAAAGTCACTGTTTCCACGTGTTCCACGCCGCACTGTGGCTGAAAATGTGGTCAAAAACGCTCCCTGTCCTTTGCCGGAGACGGTTCCCCGGCTGAGGCGGGGAGCATTTTCATACCCCCTGACTGTCCGCATTGTAACTATGAGGGCGGGATTCAGCAGGTTATTTCTGCGCCGTCCGCGGCTCAGGATCTACGGCGCTGTAAACAAAACAAGTCCCGCGTGCCCGATCTCCCCGCCCTCTGCTCCGCTTACCTGTCTCTTGCGTCCCCGCGCCAAAACGTTATAATAGGGGGTGAAAAACCATCCTTGGAGGGCGCTGCCATGGAATATCTCACCGTGCGGGAAACCGCGAAAAAATGGAATCTATCCGTCCGGATGGTACAGCAGTTCTGCACCGCCGGACGTATCCCCGGCGCGCAGAAGTTTGGGAACTCCTGGGCCATCCCCGCCGACGCGGAAAAGCCCCAGGACCCGCGGTTTGTCCCGAAACAGGGGGCGGCACCCGCCTCCGGCCTGCTGGACCACACCAATCTGATGCCCCTGATGAACACCCCGTTCCAGCCGGGAAGTTGTCTGGCTGCGGTGGAGGCCATGGAGGAGGGCCCTCAGCGGGACATCGCCCAAGCGGAATACTACTACTTCACGGGCCAGCCGGAACAGGCGGCACGGGCGGCCAGCGCCTACCTCACCAGCCCGGACGCGGGGGCGCGGCTGTCCGCCTGCCTGATCTACGCCTACGCCAACCTCCCCCTCCGGCAGACCCAGCACACCCGGTTTGCCCTGAACGAAATGCAGGAATTTTTGTCGGCGGGCGCGGAGACAGCCCCCCACCTGCGGGCGGCGGGCGCGTTTATGGCGGCCACCTCCGCCGTCCTGCTCCACCTGCCCCTACCCCGGACCCTGCCCTCCATCCGGGAGTTCCTGCCCCTGCTACCCCCCGGCCTGCGGGCCTTTGCCCTCTATGTCCAGGCCCACTACCTCTATCTGAAACACAACTACGCCCAGAGCATCGGCATCGTGGAGACCGCCCTGGCCATGGGAGCGGAGCAGTACCCCATCCCGGCCATCTACCTGCACCTGATGGCGGTCATGGACTATATGCACCTGAAAAATACGGAGCCCGCCCAAGGGCACCTTCTGGCGGCCTGGGAAATTGCCCGGCCCGACGATCTTGTGGAGGGGTTTGGCGAGCACCACGGCCTGCTGGGGGCCATGCTGGAGGCGGTCATCAAACCCCGGTGGCCGGAGGACTTCAAGCGGATGATCGACATTACCTGCCGTTTCTCCGAGGGGTGGCGGGACATCCACAACCCGGACACCGGCCAGCAGGTGGCGGGCAATCTGACCACCACGGAGTTCGCCGTGGCCATGCTGGTGGCCCAGGACTGGACAGCCGAGGAGATCGCCGCCCACATGAGCGTCTCCGCATCCACTATCAAGCGGCACCAGGCCCAGATCAGGAAAAAACTGGGGGTGAAAAACAGGCAGGAGCTGGCCGCCTATATGCTGCCGTGACCCGCCGCTCTCTATGCGCGATAACGCACAGATATTTTCCAAAATTTTTTACGAACTTTTTTCACGATATTCTCTTGAAAATCGCCTGAAACGGTTTGATAATAAAAACTAAAACAGATAATACGCGCAAAACTGTCCCGCGCCACGCCGCTGTTTTTGGCAAGAAAATGACACTTTTTTAGGGTCAAAAAGGAGAATAGCGCGACGGAAAAATCTATGCTATAATAACCGCAGAGCGGCGCGGTTTCGCGCCCGACAACAGAATCAATCAGACACAAAGGCTATGGCCTTTGTGTCGTATGGGAGCCCATACGACAACGACGTTCTGCTTTTCGAAAGGAGGCGGTAACATGAAAAAACGGCTTTTCGCAGCGTTGCTGAGTGTGTGCCTGCTGTTTACGCTGCTCCCGGCCACGGCCTTTGCCGAGGGGACAGCGGAAATCCCCTGTTCCCATGAACACACGGAGGACTGCTATACCCTTGTGACCGAGTGTGTCCATGAGCATACAGCGGAGTGCTACAGCGATGGTATTCTGCCTGTAGATGGTGAAGAAAAAACAGAGGACAGCTGTTCCCATGTGTGCAGCGAGGAAAGCGGCTGTATTACCAAAACATTAGACTGTAAACACCAGCACGACGAAGCCTGCGGCTATGTTCCCGCCACAGAGGGAACGCCCTGCACCTTTGTCTGTGAAGTCTGCAATGCACAGGACAGCGGGAACCCGGCAACTCCGTCCGACGCACAGCCGGAAAAATGTACCTGTGAAACCCTCTGCACCGAGGAAGAAGTCAATGCGGATTGTCCGGTCTGCTCTGCGGAGGGCGCCGAACTGGATAAGGTTTGCATTGGCGCTGCCCCGATGTTAGCGGCTGCCGCGCCTCTGTCCAGTGAACACTCCGGCCATGATGGATGGACAGAACTTTCGGGAACGATAAACGATAATCTAACGCCTGCTGGCAATTATGTGCTTACCGGCGATTTGACCTTAAATTCTTATGTTACGTTCGATGATTCTACCGTAATCTGTTTGAATGGGCATAAAATAAACGGAAACGAAAAACTCATAAGGAGCACTAATGCTTTAACAATTTGCGACTGTACAGGCAAGGGGAAAATCAACAATTCAATCTTTCAGGGTGTATCCCTGACAAATGTGCGCCTGTTCGGAACCCGGATACTCAGTGACTCAGAAACAAATATAAACAGCGGTACCTATGTTGATGCAGGATGTGAAATTATAACTCAAGGCGGCTCCGACAGCGTCATCTCTATCAACAACGGTGCCAAAATTGGAAGCAGTGTTACGATTGAACTAAGAGGGGGGACTCTTAATTTAAATGGAGCCTCGGTCAACAGCCCCATCACGGCACGGCCTAGTAGCACTTGCAACATCAGTGGTACCACCGAAATCAAAAACTACACCGAAGGGGTTTCTGCGGTGAATGTACGGGGCGGCACCTGCAATATTAGCGGCGGTACCATCTCCAGCCCCATCGTGATGACAGCGGGAACCTGTAACATCACCGGCGGTACTATTTCCAGCTCCATCGAGGTAAGTGGGGGAACCTGTGACATCACCGGCGGTACTATTTCCAGCTCCATCGAGGTAAGTGAGGGAACCTGTAACATCACCGGTGGTACCATAAATGTCTATGATTATACCTCGTCCGGAGAAATCACCGGCGCTGTGGTGGTGAAAGGCGGCAGCTGCAATATCGGCGGCGACGCCCAGATTACCGGGCGTATAGATAACGGCGGCGCAGTCAGCGTGCTCGGCGGAAATTGTACCATCAGTGGGAGCAACATCTACGATAACAATACCAAATACGGCGGTGTGTATGTAGAGGGCGGGACCTGTAACATTGAGCAAAACGCATATATCACTGGCAACCAGGCTTTCGACCAGGGCGGCGGAGTGTATGTAGCAGGAGGTATATGTAATATTTACGGCACCATTGGCTCAAACTACACCGCATACAATTATGATGGCGATGGCGGCGGTGTGTATGTAGCCGGAGGCGAATGTAATATTTATGGTACGATTTACAACAATACGGCAAAAAGAGACGGCGGCGGTGTCTATGTGGCGGACGGCAACTGTAACATTGCCGCCACCTCGATCAACTATAATGAAGCAGCCGGAAATGGTGGCGGTATCTATGTAGCCGGGGGCGAATGCAGGATTGCCACCCAGACAATCGGCTTAAATACAGCGACCGGAAACGGCGGCGGTGTGTATGTGGCATCCGGAGCAAAAGTAACCGTAAACAATACCAGCGCCGGACTCCCTCAAATTAAACATAATAAAGCAGCCGGAAACGGCGGCGGGGTATATCTGTGTGAAGGCTCCGAGTGGCTGAATCTCTGTGATGTCACGTACAATACTGCCCAATATGGCGGCGGCATATACAGTGAGGGAGATTGCAAGCTGACGATCAGGAACGGCTCCGTTGAAGGGAACACTGCGACAGTAGAGGGAGGCGGCCTTTACCTGAACGATTCTCAAACAAAACCTTGTATTGTTGAAATCACGAATTGGACGATCAAAGAAAATAAGGACAATTCCTCTCAACCCAATAATATGGTCAGTCTTAACAGCCAAATAACCTATGAACAAGGATTGTCCACCCAGGATACACTGCCGTATGAGGAACCGGGCAGTATTATTCTGAAAGATTCTGCTTCCTTTACCATTATGAGCGGTAAATACGAAGCAAGTGAAATCAGCTCCTGTTTTACCCGCCAGAGTGACAATAAAATCCTGATTGCCGGCGGATATTATGATGCCGATCCGTCAAAGGAACCGACGCTCACCGTTCTGGATAATGTCAAAGTAATA
>OLQU01001459.1_pt1 | contig 15978 bp, 11 predicted proteins | sample 1672271 | NCBI WGS metagenome assembly OLQU01 (sample SAMEA3136666, study PRJEB25190) | human gut metagenome | biome: human gut; feature: human-associated habitat; material: faeces | place: Austria | collected 2013 | reverse complement strand
TCGCCGCCGACAAGCCCGAGGTTGTTGTCGACCTGGGTGATATCTCGCGCCGCCTACACGAGCTGGTCGAGAACCTCAAGCTCATCATTGACGGTACCGACGAACACTACGTGTACTCGCTGCAAGTCAATCGCAGATTGCGCGCCGGCGGCGAGTCGATGACCGCGGAGCGCATCGATATTGGTGAGGCCTTGGCAACCGAGTGGCTGCCCGAGGTCCACACGGCTATCTTTGCATCGGCGACCATGACGGTTTCCAAGAGCTTTGAGCACTTTAACCACGCCGTCGGCCTCGATCGCATCGGTGCCTCGACATCATCGTCGCTGCACTTGGATTCGAGCTACGACTTCGATTCGAATATGGCCGTGGTCGTGGCCGGGGATATCCCCGATCCGCGCGACCGTGAAGGCTATCTTTCGGCGCTCGAGCGTGTGCTGGTCGACGCTCATCTGGCCATGGGCGGCTCGGTGCTCACGCTGTTCACCAACAGGCGCGACATGGAGGAGCTGTACGCTCGCGTCGAGCCCAAGATGGCTCGTGCGGGTCTGGAACTCAACTGCCAGCAGCGCAACTCGTCTCCTCGCCGTCTGCGCGATCGCTTCATCAACGAACCGACCTCGTCGCTCTTTGCGCTTAAGGCCTTTTGGGAAGGGTTTGACGCCAGCGGCGAGACGCTGCGCTGCGTCATCATCCCCAAGCTGCCGTTCTCGAGCCCCACAGACCCGCTCTCATGCGAGCGCAATCTGCGCGAAGACCGCGCTTGGGCGCGCTATTCGCTGCCCGAGGCCGTGCTCGAGGTCAAGCAGGCAGCCGGTCGCCTCATTCGCTCATCGACCGATTGTGGCGTACTCATCTTGGCCGACCCGCGCCTGGTGACGAAGGGCTACGGCAAGAAATTCTTAACGTCGCTGCCCACGAGTTCCTATCAGCGCATCGAGTCGGCACAAATCGGGCACTATCTACAGCTGTGGCGCGCACGCCACGAGCGGCGCCGCTAAAGCGGACAGGCGAGGGATTTTGCCATATCGCACAGACGCTCTGACAGGGCGGGGTCATCCAGGATGCGGATGGCCCCGCCCGCTGCGATTACCTGGCTTAACAGCCAGCGCTCGGAGCCGTAGCGCACATTCACTGTTGAGCTGTCCGCCCCATTGGGTTCAATCGACATAATGCCGGGCCAGTCTAGGCGCTCCGCCAAGGCGCGCGGCATGAGAAGCTTCGCGCTCCGCTCCGCCTGGGCGAGGGAGTCGTGGAGGGTCGCGGGCTCCGGTGCGTGGCGCACGACGGAGTCGTCGGTCAAGACCAAGCCCTCGATTTTATCCATACGATAGGTACGCTGTTCATCGACCGCGACATCCCAGGCAATCAGATACGTTTGATCGCCGTTTGTTGTGATGCGCAAGGGGTCGACCAAACGCTCGCGCGCTTGTGTGTCATCCATCGAACGATACGAGATACGGCAGCGAACGCCGTCCCGAATGGCGCAGCTCAGCTGCTGCCAGTGCGATCCGTGGGCGACGGTGTCAAAGACGCGCTGGTTGTAACCGAGCTCTTTGGGAAGAAGAGCTCGCCGTATTCGGGCCGCCGCCTGGGGTTCGATCCCCAATGATTCAAGTTCATGGTTGAGCACAGCGCCCTCGGCGGCACTCAGACGCAGCGGTAGCACGCGCCCCGCATCACCGGTGAGGACCACGCACTCGCCGCGGCGTTCGCAGATAATGCGTGCGCCCGATTCTCGGTCCGCAAGCGTCGAGACGATCTCGAGAATCTCGTCGAGCGATGCCCCCGTGATATCAAAGCGGCTGCAAAGCTCGTCTCGTGTCATGCCATTCTCGCCGCCGGCGTAGAGGGCCTCCATGATGTCGATGGCGCGCGAGAGTCTTTGCTCGCTGGTGAGTTTACGCACGGGCATGCTCGTGCACCGTCCTTTCGATGAGGTGATTCCACGCCTGCTTGAGAGAATCGGGGGCGACGGGCCTCATGCCATCCATGGCATGGGCCATGCAAAACGAGGCTGCGGCTTCAAAGTCGCGCACGTCAACGGTCCAGGTCCAACCTGCTTCGGTGCGCGTGAGTTCGCCTCGTCCGCGTGTGAGACCGCTGATCATATCGGCCTGCGCTTCACGCGCGAACGAGAACGTAGCCGCAACGGGTGGGCGGTCGGCAAAATCAAACTCAAAGAATAAGTAATCGTTGAGGTTGAAATCCGCGGGGATGGCGTAGGCCTTCGAAGGTCTCCAGGCGCGAACGATACGGTCGCAGCGGAATGTCCTGATGTCGTCGGTGGCATTGTCGAGGCCGCAGAAGTATGCCGTACCCTCGCGTTCGAACATGCCGTAGACGCAAACGGTCCGCTCGCGTTGCTCGCCGCGTCCGTTTTGGTACAAAAAGCGCAGCGCGCAACGCTCGGCAAAAGCACTCCATACTGCATCGACGGCGGGAGAGCGGCGGATCGGTGTCTCTCCTGTCGTCGACATGCCGGTGAGGTAGGCAATCTTGGAGCGAATGTCGGCAAGCGGCGCGGCAAAGGTGGATGAGCCTGCCGCGAGTGTCTGGTCGATGGCATTGAGTAGGATGTCGGCATCGTCTGCGGTGATGAGGCCTCCCGCGGCAAACGTGTGCTCGCGGTCGATCGTCCACGCGCTCTCCTCGGTTTCCTGCGCTCCGGCAGCACGAACCTCCCTGATAACGATGCCGCGTTCGAGCAGCTTGTCGCGATCGCGGCGGAACTTGCGCTTGTCTGAGTCGATATTGCCCGAGCCGTATCCCAAATCGGAATCCAGGACGATTTGCTCGGTCGTCAGCGGTTCGGGAGAACTGTTGAGTACAAAGAAAAGGTTGAGGATGCGCTGAGCCGTTTTATCGAAACCGGGCTCGGCTGCCCCCTTTTTAATTGTCGCGGTCGCGTCGCTTGCCGTCATAGAATCCTCGCATGAGAAGGTCGTTTGATGCCATGATTTTAGTCCGATATGGAGATTAGGCTATATCCTTGTCCGCTTGCGGCGTTAAGATGGCCCGAATTCGGTCGTTTGCGCCCGCTCGGGGTATACTTTCGACTATATACGGTTCTAATGTGCATGCATTGGGCCTATTTGTCGGATTATGGATGTGGAGCGCACATGGCGAACACCCAGAACTATATTAACCACCTGCTGCAGAACACCGGCATTACGCCGGCGTGCAGTGAAGAAGAGCGCCTGGCTGCCGAGGATATCGCTCAGATTTTCCGCAACCACGGCTTTGACCCCGAGGTGCAGGAATTTAATGCTCCCGCGCCCAACAGGTTGGCGTTTGCCGTTACCGGTATTCTCGCATTTGCCGGCGCCCTGCTGATGGGCATCGGTGGCGGTGTCGGCTTGGTCGGCACCTTGCTGGCCATTGTCGGTGCCGTGCTCTACGTGCTCGAGCGCACGGGGCATCCCGTGGTTTCGCGCCTGGGAAAGACCGGTGTGAGTCAAAATGTCATCGCCTATCACAAGGCCTCGGGCCCGCTTGCGTCTCCGCGCAACCGCCCGGTCGTCGTGGTGGCCCACTATGATTCCCCCCGCGCCGAGCTCCTTGCTCGCGAGCCCTACGCTCCGTATCGCGCGCTCATCGCCAAGCTCCTGCCTGTCGCCACGATCGCGCCCGCGGCTGTCGCCATCCTGCGTATCCTGCCGCTTCCCGGCGTGCTCAAGGTGCTGCTGTGGGTTGTCGCGATTCTGGCCTCCCTTGTGGCACTGGCCAACGCCGCCAATATCATCTCCAACCGTTTTGTGCTTCCCTACACGTCTGGCGCAGTGTGCAACAAGTCCTCTGTTGCCGCCATGCTTGGTGTCATGGACAACGTTGCCCCCTATCAGGGCGAAAACGAGTTCCCCGACGACATTCCATTCGACACCTATTTTGGCGAGCAGAAGCGTCGCGCCGAGGAAATGGCGCGCGCGGCGGCCGAGTATGCCGCGGCCCAACAGCAAAACGACTACGGCAACACCATTGAATATGAGGAACCTTCCTACGACGAGGACGAGTTTGGTCAGCCGGTGGCGCCTGACGATGTACCCGAGCAGGAAGAGGCTTTTGATGGACAGATCGATGGTTTTGAGGGTGCCTCTGCCGACGAGACGCTGATCGGCGTTATCGCGCCTGAGGCTCAAGGCCAGACTGCCCAGGCCGAAGTGTCCACCGAAGAAACGTCCACCGTCGAGCCGGCGGAGGAGCCCGCGGTGGTCGAAGTCGCCGAGCCCAAGCCCAAGCTCTATCGCAATGCCGCCGGCAATATCCGCTTTGGTTCGGATGCCATCCGTGCGCTCGGCATGCTTCCCGAGTCCTGCACGCTCGATTACGAAGAGGGCGAGGAGCCGACGTTCGAGCCGGAGCCTGCTCCCGTTGCACAGGAGCCTGCGCCCGCGGCCAATACGGCTGCTCCCGCCGAGCCGGTCGCTGCCCCTGTTGCTTCCGCGGATCCTGACGATAAACCCGTGCTCGATTCTGCAGCTGGTCTGGATATTCTGGCGCCTGCCGCTCCGGCACAGGTTGAAGACGAGACCGCCGCCGAAGACTATGACGAGTATCCGCAGCGCGTGTCCTATGAGAGTGACACCGATTTCTCGGCCGAGCTTCCCTCGACAACGCCTCATGCCGATATCGCTTCTGCGTTCTCCTCGATTGGTGCCAGCGCTTCTAGCTTCTTTAAGGGCGCCTTTGCGAAGGGCAAGAAGTTCGTCGACGACTTTGAGGAAAAGCGTGCCGCTGCCCGCGAGGCCGCCGAGCGGGAGGCCATCGCCCAGCAGCAGGCCGCCGAGGCCGAGCGTGAGCGTGCGGCACAGGAGTTCGAGCAGAGCGAGGCCGAGCAGTCGGAGCCTGTCGATGTTGCCGACGCCACGACGTCCTTCGAGGCTCCGCAGCCGACATCAGCTGACGTTGCCGAGGCTACGACGTCCTTTGAGGCGCAGCAGCCGGTCGATGGCACCATGTCATTCGATGCCACGATGACGTTTGAGAAGCAGGGCACCGCAATTGCCGAGCCCCTTCCCATCTCCGATGATGCCCAGGACGTCGCCGATGATTCGGTTGTTGACGAGGCCGATTCCGTTGAGGCCAGCGCACCCGAGCAGGTCGAGGCTCCTGCTATGAAGCAGGAGTCCCCTGCGATTGACGAGGCTCCCAAGACGGATGAGTCCAGGCCTTATTCTACGCAGATCTTTACCATGCCCGCGCCGAGCGACCCCGGTGCCACGGTGGCCAATGTCGCTCCCACGCAGGACGAGACAGTTGACTCCCTCATGGCGCAGATTTCGTCTCAGGTGCCTGCGCGCCAGCATATGAATATCCCCGATCCGGCCTCCGCGCCTGCGCCCTCTTCGTCGCCGCTGGCCTCGGTCCCCGATCCGTCGCTGCCTTCGATGCAACAGGCCAACGTCGCGTCCCGCACATCGCTGTTCGATCTTCCCGATCCTTCGGCACAGACAAATGATCCCTTTGCGACGGCGCAGGGGCCCGAGCCCACATCGGCACCGGTTGCGACCCCCATGCCCATCTCCTCGGGCGCACAGCCGCTCGAGACCATCTCGGCTCCTGCTTCGACGGGCGCCAAGCCGCAGAAGCGTGGCCTGGGTGGCTTGTTCGGTCGCAAAAAGAAGAACGAGCAGGACAGTATGAGCGACTGGCTGGGCGTCGAGGACGATTACGATGCCAAGAAGTCTGGCCGTGGCATTGGCTCGTGGGATAACTTCGAGGATGACGACGACGGTTGGAAGGGCGGCGCCACCTCTTCCGATGGTGCTTCTGCCGAGGATATGCTCTCGGCCGTTGCCTCCATGGGTGACGATGAGCTGCTCGGCCACGATATCTGGTTCGTCGCAACGGGCGCGTCCGATTGCGACGGCGCCGGCATGAGGGCGTTTTTGGCCTCGCATCGTGACAAGCTCCGCGGTGTGTTCTTCATCAACCTCGAGTCTATCGGTGCCGGCAGGCTTTCGGTGGTGACAGTCGAGGGCGAGCAGCAGCTGTTTAAGGGCGATCGCCGCATCATGAATCTTGTCAGCAAGGTGTGCAAGTCGTTCCACGTCGATTGTGGTGCGTTCGAGATGCCCTATGCAAAAACCGATGCATCCGCAGCGCTCGAGGCGAGCCGTCGCGCCCTTACGATCGCCGGTGTGGACGGTCCGCGTCTTGCCTGCGCTCGCACCGAGGATGACCTGCCGTACAACGTCAATCCGACCAATATCGCTACGGTGTCCGAGGTCGTGACCGAGGTCATTCGTCGTTCGTAGACAGACCCGCTAAGGAGTCAGCGTGTTTTCGTACATCAAGCGCCATTGGCCCATCTATCTGATTTTGACCCTGATCGCTGTTGCATTGGGTTTTGGGGCCGCGTATGTCGTTGGCGTTAAGGGCTCGACGCCCGAGACAACAATGAACGAAGAGGTGGAGCAAGAGCAAAGTTTGGGTGCTGACGGTATTTCCGAGTCCGATCAGGCAGCCATCGATGGCGGTTCGTCATCTGCTGAATAGCCGATTCATCGTTTATGCCCAAGGCGGGCGAGCCGGGAGACTGGCTCGCCCGCTTTTTCGTCGTGCTAGCGCCTCTTTGTGGCTGACCTAAGGCGAGCGAACCATATGGCTGCCGTGCCCGAGGTCAGGAGTGCGGTGATGCATGCGGCGACGGTAGCAGATCCCGTTGCCGGCAGGTTCTGAGGCAGGGCGCATCGTTGGATGACGCGGTCCTCATCATGCGCCTCGAGTTTATCGCCACCGCCGTTGCGGCAAAGATCGACGCGCGCGCTGTTGGCAAGTGCGGTTTGGGGCGTATAGGACGACGTTGCCTGCATATGCACGACTGCGCCTCGGGCATCCGAGTTAAGGGCCGCCTTGGCATCGTCAAGATCGTCGTGTTCGTCTTTAAGGTCATCCCGGGTCCAAGAGTCCGCCTCGCTTCTGGTTGTAAAGTCGGCGGCTACCGCACCGTATTCAAAACGGATGCCCGTGATGACGGCGTCGTCTGTAAGATCAATCTCTTTCGTATCGAGCGTGACGGACTTGTCCGTCGGGATATCTGCTTTCCATAGGTGCCACCCGTCGTAATCGACGAGACGCACATCGTCGCCCAGCAGCTTTGCAACCTCTTCCGTTTCGAGCCAAGGATTGTGGTGCCCGTCGTCAAGCGTTGCATTGACCTGCCTGCCCGTATCGCTTGTTCCTGCCGGAGACGTTCGATACCACACGTTGCACAGCCCGTTTAGATCACCGACCGCAATAGGGGTTTCAACGGCAACGAGTTTCGCTGCGCCATCTTTGGCGCACTCAAGGTCGTCGGTGATGGTCAACTCGTCGACCCAGGTGCTCGACTCGTTTTTGGCGTCGATGGTATAGGAGAAGGCGCCTTGCGTGTTGGCCCGTGCTTTGGCTCGGTTTTTTCCGTCACCGTTGGCAACGAGTTTGCTTACGACTGGCTGTGCAATCTCTTGGCGCTTATCGACGCTTCCCCTGATCTCGATGGGGGTATCCTTCATGTCTATGGTTTGAACTTCTCCCGTGGCCTTTACTTCAAACGTTATCTCCTCGGCGAGGTCGTAGGTACGCGGAGACATCGTTTCGCGCAGGGTGTAGGTGCCAGGCGAAAGGTGCTCAATGTGGTGCGGTTTGCCGGATGAAGTCCAAGAATCGATTTCGTTGCCATTGGAGTCGCAGAGGACAAGCTCGGCGCCTGTCACTTCCTGACCTCCGCACGCGTCGACTTTGGAGACATCGATCTTGGTGTAGTCGTTGGAAACGTCAAGGCGCACTTCGATCACGGGCGTTTGCTGGTCAGCGTACGACAACTTCACAGTATGTGGGGTCGGGTTGAGCAGGTAGCCTTCGGGCGCTTGTGTTTCGACGACCTCGTAGGTGGCGGTACCGCATCCCAGCGAAAGATGGTCGACTCGCGCATGCCCCTGTTCGTCGGTTGTAACGGTGGCGACGGTTTCGCCATCCAGGGCGACGATGCTGTCGTCGGTTCGCACGATGTCGCCGACAGCGCGGATGTCAAACGTGGCTCCAGCGAGGGTGCGCCCATCTACAGCATCCGTCTTAATGATTTCGATGCTTCCGGTTGCGGCGTCGTCATAGAACGAGGCGACGGCGACCGGTGTCAGATTTCTGTCGGCGGGAATCGTTATCTCCAGGTCTTCTCCGCGCAGATACGGTTCCTTGGCCGATGCCTCGTGCACGTAGTATGTTCCGGGATGAAGTGATTCGGGCAGCGTGACGGCGCCGGTTGCATCGGTTGTGAAGGTATTCATTACATTGTGGGCCGGATACCAACATGTTTGCGAGACGGACTCGTGGTGGCTATCGAGCAGCTGGAACGTAAAGCCGGCAAGCGGTACGGTGCCGCCGGTCTGAGCATCGCGCTTTACGATTTGAAGGTGTGTCGATAGGGCATGGTTGTCAACGACGTACTGAAGCTCGGCGCCGTCTGCGGTCTGCTCTGCTGTGATGGTCCAATCCCCTGCTTGCTTAAATCCCTCAGGGACCGTTTCTGCAACCTCGCGAACGGTGTAGCCCGCGCGGTCGTAGGGAATGGCACCGTGAGCGCCGGCGGGTCGCTTGCCTGCGCCAAACCATGCTTCGGGCTGATCTTTGGTGGAGGCAAAGCCGTAGGCGTTTGTGGTCAACGTGCCGACGACTTGTTGGGAGCTATTGCTGACAACTTCAAAGACGACGCCTTCCGCCGGCTGCTCAAGGCCGGACTCATCGTTATCGCCATGGTCCTTAAACTTCGAGATTTCAAGGTCAAAGGCGATGGGGATGTTGGGAATACGCTTTCGAGCTCAACGATCCCCGTATCTCCGAGTTGCTCGGCACCGACGGTGTAGCTCCAACAGTCGTTTGAAATCAGGTAGCCCTCGGGCGCTTTCGATTCGTAGACGGTAAAGGTGCCCAGAGGAACGTCATTGAGGATCACCCGTCCGTTTTCGTCGGTCGTAAGGGTGCGAGTCCAGCCGGGAGTTGATTGCGAGACGCAGGTGAATTCAGCGCCAGCCAGCGACGCCCCAACTTGGGCACCGGCATCCGTGGCGGCATCGATTTTTGCAATACGCAAGGTGATGGTGCCGGGCTGTTCGTTGACAGTGACATGCTCGCCGCTGTTTTGTGTAGTGAAGGTTATTCGGTCGCTTCGAGGGATATAGCCTGCCGGGGCTTTGGTTTCGACCAGGTAATATGCCGTATTGGGCAAAAGCGTTGCTTGTGCACGCCCGTTTTCGTCCATCTGGATAGTGCCGACACGTGCATCGCCCGCACTTTCAAAGATATCGAAGGTTGCGCCATCGAGTCTGTAGGTGTCGTTGCCGGCGGTGATGTCAGCCTGGGATGATTGTTTTTGGAAAGATGCGGAGACGGCGGGCAGAACATAGAGCATGTCCTGGTGTCGACCCTCGCCCGAGACCGGGCCGTGATAACGCCTGGCTCGATGTGGGGCTGCCTTAATGGATCCGGACTTGGCGCTGTCGTAGAGCCAACGTGCAGCCGCTACGGCCTCAGCGTTTTCGTAAAATCTACCACTCCTGGCAACTCCCTTGCTATTTGTATACGAATAGGTGCCGTCGGGGCGCGTGGTTCCGTTGAGCATCCACACGGCAATCTGGGTGGCGGCGCGGGCGAGATCGGGCGACAGATTGTGGCCGCCAAAAGATGTATTGGAGGGGTATCCGTGACAGACGATGGCGGCAAATTCGTCATCGAGCCATGTCCAGCCCTGGTTATATGTGCGCCATGGCCCTCCCGGCTTGCTGGGGCCGGGGCAGTCTTGATTCATACAGTACGAAATCGATGTGTCCTGTGCCTCGTATTTACCGACACCGAAGGGGCCGCAACCGTCGCTTATGGTGCGGAAATTAAGGGCGTCACTCCCGTCGACGGCGAATGCGGCCCCCGGGGTCAGAGAGCCGATCAGAAAAAAGAGGAGCAGGAGCAGCGGACCTGTTGCGATTGCGCTGTGGACAGAGTGCGTGGGTGCGTTGGACATGGCTGCTCCTTATCCCTCGTGCGTCGCACGGGGAGGCTGCGACGCGTAGGATGAGGCTACCCCCGAGGTTCATGCGGGTAAGTACCGGAGCCTGACCAAAAGCTTGCCCGATTTCTGACAAATCGAGCTCAAATACAACAATCAGATAAAAACGCAGGTAGAAATAAATGAAAAAGGACCCCCACGGGTCCTTGTCTCCATATATTTATGAACTTATGGAAATAAATTCATATATTAAACAAGAAAAAAGATATTTGGATCGATGTGAAGACGGTAATCTCACATCGATCCAAATACAAGTCTATGACAGGAGCTGTTCGATTGTTGCCTTTTGGTCATCGCTGGCCTGTATGGCGGGATCAAAGATCGCGGTCGAGATTGGAAGACCCTTTATATTGACCGCTACTTTGATGGCAGAAATAAACAGATCGCAGGCGTCGTAGACGGCCATGAGCGACGAGATGCGCTTGGCGCACTCGATGGCGGTCGCGAAGTCGCCTGCCTGGTAGGCGCCGTGCAGCCTCACAAAGAGCTCGGGCTCCACGTTGGTGAGGCCACACAGAACGCCGTTGCCGCCGCTCGCGCGGTTGACCAGGTAGTACTCGTCGAAGCCGGAAAGGACCGAGAACTCGGGGTTGACCTTGCGGACGGCGCGGATGACCTTGCGCGTGTGACTGATGGTGTCGACCGTGTCCTTGATGCCGCAGATATTCGGATGGGCGGCGGCGAGCCTGGCCACGAGCTCGGGCGACAGGTCGGTGCCGGTGCGCGCCGGAAAGTTGTATAGCACGACGGGCAGGTTGGTGGTGTCTGCGATGCCACCAAAGTACTTTTCGGCAGCGTCGTCGGTGGGCCCGAAGTAGTACGGCGAGACCGCCAGAACTGCGTCGGCACCGGCCTTCTGGGCATAGCGCGTGAGTTCGAGGACGTTGTCGTAGGTGGTGTCACCCACGCCGACGAAGACCTTCATGCGGCCGGCGACCCGCTCGACGGCAAAGTCGATGACCGACTTCTTGTCCTCGAGGCTCACGCTGTAGAACTCGCCGATGCTGCCAAACAGCAGCACGCCGTTGATGCCCGCGTCGGCCAGGTGGTCCAGGTGCCTGCCCCACAGCTCGTAATCGATCTTTCCATCATCGTCGGTGATGGTGATGGAGGGGCAGAAGACTCCCTCAAACATGTGTCACTCGCTTTCCGGGGTCACGCCCCCACGAATCCCTGCACTGCCGAGAAGGACCTAGAGGTAGTAGGCCTTGACGGCGTTATCGTAGAAGACACCCTGCTTCTCGGCGTCGGTGAAGACGTCGGAGTCCTCGATGAAGCTATAGAGGTCCTTGTAGTCGAACTTGGTGAGGACACAGGGGGAGTCGGTGCCCCAGATGATCTTGTCGGCGCCCAGGACGTCCTTCGCCATCGCGATGTACTCGAGCGCGGTGGGATACGGGTAGGCCTCGGGAGCGACGTTCCAGGGCAGCGCGGAGAGATCGACCCAGACGTTATCGTGGGCGAGGTACGGAAGCGCGCACTTGAGGACGTCGCCGTCCTCAAGGGACGGGGCGAGCAGGTGGCAGACGACAATGTGCAGGCCGGGGTACTTCTTGGCCAGGCGATATACGGCCTCGGGCTGGCAGCTGGACTGGTTGGGGCTGCCGATGTCGAGCACCAGAGTGGCGTCCTCGACCTGGGCGATCCTGTCGATGAGGACCGTCATCTCGGGGCCGTCGACCGCGAAATCGCGGTGGTAGCCGGAAAGGCCGCCGCCCACAGAGACCTCGAACTTGAAGACGTGGGCGTGCAGATCGTTGATGAAGTGCTCGAGGATCTGCTGGGCGCAGCGGCAGAAGGGGTCGAGCATCACCGCGGCTTTGAAGCGGTCAGGGTACTTCTCGGCGCATTCCATGGCGTACTCGTTCTGCAGGCCGTACAGGACGCCCTGCAGCAGGATGGCCTTCTCGACGTCGTTTTCGTCCATGACGTCCATGAAGGTCTCAACGAGGTACTCCTTGTCTCCCTTGCCCTCGGGGATGATACGGAACTCTTCGCCGGTGGCCCAGCGACAGTTGCCGTTGCCTAGGGGGCGCAGCTCTCCGGCCTTGCCCATGGAGCCGATGTGGTCAAAGACGTGGGCGTGTGCGTCGATCTTCTTCATTTTTTTCTCCTTACGTCAAACAATGTCTAATGGATATATGGTCAGTGACGGATACGCTTTGCTGCCAGGTGGGCACCACCTCCGGTCGAACCCGCAGGCGCGGGACATAGAGTGGCCTTGCAATCCGGACGCTAGGCGGACTGCTCCTCGGCCTCCATCTCTTCCTCGGTCACGTCGTCGATCGGGACGAAGAGCGTGAACAGGAAGGCGGTGCCGGCGCAACCGAACAGGCCTGCCACGGCGGAGCCAATGCCGCCGGCGACGCATGCGCAGACCATGGGCTTCTTGAGGCGCAGGTTCACGCCGTACATCGCGGGCTCGGTGATGCCCAGCAGCGTGGTGAGCGAGGCGGAGATCGCCTGGGAGCGGAACTTCTTGTTCTTAGTCTTGAGGGCGACGGCGAGCGCGGCACCGCCCTGGGCGAAGATCGCGCCGCCGAACAGGGCCATGATGGTGTCGAAGCCGTAGACCGCGACGTTGTTCATGGCAATGGGGAACAGGGCCCAGTGCAGGCCGAGGATGACGAGGAACGGCTGGAACGCGCCGATCAGCGCGCCGGCGACGAGCGGCGAGAGGTTGTAGACGGCCTCGTAGCCCTGCGCGAGCCAACCGCCCACGATGGTGCCGAGGGGGCCGAAGACGGCCAGGGTGAGCGGGACGATAACGATGATCGTGATAGGCGGCGTGAACAGGCCGCGGAAGGTCTCGGGGATGATCTTGTAGCAGGCCTTCTGGACCCAGCTCGCGCAGTAGATGGCAAGAAGGATGGGGATGACGGAGCTGGAGTACGTCGCCTTCGAGAGCTCGAGGCCAAACAGGTAGACGGGCGCGTCCGCCGCCATGATGGTGGTGATGGACGGATACACCAGGATGCAGCCGAGAAGGACGGCGGTCACCGTGTCAACATCGAAGCGCTTTGACGAGGTGTAAGCAAGAAACACCGGGATGAAGTAGAACAGCGAGTCGGCCATCGCGTTGAGGATCGCATACGTGGTCGAGTCGTCGGTGACCATGCCCGAGACCTGCAGAAGCGTCAGGATGCCCTTGAGGATGCCGACGGAGACGAGCAGGTTGATGATCGGGAGGAAGAACGAAGACAGCAGGTCGATGACCGCGTTGACGCCGCGTTGGAACGCGTTGGGCGTCTTTTCTGGGGCTTGCGTGGTTGTCACGGTTTCTCTCCTTTCTGAAGCGTCCTGTCAGACGCTGGCCTACATATAGTTGCAGATGTGCGGAAGGGCGGTCTCGGTATAGCCAAGGGCCTCGGCGCAGACCTTGCGGCCGTTGCAGACGGCGATGATGTCGTCGAGCATCCTGTCGCGCATCTCCTCCATGGACTCGGGGCCGTAGATCGTCGGGCTCGCGTCGAGGTCGGTGTTATCCCTCATGGCCTCGTAGGTGCGCTTGTTGGCAGTCAGGCGATACACGGGCGCGATGGCGTTTCCGGTAGGGGTGCCAAGACCGGTCGAGAAGACCACGAGCTGGCAGCCGCCGGCGATGATGCCGCCCACGCTGGAGGGGTCGTTGCCGGGGGTGTCCATCACGACGAGGCCCTCGTGCGGATTGAGCTGCGCCGCGTACGGATAGACGGCGTTGAGGGGGCTGTGGCCTCCCTTGTGCACGCAGCCGAGAGACTTCTCCTCGAGGGTCGTGAGTCCGCCAGCCATATTTCCAGGGCTGGGGTTGCCCTCTCGCATCTCGGCGCCAAACATCTGGACGTACTTCTCGTAGTCGTAGACGATCTTGAGGATGTCGTCCGAAACCTGCTTGTCCTTCGCGCGGCGGGCGAGGATGTGTTCGGCGCCAAAGAGCTCGGGCGTCTCGCACAGCACGGAGGTGGCACCATGGTTGACGAGCCAGTCGGAGACCTCGCCGATCAGCGGATTGGAGCCAAGGCCGCTCGAGGGGTCGGAGCCGCCGCAGTTGGTGCCGAAGATGAGCTCGGAGATGTCAGTGGGCTCGCGGACGCACTGGTCCGCCTCGGCGACCATCTTGCGGGCAAGGCGCGTACCCTCCTCGATCGCCCTGATGGAGCCGCCGACCTTTTGGATGACCAGGGTCTCGACGGGCTTGTTGGTGCGCTCGCGAATCGCATCGACCACGATGTCGTTCTGGCAGCCCTCGCAGCCCAAGGAGACGCAAACGACGCCATAGATGTTCGGGTTCGCAGCGTAGCCTGCCAAGGCAGCAATAGTCACCTTCTGGTCGCAGTCGACCTGCGAACAGCCATTCTGGTTGTGGAAGGAGACGCAGCCCTCAACCGCGTTCGCGATCCTCTCCGTGGTGTCGGAGGCGCAGATGCTCGTGGGAAGGATCAGGACGTGGTTGCGGATGCCGACACGACCGTCCGGGCGACGGTAGCCCATGAAGGTGCGCGTGCCCTCCGCGGACGAGGAGGTCTTGGAGGCGACGGAGTCGGTGTCGGTGACGACGGAGTCCTTCAGGTCGTCGGAGCTGGCGCAGTTGTGCGTATGAACATGCTGTCCGCGCTTGATGTCCGTGGTGGCCACACCGATGAACTCGCCATACTTGACGATCTTCTCACCCTTGGGGATGTCCACGAGGGCAATCTTGTGGAACAGCGGGATGTCGTCGGTCACGGTAACGCTCGCCAGCGTGCCGTCCGGCATGGGATAGCGGGCCTCGGCGCCCGCCTCCAGTTGGTAGGTGGCGACGGCGTTTTGGCCTTGGCTTACAGCGTCTGACATGTTTCCTCCCTATGTCCATTTGAATAACGTTCGTATTTACGAACGTTATTCGTTATACGGAACAATATATATGAAATGCTGAAGATCTCACACGGTCCCGCCGCGAATGGTTTTGGTTGGCCGGTGAACGGTTGCTTGAAGGGGCATGCCGCTATACTTACGGGGAAAGTTTGGGCGTTAATGAACAAGGAGAGTTGCCATGTCCTCGCGATATAATCCTGCTGGCCACCGCTCTACCTTGCGGGTTCTATCAATCTTTGAGGCCCTTTCGGCTACAAAGAGCGGACTTACCATGGCGGAGATATGCCGCATTGTCGGCGCTCCAAAAAGCAGTCTCTTCTCGATTTTGCACACCATGGCCGATTCAGATTACGTTAGTTATGACGAGACTACCGGTAGGTATTCGATTGGGCTTAAGACGTATCTGCTGGGCAAGGCATTCGATCGTGAGAGTGGGGGATTGTCCTCTTTTGAGACAGCCATGCGAAAGGTTGTCGCATCGTGCGGAGAGACCTGTCAGCTCGGTGTGCTCGACCACGGTCGTGTCCTCTATATTTCGCGCGTTGATTCCCCCCAGCACATCCGTCTTTCATCGGAAATCGGTAAGACCCTTCCTGCGCACTGCACGGCGATTGGAAAGGCGATCCTATCTCGATGGGATGAGGAGTCGGTTCGCTCGCTGCTTCCTTTCCCATTCGAAAAAACGACTGAGCATGCGGTAAAACACATAGATGACCTGATGCGGCAGCTCGAGGAGGTCCGAAGGTGTGGTTTTGCATATGATCATCAGGAGATGGCAGAAGGGGTTGAGTGCATCGCCGTTCCCATAGAAAAAGGCGGGCGTCTCTATGGTTTAAGCGTTTCGGTCCCTGCGTATCGTTTTGATACTGAGGTGCAAAACGGGGTAGAACACGCGCTTTCTGATGCAAGGGACCAGTTGGAGCGCGTTTCGTAGGCTTTTGTGCCGCAGTGCGCGGTGCGCGATTGCATAGTGATAACACGCCGCATTCATATTGCCCCCTTGAAATGCTCGGTATATACTATCCAAGCATTTAATTTATCCCAATGCGCAATTGCGGGCATCGCCAAGTGGTAAGGCATCAGCTTCCCAAGCTGACACTCGCGGGTTC
>OLQU01001439.1_pt1 | contig 16138 bp, 19 predicted proteins | sample 1672271 | NCBI WGS metagenome assembly OLQU01 (sample SAMEA3136666, study PRJEB25190) | human gut metagenome | biome: human gut; feature: human-associated habitat; material: faeces | place: Austria | collected 2013 | reverse complement strand
GCTGGGGTAATTTTGTATCTGACCGCATTAGTATTTGGCGCTTACTTTAATTCAGGTTGATTTACCATTTTGGCGTGTTCAATCCATGAGTCAAGCTTCACCGATTGTTTAGAATAGATTATTTCATAAAATTCTTTTATTAACGAATATAAAGTTCCTAATAATGGGTATCTTTCAACAGTCATGTTAAGCTGTTCCCGAGTAAGTGTTGGTATGGTTTCGATTTTTTGATAAATCAGTTTACAAAGCGATTTCCTTTGAACGTAACTTACATTTATTGGGGGAGAGCCTGTTTTGCTATAATGGTGACTTCTTTCTTTTTGCATAAATACACGGATGGATGCCACAGATCCAGTGTATCCTTTTTTAGATAATATTTTTTGTATTTCTGGATAAGTAATCCCTTTACTCCTTAATTCGATAACATCATCATGAAAAGGAGCTAACTTTCCACCCAATTTTGCACCATAATGTCCATTGATTGTGGAATTTTCCTGTGTCAGATACCGTTTGATGGTTGGTACCGTATGGTGCATCATCATGGCAATTTTAGTAATGGGGTATCCCTGACTATATAATTCTTTTGCTTCATCTATTTCATTTTGCTTTTTTCGGACAGATAACTGATGTTGTCTTTCATAAGTATTCGGCTTATTTTCGGGAATCTTTGATTCTGGAATCGCAAGATACCGCTGGACTGTTTTGGTCGTAGAATGAAGTAATAATGCAATTTCCTCTATCGTCAATCCTTCCGCCCTCTTTTTTTGTGCAAATCTGATCCTTTGTGAGCGATTTGCTGTATTATAAAGTACCTCTACCTCTTTCGGAACTTCCTGTATGTTCGGTATCTCAAGACGGGCTGGATATAATCGAATTATAATTCTATTAATGGCTTCTGCAAGCCCCTTTATCAGATGAAATCGGTCGCTGACCTGAACCGCATTCGGATGTGATTTCGATATAGCGGATGAATAAATTACTGCTCCATCCCTTGCAACTAATTCTATATTAGGGAATGTTGAAAGCCACTGTTTTACATCTTTGGAATCTCTGGAAGGAAGTAGGTCTATAATACGATGCGTTATCAGGTCAACCATAACAGTACCATAAGACTTTCTTTTCCGAATAGCAAAATCATCCACACAAATCTTTGTTACATTAGACTTATCCACAATGGATGGCATTTTTTTTAAGCAGATCGCAAATACTGCTTTTGCAGACTTTTATAGAGCTTTCCTTTAATAGAGCAGATGCACTGACTGAACTGACTTTTGCAGATGTCAATAATATTTTATCAACAAGCCGTTTTGTTTTCCTTTCCCTGGGCGCAATAAAATCAAATCTCTCAGAAAAAGTTTTATGGTCACAGGCAGGATTGGAACAAAACATCTTTCGTGTATTTAATAAAACTATTGTCTGCTTATCCTGTATTGGGATATCCTGGATCTCACGCTGATACACAGAATGTATTTTTGAGGATACCTTACCACAATAAGGACAAGGCACTTTTTCTCTTGAAGATTTAACTTCAAATATAACTTGTTGATTTTTTAATTTGTATCGAATGCATTCTAAATCTGGATCCAATAATTTTATGATTTCCTGTTCCATAGAAGATCACCCTGTATTATAATAACGCTTTTGCACATTAATATCAACTAATTATGGAAAGAACCGGTAAATCACTAGTACCGTGCTAGTTTTATCTATCCATGAGATAATAACTCCAGAAAACTAAAAGTTTTTTAAAGGAGTGTCCCTATGGATAAGATCACACATCAGGTCCGTGCAGAGCACTGGGCCAAAATCATGAATGAATGCATAAACAGCGGAATGTCTAAAACTGCCTGGTGCAGAGCAAATGGGATTTCAGTGAAGCAGTTCTTCTACTGGCAGAGGATCCTGCGCAGGGAAGCTTTCGAGAATTCCCAGAATTCATTATTACCGGCAACTGCCGGACCGCATCAGGAAATGGCGCCGATGGTGCCAGCGACTCAAAGGGCAGTCTCTTTTACTGAGATCAAGCTTCCATCTTCTTCTCAGAACACAGCTCCGGTTTTTCATCCGGATCTCGTGATCCGGAAAGGCAGTCTCATTCTGGAGATTTCGAATTCTGCATCGGATGAGCTTCTCTCCCGGATTGGAGGGCTCCTGGGTGCTGAATAATGCAACCGGATTCCGAAAGATTTATATTGCTGCAGGATACACAGATTTACGCCGCGGGATTGATGGTCTGGCATCTATTATTAAATTCAACTTCCAGCTGGATCCATATGAAAAGGACATTCTTTTTCTCTTCTGCGGCAGGCGCAGTGACCGCATCAAGGGGCTTGTATGGGAAGGCGATGGATTCCTTCTCCTTTACAAAAGGCTGGAGCTTGGCGGTTTCAGCTGGCCTCGTACAAAAGAAGAGGCACTGGAGATCACGCCGGAACAATATCAGGCGTTGATGAAGGGGCTGGAGATCATCTCCAGACATCCGATCCAGGAAGTGTATCCTCAGGATCTCCTGTAAAGCATTGTGCAAAACGGAGAAAATCAAAAATCTTTTCGCATTCGCCGTCCAGGACAGATTGGAAGTTATCCACAGCAGAGCCTTATTGCATTCATTCAATCATGGAGTACTTACCGGCAGCAAGCTGCCGTGTGGATAAGTACTCTGAAAAACTGAAAAAACTAGTAGTTTTTTCGGCTTTTCAGAGTGTTTATCCTATGGTGAGAATGACGAACGATCTTTTTGTGTGGTTCGCTTTTTCTTTTGTTTTGCGGTACAATAGTTCCAGCAAAACAAAGGAGCACCGGACATGTCAAAGTCAAAGATCTACTCACCAGAAGAACTGAACAGCTTCAGCAAAGAGACACTCGTAGCAGTGATCCTGTCCATGCAGGATCAGCTGAGCCAGCTGAACGCAAACATGGAGCGTCTGATCGAGCAGATCGCTGACGCCAGCAATAAACGCTATGGGCGTTCTTCTGAAAAACTGGATGTCATAGCAGGCCAGTTAGAACTGGAACTCATCTTTAACGAAGCCGAAGCCCTGACGGAAACACTCTATGTCGTTGAGCCGGCTGAAGAGGATGTGATCCAGGTCGGCCGCCGGAAAAGGAAAGGGAAACGTGAGGAAGATTTAAAGGATCTTCCAATTGAAGTGATCCCTCATACTCTTTCGGATGAAAAACTGCAGGAACTCTCCGGTCCGGATGGCTGGAAGAGGCTTCCGGATGAAGTTTATAAAAGAGTCCGTGTTCAGCCGGCTGTGTACACAGTCGAAGAGCATCATGTAGCTGTCTATGCCGGCAAGGACAATCAGACGATCGTTAAGGCAGACCGTCCGAGAGATCTGCTGCGGAACAGCATCCTGACTCCTTCTCTGGCGGCAAGTATCATGAATGCCAAGTATGTAAACGGGCTTCCACTGTACCGGATCAGTCAGGAATTCCTGCGGAACGACATCCACATTTCCAAGCAGGTGATGGCGAACTGGATGATCCAGTGTGCGGACCGGTATCTGGGAATCCTTTATGATTATCTCCATAAAGAACTGTACCGTTTCCATGTGCTGCAGGCCGACGAAACTCCGGTCATGGTATCGAAGGATGGGCGTCCCGCAAACAGCAAGAGTTATATGTGGATCTACCGCACTGGGAAGATCTACAAAGATACGCCCATCGTCCTGTATGAATATCAGCGGACCCGAAAAGCAGACCACCCGCAAGAATTCCTGAAGGGCTTTACAGGTGTAGTTGTCTGTGACGGCTATTCCGCTTACAGGAAGCTGGACCGGGAAAATCCGGATATCACATTTGCCGGGTGCTGGACACATGCAAGGCGCTATTTCTCAGATGCTTTAAAAGCCCTTCCGAAAGCAGCACAAAAAACTGCAAAAGATACCGTTGCGTATGAAGCTGTGAAGCGGATCGGGGCCATCTATCATCTGGACAATCAGTTGGCTGCTTTGGAACCGGATGACCGAAAGAAACAGCGGCAGATCACAGTCAAACCTCTGGTGGAGGCTTTCTTTGCGTGGGTAAAAGAGATTCAATCTTCCAATCGTCTTCCCAAAGGAAAAACACTGGAAGGGATCAACTACTGTATCAATCAGGAAGAGGCACTAAAAGTGTTCCTGAATGATGGGGAAGTTCCACTTGACAACAACGTAACAGAAGGAGCGCTCCGCAGCAGCTTCTGTCTGCATAAACATGCGTGGAAGCTGATCGACAGTATCGATGGTGCGAAATCCAGCGCGATCATCTACAGCATAACGGAAACAGCAAAGGCGAATAACCTGAATCCGTTCCGTTATCTGGACCATGTACTGACAGTTCTGAAAGACCATCAGGATGATACGGATTACAGCTTTATTGAGAAACTGCTTCCATGGTCAGGTCAGTTACCTGAGATCTGCCGGAGCAAGTCAAAAACAACCAATGTGTAAACCCGGCCGCCGGAAACGGCGGTCAAAAAATGAGCCAGTACTCATGGTTTACCGTGTACTGCTCATCTATGAGCCGACACTGGAAGATGGCAGCACTTTTTTGGGCAGCCGGATAGTCAATGACTTGGAGAAGTTCAAGGAGATGAGCCAGTCTATCATCGCCAACCGGTATGACAGCTGTCTGGATGACGTGAAGGGAAAAGTGTATACAAGGGATTTGTTTGGCAGGGATTAAATATAGTTGGCGGAGAGATTGACTAAGGAGAGCCTTTGCCGGTAATAGAGAGGAGAGATAGGGCGATGGAAGCAATCTTATCTTTTATTTCATCGCTTTTTGATATTATTAGTTCTTTTTTGCTTTTATATGTAAAAGAGGGATGACGGTAGCATAGGTGTTTGACCTATATAAGGACAGAGATGCGTCAGAGAAGTTGTTCCGTGGAGAGAAATCTTATCTTGGTAGCAAAAGGCTCTGGGTACATACAAGTGAATCGGCACATGAAAGATATTTATTGAGTTTGTTGCCTCGATTATCCGGAGCCGTCTATAAGTATGTCTGAAGGAATGAGAGCAGAAGGGTGGAAAGAGGGACTATATGACCATTTCGGTAGCAATCCGGGAACTGGAAAAGATAGGGGTGGTCTGCCAGAGTGACCGTGGATAACGTATGGATTATGTGGTTGTAGCCGTACAAGAAGAAATCAAAACAGCATTTCGCATGATGACGGCAAATGTCGGGATGCAGGCGACAGTAATCAAGGAAGACCTTATGAAGATTTATGAGGCAGAATAACAGTATGGTGAGAAGAAACTTTCTATATAGAAGAAATCAAGGCACAGAAAGAAGAGGTTTTGAAAGTAAAAACAGGTATGAAGCAGAATTGGATCAGCTGAAAAAGTTAATGAAAAAGGGACGAATTATAGAGAAAAGAGTTGAGTATCAGTCAGATTCAGAGGAAGATGAACCGTCAACAGATATCCAAAGGGGATATACAGCAGTATCCAGATCTTGATGAAGAGGGAGTATGAATATAATAAGATGCAGATACTACGAGAGTTAAATTTTCTGGGAGCTAAAAATAAAATGTCATATAAGAGAAGGATGAATAATTCTGTAAAAAAGAATCTGGTATATCAGATGATCTACCAGGGGTTTATGATGGTTACCCCATTTTTGACGGTTCCCTATCTGGCGGAAGTTTTTGGTCCGGGAAACATAGGGCAGGTATCGTTTGTAAATAATATTGTGAACTATTTTGTGATGTTCGTAGCCTTGGGGATTGGAACCTATGGCAACAGGGAGATTGCGTATATCAGGAATGATAAAGAGAAGACGGCACATACATTTATAGATATATTTTTTGTACATTTCCTCTGGGGAACTATGATATTGGCAGGATATATTTTATTTTGTCTGATTACAGAAAAAAACAGGATACTTTATATGATCAGCTGTATTTCCGTGCTGTCGGCTATATTGGATATCAGCTGGTTTTATGCGGGGATGGAAGCTTTTCGTGTTACCATATGGAGGAATGTTCTGATGCGGCTGTTATCCATTGTCGCTATTTTTTTATTGGTCCATTCAGAAGGAGATCTAATAGTATATTTGGGAATCAATGTAGGGAGTACGTTTGCAGGACAGTTGCTTACGTGGTGTGCATTGCCGGGATACATTCCACTTGTTAAACCGGATTTTCATCAGATGTGGAAACACGTGCGCCCTCTGCTGATACTTTTTATTCCAATCATAGCATTAAATGTTTATCATCAGATGGACAAGACAATTATCGGTCTCTTATCTCAGGAAGAAGAACTGGGATATTACACCTATGCACAAAGTGTGACGGCAGTTCCGGTTTCTTTATTTGGCGTAGTATCTACAGTATTCATGCCCCGGCTGACGAATATGACGGAATGTCATAAAGAGAAAGAGGCAAAAGCATTGCTCCAGACAATGTACAGGATTCACGTATTTGTCGGAGTAGGAGCCTTTTGGGGCATTTTAGGAATTGCAGATATATTTACCGTTTTGTTTCTGGGAGAAAGATTTGAAGGTTCAGCAGTATTGATGAAGTATCTGGCGGCAACCATACCGGTAATAGGAATATCCAATGTGATCGGCAATGGATATCTTCTCCCGCTAAAAAAAGATAAGATATGGATCTGGAGTCTGGTTGCAGGAGGTGTGGTGAATATGGCGGCAGACATTGTATTGATCCCCATATTTGGCGCTGCAGGCGCCGCATGGGGAACAGTCCTGGCGGAAAGTGCGGTACTGGCGATACAGTTTTGCTTCTGCCGAAAAGACCTGTCCTGGAATCGACCGGGAAGAGAGATGCTGTTTTGTACTGTGGCAGGGTTGCTCATGTATATCAGCGTCAGAGGGATCTTAATCCTGGGGGACGGATGGGCAGTGCTGATTGTAGCATGCCTGACGGGAATTGTGTTGTATGCTCTGATATGTATGTTGCCTGTATTGTATGAAAAAAGAAGGGAAGAAGGAGGGAGCAGAACTTGGCGGAAAAAGTAAAATATAGTTTCATTATTCCGGTATATAACAGAGAGGCATATATTGTAAGGTGTCTGGACAGTATCCATCATCAGACAAAGAAGGATGTCTCGTTTGAGGTGATCGTGGTAGATGACGGGTCTACAGATGAGACGGCAAAAAGAGTGCAGGAGTATCCCTCCGAAAGAATCCGCTACTTTTACATTCCTCACAGTAATCCCTGTATGGCGAGGAAAAAGGGAATTGAAGAAGCGAGGGGAGAATACCTGGCCTTTGTGGATTCGGACGACCATATTGATGAGAAGTATATAGAAATACTCGATCCCTATACCGGGGAAGCAGATATTATTGAATTTGGAAGATATCATGCAGATAATACGCACGTATTTATGCCGTACAAATATAAAGAGGAAACACCTGTCGAACACGTTTTGATATCGGGCTTAAAGGGGTATCCTTGGTCATTAGTGACACGTATCTTTAGTTGCCGTCTATTTCAGAAGCCGCTCAATTATGCGGATTATTTTTTTGCGGAAGACTATTATTTGCTGGTGCAGTTATACACTAGAGTTTGCAGGGACATATCAGATATACAGCAGGTGTTGTATTATAGTGAACCGTCTGTAAATTCTTTGACCAGAAGTGTATTTGATGAAAGAAGGCTGACAGGAATATGCAGCAGAAAATGTTTTGAAAAATTATTGTGGATCGAAAAAGGAAAAAAAATGTATGCAGGCGAATCTTATTATATCTATTCTGAATATAACGGAATGGTTTTATCAATACAATCGTCCTGTTTTTGAAAAAAATCAGGAACTTTTGCGAAAAACATTTAGGAAGTATGGTACAGGGGATATCTTGAGTTATATGGGATGGAGAGGGAAGATAAAATTTGCGTTATATGCTATATCTCCGCAATTGTTCTTATATGTGAAAAGCTGCCATAAGAAAGTGAAGAAAAAATCATGAATCGTAAGAAATCATTAGTTAGTGTAATCGTTCCGGTATATAATGCTGAGAAATATATTGTGGAGTGCCTGGATTCTATTCTGGCGCAAACGTATACGAATCTGGAATGTCTGCTCATCCAGGATGGAAGTACGGATAACAGTGTGGAAATCTGCAGAGAATATGCCAGAGCAGATGCCAGGATCCGGTTATATGAGCAGGAGAACCAGGGGCTTTCGGCGGCCAGAAACCGGGGATTGGATAATATGAGAGGGGAATACCTCACGTTTGTAGATGCGGACGACTGCCTGTCAAAAAACTTTTTAGAAATTACTGTGAGAATGATGACAGAAAATGCAGCAGATATAGTGGCGGTAGATGATAAAAAGTTTAGGAATGAAAAGGGAAAGGAACCAGAGACGAAGGAATATCAGTCTTATAGTTTAAGCGGAAGGCAGATTCTGCAGATGACAGGAGAGAGATTTCAGCATATTTTTGTTCCTGTCTGGGCGAAATTGTACCGCAGAGAGATATTTTGCGACATGAGATTTGACGAAGGAAAGATCCATGAAGATGCGTTTCTTTTTCACCGGATATATGACAGAGCAAAGAATGTTTGTTTTGTAGACGAAAAGCTATATTATTACCGCCTTTCGGAAGAGAGCCTGACCCGCATAAATGGAATATACTATGACCATCCTGATATTGTAGAGGCGTTAGAAAACAGAAGGGTATACTATCTGGAGCATAGTATGACGAAAAATGCCCAGGATACGGCAGAAGATATCCTGCGGCGGTTGATGAGGGGATATTATACGCCGGGATGGGATAAAATGGTTGTACGGGAACAGATGCAGGAGTATTGGAGTATCTGTAAAAAGCAAGGTGGATTAAAGCTGCGGATAGAGATGACGTTATTTAAAATCTCACCATGCTTATGGAGAGGATACAGATTTTTCCTTAGAGTGCTGAGACGGATAAAAGTGAATATTGTGGAGATAAGATAATATTAATGGTAAAAGGGGCATGACATATGGAGTTATATCAGATGATAGCGACACACAGCCGGCCTTGGTCAGAGCGGGAATTTTTGTTCTTCGGAAGCGTGATCCTGGTATGCACGTTGTGCCTTCTGGCAGCAGTGGCAATGCATAAGATAAAGAAAACACAGGCTTTAGGGGCCGTAATCGCACTTGTCTATATGGTAATCATATTTGGGTCTACGGTGTTTACAAGAGGAGTGAGTTCTCGCCAGTGTGAGCTCACTGTTTTCTGGTCCTGGAAAGAGGTGTTGGCTGCCGGTGACCGGGGGATGATGACAGAAATCCTGCTGAATTGTGTTATGCTCATGCCCATTGGCATCTTGCTTCCCGTGGCAGCGGGACGCAGGATACATCCCGCCGTGGCGCTTCTGGCAGGTGCGGTTTTGTCAGGGACGATTGAGGTGAGCCAGTTTATATTTGCAAGAGGGTTATTCGAGTGGGATGACATTATTCACAATTCTTTAGGGTGCATGCTGGGCTGTGTAGTCGCAAATAGCGTGTATAAATTTTTACTAAAAGAAAGAAGATGTCGAAATGCGTCACGTAAGAAACCACTTTATTGATTGTGGCCGCGGGATAGGGAGGAAAATCGTAGAAAACAGTTTACTCCCGCCCCTCTTGCACATATTCTCTGGCCATTTTCTGCTGGGCCCCGTCCATGGTCACCTTCCCCTTGGTGATCCCTACCATGCCGCTTTCCTTCAGCTTCCGGATGGTGCGGTTCAAAGTCTTTACGGAGATGCCTGTCTCCTCGTGAATCTCCTCCCTGGTCCGGCGGATGACGCAGGAATGATACTCCTCGATGTACTGGAGAAAGTAGAAAAGGAGCAGGTGCTGGGGCGGGTAGAACAGCCGGTTGCCCCGGTTGTAGGAGGAACGGTACAGCTTATATGCCACTTTCTGAGAGACCAGGCGCAGAAAGTGAATATCTTTTTCAATCCAGTCTTCAAAATCTTTTCTGGAAAAATACAGGACGGTGCAGTCCGTCGTTGTCTCAATCGTGACGGAGGTACGCGGCTTCCCGGCAAGGATCGTTACCTCTCCCACGAAATCTATAGGATCATTTCTTTCAATCATAAATACATTTCCATTTTCAAATTCATTGATAACCCGGTGATAGCCTTCGCAGACGATACCGAAGTAATCAAGATCGGCGTCTTTTTGATGAATGATCGTCTTTGGCGGATAGGTCTTGATGGTACAGCGGGTTTTCAGTTCTTCCGGCATATAGCGGAGATAATTTTCCAGTTCCGGTACCTTGATAAGCAGTTCAGATAATGTCATAGCAGATTTCCCCCTCTTTTTTACAGTATACAACAAAAATAGCTCATTTGTCCTTTTTTTCCTATGTCTGTTTTTATATAATGCGTTGGTATGTGACAAGTTATGAAAAAACGAATGAGAAGACAAAGGAGAAGAGAGATGAAGAAGGAAACCTATGTTTATCCATCTACAATGGCCAGGCTGAAAGCAGAGTATAAGATTTTCATCCTGGCTTTTGTATTTATCGTAATCGCAGATTCCATCGGACAGATCCAGGTGCCGCTGGGACCGGGGACGCTGATTATGTTCCCTATTTTTTATTCCCTGATCATGGGAGTGATTTCGGGGCCTGAGGTCCTGAAAATATTTGATAAAAAGGAGGTCAAAGCGGCGTCGAAACTGGTGATCGTAGCAATCTGTCCGTTTATTGCAAAGCTTGGCATCAATGCAGGAGCGAGTATTGAAGTGATTTTGTCTGCGGGACCGGCGCTGATCCTGCAGGAAATCGGAAATCTGGGGACGATCTTTCTGGCCATGCCGTTTGCTCTTCTCCTGGGATTAAAAAGAGAAGCTATCGGTGCGACCCATTCTATCAACCGGGAGTCCAACCTGGCGCTGATCACAGATATGTTTGGCCCGGATTCGCCGGAGACAAGAGGAAGCCTTTCTATTTACGTGGTAGGCGGCATGGTGGGAACGATCTTCTTTAGCTTCCTTACCACCATCGTAGCGTCTCTGAACCTGTTCCATCCCTATGCCCTTGGTATGGCCTCCGGTGTGGGAGCGGGCATCCTGATGGCCAGTGCAACGGCGAGTCTGGCACTGATCTATCCGGATATGGCGGCGGGACTGTCGGCCCTTGCCAGCACCAGCGAGACCATTTCCGGTATTACGGGGATTTATGTGGCGATCTTTGTTGGAATTCCATTGACGAAGAAGCTGTATCAGCTTTTGGAGCCGCCGATCGCAAAGCTCAGACGGGAGCCCAGTGAAGTGCTGGAAAGCCGGAAGAAGCAGGAAAATATGGAAGCGGATGAGACAGAAGAAAGGAAGGTACAGTAGATGCGGTACGCAGAGTGGGGAATTTTACTGGTGATTTCAGGGCTTGGCATTGCCCTTGCGAATTTTATCGGATTTGATGTGGGATTTATGGATTCCCTGCCGGGGATCCTGGTGCTGCTGGGGATTTCGGCGGCAGCGGTGGTGGTGAGTAAAATACTGCCTTTGAAACTGCCGATCGTGGCATACTGCTCTATCATCGGACTTTTGGCAGCCAGTCCGATCTGCCCGGCCAGGGAGTTTGTGATCGATGCGGCAAACGGCATTAACTTTACGGCGCCGCTGACGCTGGTAGGCGCTTACGCGGGCATTTCCATTGGAGATCAGATCAAGTCCTTTGTGAAACAGGGCTGGAAAATGATTATCGTAGGCGTGCTGGTCATGACCGGAACCTTTCTGGGATCTGCGGCAATCGCGCAGGTTGTGCTGTCTTTGACCAATGCTATTTAGAAGGAGAAGCAAATGAAACATCAAGCAGATCTTTTGATCAGAAACAGTGATTATCTGAATGAAATATTTGAACTGACAGAGGGGAAAAGTATCCTGATCGGTGATGGGAAAATTGAAGCGGTCGGTGCGGCTGCAGAATTAGAAGAACGCTATCAGTGGAAGGAAGAGTTGGACGGAAGCGGCTGTATCTATATGCCGGGACTGGTGGACAGCCATATGCATACCGGGCAGCAGCTTCTTCGGGGACGGGTGTTGGACGAGATGCCTATGATCTGGACACGGATCATGCTGCCTTATGAGAGTACGCTGACGCCGGAGAAAATGCGGCTGAGCGCGCAGGCGGCAGCGGTGGAGATGATCCATGCCGGGACCACCGGATTTATCGATGCTGGCAGCTATTTTATGGAGGAAGCGGCAAAGGTGTATGCCGGGAGCGGGCTTAGAGGGGCGCTTTCCTATTCTACCATGGATCAGGCAGGACTGCCGGAGTCGATCGCCATGGATGCCGGAACTGCGGTCCAGAAGACCGATGAACTTTATGAAGGCTTCCACGAATTGGGAAATCTTAAGGTTTACTATTCTCTGCGGTCTCTGATTTCCTGCTCCGAGGAGCTGATCCTTCGGGCGGCAGAGCGGGCAAAGGAAAAACAGACCATGCTCCAGGCGCATATGAACGAGTATCCGGGGGAGATTAATTTCTACATGGAAAGGAAGCAGCTTCGGCCTTATGAGTATCTGGACAGTCTGGGCGTGCTGGGAGAACATTTCCTGGGAGCCCACAGCCTTCTCCTTTCGGAACAGGAGATAGAGATCCTGAAGGACCGTAAGGTGAAAATCTGCCATTGCCCGTTCAGCAACTGCGGGAAAGCGGCTCCACATACGCCGGAGCTTTTGAAACGGGGGCTTGTGATCGGTCTGGGAACGGACGGCGCGGCTCACGGAGGTTTAAGCCTTTTTAATGAGATGAAGATTTTCCGTTCTGTCATGAACCTGACCTTTGGCGTGCCGCTTGCGGAGCCTGCCGTTATGCCGGCAAAGACAATCCTGAAAATGGCCACGGAAGGCGGACAGGTCTGCCTGGGGGGAAGCGCCGGCCTGGACGGGGCGATACGGCCGGGGGCCAGGGCAGATATCATCGGATTGGATAAAAACAGGATTTATCTGGCGGCCTACGGACAGATTGCCAACACGATCCTGGAGAGTGTAAATGCCGGGGATGTCAGGGATTCCATCTGTGCCGGGAAGGTGCTCATGAAAGACTATGAGATCCTGACGATGGATGAGCAAAGAATTTACCAGGAAGTGTGCCGCCTCCGGGAACAGGAAAGGATGGCTTAAGGAAATGACGGTGTATATCATAATCATCATCGCCAATCTGTTGGTGGGAGGAATGATCGGGCTGACGGGGATCGCCGGATTTCTCCTGCCCATGCTGTATTCGGGATTCCTGGGGATGCCGGCGGCGCAGGGCATGGCGCTGAGCTTTTTTGCTTTTTTGATCTCCGGCGTGTTGGGAGCCTATAATTATTATAAAGCGAAGAACCTGGATCTTAAGCTTGCGCTTGTGATCAGTGCCGGAAGTCTCATAGGAGCAGTGCTGGGGGTCCGCCTTAATCTTATGATTGATGAAGCGATTGTAAAAAGGATCCTTTATCTGGTCGTGCTGGCTTCCGGGATTTCCATATTGCTCCGGAAAGAGCCTGCTGAGAAGAAACAGGAAGCGAGAAAACCTTTGCCGCTGGGCCTTAGCATAGTCTTTGGCGCGGTGACAGGAGCTCTCTGTGCACTTTCCGGGGCGGGCGGCCCCATTCTGGTAATGCCGCTTCTGGTTGTCCTTGGCGTGCCGGTAAAGACTGCAGTGGGGATAGCGCTGTTCAACTCTGTGTTTATTGCGATTCCTTCCTGCATCGGCTACAGTCTTCAGTGTGATCCGAAGGAGATGGCGGTGCTGCTTTTGGTGTCGATGGTAAGCCACGGCATTGGAGTGTGGGCAGGCAGCAAAAATGCAGCGGTTTTAAAGCCAGAACCATTGAAAAAGGGCGTTGCGGTATTTTCTGTTCTCATCGCGCTTTTTAAGCTGATCACAGGGTAGGAAAAAAATAAAACTTTTCACATGGAAACTGCGAAAAATAGCAATTAAACTGGCCGAGGGACAGGAATAAGTTCCAGAATATCCCGAAATGGGATTTCCGTCCCTTCTATTGTGAGCAGCTGGCTGTCTGTGTCGATGCGGGAGACGGCCCCGATCTGTGTGCAAAAGACGCCTAAGGAAGGGGAGCCTGCGGAGGTGTACTCGGCTTCTCCGGAGGTTTCCTGCCGGAAAAAGGCCACCTGTACCGTCTGGCCTTTTTGAAGTTGTCCCAGCATTTCAGACAGCGCCTCCAGTTTGTCTTCGGCCAGGATGGGGCGGGAAACCAGAAGTGCTTCGGCAGATTTTTGATCGATGACCTTTTCGTAGCCGGTCAGGGCGGCAAAAGGCGCAAAGATCTTGGCCCGGTCCGGGATGGGCATCCGGGGATGGCGAATGCGGGAATCCTCGTCTTCCGGGCGGGATTTTTCGATGATGTCGCCGTAGATCCGGGCGGCTTTTGTGCGGAGCGGTTTCATATCCTTTCCTTCTTTCTATAGTATCAAAATAGCAACAAAGAGCCTTTCCTTAGGCGCGGTGTCCGCCGATCTGGCCGTTGCGTTCGATGGTGGTGGCGCCTTCCTGCAGGCTGGTTCCTTTCAGAATTGCATTTTTTCCATATTTTTTCTTGATCTCCAGCATGGTTCGCTGGAGCCTTTTTTCTTTTTCCTGTTTTGCAGGATCCGAAAAGAGGTCAAACTGTGTATAGGCATCGCTTACCACTCGGTTGGCCGTGACTGTTACGCGGCGGACGGGAAGCCCTGGATCCACGATCCGATCAAAGAGCAAGAGGACAGCAGGAAGGATCTGGCTGGCGCTGGAAGTGGGACTTTCCAGTCTGGCGGTGCCGTGAGCAGGCCTGGGAACGGCGCGGCCATAGTGGTCAATGTGGATGGCCGAGGACGCCGGAACAGCCTTAGACCTGGGGCGGTCCAGGCCGGAGCGGTCATAGCCGATATGCAGGGTGACAGAGTCCGTGGCCAGATCCTGGGCAGTCAGGCTCAGAATCAATTCTTCCGTCATCTCCCGGACAATGATCCGGGCTTTGTCATAAGGGTAGGCAAAAGGCAGTACCTGGCCGCTGCCAAGGGAATTCGTTTCCGGGCGGTAGTGCTTAATGTCGGCCATGGTGCAGGGTTCCAGTCCCCAGGCGTGGTCAATGAGAAGCTCGGCGTCGATCCCGAAGGTTTTGTAAAGCCACTCTTCCTGGTCGAGTGAAGCCCGGGCCAAGTCTCCCATAGTAAAGATCTGGCGCTTTTCCAGAGCCTTTGCAGTGCCTGGTCCCATGCGCCAGAAATCGGTGATGGGACGGTGATCCCAGAGCAGGTATTTATAGGATTCCTCATCCAGCTCTCCGATGCGGACACCGTCTTCATCGGGATCCGTGTGTTTCGCCATGATATCCATGGCAATCTTGCACAGGTAAAGGTTGGTGCCGATCCCGGCAGTTCCGGTGATGCCGGTGGATTTTTGTACATCCTGGAGAATGGCCTTGGTCAGGGAACGAGCGTCAGTATCATAAAGGGCAAGATAATCGCTGATATCCAGAAAGCACTCGTCGATGGAGTAGACATGGATGTCATCAGCGCTGACGTACTTCAGGTAAATGGAATAGATCCGGCCGGAATATTCCATGTAGAGAGCCATGCGGGGCGGCGCTATGATATAGGGGACTGGATTTCCCGTACGTTTTTCGATATCAGATAAAACCTTGCGGACTTCAAACAGGCGGCTGCGACCGGACAGGCCATATTTTTTCAGGGAGGGTGAGACGGCCAGACAGATAGTTTTGTCTGTCCGGGAAGGATCGGCTACCACCAGGTTGGTAGTCAGAGGATCCAGTCCTCGCTCCACACATTCTACGGAAGCGTAGAAGCTTTTAAGGTCAATGGCGATATAAATATGCGGCGTGCTCATAACATCCCTCCTTGTTGGTAGTATTATAATATAGAATCGCATAAAAAGCAAACATATGTTCGATAAAATAATTGTAAAACAAGTCTTGCATTAGTATATGGAATGGCATATAATAAATACGGTAGAAAAAAGAAATTCTTCGGGGTCGGGTGAAAGTCCCAACCGGCGGTGAAAGTCCGCGACCTGCCATTGGCAGCTGATCCGGTGCAATTCCGGAACCGACAGTACAGTCTGGATGAGAGAAGAGTTGTGTGATTGGAAGTAAGCAGATTTTATGACCCCGGTACTTTTTAGTATCGGGGTTTTTTGCCGGTCCGTTGCATAGTTCTTGGAAGATTTTCTTTCTGACAAACAAATTTTTGCAAAAAAGGAGAGAAAGAAA
>OLQU01001433.1_pt1 | contig 16163 bp, 9 predicted proteins | sample 1672271 | NCBI WGS metagenome assembly OLQU01 (sample SAMEA3136666, study PRJEB25190) | human gut metagenome | biome: human gut; feature: human-associated habitat; material: faeces | place: Austria | collected 2013 | reverse complement strand
CGCCTGCCATAGCCGACCGGAAGGGGGGCGGGCGTCGGATGCGCCTGTCGAAGGGGTCGGGCACTGATCGCAGCCGGCTGGAAGAGGATGGGCGTCGGTCGCAGCCAGCCGGAGGAGGCTGTCGTGAAAATCGGCCTCTGCTGTCAAAAACGAGGCGGTTTGGCAATCTTGGGACGCGTTTTTGCGTTCGGAAAACGGGCTGTACGGATGAAATACCAGGTCGTCGGCGATCACCTTCCCCGCCACATGTTGGTGCGATTGCCAAACCGCCTCGTTTTTGGCACGATGGGGCGGATGGCGTTACCGTGCGTCTTGCCGCGGGGCCATGTGGGACCGATATCCTGCTTGACTTGGAGCGTGCTCCAAGTTGTATGGTGGGGGAAACGTTTGGGAAGGAATGCATCGATGTTCGAACAGGATGAGGGCTCGCTTGCCGTTCCCGGGCAGGAAGTGGGCGCGGAGGCGCTCGACGACTTTTTCGCGCGCACGCCGCGGCTGGCCGTGGCGTTCTCGGGCGGGTGCGACTCGTCGTACCTGGTGGCAGCGGCGCGCCAAGCCGGCGTGGATGTGCGCGCCTACCTCGTGCGCACGGCGTTCCAGCTGCCCTGCGAGATAGCCGACGCCGAGCGCCTGGTTTCCGAGTTGGGCTTGGAGCTGGTCATCATCGATGCCGACGTGCTGGCCGAGGACGCCATCTGCGCGAATCCTTCCGATCGCTGCTACCGGTGCAAGCGCTTCATCTTCTCCACGATATTGGAGCGCCTTGAGGAGGACGGCTTCGCCGGCACGCCCCTGGCCGACGGCACGAACGCGACGGACGACCCCGCGCGCCGCCCGGGCTTCCGCGCGCTGGCCGAGCTGGACGTGGTGTCGCCGCTGCGCCGCGCGGGCCTGGGCAAGGACGACGTGCGGGCGGCCTCGCGGAGGCTCGGGCTGTTCACGGCGGGCAAGCCCAGCTTCTCGTGCCTGGCCGTGCACGTGCCGGAAGGGGAGCGCATCACGGCGGCGTCGCTCAAGGCGGCGGCGCGCTCGCCCGAGGTGGTCTCGCGGCTCGTGACGCGCAACGCGGCCATCGGGGTTGACCTGGACACCGTGTACTCCGCCGACGGCGTGGTCGCCCATCTGGTGGAGGGCGCGGAAGGCGGTCGAGGCGCTGAAGGCGCAGCTGCGGTCGGAGAGCCCGTCGACGAGGAGGCGTCGAACGCCCTTGCGAGCGCCCTCCGCGGGACAGGAGCTTTCGGTGGGATGGAAAAGGAAGGGGCGCGCTGATGGAGGAACGGGAGATGCGCGCGTTGTTGGCGGCGGTGGCGGATGGGTCGGTCGACCCGGACGAGGCGGCGCTGCGCCTGAAGACGGCCCCGTTCACGGACCTGGGCTACGCGAAGGTGGACCACCAGCGCGGCGTGCGGCAGGGCGTGGCCGAGGTCGTGTACGGGGCGGGCAAGACGCCCGCGCAGATGGCGGGCATCGTGGCGAGCATGCGCGCGGCGGGGCAGGAGCGCGTGCTGGTCACGCGGCTCGCACCCGAGGCGGCCGACGAGCTGCGGGCGCTCTTGCAGGCGTCCGAACCGCTGGCGGCCGAAGCGTTCGCCTACCACGAGCTGCCGCGCCTCGGCCTGGTGGGCGGCCTGCCCGAGCCCGACGGCAACGGGCCTATCGTGATCGCGGCGGCCGGCACGAGCGACCTGCCCGTGGCCGAGGAGGCGGCGTTCACCGCGGAGTTCCTCGGCAACGAGGTGCGGCGCTTCTACGATGTGGGCGTGGCGGGCCTGCACCGCCTGGTTTCCCATCTGGATTCCATCCGCCGGGCCACCGTGCTGGTGGCTGTGGCAGGCATGGAAGGAGCGCTTCCCAGCGTGCTGGCCGGGCTGGTAAAAGCCCCCGTGATCGCCGTACCCACCAGCGTGGGCTACGGAGCCAATTTCCGCGGAGTAACTACGCTGCTCGCCATGATGAACTCCTGCGCCAACGGCGTGTCCGTCGTCAATATAGACAACGGTTTCGGGGCCGGATTCAACGCTCATCTGGTCAACAGCCTGGCGTCCCGGCCCCGCTGAATGCCACGGCCGCCGCCCTTCCATGACGGAACCGCCGGCATCCGCCATGGACAGATTCACCGAATGGGCGTTAAATGTCCCAGAAGCATTCCTCACCATCCCATCATGACCAGATTTCCCTTTTTCCATGCCCTTTCCTGCTCCCTGCTGGCCCTGGCCTCCCAGGCGCTGGGGTGGCAGCCCTCCGGAGAATCCGTCCCCGCCGCCCCGCAGGAATTCCGCGCGGCGTGGATTTCCACCGTCCATAACATTGACTGGCCCTCCCGTTCCGGCCTTTCCGGCGCTGCCCAGCGTGCGGAGCTGCTGACGATCCTGAATACCTGCGCTCAGTTGAAGCTGAATGCCGTCTTTCTCCAGGTGCGCCCGAACGCGGACGCCCTGTACCAGTCCTCCCTGGAGCCGTGGAGCCAGTGGCTCTCCGGGCCCGGCGTCAATCCGGGGTATGACCCCCTGGCCTTCGCCATTCAGGAGGCCCACCGCCGCGGCATTGAACTGCACGCCTGGTTCAACCCCTTCCGGGCAAAGGCGAACGTAAAGCACGCCGTGGGCCGCAACCATATTTCCCTCACCCGTCCGGACCTGATGAAACGCAACGGCTCCGTTCTGCTGATGAATCCCAGCGCCTCCGCCTCCCGTGACCACGCGATGAGGGTCATCCTGGACGTCGTGCGCCGCTACGATATTGACGGCGTGCACCTGGACGACTATTTCTACCCCTACCCCACGCCCGGCCGCACCTGGTCCCCCGCCAGCTTCAGCGACGGAAAGTCGCCCTCCCAGCGCCGGGCCTGCATTGACGACTTCGTGCATGACATGTACAAGTCCGTCAAATCCTCCAAACCCTGGGTGCGCGTGGGCATCAGCCCGTTCGGCATCTGGCGTCCGGGCGTTCCCGGCGGCATTGAAGCGGGAGTGGACGCTTACGAGCACCTGGCCTGCGACGCCCGCAAGTGGCTTTCCCGCGGATGGGTGGATTACCTGGCCCCGCAGCTTTACTGGCGCTGCAGCCCGGCCAAGCAGAGCTTTCCGGTCCTGATGCAGTGGTGGGCCGCCCAGAACACCAGCCGCCCGGTATGGCCGGGCATCGCCACGGCGCGCATCATGAGCAGCGAGGATCCGGGACGCCCCGCCTCTGAAATCGCGGCGCAGGTCAATTATTCCCGCTCCCTGGCCAGAACCGCCCCCGGGCAGTGCTTCTGGAGCGTCAAATCCATCATGAGGAATGCCGGAGGCATCCAGAAATACCTGAACAGGCTGTATCCCTCCATGGCCGTCCCTCCCGCCATGCCCTGGTGCGGAACCGGAACGCCGGGCCAGCCGCAGAATTTTTACGTGGCGGACAACGGTTCCACCGTAACCCTTTCCTGGCAGCCGTCCGGCAATCCCTCCCGGAAATGGGCCGTCCAGGCGCGCTACGGCAGCCAGTGGGCCACGCGCATCCTTCTGCCGGGCAGCCAGACCCGCGTGACGCTGCCCAAATCCTTCCTGGGGGATGCCGGGTCCGTCGCCGTCAGGGGCGTCAGCGCCTACGGAGCCCAGGGCCCCGCCGCGGCGGCCAGAAGGTAGGAAGCTTTTTCCGGCAGCCTCCGGCGGGAAAGGAAAAAAATGCCCGATGTTCTAAGTTTTTTGAACAACTCCAAATCCATCCATGTCCAAACTTCCATGAATTCCCGTGGCGCGGACATGAACAGAAGGCGTTTCATCGCCCTTTCCTCATTGGCGGCGCTGGGAACAATCAGCCAGGCCCGGGCAACAGGGCCGTCTATACAACCACAGCACAAGATGACTAAAAAGCAAGATCCCTCCACGGTCGGCTATGCCGACGGCAAGTACGTGTTACCGCCCCTTCCGTACGCCTACGACGCGCTTGAACCCATGCTGGATGAAAAAACCGTGCGCATCCACCACGACAAGCACCATGCGGCCTATGTCGCCGGCGCCAACGCCGCGGCTGAAAAGCTCCGTGAAATCGCGGACGGCAAGCTGGACGCCTCCGCCACCACCAACTGGGTGCGCAACCTGTCCTTCAATGTTTCCGGCCACGTCCTCCACACCATTTACTGGACCAACATGACGCCCGACCCCAAGAAGGGACCGCAGGGCCCCCTGGTGGACGCCATCAAGGAAAAATTCGGTTCCCTGGAAGCCATGATGAAGGAATTCAAGGCCGCCTCCCAGGGCGTGGAAGGTTCCGGCTGGGGCATTCTGGGAGTGGACCCCATGAGCAAGACGCTGGTGATCTGCGGCGCGGAAAAGCACCAGAACCTGGAAATTCCCGGTCTCGTCCCCATCCTCGTCTGCGACGTCTGGGAACACGCCTATTACCTGAAGCACCAGAACCTCCGGGCGGATTATATTGAAGATTTCTGCCGCCTCATCAACTGGGACGACGTGGAACGCCGCTACCAGGAAGCCATGGCGTCCTGACCGGTTCCGGCAGACATTGATTTTTCTTTTTCTTCAACGGCACGGGCCTTCTAAGGTCCGTGCCGTTTTTTGGCGTACTTCCACCCGGCTCTTGCATCCGGCGGAGCAATAGGGCATACTGCCGTGGACTAATTATCTATCACCACGCGCATGAAAAAAGTTTTCGTTTCAGGCTGCTATGACATCGTCCACGCCGGTCACATCCAGTTTTTTGAAGAAGCCCGGGCCCTGGGCGACTATCTGATCGTCTCCTTTGCCTCGGAACCCGTGCTGTGGCACCACAAGCAGCGCAAACCGTCCATTCCGGACGAACACAAGAAAGTGCTGCTGGAAAGCCTGCGCATGGTGGACAAGGTCATTCTGGGCACCGGCATGAAGAAGGGCCTGGACTTTGAAGAGGAATTTCTTCAGGAAAGGCCCGACGTCCTGGCCGTGACGGAGGACGACCTTTACAGCGGCATCAAGAAGGAGCTGTGCTCCCGTGTGGGCGCGAGTTATGTGGTGCTTCCCAAGACGCCTCCCAAATTCGCCCCCGTTTCCACCACCATGCTGGTGAACCGGATCAAGGCCCCGTCCACCGTGCCGCTCCGCGTGGACTTTGCCGGAGGATGGCTGGACGTTCCCCGCTACGCCAGAAAAGGCTCCTATGTGGTCAACTGCGCCATCACCCCCATGGTGTCCCTCTGCGAATGGCCGTATGAAAAGCGGTCCGGACTGGGCGGCAGCGGCGCGTGGGCCATGCTGGAAGGACGCGACCCGGTCGCTTCCGAACTCGCTCTGGGCGTCGGCTGGCAGGACCCCGCCGTCATTGCGGAAACGGGGCTGTGCGTCTGGCGTTCCGGCAGTTCCCCCGTGCTGGACGTCAAGGGCACGGGCGACTTCCTGGAAGGAAGAATGGCCATTCTGTACACGGGGGAGGAACACGACACTCCCAGAATGGCGGACGAACAGCGCGATTACGTGCGCATCTCCCAATCCTCCCTCATTGCCCGCACCGGAGTGCTGGAACGCAACATCAATACCCTGGCCGCAGGCGTGGCCCTGTACTACAGCGTTCAGCTTGACGAAGGAATGCAGCCCCTGCCGGACATCCCGAACGCCCTTGCCAAAAAATACCTGGGCGGCGGCTACGGAGGCTACGCCCTGTATCTCTTCCCCTGCCGGGACGACCGCGACCAGGCCGTCAAGGACAATCCGGCCATGAAGCGCGTGGAACCGTACTGCCGCCAACTGTTCAAGTAAGCCCTTCTCTTTCATGTCCCTGATGCGGAACAGCCTGGTAGCCTCCGGCGCCATCTTTGCCTGCCGCCTGACAGGCATGGCCAGGGAAATCGTGTACACTTCCCTGTTCGGCGCTACGGGAGTGCTGGATGCCTTTTATACGGCCTTCCGAATCCCCAACCTGTTGAGGGACCTGTTTGCGGAAGGGGCTCTCTCCCAGTCCTACACCAGCGTAGCCTCCAAAACACGGGAGGCGGAAGGCGACGCGGCCGCCTGGGAGCTGACCAACAAGGTAGCCACCCAGCTTTCCACGCTGATGGTCGCCATCGTGACGCTGGGAATTCTTTTTGCCGGCCCCGTCATGGAGGCCCTGTACAGCGGGGACCATTCCCTGACGGACCAGTTGTTCGCCACGGACCTGAGCCGCATCATGTGGCCTTTCATCGGCTTCGCCTCCCTGTCCGCCCTCGTCATGGGGGCCCTGAACATGGTGGGGATCTTCGGGCTGCCCATGCTGGCCTCCGCCGCCTTCAACGTCACCTCCATCCTGTTCGGCCTGCTGATCGGATACTTCATTGACCCCACTTTCGGCCCCAGGGCTTTGTACGGCTTTGCCTGCGGCGTCACGATCGGAGGGGCGGCCCAGATTGCCGTGCAGCTCCCCAAGCTGCGCAAAACCGGCTTCCGGTGGAAGCCCAACTTCCATTGGGACGATCCCCGCGTGCGCAAAATCTGGGGGCTGATGCTTCCCTCCGTGCTGGCTTCCGGCGTCACGCAGTTCACCATCTTCATCAATACGGGCTTCGCCCTGGACCTTCAGAAAGGCTCCGTCACCGCCCTGACCACGGCGTTCCGCCTCTGGCAGCTTCCCGTGGGTCTCTTCGGCGTGGCGACGGGCATGGTGGTCCTCCCCGCGGTTTCCCGCATGATGGTGGGGGACGGCAGGAAGGAAGTAGCCGTCCACATCGCCAAAGGGCTGCGGCTGGTGGCGTTTTTTGCGGTGCCCGCGTTCCTGATCCTTTTCATCCTGGGAACGGAATTCGTCTCCTCCGTGTACCAGTGGGGCCGCTTCAACCAGGAGGCGGTGCGCTATACCGGGGAGGTGCTGGGCGCCTATTCCCTGGGCCTGCTGGGCTACGCCGGGACCAAGGTGGTCCAGCCCGTCTTCCTGGCCCTGGAAAAACGCTGGGTACCCCTGATCGCCGCCGCCGTGGCGCTGGCCATCAGCATCGGCCTCAACTACTACTTTGTCTACGGCCTGCATAAAAACGCGGCGTGGCTGGCGCTGACCACCTCCGTGGTCACCACCTTCAACTTCCTCTTCTACTTCCTTTACCTGCGCCGCCAGCTGGGCGGCGTGGACGGACGGACGCTGTTCTCTGGCCTGGGCCGCATTCTGGCGGCGGGAGTCCTGCTGGGAGCCGTGTGCTGGGCGGGTAAAACGTGGTTCCTCCAGGACTTTCTGAACTGGTCCTTCCCGGCCAGGCTCCTGGGCATCTCCCTGGTCTGCGGCTGCGCCGGGATCGTTTACCTGGCGGCGGCCTTCCTGTTCAAGACGCCGGAACTGGACGCGGTACGGGCCAAATTCATGAAACGCTGACAGTGAAACTTCCCTTCCGCGAGGGGAGGCGCGCGCTCCGCAAGAAAAAGAATGGCCTTCACAAGCATTCTCCTTGCCAGGGGTGCGCTCAGTGAGTAAAGTTTTTCCGCCTGTGCGGGGAATAGCCTGTTTTCCGCCAGGGCATCAAAATTCTACGATCGCACCACAACAATGGACATGATTTCCCCCAGCATTGCTGCATTGACCCCTTCCCTGACCCTCAAGGTGACCAACCGGGCCAAGGCTATGAAGGCCGCCGGTGAAGAAGTTTACGGTTTGGCAGGCGGTGAGCCGGAAATGGACACTCCTGACAACATCAAGCAGGCAGCCATCACGGCCCTGAATAACGGAGCTACCAAGTACACCCCTTCCGCCGGTCTGCCCGCACTCCGCCAGGCCATTGCCGACAAGCTCAAGAGGGAAAACAATCTGGAATATGATCCCAGCCAGATCACCGTGGGCGCCGGCGCCAAGCACGCCTGCTTCAACGCCATCATGGCGACCGTCTCCGAGGGGGACGAAGTCATCATCCCCTCCCCGTACTGGGTCAGCTATCCGGAAATGGTCCGCATGTGCGGCGGCATTCCCGTCATTGTGGAAACCACGCCGGAAAACGGCTGGAAGCTCACTGCGGAACAGTTTGAGGAAGCCATGACCCCCCGCACCAAGATGGTGATCCTCACCACGCCGAACAACCCGACCGGAGCCGTTTATTCAGAAGAAGAACTGCGCGCCCTGGGAGAAGTGGCCCTGAGCGAAGACATCCTCATCCTGGCTGACGAAATCTACGAACACCTCGTGTACGGAGACACCAGGCACGTCAGCATCGCCTCCCTGAGCCCGGAACTGTACGACCTGACCATCACCATCAACGGCTTCTCCAAGGGCTACGCCATGACCGGCTGGCGCATGGGCTACTCCGCCGCTCCGGCCCCCATTGCCAAGGCCATCCAGATGATTCAGGACCACACCACCTCCAACGTCTGCACCTTCGCGCAGTACGGCGGCATTGAGGCCCTCACGGGGGACCAGAGCTTCATCAGCGACATGCGTGACGAATACGACATGCGCCGCCAGTATGTCCTGTCCCGCCTCAACGCCATCCCGAACGTCAGCGTCGTGGAACCGCAGGGAGCCTTCTACTTCTTCGTAGACACCAGCAAGCTGGGCCTCACCTCCCTGAACCTGTGCGACAAGCTTCTGGAACGCTACAAGGTGGCGGCCGTTCCCGGCATCGCCTTCGGCAATGACAAGGCCATCCGCATCAGCTACTGCACCACGCTGGACATTCTGAAGGAAGCGCTGGACCGCTTTGAAGAATTCTGCAAGGCGCACTAAGCGTCGAATACTGATTTTTCCAATCTCAGGGCCGCTTCATTCATGAAGCGGTCTTTTTTATTCCTCATGAGAAGACTTTCCGGCAGGACCGCCAGAAACAAAACACCCGGCAAGAGTGAACTTGCCGGGTGGAGGAAGAGACATGATTTCCTTCGTGCCTAAAAGCTCCGCGTATACCCCAAATTGATCGTCCAGGGACGATCGTATTTGTCTCCGTAGACATATTCGTAGTCCAGGTGCACCTGATCGCGGGCGCTGAGCTGCCATGCCACCCCGCAGCCAACCATGCCGCGGGTTCCATCCGTATTCGGACGCCACTGGTTGCCGGCGGCCTTTACTTCACCGCCATTGCTTGCCTGCTGCGTAACACCGATTTTCACGTAGCCCTGCACCAGCTGCCTGCCTCCGTTGACGCTCCATGTGCGTCCGGCTCGCAGGCGTCCGGCAAATTGCCAGATGTCGGCTGCGCTTCCCGCCACTTCCAGGCCCTGGTTCGTAACGATATGCGTGGAACCGGAATGGAGCCATGCGATTTGCACGGAGGGTTCCAGGAACCATCCTCCGGCGCTGCTCCACTGCCGCCCGGCTTCCATGCTCATTCCCAATCCCCAGTTGTCATAGCCGCCACGTTCCGTGCCCCCGGGCTGGACCGCGCTCCATGCGGCATTGTAGCTCATTCCCTTGAGAACCGCGTCCGCAAACCACCCCCTGCTGTGCAGCCATGAGGCGTAAAGGCCTCCGTAACCGCTGTCCGTGCTGCCCTTGCTTCCCCAGCCGTCATGGAAGCGGCGGTCACTCCGGCGATATCCTCCGAAGAGACCGGCAGCCAGCATGCTGTTTCTCCCGGATGCAACAATCCAGTCCGCGCCGCTGTCTGCCCCATACTGGTATTCCGTAAAGCCGCATACTCCGGCGATGCCCAGGTCCGTGTCCGTGCGTCCGGAAGCCGTGCGCGCCCAGTAGTGCCCCCTGGGCGCCTCTCCGGCGTTCCTGGCCTGTTGGTCCTGCTGCCTGTAAAAGTCCGCTCCCATGCGCAGCTCTCCCATGCGTTTGGAGAGGGTGTCAAGCTGTTCAAACCATCCCGTACTCATGCAGCCAAGCACATTGAGCAGTACGCCGCCCAGGTTGTTGTAGCCCTCCGGCGACAGGTCGTATCCATTACCTGCTGCGTTGAGTTTAAGGCCGTAGGAGTAAAAACCCGCATCAAGCGTTCCGGTAAAGAGCGTTGCCGCATTACTGTCTTCCGCCAGACTGTCCCATGTGATCATGTCGTGTATGAAGGACGGGGAGGAGGGAATGCCGCCTTGCAGGATGAAATGAACCGTGTGCGTGCCGGAAGCCTCCCCCGCGATGGAGATGCGGTCGCTTGTTCCGGCGGCCAGGTTGATGTTCATTGTAAAGGCCTGCGATCCGGAGAGGGAGCCGAGCTTCAATGTGTCACGGCCGCTTCCTTCAAAGGCTACATGCCCTCCGTCGCCCTTCAGGCCTCCCGAAAGCTGGAAGTCCTGCCCTGTGCCCGATGTATTGGCCAATAGGAGCGTTCCGGTGTTGGCAAGCGCCGATTCCACCTGCGCGCTGGTGAAGACATACATGGCGCCCGTGTTGGAGAATGCCTGGCCGCCCTTGAGCAAGCCTTGCAGAATAAACCCTTTACTGTTGGTTTGTGCGGTGGCGGCCGTGTCAAATGTTGCACCTTCCTTGACCTCCAGGATTCCGGCGCTGAAGAGGTTGTCCGCTCCGGCAGTGACCAGGCCGGAATTGATGAGGGTTCCCCCCGTGTGGCTCGTGGCGGAGGTGATGGTGATGCCGGCCGCGTCACTATTCAGCTGCAGCGCGCCGCCGCCTGTAATCCGGGCGATGAGCGTCCGGTCGCTGTCCGGATCGGCCGGAGCGTCCAGAACCCAGGTTTTCCCATCATGGATGTTCAATTCCTTGAGTCCGTAGGTGAGGTGGATCCCCGTCTGGCCGCTGTGCTCATTGGTGCCGGCTACGGCAATGTAGCTGTAGGTCGCGGTAACGGTATCCTGATAGGTAACTTCGCGTTCCTCGCCGCCGGTGATGGCCTCGCCCGTATCAGCATCCACCAAGTCCAGAAGAGTTGTATTCGCGACGTTCCCGGCTTGTACCACCAGCAGGGCGTCCGCGTTGATGGTGCCGTCCAGAGCCAATTCCTGAAGATCGCGGTCCAGGAAACCCGGCTGGGGAGCTATGTGGTCCAGACTGTCTTTCAGACCGGAGACGGCCAGCGTGGATGCCGACGTGATGTCAAGACTGCCGGAGACGGAGAGCTGGTGTTCCAGCCGGGAGGCGTCACCGTCCACCTGGACGGTAAGCGTTCCTCCGGCCAGATGCAGCTTGCTGATGGAAAAATTTTCCGTGACGGAGAGTTCGGAGCCGTTTCCGAGCCGCAGGGTTGCGGTGCCGAGCACGGTTTGTCCTGTGGCGTCCGGACGGAGCCGGGTATCAGTCAGGGCAATGGTTCCGCCAAATCCGGCCAGCGAATCCGGGAGGGTTACGGTGCCTGCGGACCGGATGTCCAGTGTGCCGGAACCTGTGATGTACGCGCCTGAGCCGGTCCGAATCTGTTCCATGTCGTTAATCAGGATGCTGCCTTCGTTGAGCGCAACTCCGTTCGTGAACAGATTGGTTCCGGTATTCCTCAGGTCAAGGGCTCCCTGTCCGGTTTTGAGCATTGCGTCGGAGGCTGTGACGTTTCCGTTCAGCAGGAGCGTGCCTTCGGTGTCTACCGTGCCGTTGAGGACGATCGAGGCGGCATTGATCTCGCTGACGGCGCCTTTGCTTCGAAGAGTGGCTCCGGCATTAAGCGTAAAGGAGGTTCCCGTGTCCGTCATGCTCCCCGTGCGGCCGAAAACGACCCCGTCCCTGAGTTCCAGCGTACCTCCGTATACAGTGGTTTTTCCCCGGAAGTTGTTGTAACGGCTGGCAACCAGATGGGCGTCCGTACCCTGATAGCGTGTTCCGCTGAAGACGACCGTGCCGGAGGTGTCGTGATCAGTCCCATTGTCATCCGTATACCGGTTGATCGCGAGCGTTATTGCGTAGTCCGTTCCTGAGGTGATCGGGTCGTCAAACTGGATGTTCCGTCCTTCTCCGGCCGCCAACTGCAAAGAGCCTAACCTTTCAACATGGATGGCGTTGGCTGTTCCCCCGTCTACGGTAAACGTTCCGTTATCGTTGCGCGTGAAGGTTCCCCCTGTCATATTGCCGCTGAAAAGAACGTCGTGGGTCTGCGCCAGGAATTGCTGGGCGGCGTTGGTGCCGAAATTGTTGATCAGGATGGCTCCCCCTGCCGTGGGCGCGTAATTGTTCGTGAAATTCGCCCCGTCCTGAATGGTCAGCTGCTGATTCTTCAGGTAAATCGCCCCGCCGCTGCCGGAAGACGCCTGAATGTAATTTCCGGTGAAGGAAACGTTGGCTCCCAGAGTGCAGGCCCCCCCTGAAGACATCCAGATGGCACCTCCGTCACCGGATGACGCGGAGATATAGTTGCCCGTGAAGCTTGCACCCGCCCCAACGGTGAGGGATGCAGGGCCTCCATTTGCCCGCACCGCAACCGCCCCGCCGGCCCCTTTTCCCGTTCCGGCGGCCAGGATGTAATTCCCGGTGAAGACGGCTCTGTCTCCCAGTGTGACGGAGGCGTCTCCAATCGTGATGTAGGTGCTGATCGCCCCCCCTTCACTGGCTGCTCCGTCTGCCGAGGTGGAAATATGGTTGCCGCTGAAAGTCGCGCGGTCTCCCAGGGTAATGGAGGTGGCGTTTCTATCGGCGCCTATCGCTCCTCCGTAGCTGGACTTGCCAGCCTGGACATAGTTGTCCGTGAATGTGGCGTCATCACCTATTTCAATGGAGGAGGAACCGCCCTTGGTAAACATTGCGCCGCCCCCGCCGCCTGCTTTGTCTGACGCCAAAACATGGTTGGCATGGAAAACGGCGCCGTTGCCCAGAGTGATCCGGGCGTCGTTGGAGAACGCCAGAACTGCGCCTCCTCTAACCTCTCCGCTTGCGGAAGATGCGTAATTTCCGGTGAAAACGGCATTGTCATCCAGCGAGACTGAAGCGAGACCTTGACCCTGAATGGCAATCGCGCCGCCGCCCGGAGCGGTGGAATCATCATAGATTCCCGTATTGTTGCGGAACGTGACCGCTCCGGTAAGATTCAGAGTGGCATTGCTGCCGAATCCCTCCACACGCAGAACCCGGTTGCCCGCATTCTCCCAGATGATGGAATTCATGTCAGCGCCATGGTCTCCTTTCTTCAGGAAAAACATGGGAGTTGTTCCCAGCCCAGCCAGATCCAGCGTGCGCGCTGCCGCCGTGTTGTCGGACTGAACGTTAATGAGAAGATTCAGGCCTCCTGTCAGCGTGGAGTCGTCGTTATGCAGGACAACCGTGTCGTTGGCACGCAGCAAACCGGACGCCCTCAATTCTTCCAATGTGCCGTACAGGTTGCTGCCCGGCATGGCGGACTGGGTGTTGTTCACCGTGTAGTCCGCACCGGATGCGGCCGGGAAGGTGCAGATGAACAGGCCCGCAAGCACGTAGCGGAGCAAAGAGGAAGGAAGATGTAGTCTCATGGTATTGAATGGATTTGGAAACGGATTAGTCGATTTTGAGCAATTTTCAGAAGTTATACGCTTGAAAGGCTATATTAGGCTATGACTGGGGAATCGGCAGCTGCGCGCGCAGCAAAACAGGATAAGTTTAGCAGGAGATAAAATCGTGACGCTGAATGGTTCATGGATATAAATGTCATGTTTTCCAGTAGGGAATGAATGCAAATTAGCGGATTTCCAATCCGGAGACAGGGCCCATGCGCCAACGGCTTGAAAGAAGGCTCCATCCCTGGAACGGGAAATAATATCAATGCAACTAACCTATAACATTTTGACGACAAGCTTTTTGGTTCCTTGAAAAATCCTGATGGCAACAGGAAGAATAGAAAAATTCCCATCTGTTTCTTTCCCGAATGCACGTCTTCCGTCCATTCAAATTTTCTGTCTATGGTCCAAATAATTTTGTATTAAATGCTTTTTTTCAAATTTATAGCTTGTCTCCGGATTGGAAATCCGATTTTGATACAAATAATTGATTGTGAGATTCATAGAAATCGCTTCAACACTGAGTCAGAAAGAAACAATGAAAATGAAAGCAAAAGGGAAAAAAGGACTTACAGCGCAAACCCGGCGGCCGCGCCATAGCCCCAAGCGTAAAATCAACGAAGAACTCATCAAACTGGTTATGGAGCTCCGAAAGGTTCGCAACATTGGAATCCGGCTGCTCAATGTGAACTTCTTTTGAAGCAGGGGAAGAAAAGTCATTCCCCATTCAGCCTATTCAGACAGACCGTTCTTTGCAGAACCGGAGCTTCCCCGGCTCAAAAAACTGATGGATTGAAGGACAAATTATCCCGTTCTACCAGAATGCAGACAAGATACGGAAAGAAGCCGGACGTGCTGAAGGAAGCGCTGGACCGCTTCGAAGAATTCTGCAAGGCGCACTAATCGCCGACTCAGCTACTTCCCACTTTCCAGGGACCGCCTTATTCATGGAGCGGTCCTTTTATTCTTCGGGGGAAGGCTCGCCGTCCCCCTGTGACACCCGGCACCAGAATCCCCCGTCCAGCTCCGGCATCAAAGGCTTATAGCCGTGCTGCCGCAGAAAAGAATCATCATCCCGTGAACTGGTGTGGATGATGTCCGGTATACCCTGCTCAATGTAATCATACTGCTCCCTGACCATTTCCTCCGACGGGAAGTTTTGAAGGAACCAGTATCTTCCGCACGGCTTCCAGTCCCAGGTAATGCCGAAGCCCCTGTCCAGCCAGCCCAGATACAGGACGGAGGCTTCGGAAAAAGAGGCCAGCCGTTCCCGGACGGCGGGGGAATAAAACTCCCTGCCATTCCAGACAAAGTCTCCTTTCCGGACGGCGCCCGTCAGCCCGGCAGCCACTCCGGCCCCCGTGAGGCAGGCGATTGCCAGCGTTGCGGCCGCCATCCGCGGCATGTACAGGGAAAAGCGCCGTTCCGCCCGGGCCACAAAGAAGATAGTCACCCAGATCATCATGGGTGAAAGGATGGAATTGTAATAGTAGTTGTACACGCTGAACATCTCCACCTTGAAGAAGATATACAGCAGGGCCGTAAAGAGGAGCGCCTTTTGCGTTTTTAATTGACGCCAGCCCGCTATCGCCAGAGCCCAGATGACGGCCACCCACATCAGTACGTCGGACAGGCAGCGGACCGGAGCCGGCCTGAGCAGCCTGGCCCACCATGTGGTATCCTGGGACACCGTTCCATAACGCACGGAGCACAACAGGTACTCATTCATCGCTTCTTTCCAAACACCGTTGGATACCAGCCAGGCCGAACAGGGGACAACCACGGCCAGGAAGCCGGCTAGCGCCACCCCTAAAGCCACCGCCGCTTCTTTTCTCCGCCCGTTCCACCACAGCCACAGGCACAGAACCCCGCCTAAAGCGCACACGGGAAAGGCTATGGAGAACTTCATCATGGAGGCTGCCCCGGCAAATACCCCGGCCGTGCCGAACAGAAACAGCAGGCTGCGCCTGTCCCGCATCCGGAAATACCGGACCAGCCCGTAAACCACGGCCGCCATCCCCGGCCAGCACAATTCCTCCACCCCTCCCCCGCGCTGGAAGGGAAACGAATCAAACAGAAACAGGCACAATAGCATGGAAGCCAGCAGGCTGCCGCGCTGTGACAGATAAAAACGCGCCGTCCCGCAAGCCAGCAGAAGCGTCGTAAAAAGGGTTACGCACTGAATGAGGAATATTCCGGCAAATGAATGCCCGTCAATCCACGCGGCGGCATAATAAATCCAAACCAGCAGGGGCCCCTTGCTGTCCGCCATTTCCACATAGGGGAGAAGCCCGTGAAGCAGCCCCCGCCCGAACATGAAAAAAATGGAAGGGTCCGGAGATGGATAAAAGGAGTACAAGGGAGAGGTATCCGAACACGCTCCAATCACGATAACGGACCAGATAAGAAGCATCAGCGGGATTTTCCACCCCAGCATAGCCATGGAATCATTTTTCCCTGTCATAGGTTGGGTAGCAACAAGTGGGATTGTGCGGATTACAAATCCGAAGTCAATACTACTTTTTCATATCAAATGCATTTCTCCAACTCTACCCATTATTTCCCCGGATATTCTTAACAAGAAGAATATTTGTTAGAAATTGTCATATATGCTTGAATATGATGAATATTCTTCTTACATTTGCATTGTTGCCTATCTAGTTCGGATTTGTAATCCGCAACAGGCCGTGACACGGAAATGTACGCCATGCCTCGCAACCGGGTTGCCCTGTCCGGAAAGGCATGATTAAATGAACCTTATATGAATACCCCCGTTCTCAATGACAACCTGCGCGCCGCCACGGAAGCCCTTTGCAACCTGCTTGCCAAGGAAGACCAGGTTGTGGCCTCCAAGGCAAAAATCGGCCTCTTTTTCCAGAATCCGGAGGCAACCAAGCTTTT
>OLQU01001430.1_pt1 | contig 16192 bp, 9 predicted proteins | sample 1672271 | NCBI WGS metagenome assembly OLQU01 (sample SAMEA3136666, study PRJEB25190) | human gut metagenome | biome: human gut; feature: human-associated habitat; material: faeces | place: Austria | collected 2013 | reverse complement strand
TACCAGCCACATCCTCTATATTAGACTGGCTGTAAAGAATATGGCGAATCTTCTGCTGAAAACAGCGGCATTTTTTATCGCCTATATAGCCGGTATCCTTACACTCCGGGCAGTCATAGATTGGATCAAGATAATCTGCCGGGTAATCATGGATCGCCAGCAGGTTGACCTTTTCCATAGAAAGATCATAAATCGTGTCCTGCAAAGACTTCTTTGCCTCAGCATTAGATACCTGCTTAAGAAGGAGTGCCTTTGCCTTTTCCACAGAAATATGAGCAATCTGTTCGTCAATCTGACGAATTTCAGGAATCAGAGCATAAACACGCTCTTTGCGTTCCTGTTCCGCCATATAATTGCGGCGGCGTACTGCATCATATTCATTCATAATATCCTGGTATTGTCTTGTGGAAATGCCCATAGCTTACCTCCTGGTCTTATCAAGAAGACGAGATTCCAAATCATTAAAGTCATACGTTCTCTGTTCAAAGTTGTGGAACTGGTTCGCAGCAGTATTTTTTCTGGCAGCTGCCCCAGTACTTCCTTTACGAGGCTGTCCCTGTGTATATCCGGCAGCAGAACCTGAAGAAGACGAAGCAGTAGAACGATGCTTATCATCTAAATGCTTAATATCTGAAGTATTTCGGACACCGAGCCGTTTCCAATCTTCAAGAATTTTGTTTGCATACGGAAAACTTGCCTGATGCGTTGCCAGAAGTGTCCGGCTGCACGCCTCGATAATAATATCCGTACCAAGTCCAAGAGAATTCCACTTCTTTATGTAGTCAAGCTCAGCAGACCCCGGATCACGATTCGAAATGCCAAATGCCTTCATAATAGGAAAAACATTCTGTGAATACAGCGTACTTTGTTCCTTTGCCTCCTGAACACTTGTGATGCCCTGCTGATACCAGTTAATCGCAACACTCTCGATATAGCGGACACTCTTCTTTCCACGAGTAACACAGTACTCAATTAAATATTCCAGCAAATCAGAAGAGAAATGCAGCTGGTCATTAATATAGCAAAAACTATTCAGTTCCGTTGTAGAAAATGGCCGTCCAATATAAGTCTCCGCCATATAAATCGTCCGCTCTAAATCCTTATTCGTCATTGAAGCCTGTACTTCCGTAGGACTTAATGTATTCTTATCTGGTACAGGAGTGATTGTTGGTGAAAGAGAAGTCCCAGTTTGTCCTGTAGATTCAGAGGGCATAGTATTTCCAGCAGAACCAGAAGTTCCAGAGGTTATAATATTTCCAGCAGAACCAGAAGTTCCGGCAGTCATAGCATTTCCGTCAGTGCCAGTAACTCCAGTAGCCATAACTTTTTCAGAAGTTCCAACAGCTTGAGTAGTTCCTGTATCACCAGAGATTCCATTTGCCATAGATTCAGAGCCAGTCACCGTAGCAGCCGTCTCAGAAGCAGCTCCTGTCTGTAAAATACCAGCTTTCTCCCAATAAGAAAGTGCTCTCAAAACGTCTTTTCGTGTCAGTTCTAAATAATCTGCAATACGTTCCACATCAACAGGCAATCCCATACCCTGCAGACGAAGAATCAGAAGATAAATCTTAACATATTCTCCATCCGCTTTTATCATATATTCATCAATAAATTTGTTTGGCAGAACAGTAACTTCATTCTGTACGTTGTAAAGTAAAGTAATCTTATCGCTCATTATACCCCTTATTTCTATCATCTGTAGTTTATCGGTTATCATCGTGCGTTTTAATAAATTGTAAATGTAAATTCTATAGAATAAATAGTTATCCAAATATCAAATGCCAGAAAATAGCATCAGTGTATTCTGAATAATTCGTAATATAGAATAGCACACCCTCCAAAAAAAATACAGTTTCGAATCTGGGGAGAATGTGGATAGAATTGGGGATAACTCCTGTATAAAACCTTGATGGATAATGTGGATACTTTTGTGGATAATGTGGATAACTTTGTGGATAGGTGGGTGAAATTCGATATTTTGGGGAGAAAACTGGTCAAAAAGGGTGATAAGTTCCAAGATATAGGTGTGAACGAACAAAAATACAATGTGGACAAAATGTAAACAACATGGGGAAAGACTCAGAATACCCCCAAAAAATTTTTTAAAATTGTGGATAATGTGGATAACTTTCTGGGTTACTGCAGAGACAGATATGCTCTCTTTGGCTGATGAAGCAAAATCAGAAGTTGGTATCCACAATTTTTGTTCGCCCTGCGGGATGTTTATAGGAGTGTTATAAAATTGCAAAAAAAGAACCGTCTATTCAACGGTTCAAAGCGAGGAAAGTATGAAAAAATATATCAAAAAAATAATTCGTTGTTTTTTTGATGGCTTTATCATACTGAAAATTTGTGAACAGTTTCTTTTATTTAATGAGGGCATCTTTTGTCTGTGGCAACCCAGAACTTATTTTTCAGCCAGAAGTTCTTCTCCAATCTCCACAACATTACCTGCGCCCATCGTAATCAGCAGATCATGTCCTTTCACATGACTTTTCACAAAATCTTTAATCTCCTCAAAGCTTGGGAAATAATGTACATCCTGTCCATCTTCCTGTAAAAGTTTCATTACATCTCTGGAAGAAACTTCTCCGGTATCTACCTCACGGGCAGCGTAAATATCAGCCAGAACAATGTGGTCTGCCTGTTCTAATGCTTTCGCAAACTCAGGGAGAAACGCCTTTGTACGGGTGTATGTATGAGGCTGGAAGATAACCCAGAGTTCATCATGCGGATAATCCTTTGCAGCAGATAAAGTAGCGCGGATTTCTGTTGGATGATGAGCGTAGTCATCAATGACAGTTACATCACCGAGAGAACCCTTGTACTCAAAACGACGGTGTGTTCCACCAAAAGATAAAAGTCCTTTACGGATTGCATCTAAAGGAAGTCCAATTGCTTCTGTACAAGCAATAGCTGCCAGAGAATTCATAACATTGTGGCAGCCTTTTACATTTAATGCGATACGACCCTTTGGCTCGCCATGTGCAACAAGGTTATAGGAAGCATTTCCTTCTTTATCAAATGCAATATCCGTTGCAGTGTAATCATTTTCCGGATTCAGGCCGAAAGTAACGTGCTTCTGAGCAAGACCATTCAAAATAAAGTCAGTATGCTCCATATCGCCATTAATAATGATAAGACCATCATCAGCAGTCTGGGAAGCAAACTTGTGGAAAGAATTCTTAATATCCTCAATATCCTTAAAGAAATCCATATGGTCTTCTTCTACATTTAAGATAATAGAATATAAAGGATAGAATTCTAAGAAACTGTTCGTATATTCACATGCTTCTGTAAGGAAGAGGTCAGAATGGCCGACACGAATATTTCCGCCGATACGGTCTAACATACCTCCGACACTGACCGTAGGATCGGTATCTGCCTGAAGAAGAATGTGAGTAAGCATAGAAGTTGTTGTTGTCTTTCCATGTGTTCCGGCAACGGCGATAGACTTCGCAAAGTTTGCCATGATCTGTCCGAGAAGAGCTGCGCGGGTCATCATAGGGACTCCTTTATTCTTTGCAGCAGCAAATTCTTCGTTAGATTCGTGAATGGCAGCAGTATAAACAACAAGATCGATATCATCGGTAATATTCTCTGCTTTCTGTCCAATAACAACCTTTGCACCTGTTTCTTCAAGATGCTTTGTCATGTCGGAAGCCTGCATATCAGAACCGGTCACTGTGAAATGTCTGTTTAATAAAATTTCGGCAAGACCGCTCATGCTGATGCCGCCAATACCGATAAAATGAACATGAATCGGCTTTTGAAAATCAATTGTATACATATTTCCCTCCAGTGCCACAAGATGTGTCTCAGAAAATCCGTCATATGGGACTTAGTGAGTACATATAAATAAATATGGCGAAAAAAATCAGTTTAATTATTAAAAAGTCGTTTATAGTATAGCGCACAGATAAACGAGATTCAAGAAAGAATTGCGATACTTAAGGTCTCTTCTGTACACATCTTATAGTAAGGGTGCCAGAGTACCTTGAAAAATTCCCAAAACAGCCAGTAATAGGGCACTTTTCATTATAATGTCCTATTGTTTTCGTGGGATTTCTACATTTAAATGTAAAAGATAACCATATGACAATACAAAATATATAAAAAAATAAAAAATATATTTTGTTTTTTGTGCTAAACTGCTTTCCATTTGGGAATTTCAGTGCTATAATAAGTATTATGTGACAAAGGGGTGATTATTATGATAAAAAAAGAAATGATAGCAATGCTCTTAGCTGGTGGACAAGGAAGCCGTCTTGGCGTACTAACCTCAAAATTAGCGAAACCGGCAGTAGCATTCGGCGGAAAGTACAAAATCATTGATTTTCCGTTAAGTAACTGTATTAACTCTGGAATCGACACAGTAGGTGTTCTTACCCAGTATCAGCCATTAAGACTGAACCAGCACATCGGTATCGGTATTCCTTGGGATTTGGATCGTAATATAGGTGGTGTTTCTATTCTGCCTCCATACGAGAAGAGCCAGAATACTGACTGGTACACAGGAACAGCGAACGCGATTTATCAGAACATGGAATTCATGGAGTATTATCATCCAGATTATGTAATTATTCTTGGTGGTGACCATATTTATAAGATGGACTATGAACTGATGCTTGAGTTCCATAAGAAGAACAACGCCCAGATCACACTGGCTACATATGAAGTACCATGGGAAGATGCCAGCCGTTTTGGTCTGGTAATTACAGATGAGAATAATCAGATTCTCGAATTCGAAGAGAAACCAGCGAACCCAAGAAGTAATAAAGCATCCATGGGTATTTACATCTTTAACTGGGAAGTATTAAAGGAAGCTCTGGAAACTTTATCCGAACAGCCTGGCTGTGACTTCGGTATGCATGTAATTCCTTACTGCCACCAGCGCGGTGATAAGATTATGGCTTACAACTACCAGGGTTACTGGAAGGACGTAGGAACACTTTCCGCATATTGGGAAGCGAACATGGAATTAATCGATATTATCCCAGAATTTAACCTTTACGAAGAGTTCTGGAGAATATATACAAAGACAGACGTTATTCCACCACAGTATTTCTCAGCAGACTCTAAGGTAAATGCCTGCATCGTCGGAGACGGAACAGAAGTTTACGGTGAGATTTCCAACTCTGTAATCGGAGCTGGTGTTGTCATTGAGGAAGGTGCTGTAGTTACGAACTCTATTATTATGAATAATACCGTGATTAAGAAGGGTGCTAAGATTGAGAAGTCTATCATTGCAGAGAGCGTAGAAGTCGGAGAGAACGCAGAGCTTGGTGTATTTGAAGAAGCAGAGAACAAGTATAAACCTAAGGTTTATAGTGGCGGCTTAGTTACTATAGGTGAAGGTTCTGTTATCCCGGCCAACGTTAAGATCGGTAAGAATGTCGCAATCGTAGGAAAGACAACAGCAGAAGATTATCCAGACGGAATTCTGGCAAGCGGCGAATCCATTATCAGATAGTAGAGGGCAGGTGACATAAATGAAGTCTATAGGTATTATTTTAGCAGGTGGTAATAATAACAGAATTGGAAGATTATCCGATAAACGTGCGATTGCAGCCCTGCCAGTAGCAGGAAGCTATCGTGCAATTGATTTTACATTAAGTAATATGAGTAATTCCCGCGTATCTAAAGTAGCGGTATTACCTCAGTTTAATGCTCGTTCTTTAAATGAACATTTAAGCTCAAGTAAATGGTGGGATTTCGGAAGAAAGCAGGGAGGACTCTATGTCTTCACTCCTACTGTTACAAAGAACAATAACTCATGGTATCAGGGAACAGCAGATGCTCTTTATCAGAACATTGATTTCCTTAAGAAGAGCCATGAGCCTTATGTAATCATCGCAACAGGTGATGGTGTATACAAGATGGATTACGGCAAGGTTCTTGAAGCTCATATCGCTAAGAATGCAGATATCACGGTAGTTTACACAACATTAAAAGATACAGATGACGATTTAACACGTTTTGGTGTTCTTAAGTTAGATGAGAACGAAAGAATCGTAGAATTTGAAGAGAAGCCACTCGTTGCTTCCTCTAATAACGTATCTATCGGTGTTTATGTAATCAGAAGACGCCATTTAATTGAGATTCTTGAGCGTTGTGCAAGAGAAGACAGACATGACTTTGTACAGGATGTACTTGTTCGTTACAGAAATGTTCGTAAGATTTACGGTTACAAACTCGATACATACTGGAGAAATATTGCAACAGTAGATTCCTATTTTAAGACAAACATGGACTTCCTTAAGAAAGACGTAAGAGATTACTTCTTCAAACAGTATCCAGACGTATACTCTAAAGTAGATGACCTTCCGCCGGCAAAATACAATACAGGAGCAGAAGTAAAGAACAGTATTATTTCCTCTGGATGTATTGTTAACGGTAAGGTTGAAAACTCTATTATCTTTAAAGATGTATACATTGGAAACAACTGTACTATCAAGAACTCCATCATTTTGAATGATGTATATATTGGAGATGACTCCTATATTGAGAACTGTATCGTAGAGAGCAGAGATACTCTCCGTCCAGGAACGAACTACGTCGGAACCGATGATGAGGTTAAGATAGTAATTGAGAAGAATGTACGGTACATTCTGTAATTAGTAACAACATTATTGGGAGGACAGGTCATGCAGATTACCGATATAAGAATCAGAAAAATAGCAAAAGAAGGAAAGATGAAAGCGGTCGTATCCGTAACTTTTGATAATGCATTTGTTGTGCACGATATCAAAGTAATTGACGGAGAAAAAGGTTTATTTATCGCAATGCCAAGCCGCAAAGCATCCGATGGCGAGTATCGTGATATCGCACATCCGATTAACTCTGATACTCGTGACATCATCCAGAAAAGTATTCTTCAGGAATACGAAGCAATCATGGCCTCGGGGGAAGAGGAAACAGTCGGAGAAGCAGAGGTAGCGTTATAAATATAACTGTAGCAAAACTTAGAAGATAAAGGGGCTGACGTAAAACAGCTCTTAACCTTATAGCAGGAATTTCTGTATAATATATGGAATTCCTGCTATATTTTTATGAAGATTTTTGAAGATTGCAAGAGTCATTTTGCTATTCGAAAATTTTTCTTTTTAGAAAATGCATAATCTATGATATACTAAAAAACATATGTTGTTTATGCTGTTATGGAAAAATATCAAGTAGAACTTCGAGAATTGATTTTTAACAATATCTTACAGAACGGCACAAAAAGATTCCGAGAGTACATTAGATGTACAGTGGAGGTTAGATACATTGAATACAAATAAAATATTCGCAGGGTGCTTTAATTTCTTTCGCAAATGGAAAGTGAAAAAGAATCAGATTACCCTGATAGAGAAATTAAATACCGGGGGTACAGGAAGCCTGTTTGAGATAAAAAACGAATGTGAAAAAAGAGGGTTACCTTTTCATTTTAATATCATTACGCATGCAGATTATGAAGTGAGTCTACGTAATCTGGGAGGCTTGCTAAAGCTTTTTACTATAAAGGCTTTTCGAATGGCGACTTCATCCCATATTTTTTTGAATGACAATTTTTTGCCGCTTGGATATATGAAGCTGTCGGATGAGACAAAGGTAGTTCAGCTTTGGCATGGGATGGGATCTTTTAAGAAGTTTGGCGGTTCATCGGAGACGAACCCGGAAGTTTTAAAGGAGCTTAAAGCGGCAACGAAAAATACAGACCACATACTGGCAAGTTCAGAAAATATCAGGGACAACTATGCAGAGGCTTTTATAGCACCGAAAGAAAAGGTGATCTGTATCGGATGTCCACAGGTGGACTATTTTTTCAGAGATCATGATATTGCTGCGTGGAAGGAAGAGCTTAGTGAACAATATCCGGAAATGAAAGGAAAGAAGCTTGTTCTTTATGCGCCGACTTTTCGTGGGGAGGAAGAACATGATAAAAAGCTTTTAGAAGCGTTTGATTTTGATGCATTTCAGAAAGAACTTGGGAAAGACTATTTCTTAATGGTACGTCTTCATCCGCAGATTCAGTCTGCAAAAGTGCCGGATACCGTAGCAAATATGACCGATTATCCGAATGTCCGCAAACTTCTTTGCATGACGGACATTTTAATTGCGGATTATTCTTCGATTGCAGTAGAATATTCTCTTTTAAACCGTCAGATCATCCTTTATGCATTTGACAAAGAATGGTATTTAAGTAAAGACCGAGGTTTTTATTTTGATTATGAAAAGACGGCACCCGGTCCGATCGTAGAAAATATGCAGGATTTGATTGACTGTATTAAAAATAAACAGTGGGATATTGCGAAAGTAGAGAAATTTGCACATCTTCACAACGATTATTTTGATGACAAATCTGCGGAGAGAGTGGTAGACTATTATTTCGGCAATGGCAAAAAGCTGCCGAATTCTGCGTCAGAACCGGAACCATTCTATGAAGAGTGGAATCAATATCGCCCAAAACACCGCAGAAAGAGAAATCCTGACAGCATCAGCCAGAATATTTTTGATAATGCTTCCGGCAAAAGCCAGAACGGAAAACTCCCCGAAAAATGGGCAACACAGGATGCCGAAGAAGCCGTAAACTCCTGGGAGTCTGAGCGCAAAAAGCAAAGAAAAAGACAGCAGCAAAAGGCGAGAATGCAGGAAAAGTTAAAACAGCAGACAGCAAACGTAACTAAGCAAAAGAATAAGAAAAATAACAATTTTATATCGGGTATAGATAAGTTAACATCAAAAAAAGAAAAAGATATAAATAAACAAAAACAATTAAAGTTACAAAATCAAGAAGAAAAAAGTACAAAAGAAACCTCAGAAGAAATAAAATCACGAAAGGAACATAGAATGAAAGTAATCGTAGGATTGGGTAATCCAACAGACCAGTATAAAGGAACAAGACACAATGTAGGATATATGGCGATTGACCGTATCGCAGAGGCAAATCGAATCAATATTAATCAGCATAAGTTCAAGGCAATGGTAGGAAGTGGTATCATCGGTGGCAGCAAAGTTCTTCTCGTAAAACCATTAACTTATATGAACTTAAGCGGCGAAAGCATTAGGCCAATCATGGATTTCTATAAGCTGGATTTAAGCGACATCCTCGTAATTTATGATGATATCAGTTTAGAGCCTGGAGTGCTTCGTCTTCGCACGAAAGGAAGTGCCGGCGGACATAATGGAATGAAGAGCATTATCAAACATTTAGGAGGAGACACTTTTCCACGAATCCGTGTCGGTATCGGCGGCGAAAAACATCCGGGACAGGATCTCGCAGATTATGTTCTTGGACATTTCAAAGACGACGAAAAAGAACTGCTCTCCGATGCATTAGACAAAGCTGAAAAAGCAGCAGAACTTTTTGCACAGGATGAATTTTCAGAAGCTATGAACAAATATAGCGTAGGAAAGAAGAAGAGAAAAACTTTGGAATAGGGAGAAAATATTTTTCCGTTGCGCTATAAATAATAGTAAAAGCAAGCATGCAACAGAAAAGTGCAACAACCAAAATGAAAGGAGGTATCATGAAAACTTTATCAAACCCTCTTTTAAAATTCGATACTTATATTGATATAAAAACTGCAATGAGCCAACAGGCTTATCCCATCGTCCTGAATGGTTGTGTTGATTCTCAAAAAGCACACTTTATTCCAAATTTGGGGGAGGATTTTCCTTGTCGGTTTGTGTTGACATATAAAGAAGAGAAGGCGAAGGAGCTGTATCAGGATTTGAGTTTTTTTGATCCGAATACGGTGCTGTATCCTTCGAGAGATGTGCTGTTTTACAGTGCAGATGTGCATAGTAATCACATTGAGCGGCAGCGAATGGACATTTTAAAAAAGATTGTGGAGGGAAAGCCTCTCACGATTGTTGCCTGTCTTGATGTGTTTATGGAGAAAATGATTCCGTTTGAGGAGTTTAAGGAGCATTGCCTGACGATTGATTTTGAATCAATTATTGATACAGATGCATTAAAACTCAAGCTTTCAGAGCTTGGATATGAAAACAGTGGCCTGGTGGAAGCGCCAGGGCAGTTCGGTATCCGAGGGGGAATCATTGACATTTTCCCGTTGACGGAGGAACTTCCGGTTCGAATTGAGCTGTGGGGGGATGAAGTGGATTCCATCCGCTCTTTTGATACGGAAACGCAGCGAAGTGTGGAAAAGCTGGACGAGGTTCAGGTATACCCTGCGACAGAAATGATTCTTTCAAGAAATAAGATTGGTGAGGCAGTTCGCCGAATGAAGGAAGAGTATAAGAAGCAGGAAGAAGCATTTAAGAAGAGAAAGCGTTTTGCGGAAAAAGAACGTCTTCGGAAGATGACGGTAAGGACAGAGGAGGAACTTCTTTCTTTTGGAACAGCAGAGGGAAGTGAGGCATTATTGTCCTATTTTTATGAGAAAACGGTTTCATTTCTTGAATATTTACCAGAAAATACACTCTTTTTCATTGATGAACCGCATCGTGTTCTGGAAAAAGGAAAGACATATGAGGAAGAATTTTTCCTTTGTATGCAGAGTCGATTAGAAGGTGGATATGTGCTGCCGGGACAGGCGGATTTGCTGTTTGGATATGAGGAGATTCTGTCAAAAGTGATGGAGGAACCGCTTATTTTGCTCAGTTCTGTTATTCAAGATTACGCTTTTTACAAGCCGAAAACCATTTGTGATATCGAGGCAAAGTCCATTTTTTCATATAATAATAGTTTTGACCAGCTTATCAAGGATTTAGAACACTGGAAAAAGCAAAATTACAGGATTTTGCTGCTTTCTTCTTCAACAACAAGGGCGAAGCGTCTTGCAGAAAATATCAGGGATTATGGTCTGCTTGCGTATTTTGCAGCTGATTTTGACCGCACGATTGCACCGGGGGAGATTATGGTGGCGAGTGGCCGACTTGGAAATGGTTTTGAGTACCCGACGCTTAAATTTGTCGTTTTATCCGAAAAAGACATTTTCAAGGAAAGAAAGGCCAAAAAGCCGAAGAAGAAAAGCCAGTACAGTGGCCAGAAAATCAATTCTCTTTCGGAGATTTCAGTCGGTGATTATGTTGTCCATGAAAAATATGGACTCGGTATTTACCGTGGCATGGAAAAAATTGAGTCCGATGGAATTACGAAAGATTACATCAATATTGAATACAAAGATGCGAGTAATCTTTTTGTTCCGGCATCACAGCTTGAACTCATTCAGAAATATTCGAATTTAAGTGCAAGAAAGCCAAAACTGAATAAGCTTGGTGGCACAGAATGGGAAAAGACGAAAAGCCGGGTTCGCTCACAGGTGCAGATTGCGGCACAGGATCTGGTAAAACTTTATGCCGAGAGGCAGGCAAAAGAAGGCTACGCTTACGGCAAAGATACCGTCTGGCAAAAAGAATTTGAAGAATTATTTCCATATGAGGAAACAGAAGATCAGTTAAGTGCGATTGAAGATACCAAGCGTGATATGGAAAGTCATCGAATTATGGACCGTCTTATCTGCGGAGACGTTGGATATGGAAAGACCGAGGTTGCAATCCGAGCGGCATTTAAGGCAGTTATGGACAGCAAACAGGTAGTTTATCTTGTACCGACAACCATTTTAGCACAGCAGCATTACAATTCATTTAAAGAAAGAATGGAACATTATCCAGTCGAGATTGCCATGCTTTCTCGTTTTTGCACGCCAAAAGAACAAAAACGTATTTTTGATGGACTGAAAAACGGAACGATTGACATTGTCATCGGCACACATAAAGTTCTTTCAAAAAATATCAAATACAAGAATCTCGGACTCCTTATTATTGATGAGGAACAGCGTTTTGGCGTAAAACAGAAAGAAAAAATCAAGCAGCTGAAGAAAGATGTTGACGTTCTGGCATTGTCCGCAACCCCAATTCCAAGAACCCTGCACATGAGTCTTGCCGGAATCCGTGACATGAGTGTTCTTGAAGTTCCACCAGTGGACCGCCGGGCAATTCAGACCTACGTTATGGAGTACAACGAGGAACTTGTCCGCGAAGCAATCGAACGAGAACTTGGCAGAGGCGGACAGGTATACTATGTATACAATCGAGTCAACAATATCGATGAAGTAGCAGCAGGCTTACAACGGCTTTTACCAAATGCCACAGTAGAGTATGCACACGGGCAAATGGGCGAGCGCCAGCTTGAAACGATTATGTCCGGCTTTATCAATAAAGAAATAGATGTTTTAGTCTCCACGACCATCATCGAAACTGGACTCGACATCCCAAATGTTAACACGATGATTATTCAGGATGCACAGTTATTTGGCCTTTCTCAGCTTTATCAGCTAAGAGGCCGTGTCGGCCGTTCCAACCGAACTGCATACGCATTCTTAATGTATAGAAGAAACTCTATCTTAAAAGAAGAAGCCGAAAAACGATTAAAAGCTATCCGTGAATTCACTGACTTAGGAAGTGGTTTCAAAATCGCTATGCGTGACCTCGAAATCCGTGGGGCCGGGAATCTTCTTGGTGCAGAACAATCCGGTCATATGGAATCCGTCGGATACGATCTTTACTGCAAAATGCTCAACGAGGCCGTATTAACAATGAAAGGCGAACAGCAGGAAGTCGATACATTTACCACATCCATCGACCTGTCCATCGATGCTTACATTCCGGAAACCTACATCAAGAGCGAATCCGAAAAACTCTCCTGGTATAAACGAATCGCAACTATCGAGACGCAGGAAGAATCCGAGGACATGATCGAAGAAATGACCGACCGTTACGGTGATACACCAGCACCACTTATCCGCCTCATGGACGTTGCACTCCTTAGAGAAGAAGCCCATCAGGCATGGCTTCTTTCCATCGAGCAGAAAGGAAGCAAAATCCTGTTTACCATGAACCCACGGGCGAAAGTTCGCGTTGAAGAAATTGACGGTTTCCTCAAACAGTACCGCAACAAGATGAAAATAAAACCAGAAGCGAATCCGGTGTTTGTGTTCGAATCTACAGGGATACCGAAAAAAGATTTGCTGGCAAAAGTCAGGGAAATCATTGGGGGAATCCAAAAACTACAGGATAAATCCTGATTGCCGCAGGCAAGGAGACGCACCCAAAGAGAGCCGATACCCTATATTTGTGACTTTAGTCGCAGCAGGTTGAATGTTCGCTTAAAGCGCTCGCATCCAACCTTTGCTCCCAGGCCACAAATATAGGGTATCGGCTCTCTTTGGGTACTGTTCGTTGGCTGTAGAAGCAAAATCAGAACTTATCTTAGAGGATTTGGGGATTCTCTAATAGGTTGTGGCTTCCCGTAAAATGAGATATTAAAGATTAACATTCAAACTATGGTTACAATATCTCAACAATTTTACGATAATAATCCGGATCATAAATAACTAATATCAAAATCTGTATGGTAATGTAGCTAAAAATTAGCATTTTCCTGTTAATTCAAAGGAATTACTAAGTTGCTTCAAGTGTCAATCCCTCTGAAAAATAATTTACCAGAGTTCCTGTTTCTTTCTCTAACCCTACAAACCAGAATTTACTTGTTGTATTCTTCCTTTTGTACTATAATAGAAAAATGTAGTGTAAAATTATAGGAGGTTCAAATGAAAGCGAAATTAACAAAAGTTCTTTCCCTCGTTCTTGTAGTAATCATGGCCCTGAGTCTCATGACCGGCTGTTCTACATCAAGCAGTGGAAAAGGAACAAAAACACAGGATGGAAATAAAGTTTTATTCAGCTATGACGGAACAGATGTCACATTAAAAGAAGCATGGCTGTATGCTAAGATGCTTAGCGCACAGTATGAGCAGACTTACAGCAGTTACTATGGAAGTGACTTCTGGAGTATGTCCATGGGTAAGGACGATGATGGGAATGACCAGACATTTGAAGAGTATGTAAAAAAGCAGGTTATTTCCCAGATGAAACAGAACATCATCCTTATCAAAAAGGCAGATAAGTATGACTGTAAGTTAACTCATTCAGAAAAACAGCAGTGCAGTGATTCCGCACTTTCCTATTATCAGGATAAGACTGGTAAAAAGGTTATGAAAGAATGTGGTGCTACTCGTGAAGATGTAGAAAAAATCTATGAAGACAGTACACTTGCTTCTAAGGTTCAGAAGAAGATTGAAAGCAAAGAAAAAGTTACAGTAACAGACGATGAAGCAAGAAAGTCCACAATCTACAGAGTTGTATTTGCCACAACAAAGACAGGTGATAACGGCCAGACAACAGAAATGAGTAAAAAAGAGAAAAAGGCCGTGAAAGCAAAAGCAGAAAAAGCTCTCAAAGAAATCCAGAGCGGCAAGAAGACAATTAAGAAAGTTGCCAAAGAACAGAATTACTCCAACACAGATGAATCCTATGCAGCAGGCGAATCCGAAGAGGGAGAAGCTTTCGAAAAAGTAATGAAGAGCATGAAAGATGGCGATATTGCAGATAAAGTCTTAGAATGTGACAACGGATACGTTATCGCTAAACTTGTTGCTTACACAGATAAAGAAGAAACAGCAAGCAATAAGAAAACTTTAAAAGAACAGAAACAGTCCGAAGCTTTCCAGAAGAAATATGACAACTGGACTAAGAAACTTGAGAAGAAATGGGACTACAATAAAGATGTAGACCAGAAACTCTGGGCACAGGTATCCTTAAAGAGTGCGGATTCCACAGCTACAGAGACATCAACAGAGACAACAGCAGCTTCCAGTGAAGCTTCTACAACAGAAGCCTCTAGTGAAGCTACAACGGCAGCTAAATCTAAATAGGAATTTGCCGCAGGCAAAGGAGACACCCTCTGTAAGATAAATAAAGCATATTTGTGACTTTAGTCGCTGCAGGTTGAATGTTCGCGTAAAAGCGCTCGCATCCAACCTTTGCTCCGAGGCCACAAATATGCTTTATTTATCTTACAGAGGGCTGTGTTTTGGCTAGGGATGGAATTGCTATTTATTGTTGGAGAGATTTGAGGACGCTCCAGAAGGTTATAGCTTTCGTTGTAACTTTTTTTTGAAGGATTGACTCGAATTACTTCTATCTCTCCTGTCTTCTTCCCCAAATCTTTTAATAAATTTGCCGGATTGAAACAACCAGAACCCCCAGAGAAAATATACCCTATATCTGTGGCCTCGGAGCAAGGTTTGGATACGAGCACTTAAGCGAATATTCAAACCGCCGCGACTAAAGTCACAGATATAGGGTATATTTTCTCTGGGGGTTCGTCTGTTTACTCACCCCGGCAAATTCCTATTTTTTATTCATAGCCTCATGTTCCCTAGCTAATTCATCATGTAAAGTCATCGAATCCCACTTCACATTATGCTCTGTCAGCATAGCCTTCAGATTAATTTTTGGAATCTTCTGCTTACGCATCGCATTTAAAAACTGGTCAAGCTTCTGTCCGGTAAATCCGGCAAACACCAGCATTGGGTCATTAAAAGAAGGCTTTTCTTCTGAACTCTCAGAGCGAAGATATAGTTCCATATCTTCTTTTTTTCCAAAAGCCAGCGTTCCAATAGGTACATCATACTGATTCTTTTCCACAACTCGAATATGAATACCACCTTGTATACATAAAAACTTGATTTTATTTCGAATAGCAGCAGAATCTAAATTATAAAGTAAAATAGTTTCTTTCATAATATAACTCCTCGTATAATATATTATTTATTTTTTATAGTGAATTTTCAACAACCCAAGCACGTCGTTACTCATAAATAATGTCTCCTATAATATAAAACGAGAGACTTAAAAATAGCCTCTCGTTTGAAAATCTTCATCGTTCGGTCAATTTTTATATTAGCGTCCTGTCGGAACCGTCACAGGACTCATCAGATGAAGAAGAACAATGTGTTGTTCTCATCATTATTATATGCGATATTTTTTAAAAAATCAAATATTTAATTCTTAAATTTTTTGCAACATTTCTGCCTCCCATTGATGGGTACTATGCTTTTGCATCCTGTATATATGCAAGTATGTGAGCGAATTATAAATGGAGCTTTTTTTAGAAATCATCTTTTTTGCAGTAACAGTAACTTTGCAGAAAGCATTTTTTAAACACGTTCTATACGGAATATAGCAAAATAACAACAATAAGATAAAAAGCCAACTCATCCCCTCTATTCCCAGTCATTCTCAAGTAAGCAGAAGACATCAGCTTCTGTCCCCAAATCTCCTCCTCCTGTTTAATTCATCTTCTCCAGCCACAGCACAGAAGCCATTGCCCCCAATAAGG
>OLQU01001429.1_pt1 | contig 16205 bp, 21 predicted proteins | sample 1672271 | NCBI WGS metagenome assembly OLQU01 (sample SAMEA3136666, study PRJEB25190) | human gut metagenome | biome: human gut; feature: human-associated habitat; material: faeces | place: Austria | collected 2013 | reverse complement strand
GTTGATCGACTTTGCCCAGGAGCTGGAGCGTCTGACCAAAGAAGAAGCCCGTCTCGCCAAAGAGATCGCCCGGGCGGAAGGCATGCTGAGCAATGAGAAATTCGTCAGCAAGGCGCCGGAAGCCAAGGTGCAGGAAGAGCGGGAGAAACTGGAGACTTACAGACAGATGATGGAGCAGGTACAGGAAAGACTGGAGAGTTTGAAGGCAAAACGCTCCTAAGTGATTCATAAGGGGTTTGTTGACCGATGAAGAAGATCCATTTGAAGAAGCCGGATATCAAAGGAAAGATCCAGCGTTTGAAAAATCTGAAGAAAGAAGATGTAAAAGCCTACTGGAAGGAAAGAAAGGAGCGGCGGGCCCGGATCCTGGAGGAGCGCCGTAACAGCGCATTTGCCAAAAAGATGCAGCCGGTGTGGAAGTGGATGAACCGCCTGTCCCTCCTATTCCATGCTCTTTTGGCCTGCGTGATCAATTTCGCCATCGAGGCCATTTCCCGGCATTCGGTTTTTGAAGCCTGGGATTATATGACGGAGACGCCGGTGGTGTTCCTTTACAATGCATTTATGATCTTTGTCACCTTCTCGGTGGTTTATCTGTTCCGCCGCAGAGTGTTTGCCAGGATCATCGTCAGCGTGCTCTGGCTGATCCTTGGCGTGGCCAACGGCTATATGCTGCTGAAGCGGGTGACGCCTTTCAACGCCCAGGACCTGAAGGCGGCAACGGAAGGCCTGAGCCTGATCAACAATTATTTCAACGGATTTGAGCTGATCGTGCTGATCGTGGGCGCCGTGGCTGTGGTGATCTGGGTGGTCTCCATGTGGAGGCGGGGCGGCCAGTATACCGGGAAAATGCACCGGTTCCTGGCGCTTGTGGCCATCTGTGTTTGGGGGGCGGTATACAGCTTTGTGGCTAACGCGGCGGTGGAGAACCGGGTGGTGTCCACTTATTTCGGAAATATCGCCTTTGCCTATGAGGATTACGGCCTGCCCTACTGTTTTATGGCCAGTCTTTTTAACACGGGGATCAACGAGCCCAACGACTACAGTGAAGAGACCATTGCCAGGATCAGCAAACACGGGGAGATTACCAGAAATGAGTCCGACGAGCCGGAAGAGGATCTGCCCAACATCCTGTTTGTGCAGCTGGAGTCTTATTTCGACGTGGAGGAAGCGGAATTCTTCACTACTTCCAAAGACGCCTGCCCCAATCTTCACGAAATGTACGATAAATATTCCTCCGGTTATTTCAAGGTTCCTTCCGTAGGAGCCGGAACAGCCAATACAGAGTTCGAGGTGCTTACCGGGATGAACCTGCGGTACTTCGGCCCTGGGGAATATCCCTATAAAACGATCCTGAAGGAAACGCCCTGCGAGAGCGCGGCCACAGCCCTGGAGTCCCTTGGTTACGGAACCCACGCCCTTCACAACAACGGCGGGAACTTCTACAGCCGGGCGCGGGTGTTCAACAACATGGGATTTGACAGCTTTACCAGCAAGGAGTTTATGAACATCCTTCAGCTGACGGAGAATGGCTGGTCCAAGGACGATATCCTGATCGACCACATCGTGGACGCTCTGGATTCCACCAGGCAGCAGGATTTTGTCTTCACCATCAGCGTGCAGGGACACGGGGATTACCCGGAGGAGAAAGTGATCGAGAATCCGGAGATCACGGTGGAAGGCATTGAGGATGAGGCCCTTAAGAATAAATGGGAATACTATGTGAACCAGGTCTACGAGATGGACAAATTCGCAGGAGACCTGGTGAATGCGATAGAGAAGCGGGGCGAGCCAACGGTGGTGGTCTTCTACGGAGACCATCTGCCCACCATGGGACTGAAGGCAGAGGACTTAAAGGGCCGCTATCTCTACAATACCAACTACGTGATCTGGGACAACATCGGCCTTGAGAAGGAGGACCGGAACATTCCTTCCTACCAGATCATGGCAGATGTATTTGACCGGCTGGGCATCCATTCCGGGACGGTGTTCAACTATCACCAGGAGCGGCGGCAGACCAAGAATTACCTGGCGGACCTGGAACTGTTGCAGTATGACATCCTTTACGGCGACCAGTATGTGTACGACGGCAATCCGCCGATCACAGAAGGCCATATGGTGATGGGTGTCCGGGATGTATCGCTGACCGACATCGTACCCCATCTGGACGGGGGCTACAGCCTGTACGGAGAGAATTTTACAGCCTATACCAGGGTCTATGTCAACGGGGAGGAGCAGGAGAAGAAATTCCTGAACAATACCAGGATCGACCTGCCTTCGACAGAACTGAAGGAAGGGGATGTGATCTACACCTGCCAGTATGGATCCAGCGACACCCTGTTCCGCAAAGCCGATGACTATATTTACCAGGATGGGAAGCTAACGGAAGTAAAAGACACAGGAACGGACAAGACCCGGTCCTGGGTAGAGCAGACCGGCGAGGAAGAATAATGAAGTGCCCCGGGGATTACCAGGAAGCAGTGGAATATATTGAGGAGCTTCCCAGGTTCACAAAGAAGCATTCCCTGGATCATACCAGAGAATTCCTTCGCCTTCTGGGAGATCCGGGTCTGGACCGCAAGATCATCCATGTGGCGGGGACCAACGGGAAGGGGTCGGTGTGCGCCTGCCTGCAGGCCATCCTCCAGGCGGAGGGGAAGCGGTGCGGATTTTTCACCTCTCCTCATCTGGTGACCATCAATGAGAGGATCCAGATTGGCCGTAAGCCGGTGGACGACCCGGTGTTTTACCAGGTGGTCTGCCAGGCGTGGGAGGCGGCTCGGGCCATGGAAGAAGCGGGGATGGGCCATCCTTCCTATTTTGAATTCCTGTTTGGGATGGGGATGGCGGCATTTGCCCGGACGGACGTGGAGTATGTGATCCTGGAGACTGGTCTGGGCGGACGGCTGGACGCCACCAATGCGCCGGAACACCCGGCCCTTGCCATCATCACTTCCATCAGCCTGGACCACACGGATATCCTGGGAGAGACTATTGAAGAGATCGCCGCGGAGAAGGCGGGGATCATCAAGCCTGGGGTTCCGGTGCTTTTTGACGGGAGCACTCCCCGGGCGGCAGCAGTGATCCGAACGACTGCCGCCAGGATGGGAGCGCCCTGTAGAGAAATCTCGAAAAATGCGTTCGAAATCCTGGAAGTTCACAGAAACGATATTGCATTTTCCAGACGGAATGCGTATGATAGAGATGTTATCTGGCACGTGCCTCTGTGCGGGGCCTACCAGGTGATGAACACAGAGATTGCCCTGGAGGCGGCGGAGGAGCTGTTAAAAGACGAGGAGATCCACCGGGAGCGGTGGCCGGGCGCCCTGGCTGCCGTAAAGTGGGAAGGCCGCATGGAACAGGCGGCGCCCCATCTCATTGTGGACGGCGCCCACAATCCGGGAGCTGTGGAGGCATTTATCCGGAATGTGGAGCTGCTGGAAGGAGAGCAGCCCCGGCCCCGTCAGCCGGTGGTGGTATTCGCGGCGGCTTCAGACAAGAAGTATGAGGAGATGGCGCGCTTCCTCTGTGAAAAACTGAAGGCAAAAGCCTATATCGCTACAGAGTTTGACGACAGAAGAGCAGTCCCGGCAGAGGAGTTGGGGCGGCTTTTTGAAACTTATACCAGAGAGAAGGTTCTCGTTAAGAGAACGCCGGCGGAAGCGCTGGAAGCGGCATTTTCCCTGCGGGAGGAAGGAGAAGTCTACTGTGTGGGCTCCCTGTATCTGGTGGGGGAAGTGAAGAGATTATTGGCAGGAGGCGAGCGGTATGCTTGATTTTGAAGAAGAACTGAAGAAGTTCCAGCCCAGCCTGGAAGTGGAAGATATCGAGAACGCGGTCTATCAGGAAGACCTGACAGACATGACAGACATTCTGCGGGAAATGATCGAGCAGACAAAGTAAAGAAGGATCAGTCATTTATGGAGTATACGACGAAACTGGTGTACCAGTCCAACTACTGGTACAATGACGGACTGCAGAAGGCGAAGATCCGGGATCTGTCCGGCGCGGTCAAATCCCTCCGTAAAAGTCTCCAGTACAACCAGGCCAACATCGCGGCCAGGAACCTTCTGGGGCTTGTGTATTACGGCCGGGGGGATGTGATCGAGGGGCTGGTGGAGTGGATCTTGAGCAAGAACATCCAGTCCCACGACAATATCGCCAACTATTATATCAGCAAAGTACAGGAAGTCCCCGGAGAGCTGGAGACCATCAACCAGGCAGTGAAGCGGTTCAACCAGAGCCTGGATTACGCCCGGCAGAACGGGGAGGACCTAGCCATCATACAACTGAAGAAGGTGGTGGCGGCGCACCCCACCTATGTGAAGGCCTATCAGCTTTTGGCCCTCCTCTATATCCATACGGAGCAGTACGGCAGCGCCCGCACCATGCTGCGGACGGCCCATGCGCTGGATAAGACGGATGAGATCACCCTGCGGTATATGCACGAACTCAACCAGATCCGCAAGTCCCGGACGTTGAACATCAAGGAGCGGGACACCGGCAAGCAGGAGCAGCAGACGGTGACCTACAGCATCGGAAACGAGACCATCATCCAGCCGGTGCCCACCGGCCTGAAGGAGAATTCCGGCCTGCACACTCTTGTGAATATCGCCATCGGGCTGGCGGTGGGAATTGCATTTATGTGGTTCCTGGTCATGCCCGCTGTGACGACATCCCGGCAGAAGGAGACCAACCAGCAGACCGCTCAGTTCAGCGACCAGATCGCGGAGCAGGACGCCCAGATCAGCGCCCTGCAAAAAGAACTGGAGGAATACCGCTCTACCAGCAAGGGGAGCGAGAATGCCAAGGCCACTGCGGAATCCACCCAGGAGAGCTACGAGGCGGTGATCAGCGTTTACCAGCATTTTAACGCCCATGATATGAGCGATAACGCCATGCTGGAGGAGATGCTCAAGATCAATCCGGATTCTCTGGGCACCCAGGGGCGGGACCGGTATGAGGAGATCCGGGATTCCCTGTATCCCAGGATGTGTGAGAAATTATATAACACATCCCAGCAAAATTTTCAGGTGGCCAATTATAAGAGCGCCATCTCCAACCTGGAGCAGGTGATGGAGATGGACGAAGGCTATCAGGACGGCCAGGCCATGCTGCTTCTGGCCCAGTCCTATGAAAAGAACGGGGATCAGGACAAAGCCAATCTCCGGTACCAGCAGATCCTGGAGGATCATAAGGATACTGAGGCGGCGAAAGATGCCCAGAAAGCGCTGGACGCCCAGAAGACCAAGAAGGCTGACGGAGAGGATGAGCAGGACGCAGAAGACGGTTCCCAGGGAGAGACGTAAGAATAAGGATCAAAATAAGATACAAAAGAGAAGGATACGTGGAAAAGACCACGTGTCCTTTTTCTTTTGCCGTAAAATGCAGCCCGGGAGGCATAAAAACAGGAGAAAGGGGAGAAACTATGGAGTACCAGGTGCAGGAAAACTGCCTGACCATCTTTCTTCCGCATGAGCTGGACCACCACAATGCGGAAACTATCCGGAAAGAATCGGATCACCTGATCGACCGGAACCATATCCGGTATGTGATCTTTGATTTCGCCCGGACGAATTTCATGGACAGTTCCGGGATCGGGGTGATCATGGGGAGGTATAAAAGGATCTATATGCTGGGAGGGGAGGTGTGCGCCGTGCACACAAACGAAAGGATGAGGAAGATATTGACCATGTCGGGAATAACGAAAATCATGCAGATCTATGAGGAGGACAGATAAAATGGAAAATACCAATGAAATGGAACTGATCTTTGACAGCCGCTCGTCCAACGAATCCTTCGCCCGGGTGACGGTGGCGGCATTTATGACGTCTCTGAACCCCACAGTGGAAGAAGTGTCCGATGTGAAGACCGCCGTCTCCGAGGCGGTGACCAACGCCATCATCCACGGGTATGAGAATGAGGTACATAACATCACCATCCGCTGCCGCACCCAGGAGAAGACTCTGTATCTGGAGGTGGAGGACCAGGGGAGAGGGATCGAGGACGTGGAGCAGGCCATGGAGCCCTTGTTTACCACCAAGCCGGAACTGGACCGGTCGGGGATGGGATTTTCCTTCATGGAGGCTTTCATGGACGATCTGGAGGTGATCTCCGCGCCGGGGAAAGGAACCTGTGTGAAAATGAAGAAGGTCATCGGAAAAGGACGGAAACTATGGACCACACAGTCGCTTTGATCAGCAGATCCCATCAGGGGGACGAAGGGGCGAGGGCACAGCTGGTCCGGGAAAATGAAGGGCTGGTCTGGTGCGTGGTGAAGCGGTTTAAGAACCGGGGAGCAGAGGCGGAGGACCTGTTCCAGATCGGCAATATCGGCCTTCTGAAGGCCATTGACAAGTTTGACCTGACATTTGGGGTGAAATTCTCCACCTACGCGGTGCCCATGATCTCCGGGGAGATCAAACGGTTCCTCCGGGACGACGGCCTTCTGAAGGTGAGCCGTTCCCTAAAGGAGCTTGCCGGGAAGGCCGGGGCCTGCCGGGAGGAGCTTCGGGAGCGCCTGAGGCGGGAGCCTACCGTGACGGAGATCGCCGGAGAACTGGGGGTGGAGCAGGAAGAGCTTGCCATGGCTCTGGAGGCCGGGGGAGAGGTGGAATCCCTGCAAAAACCCATTTTCCAGAAGGACGGGCAGGAGATCCGCCTCATGGACAAGCTTCCCCAAGAGGAAAGCGGGGAGGAGAAAATGCTGGACCACATGCTTTTGGACCAGCTTCTGTCAGAGCTTGGAAGCCAGGAGAGACGGCTTATCTACCTGCGGTATTTCGCGGAGCAGACTCAGTCCCAGGTGGGGGAGGAACTGGGAATCTCCCAGGTGCAGGTGTCCCGGCTGGAGAAGAAGATCCTAAGACAGATGAGAGAGAAGATCTGACAGGCGCGCCTGCGTATATTTTTCGCGAACAGGGCCATACTAAGGGAAAAGAAAAGGGGTGTGATGGTATGGATGAAGCGAGAAAGAAGCTGCGGGTGTGCCTGATCTGCGTAGTGGCTGCGGCTGTGATCCTGGGACTTGTCTACTGCCTGATGGATGTGGGGAACGAGACGGCGGTCAGCGACGGGACGCTGGTGCAGACGGAGAAGGCAGAGAGAAGGTCATGACGAAAAGCCGGCAGGAGACTGTCTATCTTAAGGCGGAGCGGAACGTGGAGGTGCATGGACCGGAAGTAACCCTGGGGGACGTAATTCAGATCCTCTGCGGCGACCCGGGGATGGCGGGCCGGATCCGGCAGATCCCGCTCCTTAAGTTTACGCCGGGGAAGAGGAGGCAGGACCGGATAGTGGTATCCGTCCTCCGGGTGGTGGAGTGTATCCGGGATTTGTATCCCCAGACGGAGATCCAGAACCTGGGGGAGCCGGATTTTATCGTGACCTATGAGCCCGGGAAGGATACCGGCGGCTTCCTTCACAGGCTGAAAGTGGCGGGGGTGGCCCTTTGCAGCTTCACAGGGGCTGCATTTTCCGTAATGGCCTTCAATAACGACGTGGATGTGACGAAGCTGTTCGGGCAGATTTATGAGCTGGTGACCGGGGCGAGAAGCGACGGGTTCACCATCCTGGAACTGACTTATTGTATCGGGATGGTCATCGGGATCCTGGTATTCTTCGACCATTTCGGAAAGAAGCGGTTCTCCGCCGAGCCCACGCCGCTGGAGGTGGAAATGCGCCTTTACGAGAAGGATATCCAGACCACGCTGATCGATAACAGTTCCAGAAAGGGGAGTGAGCTGGATGTGGGAGATATTCCGCCAGGTCCTTCTGGCTCTTCTGGGGCTTAGCGCCGGGTTCGCGGCGGCGGCAGGACTCTTTTCCTTCATCATCGGCCTGGGGGTGGTGTCTGATTTTGCGGACCGGACCCACACCGGGGAGCACGTGCTGCTCTATGAGACCAGCGTGGCGCTGGGCGGGATCCTGGGCAACGTGTTCCTGGTATATCAGGTGGCCATCCCCGGCGGCGGGTGGCTTCTGCCGGTCTTCGGGCTGGCCGCCGGGATCTTCACCGGCTGCTGGGCCATGGCCCTGGCCGAGATCCTGAATGTCTTCCCCATCTTCGCCCGCCGGGCAAGACTGACCCGGGGGATCGCCTGGGTGATCCTGGGGATCGCGCTGGGGAAAGGCCTGGGGGCGCTGGTGTTCTTCTGGCAGCGGTGGTAAGGTGGGGACGTGGTATTTTCGAAAATACCACGTCCCAGATTGAAAATACCCTGTCCCTTTTTGAAAAAACCCTTGAAAAATGGAGGTTATCGTGGACAAGCAGCAAAAACAGGATGCGTATAAAAATTATGTGAAGCAAAAGACGCCGATGCACAGCCTGCCGGTGAATATGGCCCGGGCGTTTGTGACCGGCGGAGCGATCTGCGTGATCGGCCAGGGGATCTTAAATTACTGCACCCGCCTGGGGATGGATAAGGACAGCAGCGGCAGCTGGGCGTCGCTCCTTCTGATTCTTTTGAGCGTGGTGCTGACGGGATTTGGTCTGTATCCCAGGCTGGCCAAATGGGGCGGCGCCGGGGCGCTGGTCCCGATCACGGGATTCGCCAACTCTGTGGCGGCCCCGGCCATCGAGTACCAGAAGGAAGGCCAGGTGCTGGGGATCGGCTGCAAGATCTTTACCATCGCCGGACCGGTGATCTTATACGGAATCTTTACCAGCTGGCTTCTGGGGCTGGGGTATTGGAGTTTCAAATGTCTTGGTATTCTATAGAACGGCTGCGGCTAAAGGAGATGGGAACAATGATGACGGGAAAACAGAGTATCGCATTTCCCCATGCGCCCTATGTGCTGGGAAGTGGATCTGTGGCGGGAAAGAAAGAAGGAGAAGGCCCGCTGGGAAAATATTTTGACGCAGTGTGCGAGGAGCCGCTGTTTGGCGAAGACACCTGGGAGGCGGCGGAAAGCGCCCTGCAGCGCCAGGCCTGCGTGCTGGCTCTGGGGAAGACCCACAGGAAACCGGAGGAAGTGCGGTTCCTGTTCGGCGGCGATCTTCTGCGGCAGGGCACGGCTACGTCCCTTGGGGTGGAGAATTTCCAGATCCCGCTGTTTGGCCTCTACGGGGCCTGTTCCACCTCCGGGGAAGCCTTGGCCCTGGCGGCGATGAGCGTTGCGGCGGGGTATGGGGAAAATGTGCTGGCCGTTACTTCCAGCCATTTCGCCAGCGCGGAGAAAGAGTTCCGGTTTCCGTTGAATTATGCCAGCCAAAGGCCGTTGTCCGCCCAGTGGACCGTCCCCGGCGCCGGAGCCTTCCTTGTGGGAAAGGAGCCGGCCCATGTGAAGATCACCGGGATCACTGTGGGGAAGATTGTGGATTACGGGCTGAAGGATTCCCAGAATATGGGCGCCTGCATGGCCCCTGCAGCCTGCGACACCATTGCCCGGAATCTGGAGGATTTTGAGCGGGACCCCGAGGATTACAGTCGGATCATCACCGGGGATCTGGGATATGTGGGCCAGAGCATCCTTCTGGATCTGATGGACGAAAAAGGGCTGGATATCCGGGCCAAACATATGGACTGCGGGATCCTGATCTTCGACCAGCAGACCCAGGATACCCATGCCGGCGGCAGCGGCTGCGGCTGCGCCGCAGTCACCCTTGCCTCCTATATCCTGCCCAAAGTAGAAAAAGGAGAGTGGGAGCGGGTACTGTTTGTACCCACGGGGGCGCTGATGTCCACCGTCAGCTTCAACGAAGGGGCCAGCGTACCTGGAATCGCCCATGGGATCGTACTTGAGCACTGTTAGAGATCAAAAAGGGACAGGGTATTTTCAATCTGGGACGTGGTATTTTCGAAAATACCACGTCCCCACTTAAAAAAGAGGTGTAAAAATGGACTATTTTAAGGCGTTTCTTATCGGCGGCCTGATCTGCGCCCTGGCGCAGATCCTGCTGGACCGGACCAAACTTATGCCGGGGCGGATCATGGTGCTGTTGGTGTGCAGCGGCGCGGTCCTGGGGGCCCTGGGCCTTTATCCGCCCTTCCAGGAGTTCGCCGGGGCGGGGGCCAGCGTGCCGCTGATCGGGTTTGGCAATCTTCTGTGGAATGGGGTAAGGGAGGCTGTGGATCAGGAAGGGTTCCTGGGGATCTTCCTTGGCGGGTTCAAAGCCAGCGCCGCGGGGATCTCCGCCGCCCTGGTCTTCGGCTACCTTGCCTCCCTGGTCTTTGAGCCTAAGATGAAGAAATAGAAGGGCAGTATAAAAGCATAAAAAATAAGATGCGCTGAAAATCTTCAAAAACGCATCTTATTTTTTTCACATTCTTTCCAGTATTCCCGCTTTTCTTCGTAAGAAGCATTCAGCCACCGGATGGCTTCCTCTACCCCTTCCGGGGTAAATGGGAACTCCCTTAAGGTTTTATCTTCTTCCGGCGAGGCTTCAAAGCACCAGGGCTCCGGATAGATCCAGACGCTTACGGTATCGCTGTCCTTGGGGGCGTGCAGGCGGAAACGCATGCCCTGGTGGGACCCGCTGTAGGGCTGCTTCTTCAGATATTTGACAGAAAGACCTGCGGTTTGGATCATAAAAGCCTCCTTTCCGGCACGGTGCCTGTTTTATTCTTCAATGATCTCGATCTCCAGATAATCGAAATCAATGGAATCTACGAAATTATCCTGATAAAACCGGGCCTTGTCGTGGCGCTTGAATTCCTCGATGGTAGAGTCCAGCCAGATGGGCTTGCTCAAGTCGAACTGGTAACAGATCTCATCCAGGGCGTGGAAGATCTTGTGGGTCCGGGTATCTTCTGTGTCGTCGCAGATCACGGTGTCCCGCACCAGATGGTTGTCTTTCCATTCTTTTCCCCATAAACGGAACATGGCAGTCACCTCCTGTTATCAGATAGTACCAATATAAATCTTTTTCCAGGAGATGTCCAGATGGAGTTGCCTTCCTAGAAATGTTTTGCCAGGGAAATCTTTGTTGTCTGCAAAATGTCCAGCATGACAGCCAGCTCCTGGGAATCGCATCCTTCAAGGAGACTGAAAATGTGGTCCATCATCGCACTGTTGCTGCTCTGGGGATGGCCGAACAAGATGTCATCTGTATTAACTTCCAGTACAGAGGATAACTTTGCCAGGACAGCCAGGCTTAATTTGGTATTGCCCGTCTCAATATGGCTCATATGGGTGGTGGAAATGCCAATTTTTTCAGCCAGGTCTTCCTGGGAAAGAGAGTGCGCTTTCCGGTATTTCCGGATTCTTTGCCCAATTGCGTAATAGTCCAATTCTGTCAAGTGCTTCACCGCCTTTATAGTTAAGAGATACTTGAATTATATGGGCAAATATGCTATGTTTTAATAAACTGTATAGGCTATTATATGCCTATACAGTTTATTTCAAATTTTAAGAGAATGGAGTAAGAAAATGTTTTGTAGTAGATGCGGGGCGGAAATATCTGATAACAATGCGAAGTTTTGTAAACGTTGTGGATGGCCGATAAGCAACAACGCAGGAATAGTAAAGAAATCAAAATGGAAGGGAATTAAAATATTAATTCTTTTATTGGCTTTAGTGATTCTTTTTGGAGGAATTGGGTTAGGAATTTTACTGGGGCAAAAAACAACAGGTGTAGAGACAGGAAAAGGAACAGAAGAGCGGGGAGTTTCTGAGCCAATGGGAGAGGAGCAAATTTTACTACCATTACGGAAAAACGGGAAATTACAGTGTATTGATAGAGAAGGAAATGTCATATTAGATAATCTGGATTATGATGTATTGTTGCCATTTCAAGATGGGGAAATATCTATAGCATTTAATTGGGAAGAAACCGAAAATGGAAGGGTAGCAAAAGATCCCTGCTTTATTGATAAAAATGGAGAAATGGACATAGCTTTTCCAGAAGGAGTTAGACCATTTGAGAATGAAATACGTATGATGTATAGTGATTTATGGCCTAATAGTGGGAAATTAGTTCCCGTAGAAGATATTGTAACAGGAAAACGCGGATTTATTAACATGAATGGAGAAATAAAAGTCCCTTGTATTTATGATTATGTTTCCTATTTTGAAGCTGGTTCAGATATAGCTATTATTGTATTGGATGATAAGGAAGGACTTGTGAATGAAGAAGGGGAAATAGTTGTCGAACCACAATACGATGTAATTGAAAGAGGCGCAGGTATTGGTGAGTTGATTTGTGTAAAAAAAGATGGTAAGTATGGGTATATAACAAAGTCAGGAGAAACCGCTATTCCATTGATATATGATGCGGCAGGGACATTTGGTCAAGATGGAAAAGTAGTTCTTGTTACACAAAATGAAGAGCTATGTTTAGTTGATGAACAGGGAACAGTTGTTAAGAGAGGTATGCCAGAAAATTATAGTTATGGATCTTTTAGTAAAACGGGATTAGCACCGGTCAGAGATATAGAAACAGAACAATGTGAAGGATATGCGAATACCCAAGGCGAGCTTCAAATATCTTTGAACTATGGTGCAGAGAAGGAAGTGACTGGTGCATATAGTTTTATAGATGATCGGGGGTTAATTGCGGGATTGGATGATGAATATAATGACTGGTGTGCAGTGATTGACACAGAAGGAAACGAGATCCTTTCTCCAGTCTTATGTTCTTATATGAATATTTGGCAAGAAGATAATGTGATTGCAGTTTATGATGACGAAATGGATGTTCCAATTGGATATGCAGATTATTCCGGGGATTGGATTGTGGAACCATAAATATTTGCTGCATGTGATTGGATATCGTAAATAACAGATGATGAAATATCGATGAGGATGGAAATATGTATTGTGGAAAATGTGGCGCACAGATAAAAGAAGGAGGTAAATTTTGCCCAAGATGCGGAGAAAAAGTGGGTAAACAATCAACAGCGGCAATGGCAGTGGCTCCCGCAACAAAAAGTGAAAATACTTCAACGCAAAAAGCGGGTGGCGCGCAAGAGGAACTGGCGCCGGTAATGAGCGTGGTAAGCTATGTGATCTTGTTTATTCTCAGTGCGATCCCGATCGTGGGGATTATTTTGATCCTGATATACGCTTTGGATAGCACAGGAAATAAAAACAGAAGAAATTATTGCAGGGCTATTATTGTTATGTGGATTTTAAGTATCTTGGCAGTGTTCTTATTTGGAGCTTCAATTACAGGATTTTTATATGCGTTGATGTAAAGATAATAGGGGGATGCGAGATGTATTGTGGAAGATGTGGGAAAGAATTAAAAGATACTGCAAGATTTTGTCCGAACTGTGGGACTCCTGTTCCGGATGCGATTAACAGAAAAGTTGAGTATGCATACGTGCAAAAGAAAACCGGAAATAGGAAAATGCTGTGGTTCTGGATAGTGGTAATTGGTTTTTTGGTTGTATTTTCAGTCATAGGCATAAAAATATATCTGGGAGAAAAACCAGAAAACAGATTGGAAGGAACGTGGTATGGAGTATATCAGGATTACGATACAGGAGAATACATTGTAAATAGGACAGATCGTTATAGGTTTGCGGAAGATGGCCGTTTTTGGCGTGGCGATGAATTTGTAGGTCAATGTGAGATTGAAGATGGGGTTATCGAGTTATATTGGGATGACTGGACCCCGTGGGGAACTGCATGGTTTTTGGAAGACAGTGATTTGACAGTTTATGAAAAACAGAGTATAAAAGACGGATTATCTGAATACGATGAAATACTGTTGTATGAATCGGGAAATGAGCGGGATATATATGTAAAAATAGAGTAATTTTAATAAGTATCTCGGAAGAGGATAATGATTTATGTATTGCAGAAGGTGCGGAACAAAGTTAAGAGATAATGTTAAATTTTGTCCAAAGTGTGGAGCGAGTATCAGGAAAAAGAGAAAAAGGACAAGTTTTCCTAAATGGGGCGTATTCATTTGTATTATAGCTATTTTATTGCTTGGGGGAGCTTTTTCTATTGCCCGTATTGTAGTTCCTCAACTGCAGGAAGAAAAGCAGGATCAGCAGGTTGTGGAAGATTTCCTGGAGGCATATACACATCTTGAAGAAAAAAGATGTGCGCAGCTTCTTTATAGAACAGAGAGTGTTTTGGATAAACAGAATTTTTCTGACTTACAGAAATTACTGGCGCAAGGCTTGAACTATGAAGTTACAGATGTCTCCCAAAAGAAAGATTATGCAGTTGTCGAGATAAAAATTGAAAATATAGATTTTTCAAAAGTGATGGAAAGAATTTTGGAAGATCATGTGGATTTAAGCGAAAAACAATTTAACCAGGAAGTAAGTACGTGGATTAAGAAAGACTCAAGTCCACGGCGGGAATTTATATGTAAAGTAAATGTTTTCAAGGTTGGAGGGGAGAGAAAAATAGAAATCACAGAGAGTTTTTCTAATGCATTGTTGGGAGGTTTTCCAGAATATATTGCGCTACTGATGAAGGGGAATTAGGCATGAAAAGGTTAATCTGTTTATTTTTATGTATATGCATTTGGTGTCAGATGCCAATAGCACAGGTTTATGCTGAAGAAGTATCCAGGCAGAAGATTACCGTTGATACTGGAAATGGAAATGTAAAAGAATATACGGCAAGCGTAGAAGGAAATGAAATTTATTTGTCGGCACAGGATATTGCGGAAATTGGAGGATATGTATGTGATATAGGGGAACAAATCGGTTTTGCTAAAAGACTGGGGAGTTCCTTTTATCAGTTTGATGTAGATTTTGATGGGAGGATACATAACAGAGGGCGAAATTACCAAATAGAAGTGATACAAAGAAATGGGCAGTATTATCTTCCGCTAGAAAAAATACTGTATTTGATGCATACAGCATGGTGCGTGGAAGGGGCGGTTTTATATGTAAATACACTTCCCTATTCTCTACCAGATTTTTTTACAGATTTTCAAAATAATTTGTTTGAAAGTCAGACGACAGATGCGGATTTGTTGATGAATGGTGAGAGCAATTTAATGCGAAGTATTCGTAGTTCCCTGGCAAATATGATCAGAAATTTTGAAGGCAGAAGATAATGGAATTATAAAATATGATATAGATTCAGATGAAAAGATACAAAATAATAAACTATTATTTACAATTAGTAAGTCAAATGTAAATGAAAAAATAAATGAAGAATATGAAAATATATTGATAAAATTGACAGAAGCAGAAGAACAATATGTGGGAGAAATTCCAGAAGCCATGGTAGAAGAAGAACTTCAGGGGACGATGTTGAGTGAACTGTCAGAAGAATATGATTACTTAAAATTTATGACACAGGTTCCGGAAAAAATTGATTATATGAACGCTGGCATTGACAAGGTATTGGAGAAATATGGTTCTTCGAATGGAATCGCTAAAAAAATTTCAGCAAATGTGAATTTGGTGGATTTTTTTGGAAAAGATAAATTAGAAACAATATCGAAAAGGATGAAGAATATCGGAAACGGTCTTTCATTGTTAAGCGCTATAAATAGTATTGCAGAAGTGTCGGAAAAAGCAGATCAAATGAATGATATGTTTTTGAAAGAGATGGAAATTTTGAGAGATTTTGACGCTGACAGATATGATGGAGCATCGGTTTCGCATATAAAGGCCGCGGCGGCAAACGTGATAAATACAAAGAAGGCCACAGTAGAGGCTGTTAAAGAGAAAACGCTGGAAGAAGTCATGAATTTTCTGGGTGAAAAGGCGGCGGGGCTTACGGTTGCCGGAAAGGCAGTAGCAGCAATTCAAACGTCGGATATTCTGTTGTCCAAAATTTCAAAAAATTATACCAGTTCAATGGAGGCGGCTACTATTTCATATATGCTGGGGCAGTCCGTTAATCTGGAGTTTATTGCGTTACAGGAACTGACCAGGTTCTTGCAGGATATGAATGATCTGGATTATCAATATAACATGGAGAGCGCAGAGAAAATCCGCAATGCAGCGTTCCTGTATTTGAATCTAAATTTGAGGAATAAATGTTATATTTATTATTTGAATTTGATTAGTAACAACCAAAATAACTGGGAAATATCAGATCAGGCAAGGAATTTGAAGAAGGAAATTGCCGGAATTCAGGCGATGCAGGCGGCACTGATCGCTACAGAGGGAAGTGACAGGCAGATAATTTTGGATGACTTTGAAAAGATGTATAATGATGAGGAAGGGATGACAAGAGAAAAGATTGCGGTAGAAATTTTACATGATGATAAAGAGGAGAAAAAGGAGACTTTTGTGAAGAATAATAGACCAAACAATTCTCATTTAAAAATCACAGAAGAC
>OLQU01001425.1_pt1 | contig 16301 bp, 14 predicted proteins | sample 1672271 | NCBI WGS metagenome assembly OLQU01 (sample SAMEA3136666, study PRJEB25190) | human gut metagenome | biome: human gut; feature: human-associated habitat; material: faeces | place: Austria | collected 2013 | reverse complement strand
AAGGGGGATCCCCCCTTGACCCCTCCGCGCGATTGAGTTGACTTCGCTACCATAGTCCTTCCGCGTGTTTATCCTTTTTTTCTTTTCCCCTATCCCTCCCCCTGTTCGCCTTTACAAGCGAACAGAAATCTGCTATCATGAGGGGGAAATGCAATCCTTGTCGGGAGGTGCTTCCTATGAATGTTGACCAGCTGGCGGAATCCCTCCGCAGTGACCCTATGTTTATGCAAAATGTTGTCCGCTGGGATGTTCTTCCGGCGCGTCCGGCGGTGTATGAGCCGTTCCCGGATTCTCTTGATCCGCGGCTGCTTCCTGTGCTGGAAAAACGCGGGGTGCATCAGCTGTATCGCCATCAGGCGCACGCAATCCGCGAGGTGCTGGCGGGGCGGGATGTTGTGGTTGTCACGCCGACGGCCTCCGGCAAAACGATGTGCTATAACCTGCCGGTGCTGTCTGCCATTTTGCAGAACGATGATGCACGGGCATTGTACCTCTTTCCGACGAAAGCGCTGTCTGCTGATCAGGTCAGCGAGCTGTATGAGCTGATTGAGGCGATGGGCGTTGATATCAAGACGTATACCTATGACGGCGATACGCCCGGCGCGGCGCGAAAGGCGGTTCGGCAGGCGGGGCATATCGTCGTGACGAACCCGGATATGCTGCACAGCGGGATTCTGCCGCACCACACGAAGTGGGTCAAGCTGTTTGAGAACCTGCGGTATATCGTGATTGATGAAATTCATACCTATCGCGGCGTGTTTGGGTCGAATCTGGCGAACGTGCTGCGGCGGCTGCTGCGCCTGTGCGATTTCTACGGCAGTCATCCGCAGTTCATCCTGTGCAGCGCGACGATTGCGAACCCGAAGGAACTGGCGGAAACGCTGACGGGGCGCGAGGTCAGCCTGGTGGATGATAACGGCGCGCCGATGGGCGTGCGGCACTTCGTGTTCTACAATCCGCCGGTGGTCAATCGGCAGCTGGGCATCCGCAAGGGCGTTTTGCAGGAGACGCGGCGGATTGCAGGGCTGCTGCTGCAAAATGGAATTCAGGCGATTACGTTCGCACGGTCGCGGCTGGCGGTTGAGGTGCTGACGAAGTACCTGAAGGACATGGTGCGCGACCCGCTGGGGAACGCCGGGCGGGTGCGCGGTTATCGCGGCGGGTATCTGCCGACGGAGCGGCGAGAGATTGAACGCGGGCTTCGCGCGGGACGGGTGGACGCGGTGGTGTCCACGAACGCGCTGGAACTGGGCATTGACATCGGCGCGCTGGATGCGTGCGTGCTGTGCGGCTATCCGGGAACAATCGCGAGTGCATGGCAGCAGGCGGGGCGCGCCGGGCGGCGCAAGGGAACGTCCATCGTGTTCTACGTTGCGTCCTCGGCGGCGCTTGACCAGTACATCGTGTCCCACCCGGATTATCTGATGAAGCGCTCGCCGGAGAACGCGCTGCTGAATCCGGATAATTTGTATATTCTGCTCAACCACTTCAAGTGCGCGGCGTTTGAACTGCCGTTTGAGGACGGCGAGGGCTTGGGGAATGCGCCCGGAGCGCCGGAACTGCTGGAATACCTCGATGAGGCGGGGATTCTGCGGCACGTCGGCGGGCGGTATCACTGGTCGGCGGAGGATTTTCCGGCGAGCGAGATTTCCCTGCGGTCGGCGCGGGCGGAGGAGAATTTCGTCATCATCGACACGACCGATCCGGCGAACCACCGCGTCATCGGCGAAATGGACCGTTACACCGTGCCGATGCTGCTGCACGAAAACGCGATTTACATGCACGAGGCGCAGCAGTATCAGGTGGAAAAGCTGGATTTCGACGCCTGCAAAGCGTTCATCCGCCGCGTGGACGTGGGGTACTACACCGACGCGGACTTGAACGTGACGCTCTCCCTGCTGGACAAGGAGAAGGAGGAAGAGCAGGACGGAGGGCTGACGGCACTGGGCGAAATCCGCGTATCGACCTTGGTGACGATGTTCAAGAAGATTAGGCTCGATACGCACGAAACCCTGGGGTTCGGGCATGTGCGGCTGCCGGAGACGGAAATGCACACAACCGCCATGTGGTGGACGCTGCCGGATACGCTGGCGGCACGGTTCGAGAGCGACACGCTGAAAAACGGCATGATGGGTGTGGCGAATCTGCTGCGGATTGTTGCGCCGCTGTCGCTGATGTGTGCGCCGCAGGACATTGCAATCGTCTATCAGGTAAAAAGCCCGCTGACGGACAAGCCGACGCTGCTGCTCTATGACAACATCCCCGGCGGCATCGGGCTGGCGCAGAAGGCGTATGCCATGCGGAAGCTCCTGCTGGAGCAAGCGCTGCAAGTTGTGCGGGACTGCGCGTGCCGTCAGGGCTGTCCGGGGTGCGTCGGGCCGGTGGGTGAAATCGGCGAGGACGGCAAAGCGACCGCCATCGCCCTCTTGGAGGCGCTGACGGAATGAATCTGCGAGACAAACTCAAAGCGATTGAAAAGCCGAAATCACCCCCGAAAGCGTCGGAAAAGCAGTTCACGGACTGCTACCACGGGCGGGAAATGCGCGAGTTATCCGAATTTCCCGGCGCGTTTGACCTTGACCTGTCCGCCCTTCGCCTGATGACGCAGGAAACGCTGCCGGACGACCTCGACCCGCGGAACATCCTCTATCTGGACACCGAAACCACCGGGTTTATGGGCGCTGGGACTGTCGCGTTCGAGGTCGGCATGGGCTGCCTGACGGATTCGGGATTCCAGATTCATCAGCTGGTGATGCGCGATTATCCGGAGGAAAAGTTTCTGCTGCAATCCATTGCGGATACGCTGATGGGCTACGACGCGATCTGCACCTTCAACGGACGGACATTCGACGTGCCGCTGCTGCGCGACCGCTTCCTGATGAACCGTATGGATGATTCGTGCCTTGACAAGCCGCACATTGACCTGTTGCACATGGCGCGGCGGGTGTTCAAACTGCGCCTGCAGCGGTGCAATCTGGGCAAGCTGGAAGAGGCAGTGCTGGGCATTCCGCGCTTTGATGATTTGCCGGGCGCGCAGGTGCCGCAGCGCTTCTTCGACTACCTCAAGACGGGAAATTTTGACCTGCTGACGGACGTGCTGGAACACAACGCCCAGGACGTGGCGAGCCTCTGCGTGCTGCTGACGGCGATGGTGGAAATGTACCGCGCACCGGAAAACGTGCGGCACGACGAGGATGTGTTCTCAATGGGCGTGGCGCTGGAACGCTTTCAGCATGTGCCGGAAGCGCGGAAGTGCTATCAGCTGACGAGCGGCAATCTTCATGCGCAGGGGCAGGAGCGTCTTGCGCAGAGCTACCGCCGGGGCGGCGAGCGAGACGAGGCGGTAAAGGTCTGGCTGGGAATGATTGCGCGGCACGAGGGCGGAACGAAGCCCTACATCGAGCTGGCGAAGCACTACGAGCATTACGAGCGGGACTACGAGTCCGCGCTGGACATGACGCGGCGGGCGATGGCGCTGTCCGCCGAACCGTCATTATTCGATCCGCCCTCTGTACAAGAGGAGCAAAATGCGCTACAATATCGGTATGACCGCCTGAAAAAGAAGGCAGCCAAAAACCGCTGAAGGAGAAACGACAATGGGATTCATGGCGACCATCAAGGCGCAGCAGGCCATGCGCGCGCACGGGAAAGGCGATCTGGAACAGGCAAAGAAGCTCTATGAGGAAGCTATTGACAAGGGGCTGATGTCCGCGCGCCCGATGCTGGGCTATGCGATTCTGCTGATTCGCGAGGGCAGCTACGACAAGGCGATGCCCCTGCTCATCAAGGCGCAGAAGTGTCCTGACCTCACGCCCGACCAGAAGAGTCAGCTTTTTGTGGATTATGCGGCGTGCCTGATGAAGAAGGGCGAGCTGGACAAGGCGATTCACCTGCTGGAAAAGCAGCACAACCGCGCGCCGATTGGCCTGACCTATCAGACGCTGGGATATATGTACGTCGAGAAGTATTCGGGCGCAAAGCCGGTTGCGGAAGCCGCGCCGGAGAAAGCCGCCGAAGCGCCGGAAATGCCCGAAGCGCCGGAAACGGAAGCATCCGCCGAAGAAGCCGCCGAAGAAGCCGCCGAGCAGCCGAAAGCCAAAACGCAGGAGGACATTGACCGCGAATGGCAGGAGGGCATCGACAAAATGTTCGCCTTCATTCAGGAGTCGGTGGACTATGACGACGAAGACCCGGTGTGCCTGGACAACTTGGGTCAGGCATATTACCGCGTGACGGGCGAGAAGGACAAGGCGAAGGAATGGTTCGAGAAGGCACACGCGGAGAAGGATTCGCAGATAGACACGCTGTGGTTCCTGTCGCGCTATGATTTGGAAGCGGGCGACAAGGCAGCGGCGATTGCAAAGCTGGAAAAGGCGCTGGATGGGCGCTTCTCCCCGCTGAACTTCTGCACGAAGGATATGGTGCGGGAAGAAGTGGAGAGACTGAAAAAGTAAAGCGAAATCCCTGCATAAACACGCGAAAACATTATGCAGATGTCGCCAACTGAATCGCGCGAAAGGGTCAAGGGAGAAACTCCCTTGCAGAGGCAGAGCCTCTGGGGGCATATGATGTCAGCGGAGGGGGTGTATATCCTCTCCGCCAAGACCTGTTTTGGAGGAATTACCATGGAAAAGGAAACACTGATCGTCGTTGGGCTGGGGAATCCGGGCACGCAGTACGCCCATACCCGCCATAACGCGGGGTTCGATACGCTGGAAATGCTCTGCCGCAAGTGGGGCGTGACGCTCAATAAGAGCAAGTGCAAGGGACTGCTGACCGAAACGACCGTGGACGGCAAGCGCGTTGTCCTCTGCGCCCCGCAGACGTTCATGAACCTGTCCGGCGAGTGCGTCAGCGAACTGCTGAATTGGTATAAAGTGCCGCTGGAAAATCTGCTTATCATCTATGATGACATTGATTTGCCCGCCAGCCGCCTGCGTGTCCGCAAATCCGGCAGTGCCGGGACGCATAACGGAATGCGCTCCATCATCGCCCATACGCCGGGGCAGAATTTCCCGCGCGTGCGGGTCGGCGTGGGCGCAAAGCCCGATGGCTGGGACTTGGCAGACTGGGTATTGAGCAAGTACACCATCCGCGAAGAGCAAATCGCCATGCAGCAGGCATTCGAGCGCGCGGCGGACTGCGTGGAGGACTGGGTCAAAAACGGTATTGACCATGCCATGCAGGAATACAATAAGACCGTGTAAGCACAGGCGTATTTTTCGTACCACGACTCATCCCAAGGAGCGCATATGAATCAGGCATTATTATCCGGCATTGCGTCGAAAGCGTATGACAAGCTGCTGAAAGCAACGGAAAGCAAACAGCCCATCGCCGTGACGGGGCTGCCGGACACAATGGCGGCGTATATCGCGTCAAAACTCTGCGCCGATACGGGCAAAAAGGTGCTGCTGATTTCCGGCAACGACCTCAAGGCGGCGCACGACGCCGAGGACGGTCAGCAGCTGCTGGAATCGGGTGTGGCGTGTCTGCCGGGCGGCGAAATTGACCTTACGCGCGGCGCGTCGAGCCACGAAAGCGCGTGGCGGCGGCTGGAAGCGCTGGCAAGGGCGCAGGAGGGGGATATCCGCCTGCTCTGCACGAGTATGGACGCCGCCTTGCAGCGCATGGGCAGCGCCGACCGCTTCCGCGAAGAGACGATTTGCCTTGCTCCCGGCGACCGAATCGACCTGAATGACCTCATCCGCCGCCTGACCGCCATGGGCTACGAGCGCGTCAGCATGGTGGAGGGCAAGGGGCAGTGTGCCCTGCGCGGCGGCATCATCGACGTGTACCCGCCGGCGTGCAGCCAGAGTTTGCGCATTGAGTTCTTCGACGACGAGGTGGACTCCATCCGCGAATTTGACTGCATCAGCCAGCGCAGCCTTGATTCGGTGGAGAAATGCACGCTCACGCCCGCGACGGAGGTATTGCTTCCACCGGTGGATGCGGAAAAGGCAGCGCGGCGGATGCGGGACGCCATCGAGCGGCAGGGGGGCGACCTGACGCTCGCGAGCTCGACGCTCTTTTCGGATTTGCCGCCGCTGCCGGAGGATGACGCGGATGCGCCGGACTTCTTCGACAAGAACATCACCCCGAAGATTCGCGAAAAGCAGCAGACTGCCGCGCGCAAGGCGGAACTGGAACGCCGCCGCGCCCAACTGATGGCGGACGCGGACATGCTGGCGGAGGGGCTGCCGTTCAAGCGCATTCGGGCGTGGCTGACCGTGCTGACGGACGATACTTACACGGTGCTGGACTGGTTCGAGCCGGACATTGTGGTGCTGAGCGACCCGAATCTGCTCAGGAAGCGCGCGGAAGAACGCCGAGCGGGCTTCGCGGAGGATCTCGAAGGCGCGATAAGCCGCGACGAAGCCGTCAAGGAGCAGGAAACGCTGCTGATGGACTGGGACGAGCTGCTGCGGCATGTGCAGGGGTACGCGACGGTCGCTGTGACGGAATTTCTGGAAGGCATGGCAGGCGTGGCGGTCAAGGATGCCGCCGATCTTGGCGTGCAGCGCGTGGCAGGGTATTCGTCGCAGATTCGCCCGCTGGCGGAGGACTGCGACGGCTGGCTGCGCGAGGGCTACCGCGTGGCGGTGCTGTGCGGCGGCGTGGCGCGCGGTCAGCGTCTGGCGGCGGCGCTGGAAGAACACGATGTCGCCGCGTCGTTCGCGGAGAAAATCGACAAGCTGCCGGAAGAATGTGTGCAGGTGCTGCCCGGCACGCTGACGCACGGCTTCATCTGGGAAGAAGCGCGCCTGATTGTCGTCAGCGACACGGACGTGTACGGTACGGGCTACCGCAAGGCGAAGAAGCGGCAGGCGGCGGGCGAGAAGATAGCCGCGTTCACCGACCTGAAGCCCGGCGACTTTGTGGTGCATGAGGAACATGGCGTCGGCATTTATCTCGGCACGGCGCAGATGAAAAACGGCGGCACGCGCCGGGATTATCTGCAAATCCAGTATCAGGGGAGCGACAAGCTCTATGTGCCGATTGAGGCGCTCAGCCGTGTGCAGCGCTACATTGGCAATCCGGCGAATCCCCCGAAGCTGAACAAGCTCGGCGGCGGCGACTGGCAGAAGCAGAAGGCGAAGGTCAAAGAGGGTCTGAAAAAGATGGCGTTTGACCTTGTGAAGCTCTATGCGCGGCGGTCGCAGGAGACGGGCTTTGCGTTCAGCGCGGATACGCCGTGGCAGCGCGAGTTTGAGGACATGTTCCCCTACGAGCTGACCCCGGATCAAGAGCAGAGCGTGAAGGAAATTACGGCGGACATGGAGTCGCCCCGCAACATGGACAGGCTGCTGTGCGGCGACGTGGGCTACGGCAAGACGGAGGTCAGCCTGCGCGCGGCGTTCAAGGCGCTGATGGACTCCAAGCAGGTTGCGATTCTGGCGCCGACGACGATTCTGGCGCAGCAGCACTACAACACGGTCTTGAAGCGCTTCAAGGGCTTCCCGGTCAAGGTGGACGTGCTGAGCCGCTTCCGCACGGCGAAGGAAACCAAGGACGTTCTGCGCCGCGTGAAGGAGGGCGAAATCGACATCCTTGTCGGTACGCACCGCATTCTGGGCAAAGACGTGCAGTTCAAGAACCTCGGTCTGCTGATTGTGGACGAGGAGCAGCGATTTGGCGTACAGCACAAGGAAATCATCAAGAACATGAAGCATCAGGTGGATGTGCTGACGCTCTCCGCCACGCCGATTCCGCGCACGCTGCACATGTCGATGGTCGGCATCCGCGATATGTCTGTGCTGGAAACGCCGCCGGAGGAACGCCTGCCGGTGCAGACGCGCGTGATTGACTACAACGACGGCGTGATTCGCGACGCGATTCTGCGCGAGGTGTCGCGCGGGGGACAGGTGTACTTCCTCTATAACTCTGTGCAGACCATCGGCGCGTTCTATGAACGCTTGAAGCAGCTTGTGCCGGAAGCGCGCATCGGCGTGGCGCACGGGCAGATGCGCGAACACGGCTTGGAGGACGTGATGATGGACTTCTACGGCGGCAGCTACGACGTGCTGCTCTGCACGACCATCATCGAAAGCGGCTTGGACGTGCCGACGGCGAATACGCTGATTGTCTTTGACGCGGATCGCTTCGGGCTGAGCCAGCTCTATCAGCTGCGCGGGCGCGTTGGGCGGAGCAATCGTCAGGCGTATGCGTACTTCACCATCCGCCCGGAGCGGAGTCTGTCCGAGACGGCGGAGAAGCGCCTCGAAGCCATCCGAGAGTTCACGGAGTTCGGCGCTGGCTTCCGTATCGCCATGCGCGACCTTGAAATCCGCGGCGCGGGCAATATTCTGGGGCCGGAACAGCACGGGCATCTGGCGACCGTCGGCTACGACATGTATTGCAAGCTGATGGAGGAAACGCTTCAGGAGGCGCGCACGGAGCAGGAAGGTCTGCCGCCCGCGAAGCCGCACCTCGAAACGCGCGTGGACATCAAGGTGGATGCGTATCTGCCGGACGACTATGTACACGACGACCGGCAGCGGATGGAGATGTACAAGCGGATTGCGAGCCTGACGACGCAGGCCGACCGCGAGGACATCACCGACGAGCTGCTTGACCGCTTCGGCGAAGTGCCGCCGGTGGTGGAGACACTGCTGGACGTGGCGCAGGTGCGCGTGCTGGCGAATCAGCTTGGTGTGTCGTTGGTGACCTACAAGCGCGGCGGCTTCCTCGTGATGAAGTTGAACGCAGAGTATATGCCCGACCAAGCGGCGTTTATTCCCGCGATGGCGATGACGGACAAGCGCCTGATGCCCTCGACCACCGCCCCGGACGTGCTGCTGCTGGTTGACCCGACGCTTGGCGAATACGCGATGCTGTCCGAAGCGGTGAAGGTGCTGGGGAAGCTCAATGAGAATGTGGAAATGATGCTGAAAAAGCAGAAAAAAGAAGCCAAGCCGACCGCACAGAACAGCGGCAACCCAAAAGGAAAGTGATGAGCAATGCCGCAGGAAACCTTCCTGACCGCCGCGAATCCCCCCGCGCCGCTGGCGGAGCGCCTTCGCCCGCAGAACCTCGACGAATTTGCCGGACAGGAGCACCTGATTGGACGCGGCAAAGTCCTGCGCCGCATGATTGAGGGCGATTTGGTGTCCTCCATGATTTTTTGGGGGCCGCCGGGCGTGGGCAAAACCACACTCGCGCAGATTATCGCCCATCAAACGAAGAGCCATTTCATCAACTTCTCCGCCGTCACCAGCGGCATCAAGGAAATCCGGCAGGTGATGGAGCAGGCGGAAAGCGACCGGCATTTTGGCATCCGCACGATTGTGTTCGTGGACGAAATCCACCGCTTCAATAAGGCACAGCAGGACGCATTCCTGCCCTACGTCGAGAAGGGGAGCATCATCCTCATCGGCGCGACGACCGAAAACCCGTCCTTCGAGGTCAACAGCGCCTTGCTGTCGCGCTGCCGCGTGTTCGTGCTGCACGCGCTGACGGAGGAGAACGTCATGACGCTGCTGCACCGCGCCTTGCAGGACGAACGCGGCTTCGGCGGACAGAAAATCGACATGGCGGAGGATTTGCTGCGCGCGATTGCGGTTTTCTCCAACGGCGACGCGCGAACCGCCCTATCGACGCTCGAAATGGTCATCCTCAATGCCGACTTGGACGAAAACGGTCTTGCGCATGTGACGCAGGAGACGGTCGCGCAGTGTACGTCGCGGCGGTCGCTGCTCTACGATAAGAAGGGCGATGGGCACTATGACCTCATCAGCGCGCTGCACAAGTCCATGCGCAATTCCGACCCGGACGCGGCGGTCTATTGGCTGGCACGGATGCTGGAAAGCGGCGAAGACCCGCTGTATATCGCGCGGCGCGTTGTTCGGTTCGCGAGCGAGGACATTGGCCTGGCGGATTCGCGTGCGCTGGAAACGGCAGTCGCGGCGTATCAGGCGTGTCACTTTCTGGGGATGCCGGAATGCACGGTGCATCTGACGCAGGCGGTGGTGTACATGGCGATGGCGCCGAAATCGAACACGCTGTATGTGGCGTATGAGACGGCGAAAAAGGATGCGCAGGAGCAAATCGCAGAGCCTGTGCCGCTGCAAATCCGAAATGCGGAAACCAGCTTGATGAAGAACCTCGGCTATGGCAAGGGCTATGTGTACGCGCACGACACGCAGGAGAAGCTGTCCGCGATGACGTGCCTGCCGGATTCGCTGCAGGGGAAGCGCTACTATCAGCCGACGGAGCAGGGGAACGAGGGGCGGTATAAGCAGCGGCTGGAGGAGATTATCAGGTGGAAAGAGGAACATAGGGGGAAGTAAGCGGAAAATCCCCCAAAAAAACAAAAAGAGCCTTGCAGGAGCATCACACGCTGCAAGGCTCTTTTGTATGGAGCGACTGGAAGCACACACCCAATCACAGTTCCTTTTTGAGGAGAATTATCTCTTCTGTTCGGGATTCTTCCACAAATCCGTGTTTCAGAAAAAGGCTGACAGCCGGATTGTCGATGGCAATATCATCATACAGAACGGAAACGCCGTTGCTTTTCGCCGCGGAACACAGCAAATCCAATGCTTCGCCGCCATAGCCTCTTCTTCTGTATTTCGCATAAATCATGACGTTGGCTATTTCCTGCTGCATATCGGCATCATAGTGATAGGCAATTTCGCCAACAAACTGACCATCTTCGTTTTTGAGATACCTGTAATACCGCTTGCCATCAGGGTCAGCAATCCAGCAATCGTACCAGCCACGCCATTTATCTTCCCCAAAGGGAATTGTCCCGCCCCATGCGTGATTGTAAGACATGGTATCTTCATCCGCCAGCATCATTTGCCGAAACCACAAGTCCTCATATTTTGGCTCATACAGCGTCAGCATATTGACCTCCTGATGATGACTGTATTTCCAGATGGAAAGGCAAGAAAAAATCCGAACCCGCTTCCAATTGGAAAGTCAGATTCGGATTCTTTATGTCGTGCCGGAAGTGGGACTTGAACCCACACGACATCGCTGCCAACGGATTTTGAGTCCGTCGCGTCTGCCATTCCGCCATTCCGGCAAGCACAAAATAGTATAGCATAAAATCGGCGGTTTTGCAAGCGGTTTTGCGCGGCGGAGGAAAATTTTCGGGTGCAAGCGCAAAGAAAAAGGACTGTCCCGTTTTGCAGGACAGTCCGTAGGAATTACTTCCGCAGGGTGATGACGATGTGGCGCTTGGGTTCTTCGCCCTCGGAGTGGGTGTCCACCAGCTCGTTGGGCTGGAGCGCGGAGTGAATCACGCGGCGCTCGTAGGGGTTCATGGGCTCCAGAGAAACCTTGCGACCCGTCTTGACGGCGCGGTTCGCCATGCGGTTCGCCAGACGAATCAGCGTGTCTTCGCGCTTGGCGCGGTAGTTCTCCGTGTCCAGCGTGACGCGGGTGTAGTGATCCTGCCCCTTGTTGATGCGCAGGCTCGTCAGGTATTGCAGGGCGTCGAGCGTCTCGCCGCGGCGGCCAATCAGGATGCCCAGCGTGTCGCCCGTCATCTGCGCGAAGATGTTGTTCTCCGCGTCCGTGCCCATCGCGACGGTCACGTCAACGCCCATCAGGTGGGTCAGCTCCTTGAGGAAGCTCTGCGCCTGACCGACGGGGGAGGCGGGGTCAATCTGCTCGTCGGGAATCATGGTGACGACGGGCTTTTCCAGCGGGGCAGCGGGTGCCTTCGGGGGAAGGGGCTTGCGCTCCGGCTTCGGGGCGGATTCGCCCTCTGCCTTGGGCTGACGCGGCTTGTCCTTCTTCGGGCGGTCATTGCGCTTGCGCTGCACGGGCGCGGGACGCTCGGCGGCATCAGCAGCAGGGGCGGCATCCGTCACAGCGGGAGCAGCTTCCACAGCGGGTGCTTCCACCGGGGCTTCGACCTTCGCTTCCACCTTCACCTCGGCGGGCTTTTCCTGCACGGGCTTGGGCTGTGCGGGCTTCGGCTGCGGCTTGGGCTGGGGCTTGGGCTGGGGCTTTGGCTGCACCGGCTTGGGCTGCGGTTTCGGCTGGGCAGCGGGCTTGGGTGCTTCCACCTTCACGGAGGACAGCAAATCCGCCAGCGGATCGTCTTCTTCGACTTCCTCTTCCACCTCATGGAGCGTCAGGCGGAGCTTGCAGGGCTTTGAGCCGAAGAGCCCGAACAGCCCTTTGCTGCCTTCTTCCAGCGTTTCCACGGTAACATCGGAGATGGTGGCGTGCAGGGCGTTCAAGCCGTTCTGCAGGGCCTCTTCATAGTTTTTGCCAGTAGCTTCGTAGGTTTTCATGATTGCTCTCCTATCACTTCAACGAACAGGTATTACTTCAGCGAACCGGTATTCTTGTTGGGGTTGGCGGCTTCGAGGGCTTCCTTGCGGTCAAGGTACATATTGATGCCCTTGGTCTGCACGATGGCAATCACGTTCGAGGCGACCCAGTAGAGGGCAAAAATCGCGTTGTAGTTGAAGCACAGAATCAGCGTGAAGATGGGGAAGAAGTAGTTCATGAATTTCATGCTGTTCTGCGCCTGCTGGGCCTGCGCGTCATCCGCGGCGGGGGTCTGCGCCGTGCCGGTGAGCTTTGTCATCAGGAACTGACCGCCGGCGGCGAGAATCGGCAGGATGAAATAGCCGTTGTAGTTCACGAAAATGTGGAGGTTGAACAGCGGAATGGCCAAGTCGCTGTAATACTTGACGTGCTCCATATAAGCGGGCAGCTGCTCCATGGTAGTGTAGATGGTCTGAATCGTTGTGTTCAGCGCATCGCCGGTAAAGGATTCCGCCGTCAGCGCAAGGCCCTTATCCGCCAGCAGAGCGAGCGTCTCCTGCGGCAGCTTGTTGAACACGGCAAGCCATTCGTTTGTGGCGATTTGACGCAGAGAATCAAGATTCGGCCAGGCCGCCGCGAAGGGGGAGTCCGGCATCCACACGTTCTTGACCCACAGCCACGAATCCAGCGCCGGATTGCCCGAAGCGATGATGTCGAACGCCTGCTGCGCCAGATGCTCGTTGGCGACCATTCTCATGGCGGTGAACATCGCGAAGAGGATCGGGAGGCTGATCAGCATCGGCAGGCAGGAGGAAAGGGGATTGACGCGCTGCTCGCGGTAGAGCTCCTGCAGCTTTTTGTTCATCTTGTCCGGGTCTTTTTCGTACTTCTTCTGGAGTTTTGCCTGCATGGGGGCAATCTTCTGCATCTTGCGCATCCCGACACGGCTCTTGTAGTCGAACGGCATGACGATCAGACGCACCAGCAGCGTGAACAGCACGACCGCCCAGCCGTAGTTGCCCACGAAGCCGTAAATCCATTCCAGTATGGTCTTCAGAAATTCGTTGATGCCCATGAGTTCATTCCTTTCTTAATGTGGTACAGGGGTCTTCGGGCACGGGATCATAGCCGCCTTTGGAGAACGGATTGCAGCGCAGGACGCGCCATGCCGCCAGCCGCGCACCCTTGACAGCCCCGTAGCGCTCGATGGCGGTTTGCGCGTACTGGCTGCAAGTGGGCGTATAGCGGCAGCGCGGGCCGCCCTTATAGGGGCTGATGGCGCTGCGGTAGAACTGAATCCCCCAGAGCAAGGCGCGTTTCATGGCGCATCTGGGCTTTTCGGCTGTGTTGGAAGAGCACCGTGCTTTTTCAGCAGGTAGCGCACATCCTTTTGCAGCGAGGAAAAGCTGGCAGTAGCGGCTGAGGGTCTGGCGACGACGACGTACAGGCCGCTTTTCACATCCCCCAGATAGGGCCGGAAGCATTCGCGCAGGCGGCGCTTGACCTTATTGCGGGTCACAGCGTTGCCAACCTTCTTGCTGACGGAAAAGCCGACCTTCATGCCCCGACCTTTGGCGACGAGCATGACCAAATCCCGACAAGCGGCGCTCCGTCCACGATGGTAGACATATTGGAACGCCTTGTTTTTTTGCAGCCGATAGCGTCTTTCCATTGGGTTACAGTCCTCTGTTCTCGATTGAATGATGGGCGTATGATGCTGTTTCCGGATGCGAATGCGCAAGCAGATGGCGCAGGTGAATCCGGAAACAGTATGAACCCGAAGTAAAGGAAAAGCGCGCCCGGAAGCGTACCTCGCGGGTACATCGGGCGCGCTTCATCCACGAATGGAGCGCGGATTGTCATTGGACAATCCTGCTGTCCTGTGGCGTCTGGCACATTCAGCGTCTCTGAATAAGCCTGAAAGAAAATTCTCTCAATCAGACGGTCAGGGACTTGCGGCCGCGACGACGACGGGCGGAGAGCACGCGGCGACCGTTCTTGGTGGCCATACGTGCGCGGAAGCCGTGCACTTTGCTGCGCTGACGCTTCTTGGGCTGGTAGGTACGGAACATGTTCAACACTCCTTACAAATCAAATTTCGTAACCGGAGGACAGACATCCGCCGGGGTGCTACAATACAGCCTTTACAGTATATCGGATTTTCTTCGCTTTGTCAAGGCTTTGCCGGGGACTTTTTCAGCTTTCGCGCCTTTTGGGATCGGGATTTTTTGCCCGCCGTTTGGGCGGAATGGGATTACTTCTTCAGAATTTCCACCATTTCGGCGGGGGTGACGATGAAATGCCGGACGGGGTAGTGCTTCTGATTGCCTGTGACGAGATAAGCACCGTCGTCCCGCTTCTCCATGGCGACTTCATAGAACACAAGGTCGTCCATGTCAATCAGGATTTCGCCCGTCGGTTTTGGCTGCACCTCGATGCCGAACTGACGGATAGCATCCACCACTGTCCGCACGGTTTCCACCTGCAAATGGAACTTTTTCCGACACAGCACTTCCTCATACTCTGCCAGAATATCGGGATGATACAGCGGGACGATGTCGCCCGTCAGCATGGCGCGAAACACCTGTCGCGGCGGGGAATCTGGGTTCTTCGTAATCAAGGCGGACACGATGACGTTCGTATCTACAACGGCATAACATTTCACTGCTTAACCGCCTTCCGAGCGGCGCGAACCGCTGCGATTTCTGCGTTGATTTCGTCCGGGGTCATGTCCGGCGCACCAGACGCCTGCTGGAACAGTGCGTCCAAAGCATCCAGTGCTTCCGGGCGGGTGACGGTTTCTTTGGGCAGCCTCGTAGTGAACGGCAGTCCGCGCTCCAGCTTGCTGCGGACGAGGAACATCCGAATCGCCGTGGGCAAATCCAGACCCAGCATTTCGTAGATCTCCGAAACTTCCTCCTTCAGCTTTTTATCGACACGCACCTGAACCAATACTTGCTCTGCCATAAGAGTACCTCCTAAATCGCATTGATAGTCAATACAAGAATATGCTTTTTGCATCTATATTATACAGCATTTCAATACAAATTGCAAGAGGGCGAATTTCGCTCCTGCGCAGCTTGATACGGGAAATCATGGCGCGTGAACGAAAGCAGACATCATCAGCAGACAGAGAAAACGTATTTTTTGCGGAAAAGTGATGGAAAGTGCGAGATTTCCGCTTTACAAGCACAGCAAAGTGTGCTATACTGTCCCGCGGTACTCAAAGCAATCCTTTAATCCCAGCACGAGAGGCTGGAAAGGCACGCAGCGAACCGACAGAAACAGAGCTGCCTGCGCCCGACCGCGCGGTCAGACTGAATATGCGAAACATTGCGCCTTTTCCTGCGGCATCCGACGGGAAAGGCGCTTTCTTTTTGGCAAAATACCGCTGATTTGCCCCAAAGCACGCGGGGAAAATCAGCAGAGGGAAAAAGAGGAGGATTCCGACGATGATGAACATGCAGGCAGGCATTCCGAAAGCCCAGCTGATGGCGGGCGACGCGATGAACCGCGCCCTGACGCGCATGGCGCACGAGATGATGGAGCAGCTGATGCCGCTGGAAAACGTGGTGCTGGTGGGCATTCGCCGCCGCGGGGTGCCGCTGGCACAGCGCTTGTCGGACATCATCGAGAAGTACGAGCATGTGCGCATTCCGGTGGGCGAAGTGGATATTGCCATGTACCGCGATGACCGCGATCCGGCGCAGCTGAACGTCGAGGTGCAGGAAAAGCACCTGCCGGTGGACGTGACGGGCAAGGTGGTTGTGCTGGTGGACGACGTGCTGCACACGGGGCGCACGGTTCGCGCCGCCATGGATGCGATTCTTGACCAAGGCCGTGCCGCGCGCATCTGCCTGGCGGTGCTGATTGACCGCGGTCATCGCGAGCTGCCCATCCGCGCGGACTTCGTCGGCAAGAACGTCCCGACCTCGAACAACGAGCAGATCGGCGTTCAGATGGAAGAAATCGACGGCGGCGACGGCGTTGCCCTCTACGACGGGCGGATGAATAGGTGACCCAAGGGGCGCTGCCCCTTGACCCCGCAAGGGAGTTCCTCCCTTGACCCTTTC
>OLQU01001410.1_pt1 | contig 16393 bp, 17 predicted proteins | sample 1672271 | NCBI WGS metagenome assembly OLQU01 (sample SAMEA3136666, study PRJEB25190) | human gut metagenome | biome: human gut; feature: human-associated habitat; material: faeces | place: Austria | collected 2013 | reverse complement strand
GGATTTTCTTCTCTGCGGGCCTGTGTGTATTAACACAGGCATTGCTTGCCTCTTTCCAATAGGAATAGAATAAGCCAGTGACGAAACCTTCAAATTTCGCTCATTGGCTTATTCCTTTTCAAGTTTCTTGGATAGGCTGATTAGTTCTTCTGTAAGCCTTTTCGTATTATTCAATAGTGTTTCTTGCATTTCTGGAGAACAGCTAAGATAGAGCATTTTCATTTGCTCAGCTCCCTCATCTGCTGAGCCATCTGATATAATCAGAGAATCCAAAGAATTATGAAGAATCTGAATGATGGCTTTCAGAATTAAAAAGGAAGGATTCATTTCCTCATTTTCAATTTTGGCAATTTCCCGTATGGAAACATGGCACATATCAGAAAGCCGTTGTTGTGTAAGCCCCATTTCATTTCGAGCAGCGCGCATTCTCATTCCCAATTTGCCCAGATCCTCAACCGGCATAATCGTTCACCTCAACAATATTTTATCGTGCCGGTTGCGGCTGTGGAATGACCTTATTATATTGGTAAACAAGTATGATTGTTCTGGTTGTGGACCTGATTTAATAGGCGAATTATTGCTTAATAAATAAGAACGAAATATAATATAGCTTAGAGATGAACAGATACGACTAATATATCAAGGGGTTTCTTAACTTGCCAAAATTCAGCCCCAAGATATTGCAATCTGTGAGAAATTAGGAAAATCTTAATGTTTTCTCATGAAATAATAAGGATGTGCTGTGTTCGGCTTTGATAATATAATAATATATACTCTTTGAAGGGAGAGTGACTTCATGTCTAATAAAATATTAGTAGTCGATGACGAAAAAGAAATTGCGGATTTAATAGAAGTCTATTTGAAAAACAAAAACTACACTGTATTCAAATTTTATACGGCCCAAGAAGCCCTTAACTGCATTGAAACAACCCCCATTGATCTTGCAATTTTGGATATTATGCTTCCTGACATAGATGGATTCACTCTATGCAAGAAAATCAGGGAACATCATACCTACCCCATCATCATGCTGACAGCCAAAGATGCTGAGACTGATAAAATTACCGGCCTTACTCTTGGAGCGGATGATTACATTACAAAGCCGTTTCGCCCTCTGGAGATGATTGCACGGGTAAAGTCTCAGCTTCGCCGGTATCAAAAGTACAATCCTGCTCATTCTGATACCGGTGAAACCTCGTCTGCCGCATCAGAAGATAATCTTGTTTGCGGTTCCTTGACAATGAATATCAAGGCACATACTTGCTTTTTGGGGGAAACGCCCTTGGTGCTGACACCTACGGAGTTTTCGATCCTGCGTATTCTTCTGGAAAATACCGGGAATGTAGTCAGTTCAGAAGATTTGTTTCACAAAATCTGGCAGGACGAGTATTACAGCAAATCCAACAACACCATCACCGTTCATATCCGCCACCTGCGGGAGAAAATGGGAGATAGTATGGACAAGCCCAGATTCATTAAGACGATATGGGGGGTAGGATATAAAATTGAAAGTTGATAAAAAAGACGAATACTTTGCTTTTCAATCAAAACTCATTCGACGAGTTTGCATGAATGTCATTACCTCTATCGTTGTGGTGGTGGGGCTGTATCTTTTCATCTGGAAACAGCGAATTGGCGATCTGATTGTATGGATTCTGGAAACCGTATTCGACATGAAGCATGAAGCAGCATTTTATTATTACAGTGACCATTTTCGAGGTAATAAAGAAATTTTTTTCGCTGTGGCCGTTCTTCTAATATTTACAGTCCTCATGGTACGAATTTTCCGGTGGGTTACCGGCTATTTCAGAGAGGTCAATCAAGGGATAGAGTCATTGCTGGCAGACGATGAAAAGCAAATCCAGTTGTCACCGGAAATGCTGCCATTTGAGCGGAAGCTAAACTCTGTAAAACAAACTTTAGCAGAACGAAAAATGGAAACCGCTTTGGCTGAACAGCGGAAAGACGAATTGGTTATGTACCTGGCCCATGATATTCGGACCCCACTCACATCTGTAATTGGATACCTCAATCTGTTGGAGGAAGATCCGAATATGCCCCCTGAGCAGAGGGCTGCGCGGGTTCATATCGTGTTGGAAAAAGCCTACCGACTGGAGACGATGGTAAATGAATTCTTTGAGATCACAAAATATAAATCTCAGAAAATCACCTTGTCCAAGGAAACCATCGACCTTTATTATATGCTGGTCCAACTATCGGATGAATTGTCTCCTGTTTTGGCTCCCAGGGGAAACACCGTTACCCTGCATCTTGACGAGAACTTGACCATCGAAGCCGATCCGGAAAAGCTGGCACGGGTATTCAACAACATTCTGAAAAATGCCGCATCGTATAGCTTCCCACATACCGAGATTGTGATCTCCGTAGAAAAATTGGAACATGAAGTCATCATTCGGTTTCAGAACAGCGGCGAAGATATTCCAAATGAGGCATTGGCGTCTCTTTTCAATAAATTCTACCGGGTAGATCAGTCTCGTTCCTCTGATACAGGCGGCACAGGGCTTGGATTAGCCATAGCAAAGGAGATCGTCACGCTGCATGGCGGGGCAATCAGCGCATCCAGCAAAAATCATGTGGTTACATTTACAGTCTCTTTGCCGTTGTCAAATTAGCAATTTCTTTGCATTTTCTTAGGAGTCAATCAACTTCTTATTAAAACAATCCATGCTCTTGTCCAGTAGAATGATACTGACAGGAGCATGGATTTGCTCTTTTATGAAACAAATCACCGAAAGGAGCGAAATGATGGGAAGGATACTCCGCTGACTGTTACAGAACAGCATACACATGGAATCGACCTTCACCGCAATACGCCCGGCATTCCCCAAGGAATTGACGCGGCGGTGGCGGAAGGCCGGCTGGATTTGAAGGTCAAAAACAACACCGCCTACACATTTCAAATCCAGATTTCTGTTGACAAATATCATATGAGAGGGAAAGTGTTGTCCGATGCAAAGCTGCGGACCGCCGCTGGATAGAACATAAGTAAAATCTCCCCCTTACATTAGGATTTTCTTAGGAAATAAACAACTTCATATTAAAGTTTCAAGCACCGCTGTTCAGTACAATAAATGCTGACAGGGGCGCTTTTGTTCCCTTCAGAAAGGAGGCTTTATATGATGGAAGAAAAAATGCTGCCTGTTCCCAATGAAGGTCATCGCCGGAGGCAAAAGCAGCGGCGGAGGCGCTTTCCTTGGGGAAGTATTGCCACAGCCATTCTGGTCGTGGCTGTTTGTGTATATGCGTTCACATTGTTTGGAGATAAAGAATCGCCTGAAAATTCCCAAGTAAACGACACCACAACGCAGGGGCCTGATGATGTGCAAGTTGGCCTTTTGGATGAAAGCTCACCCCAAAATACGCAGACAGCAAATGATGACACCGACTGGAACTTGGTGTTGGTAAACTATGAAAACGCGATCCCCGAAAACTATGAGCCAAAACTGGTAGAGGTGCCCGGCGGTGAGAAAGTAGATGAACGCATCTATGATCCTCTCATGGAGATGTTGGAAGCAGCAAAGGAAGGAAATTTGGATCAACTACCTATGGTCGTATCCGGTTACCGCACGCAGAAAAAGCAGCAGCAGCTCTATGACGACAAAGTGGCTGGATACCGCAAAGAGGGAAATTCCCAGAGCGAAGCGGAGGAACTGGCAAAGCAATGGGTATCTGTTCCCGGATACAGTGAACATCAAATTGGTTTAGCCGTGGACATCAACGGAGCCATCTATGATCTTTATTTCTGGCTGCAAGAAAACAGCTACAAATACGGTTTTATCTTCCGTTACCCTGGAGATAAAACCGACATCACGGGCGTTGCCGAGGAAGTATGGCATTATCGGTATGTTGGCGTTGAGGCCGCCACAGAGATGTATGAAAAAGGGCTGTGCTTGGAGGAATATTTGGCAGAAAGGCAGGCAGAGCAATGAAAAGATTGAAAATCGCTGTTTTGTTTGGCGGCTGTTCCCCGGAGTATAGCGTGTCCCTCCAGTCCGCAGCCGCTGTGCTTCAGAATATGGACAGCAGCAAGTATGAAGCGGTAATGGTCGGCATTCCTTGCGCTCTGTCGTGTAATCATGGAAAAGTATTGATAAACGGCTACGAAGCACCAATAATTGGACGCATCTGTATGGATCAAATGATAGTCGATATTACGGATTTACCAGATGTGAAAAGCGGTGATATTGCTGTCTTCATAGGAAAATCAGGCCAGTATGAAATCACGGCCTATGACCTTGCAGAAGCAAGTGGGACAATTACCAACGAACTGTTAAGTCGCTTAGGTAGCCGCTTAAGAATGATAGTTTAACTTATAGAATGTAATTATCTGCCGCACGACGGCAAAAGAAAAAAAGCCGTCGTGCAGCAGTCGTTTTCCCATGTCAAATTAAACACTCGACGGCTTTGAACAACAACCAAAGCTGTCGTTTTGTTTTTTGAAGGAGTGTGATATACAGAGCGGCGGCCAGTAGAGGTAGTCGCCATGATAGCGGTATTTAGACAGGGCAATATGGCCTTTTCATCAAAAAAATCTTTGCTAATACCCTAACTTGTTCCGCCCCATTTCGGCTCACCCGTCAACTGGACCTGTGAACCGAAATGGAGGTACATAATGCAGAAAATCAATCTTCGGGAGCTGTATCCCGATATTTACAAAAAAGACACTTATCTGGAAGTAACCGATGAAGTGCAGGCGGTGTTCCTGGCCGACAAACGAGCGGAAGCACGCTACCTGCGCCAGATGTATAACTACAAAGCGCACTACTCCCTGGACTGCGACAATGGCATTGAGAAGGCTATTGTGCAGCACCCGCCGACCCCGGAAGAAATCCTGGAGGACAAGCAGCTCCGCGATCAGCTCTACGCTGCGGTGATGGAGCTGCCGGACAAGCAGGCCAAGTGGATTTATGCCGGGTTCTACTTAGGCATGACCGTCAAAGAAATTGCCCAGGCAGAAGATGTTGATCTCAGCTGGGTATATAAGAGCATAAAGCGCGGTTTGAAATGCCTGGGAAAAAATTTCAAAAACCTTAATTAACATGGCCAAAATGTCGCCGTTTTCTTCACTACCATTAGAAGGACAACTTATCACCTTCATTGGTACATTGACAACTGAATAGACGGCATTTCTGGTACATAACCCATGTACGAGCGAATCAGGCGCGCCGCCAAGATGGACAGCCCAAGGAGGTGATAAACAAGGCTGTTCCCAGCGATCAACGCCAGCCTGAGACCCGGAGGTGGCACTTCGGGCGCGAGGACTCCATGGGGGCTTAAAGATACTTGTTCACACCCGCCCACGGACTTGAGGCGGAACCCTGCGGCGCACGAATAAAACGACGCTGCGGAGTTATGACAGCCGCGCCAGCGGAGATCAGGAATGTCCCCATCGTCAGGGATGCGTGGCAAATGTGGCGAAAGCAAAACTAAAATTCAAGAGAGCTGCGTCCATTTGTTGTAAACAACAGCTCAGTATTCAGATGCAGTTTTCTTTTCAAAGTTAGATACCATGCACTGGCAGTTTCGGCTGCCAGTGCATTCATGTGATTTTGAAAGCACGATGACAACCTTGACAGAATGGAGGGAATATGATTTATGGAAAAACTGATTACACGAAAAGAAGCTGCCAAAATCTTGGGGATCAGTATTACGACCTTAGATGCAGCCCGTAACAACGGCTTGATTTCTTATGTTCAGTATGTGCAGAACGGTTGTGTATATTTTACTGATATGGGCCTTCAGGAGTATATCGCAAAATGCACACACCGGGCAAAACCTATGGAAAAGAGCGCAACTTACCGCAAGCCCCGGAACGCCAAAGCATGAGCCAATCCGTATCCTTGCTGGAATTGAAGAAGTTTGATAAAACAAAGATACAGCGCTGGAGATTATTTTTTGGAGGTGACGGAATTGGCAAAAAGAAAAATGATGATTCCAGAATACGGTACAGTGATGCTCAATGGTATTGAGTATTACAGAACAAGGATTGAAGATGCAGATGGGAAGCTCGTAGCCCTTTATGCAAGAACGCCCGAAGAACTTTATAATAAGGAAACAAATGCGTTGGAGCAGATCAACAACGCCACATTCCATCGGAAATCGCCCACGGTTGCAGAATACTGTGAGAAATGGCTGCTGATGCAGTCTGTCCATGTACGGGCAACTACTTTGACGGATTACACCTCAAAGGTCAGGCGGCACATCATTGCGGAATTGGGAGATAAGCGGATGGGAGAGGTTAGCCTGGATGATATTCAGCTTGCGCTTGTCCCTGTCTCAAAAAAATCCGCATCGGTATATAAGTCAGTCGTGATTCTGTATAAATCTATTTTTCGTGCAGCAAAGGAAAGCCGAATCATTGATGATAACCCGACGATTTATCTTACGACAAAAGGTGGCGGCGTTCCGCAGAAAGATAAAGCGGCACTGACAGACGATCAGGCCGCGCGCTTATTGGATACCGTACAGGGACTTCCCCCTTATGTATTTGTTATGCTTGGCCTGTACGCAGGCTTGAGACGTGAAGAAATACTTGCCTTGAAATGGGATGCGGTTTATCTGGATGGAGACTTCCCTTACTTAGCAGTGCGGCGGGCATGGCATACTGAAAATAACAGGCCGGTGATTCTCGACGAATTAAAGACAAAGGCTGCGGAGAGAAATATCCCCCTTCCGACCTGCTTGGCAGAATGTCTGAAAGAAGCAAAAGCAAATTCGACTTCGGAGTATGTGGTCGCAAACCGGGATGGAGAACCTCTGTCTTATACGCAGTTTAAGCGGCTGTGGCAGTATATTGTGACGCGAACCGCGAAACCGAGAATGGCCCGCAAACTGGTGGACGGAAAATATGTGAAGTATATGCTTTACCCGGAGCTTGGAGAAAAGGCCCGAAACAACGGCCATGTGGTTTACAGCTTGGACTTCGAGGTTACACCGCATCAGCTGCGGCACACCTACATCACGAATCTTATTCATTCATCGGTAGACCCCAAAACGGTTCAATATCTGGCAGGCCATGAAAGCAGCAAAATTACCATGGACATCTACGCAAAGGTCAAATACAACAGACCGGATGAGCTGGTCAGAACGATGGGCAATGCATTTGCTCAATGGGATGCTGTACGAGCATAAGGCGAAACAATAAAATAGGAAATGGAGCAGGAGCGAGGCAAGGATGTCTCGCTCTTTGTTTTACATAGGCCGTATCTTTGATTAAATTTGGACTTTCTGATAAAAAGAGAGTGTAGATACGGAAACTGCACGTAATCAAGAAAGGAAGGTCAAAGATGGCTAAGAAAAAAACGGAGGTTCCGCAGTACGGAACTGTTATGAGAAAAGGAATCCCATATTACAGAACCCGGATTCTGGATGCGGATGGCAAGCAGGTGAGCTTGTATGCTGCCACCTGCGAGGAATTGTATGAAAAGCAATTAGAGGCGCGGCGCGAGGTAGAGGAGATTATCTTTCGCCGGCAGCATCCGACGGTGGCTGAGTATTGCGAGAAGTGGCTGCTGATGCAATCAGCAAAGGTATCTACGGCTACATTGAAGGGATATACCACCGACATGAAGAATTACATCATCAAACCTTTGGGAGAGATGTATATGGAGGAAGTGACGGCTGATGATATTCGACTGGCACTTGTGCCGCTGTCGAATAAATCGGAGGGGTTATACAGTACGGTGAATATGCTTCTCAAGTGTATTTTCTACTCGGCGGAGCGCAGCCAAATACTTGAGTATAACCCCTGTGTAGGAATATCGGGAAAGGGCGGAAAGCCAGCGAAAAAGAAGGATGCACTGACAGACCAGCAGGTAGAGGTGCTTCTGGATACGGTCCGGGGACTTCCACCTTATCTGTTTATTATGCTCGGCCTGTATTCGGGCCTACGCCGGGAAGAAATCCTTGCACTGCAATGGGACTGTGTATTTCTGGACGAGTCTACGCCTTATATCTCGGTGAGGCGGGCATGGCGCACAGAGCATAACAGGCCCGTGGTTTCTACGGTGCTAAAGACTAAGGCGGCAAAAAGAGATATTCCAATCCCCAAGTGTTTGGTTGATTGCCTGCGGGAAGCCAAGGCAGTCTCCAGATCAGACTATGTGATTGCGGACAGCGAAGGACAGCCTTTAGCTGCATCGCAGTTTCAACGGGTGTGGCAGTATGTAGTCGTCCGGTCCACCAAACCCCGCAATTACTATAAGTATGTGAATGGGCAGAGCATCAAATACACAGTGGAGCCAACGCTGGGTATGACACAGAAGAACAATCCCAATATCCAATATACGCTGGATTTTGATGTTACCCCACACCTGTTACGGCACACTTACATCACGAACCTTCTTTATGCAGGCGTTGATCCCAAGACAGTTCAGTACCTTGCAGGACATGAAAACAGCAAAACAACTATGGACATTTACGCAAAGGTGAAATATAATAAGCCAGAGGAGTTGTTCGAGGTAGTGAACAGCGCGCTTTAACTGGCGGGATGCTGATTGAAAATGCACCATTTTCCTTGGTTAAGGAATAGGACAACTGAACATTGAAAAGCCGGAAAAGCCCGGAATACCAAGGAAAATCGGCGCTCAAAGGAGTTTAATACGGTCTCAAAGCAGCTCGTAGAGCTCCGCAGTTCAGCAAGCGTTAATCGGATACAACAATATACGATCCAGACGCCGCAAGGCGCTGCATGGCCTCCCAGGACATTTGTCCTGGGAGGTTTTTTGATTTTGGTATCTTTCGGGAGATAGGTGTGATACTATAAAAGAAATTGATAAAACAGACGGAAGATGTTTTTTTAATTAATTATTGTTGTGGAGTGGATCATATGATTGAACTTAAATCTATTGTAAAAAACCTTATTTCCCATAAACATGAGGAGGAATGGTTTGAATTTAAAGAAAACTGGTTTGAGTCTCATGCGCTGGGAGAATATATTTCGGCTATGTCTAATGCGGCAGCAATGGTGGGCGAGGAATATGCATACTTTGTATGGGGAGTAGAGAATAATACTCACATAATAAAGGGAACAACCTTTGACATCCATCAGGACATTAAAAATGAGCCGCTTAAACATTATCTGGCGCGGATGGTCAAACCGGATATAAGCTTTGATTTCCATGAAATGGAGCTGGAAGGGTGCATAATTTATGGATAGATGGTAATGCACCGATGTTTACGGGATTCCGGGACAGAATTGAAATATTGTCTCGGGGACACCTACCTCCGAAGCAGACAGTTGAAGGTTTTTTTGCCGGAGAATCAGTTCCGGTCAATCAGAAATTGTCGGATATTTTTCTTCAACTTCATATAAGTGAACGTTCTGGACGCGGTGTACCTAAAATAACGGAACTTTATGGTAAAGACTGTATTGAACTTAGAGAGAATAGTATTGCGGTGACGATTCCTTTTAAACGGTTAGAGACAAAGGTGTATGTACCAGTTGGTGATGAAAATGTACCAGATGAAATAGAAATTCCCCCAGTTGGAACAGAAATTCCCCCAGTTGACACAAAAATTCCCCCAGATAGAAATGAGAATTCCATGGTTAAAGAACCAGATATGGGGGAACGCATATTAAGATTTTGCGCTGAAGCAAAGAATATACAAGAAATTATGGAACATCTTGGATATCGCGACAAAAAAACTGTGCGTAAATATTTATCTCCGCTTCTTCAACAAGGGCGGGTATCTATGACGATACCAGATAAGCCAAACAGCAAAAATCAGAAGTATATTACAATTAAATAAAAGATTTAAGATTGTATTAAGAGACATTCAAGGTAAAATGAGAAATCCTGTTGAAAATATCAGTTTATTGCAAAAACAGATCAATGATCTGCAGTTCGAAAATCAAATCCTGAAAAACATTCTGGATCGTTCGGGTATATCGTATACACACGAAATTGCCCGGATCGGAGAACCGGAAAAAGCAGAAGGATACGATCCAGACCAGGGCGCGCGGATTATTCATCCAAGACAGATAACAGTTGAAATGGCTAATTTGTTCTATGCCAGATTCTGGGGACGCCAGGATGTTTATGCAAGACGGAGCGAGAAAAAAGCCACAGGAGAAGCAGGATATTACACACAGTGTCACAATCGGTGGGAGAACATCTGCCCTAAAATGCGTCATGAGAAAATGAATTGTAAAGACTGTCCCCATCAATCGTATAAACAGTTGACTGTGAATGATATACTGGCTCATTTATATGGAAAATCATATAACGGTTCAGATGTGATCGGTGTTTATCCATTATTAAAAGATGGAACCTGCCGTTTTCTTGTATTTGATTTTGATAATCATGAAAAGAATGCGGAAAAGAAGGATTTTGCTAATACAGACGAGGCGTGGATGGAAGAAGTAGAAGCTATGCGGATGATCTGCAGTTTAAACGGGATAGATCCCCTGGTGGAGCGTTCCAGATCCGGCAGAGGAGCGCATTTATGGATATTCTTTGATAAACCGATTCCGGCAGCGCTGGCAAGAAGGTTTGGTTTTGCTCTGCTGGAAAAGGGGGCGGAGCAGGTGAATCTGAAATCATTCAAATATTATGACAGAATGCTTCCGGCCCAGGATACTCTGTCAGAAGGTGGATTGGGGAACTTAATCGCACTGCCATTACAGGGACAGGCGCTGCAAAAAGGAAACAGTGCTTTTGTAGACAACAATTGGAATGCTTATCCGAACCAGTGGGAGGTGCTTTGGAGCAAGCCGCGGCTCTCTGTTGAGTTTATAGAGATAAAAATAAAAGAATGGACAGCGTCGGATATTATGGAAGCAGCAGATGATAATGGAACCGATGAAGAACGAGAGGAGCCATGGAAAAAGGAAAAGCCTTTTCATCGGGAAGATGTGGATGGAAATTTGAGGCTTGTTTTATCTAATGGTTTATATATAGACAGTCTAAATCTGAAAGCGGGAATTCAAAATCAAATCAGACGCCTTGCGGCCATAAGAAATCCGGCTTTTTATAAAAATGCGGCAATCGGCATGTCGAATTTTGCCACATCTCAGTGGATATATCTTGGAAAGGATCACTTGAGCGGATATATTGAAATTCCAAGAGGGGTGTATGATAAATTAAGGGGAAAAATAAATGAAGCAGGTATTCCGTATGAAATCAAGGATGAACGTCAGTGTGGCAGACATATTCATGTTGTCTTCAAAGGGGAACTGCGGGAGGAACAAAAGCCGGCGCTGGAAGAGATGATGAAATATGATAATGGAATTCTTCAGGCGGCGACCGCTTTTGGGAAAACGGTTGTATGTAGCGCAATGATTGCAGAGAAAAAAGTAAATACGCTGATTATTCTTGAGTCGTCCGCTTTGCTGGATCAGTGGAAAGACGCATTGGAGCAATTCCTTGATATAGACGAGCAGTTACCAGAGTATAAAACGAAAGCCGGACGGATTAAAGTACGTAAAAGTCTGATAGGAAAACTGCAGGGCGCGCATGATTCGATGACAGGTATTGTGGACATTGCGATGGTCGGTTCTTTGTGTAAAAAGGGAGAATGGCATTCGTTGCTGGATCAGTATGGAATGATAATTGTGGATGAATGCCACCACGCAGCTTCAGATACGATTGCGGAAGTCTTACAAAAAGTACCGGCTAAATATGTATATGGCGTTACAGCAACACCTAAGCGGGCAGATGGCCTTGAAAAAGTTAATTATATGCTGCTAGGACCGATTCGATATAGCTATTCTTCGAAAGAAAAGGTAAAAGCACAGGGAATCCCGCATCTGGTGTATCCACGGTTTACAAGAACAGTGCTGCCAAGAGGCGTTATAACAGAAAAGATGCATCCGAATGAAGCGTATGAAATTCTCAGGCAGAATGAAGTCAGAGATGAACAAATTCTTTCGGATGTAAAAGAATGTATAGCAGCAGAAAGAACTCCGGTGATACTTTCTAAATATAAAGATCATTCAGAAAGATTATACGAACGAATAAGAGATTGTGCAGATAAAGTATTCCTGATGACAGGAAATAATTCGAAGAAAGAGCACAGAAAGATACGGGAGCAATTGCGTGAGACTGCGCCTGAAGAGACATTGGTTCTTGTTGCTACAGGTAGCCTGATCGGTGAAGGGTTTGACTTTCCCCGCCTGGACACACTGATCATGGCAACACCGGTTTCGTTCCGAAGTGTTGTAGAGCAGTATGCCGGACGGCTGAATCGGGACTATGCCGGGAAAAAGGACGTGATTGTTTTTGACTACGTTGACAGCCATATTCCGATGTTTGAAAAAATGTATGCGAAAAGATTGAAAGCATACCGACAAATCGGATATGAGATCTGCAGCGGGCTGCATAGCGAAAAACAGAAAACCAATGCGATTTTTGACGGCGAAAATTACCGGCAAGTATTTAAAAAGGATCTGCTTGAGGCTGAACAGAGAATTATAATATCCAGTAGTGTTATAAGTTCCCAAAAGGTTTATAATTTCATGGCTATGCTGAAGGAAAAGCAGGAGCAGGGAGTTGAAGTGACAGTCATTACATGGCAACCGGATGATTATGGATTTGGTGATGCGGCGTTCTGGATGCAGTTGCATGAAGATATGCGCCAGGCAGGTTTTTTTGTTAAGTCGGTAGAGGACTCATGCGAAAATTTTGCAGTTATAGATCAGGAAATTGTCTGGTATGGAAATATCCATTTGCTGGGTAAAGAAAAGATTGAAGACAGTATTATGCGGGTGAAAGATAATACAATTGCAGCTGAATTGATGGAACTGGTATTTAAGGGATAAAAGAGAGGCGTCCTCAATCATGTTCGGTCTTAGACGGTTTGTAACGCATCTGCGACAAATCCTGGCGGAATCCCCGTATTTCCGCCATTTTCGGTTATCCAAATGTTAATCGGATACAACAATATACGATCCAGACGCCGCGAGGCGTTGCATGGCCTCCCAGGACATTGTTCTGGGAGGTTTTTTATTGTTTAAAAGGTGGAAAAGAGTTGGAAATAATACTTGAAACGGAACATATGTTCTGATAAAATGAAGCCAGGCACTATCAGAGAACGGTAGGCGGTTAGTCCTTCGACAGAGGGACTGAACCCTCTGATTACATAGAAATCTCTGCAAAGAGAAATCTTGGAAAGGAGGGCAAACTTATGAGTGATTTCGAAATGCTCTCCATTGTTTTGATGATACTTGGTATTGTCGTTACGATCTTAATAGCATACATAGATCACACAAAAAAGTAACCGCCCCTCAGCTTGGTGTGCTACCCGTCAAGAGGACAATGAAAAATAATAAATTTTTCTCCGTCAGCCTATTATGGGCTGGGGCGGTTTTTTCATGGATTCGCTGAAGGATGAGGATATCCGATCGGGAAAGCTGGAAAATTATGACGCTCTGGTGGTGCCGGGAAGTCCGGATGCCGGTGAGTGCTACTATCACGGCTTAGGCGAACTGGGTTTTGAAAAGATCCGGGAATTTATCCGTGACAGAGGACATTACCTTGGGGTTTGCGGAGGGGCATATCTGCCGCTGACCTCTTATAATACCCAAAATCATACCTGGCTTAATATTGTGGAGGCTACAGATACGGAAGATCTGGATTACTGGCGAACGGGAAGCGCTCATGTCAGGTGTCGCATCGATATGAGTGATCATCCTGTCTTTGCCGGGGTTACAGCCGGAAACAGAAATAGCGTAAACATTGTTTACTGGGAAGATCCTGCCATTGAAATAAGAGGAGATAATGTAAAGAGACTGGGACATTTTGAACGGCTGTTGGTTTCCGGAGCAGAGCTGGCCCCGTATTGGGACATGTTTGACAATGAGTTGGCAAAAGAGGCAACGGATGGATATTATAATCCAGTGACGCAGGAAGTGTTTGATGAACTTCTGTATCAGAAGACGGCTTTTGCAGAAGCGGAATACGGGGGACATCATATTCTGATGTATTCTCCCCACCCGGAGATGGGAAATGTAGGGTATGCCAAGAGAAAGGATACGATCAATTTTCTTCTTCTGTATAATGGACTGTTCTATCTGTCTTCGCTGTAAAGCTATAGTAAGTTAGAAATAGGAAAAATGATGAAGGAAGGGAAAGCCCTGGCGTTTTTTTTAGTTACTTACTTGACATCATTAAAATCGAGTGTTATATTACACATAGAACAGGTGGTGATAATATGGCACAGAAAAGAGATTACTATGATGTCCTGGGAGTAGGCAGAGACGCGGACGCCGGGGCGATCAAAAAAGCATATAGAAAATTAGCGAAGAAGTATCATCCGGACACCAACGCAGGCGATGCGGAGGCGGAGCGGAAGTTTAAGGAAGTCACAGAGGCTTACAATGTACTCAGCGACCAGGAAAAGAAGAAGCTGTACGATCAGTTTGGCCACGCCGCATTTGACGGCAGCCAGGGCGCCTGGGAAGGCCAGAAGCATTGGAGCAGCCAGGGATTTGGCAATAATGGCGGCTACCGGGAATATCACTTTGAAGGCGGCGATATGGACGATCTTTTCCGGGACATTTTCGGGGACGCCTTTGGCGGCAGTGGATTCCAGGGAAGCAGCTTCCACAAGGACGGCGGCTTTGGCCGGCACAGTTACCGGCGCAGGGGAGAGGATCTTCATGCGGATATTTCCGTTACCTTTGACGAGGCCGCCTTTGGGTGTGAGAAGGTGATTCATCTGGAGAACAGCGCTGACGGAAGCGTTCAGTCTCTTCAGGTGAAGATCCCGGCAGGGATCGAAAGCGGTAAGACCATCCGGCTGAAAGGCAAAGGCCACCCGGGTGTGGGCGGTGGAGAGCCGGGGGATCTTCTGTTGCGGGTTGCCGCAGGGGAGAAACCTGGTTTTGAGCGGAAAGGGATGGATCTTTATACCACGCTGCGGATCCCGTTTACCACAGCGGCCCTTGGAGGGGAAGCGACGGTGCAGACCATTTATGGAAATGTGCTGTGTAAGATCAGGGAAGGCACCCAGTCGGGGAGCAAAATCCGTTTGAGAGGCAAGGGCATTGTTTCCATGAAGGATCCTTCCGTCCATGGAGACCAGTATGTGAAGATTGAGGTTCAGGTTCCAAGGAATTTAAGTCCGGAGGCCAGGCAGAAGCTCAGGGAGTTTCAGCAGCTCTGCCGGGGCGGAGCAAGATCCGGGAGCGCCAGCGCGGCGTAAACCTGGCGGAAAAGGAAATAAGCTTTATGAGAAACGCGGTCGCAGGTCGGCTGCGTTTCTTATTGCTTCGGGGTCAGGGGCTTGTGTTTCGGTGTTTTTTTGTGTATCATCTATGAGGAAGCTTTGCGAACAGAGGAGGAAATATGGCAGCACTGTTTTTTGATATTGACGGAACGCTGATTAGTGAATATACAGGAGAGATCCCGGAAAGCGCCCAGGAAGCCTTGCGCGCCGCCCGGGCAAACGGGCATAAGATTTTTATCAATACCGGGCGGACGCTTTGCTGCCTTCCGCCGTCTGTGCGAACCTTTGGGTTTGACGGACTGTTGTGCGGATGCGGGACTTATCTGCTTTATCAGGATCAGCTGTTGCTGGAGAGTAAGATCCCTTTTGACCGGGGGCTTGAACTGATCGAGGCGATGGAAGTCTGCGGGATCGAAGGATTTCTGGAAGCGACGGGCGAGGTGTATTTTCCCGGTCGGGCTTCCCGGTTTGAAGAATTGGAACGGTCCAAAAGATATATGATGGAACTGGGGTTTAGCAGCGAGAACTTTATGGAGGGAAAAAATTTCCTGTATGATAAATTTTTTGTTTATACGGATGAAAAGAGTGACAAGGAGCGTTTCTTCCGGCTTCTGGGAACGGATATCCAGCCGATCGACAGAGGCGGCGGGACCTATGAGTGTGTCCAGAAGCAATATTCCAAGGCTACGGCCATCGGGTATATGCAGGAGTATCTGGGGCTGGACCGGGATGAGATCTACGTGGTGGGAGACAGCGCCAATGATCTTTCTATGTTCCGGTACGGCGGCCACGGGATTGCTATGGGAGAGCATGATCCGGTGCTGGACCCTTATGCGGAGTATGTGACGGATCAGGTGGAACGAGACGGGATCAGGAAGGCGCTGCAGCACTATGGCCTGATCTGAGAACAGTGGGAGATCAGAAAGCAAATTTGGAATTTTAAGACGGACAAGGGGATGATACATATGTGGAAGGAGATCCCTTATTTCAGGATTGAAGGGGCGTTTGGCGGAAACCAGGACTGGTTTACCAATATTGTGATGAATATGGGCGGCTGCGGGGCGGCTACAGCCTGCGACTGCTGCATTTATTTTGCCCGGTTTCTGGGATTGAAAGAGTTGTATCCCTTTGATATAGATGCGTTGTCCATCCAGGATTACAAGGATTTCAGCCAGATCATGAAGCCCTATATCCGGCCGCGGGT
>OLQU01001407.1_pt1 | contig 16453 bp, 10 predicted proteins | sample 1672271 | NCBI WGS metagenome assembly OLQU01 (sample SAMEA3136666, study PRJEB25190) | human gut metagenome | biome: human gut; feature: human-associated habitat; material: faeces | place: Austria | collected 2013 | reverse complement strand
GGCCAGCGCCGCTTCCCATCCACGGGGAGCGGCTCTTTTTGTGCTTAAGGGGAGGAAGGGAAAGAAAGATAGGGGTTATAAGGTTTATAGGGGTAATGGGGCCTTCCCTATCTCCCCTATCTCCCCTATCTCCCCTATCTCCCCCAAAGACAGCCCCCACAACCACATCCTTGCAGTTTGTGACGATTTCTTAACCAGGTTTCACTTCCTCACCATGGGGGCGGGAGGGTATCACTTCCCCGTCTTCCGGCATGAACGGCGCCACAGTCCGGGAAGCGGAAGACGCAACACAACAGAAAAGACGCCATGAAATTTGTCGCCAAAATCCTGACCATCGCAGCCGCTCTCAGCTCCCTGAGCATGGCCGCCGAGAAAGTAACCGTTGACAGCAGCATCAAGCCGTATGCGCCCACCAGCGGCGTTTCCGGCAACCTGAGCGCCGTCGGTTCCGATACGCTGAACAACCTGATGACCCTTTGGGCGGAAGGATTCAGCAAGAAGTACCCCAGCGTCAAAATCGGCGTTGAAGGCAAAGGGTCTTCCACGGCTCCCCCCGCCCTCACGGCAGGGACGGCCCAGCTCGCCCCCATGAGCCGCCAGATGAAGCGGGAGGAAATAGCGGCCTTTGAAGCCAAATACGGCTACAAGCCGACGGAAATCAAGGTGGCCCTGGACGCCGTGGCCTTCTTCGTCAACAAGAACAATCCCATCCAGGCCCTTTCCCTGTCGCAGATTGACTCCATCTTCTCCTCCACCTTCAAGCGCGGGGGCTCCAACATCTCCGACTGGGGCGATGCGGGCGTCCCCTCCATGAAGGGAAAAGCCATCTCCATCTACGGCCGTAACAGCGCCTCCGGCACGAACGGCTTCGTGAAGGAAATCGCCCTGAAGAAGGGGGACTACAAAAACTCCGTGAAGGAACAGCCCGGCTCCTCCGCCGTCGTGCAGGGCATCAGCTCTGATGAACAGGGGATCGGCTACTCCGGCATCGGATACGTCACCTCCGGCGTGAAAACCCTCTCCCTGGCGGAAAAAGGCGGCCAGGTGGCCGTGCAGCCTTCTTACGACAACTGCATCAGCGGCAAATACCCGCTCTCCCGCTACCTGCTGATTTACGTCAACAAGAAGCCCGGCGAACCCCTGGACACCCTGACCAGGGAATTCATCAAGTTCATCGTCTCCAAGGACGGCCAGGAAATCGTGACCAAGGACGGCTATTACCCGATTCCCGCCAAGGTCAGCGCGGATGTCCTCAAGAGCATTGAATAAACACCCCTTCCATACGCCATCAACACATGCCGGGGCAGGATTGCGGCCTTCCCGCCGGAGTCCTGCCCCCAACTCCCCTCTCCACCGCCTGCCGTCATGAGCGCCAAAGCCCCCTCTCCCGCGCCGCCCAAGAAGCCCAAGCCCGTTCCGGAACGCTTCCAGGTGGCAAAAACCACGCTGTGGTTTGACCGCATCATGACTAAAACCATCATCGGCGGGGGCTTTACCGTCATTGTAGCCGTTTTCGGCATCCTCTTTTTCCTGCTGGCCGTCACCATTCCCCTCTTCCAGGGCGCGGACGTGGAAGAACGGCAGCACCTCGCGCCGTCCGCCCCTGTCCAGGGAACCTGGGGCCTGGACCCTTCCGGCACGCTCCCCTTCGTTTATGACAACGGCAAAAACGTCTTCTTTCTGGACAAGGCAACCGGGAACCTGAATCCCGCTCCCGTATCCCTGCCGGACGGGGAAACCGTCTGCGCCCATTCCTATGATTCATCCCTGGCGGCCTACGCCATCGCCACGGAATCCGGCAAGGCGGGCCTCATCTCCGTCCATTCCGGGCTCAACATCCACGGCCAGGCGAACGCGCACGGCCCGGACAAGGCCGGAACGGAAACCAGCCCGCTCTACCCCTTGACGGAAAGCGGCTCCGTTCCCGGCAGAATATCCCGCATAGCCTACGCGGACGCGGGGGAACGGAAAATCTTCACCGCGACCGCGGAGACGGAACAGGGTCCGCGCCTCCTGCTGATGACGCTGGAGGAATCCCGCTCCCTGCTCCATGAAGGGGAGCTGGCCCCCTCCGGCTTCCATGACCTGACGGACCAGCTTGAAGGCCGCCCCGCCGCCCTGCTGCCCGGCGCCTCCGGAGACAGCCTCGTCATCGCTACGGACACGGACAAACTCCTTTACTTCTCCTATGATGAAGACGGGGAAACGTGGGTCAAGCGCCAAACCATTCCGTCCCCCCTGGGAAGCGGAGAAAAAATGACCTCCGTCAACTGGCTCTTCGGAGACATGTCCCTGGTGATAGGCGGCGACAAGGGAAGCCTTAAAATTTTCAGCCTGTATCCCCACCCCCGCCCGGACGGCCCCGCCGTGCGCCTCTTCGGGCAGACCAGGCAGTTCCCCCCCCTGGACGGCCCGGTGCAGCATTACGCCGCCTCCGGCATCAACCGTTCCTTCCTGGTCTCCACTCCGCGGGAACTCAGGCTCTGCTACGGAACCACGGCTGATGTCCGCTGGAACAGCGACCCGCTGGAATTCACCCCGGTCCAGCTGGCGGCCAACACGGAATTCAGCTCTGCCATTGCCGTGGACGCCGGGGGAAAGGTCCACTTCTTCTCCATGGAAGACAGGCACCCGGAAGCAGGCTCCAAAGCCCTGGCCGGGAAAATCTGGTATGAAGGGTATGACTCCCCCAAATGGCTCTGGCAATCCGTGGGCGGCACGGACGACTATGAATCCAAGCTCTCCCTGATGCCCCTGGTCTTCGGCACGCTGAAAGGCACCCTGTACGCCCTCGTCTTCGCCGTTCCGGTAGCGGTCATGGCCGCCATTTACACGGCCCACTTCATGGCCCCCTCCGTCAAGCGGGTGGTAAAACCCGTCATGGAAATCATGGCGTCCCTGCCCTCCGTGGTGCTGGGCTTCTTCGGCGCGCTCTACCTGGCCCCCAGAATGGAGGACAAGGTGCCCGCCCTGCTCTGCATGGCCGTCCTCATTCCCGGCCTGGCGGCCCTGATCGCGTGGTTCTGGACCACGCGGCCCGCGGCCTGGCGCAACAAATTCAGCCGCGGCGTGGAATACATCGTCATGACTCCCGTCATCCTGCTCTGCGCCTGGTTCTGCTGGGAATACCTGGGCTACTGGCTGGAACAGCCCCTCATCAGCCTCTGCCGCGGCGTCATGGGACTGTGGGGCGCGGGGGACTTCCAGGCCGCCAGCTTCGCGGACCTGTGGCGCAACGGCTTCGGCATGCCCTATGAACAGCGCAACTCCCTGGTGGTGGGGTTCATCATGGGCTTTGCCGTCATCCCCGTCATCTTCACCATTTCCGAGGATGCCCTGAGCAACGTCCCCCCTTCCCTTATCGCCGCCTCGGAGGCGCTGGGGGCCAGCCGCTGGCAGATGGTCCGCACCGTGGTCCTTCCGGTGGCTTCCGCGGGCATCTTCTCCGCCCTGATGATAGGTCTGGGCAGAGCCGTGGGGGAAACCATGATCGTGCTGATGGCCACGGGGAACACCCCTATCATGGACTGGAACATCTTCAACGGCATGCGCACCCTCTCCGCCAACATCGCCACGGAACTGCCGGAGGCGGCGCAGGACTCCACCCACTACCGCGTCCTCTTCCTGGGTGGCCTCATCCTCTTCTCCATGACGTTCATCCTGAACACCCTGGCGGAAATCGTGCGCCAGCGGCTCCGCAAACGCTTCAACGTCATTTGAGACTTCCTCTCCCTCTTCCAATCCATCTTCCATGAAACAGGACTTCAGCCTTCCGCCCGCCCCCAAACGCCCCCTGGGGGAAGACAACATCTGGCTCACCTCCATCGGGCTCTCCCTGGGCCTCATCATGATCTTCGGCCTGCTGGGCATCATCGTCTTCAACGGCCTGGAGGCTTTCTGGCCCAAAACCGTCCATGAACTGACGATCGCCCCCGCTTCACAGGGGGAAAAACCCCTTGTCCTGTACGCCGGCATCACGAAGGACCAGACGCGCCACATGCCCGCGGACCCCGCCCTCCCCGGCTCCATGGCGAAGGACGTGCGGGAATACCAGCTCTTCACCGGAAGCAAGGAAGCCTACGGGCAATCCTACCGCTACGTGGACGCGCACCACGTCACCGCCTCCTCCACCCCAAAAGGGCTCCTGTGCCTGGAACGCATGGAGGGAGGAAAAGCCCTGGTCAAACCGCTGGAGCTCAAGCTGGCCTCCGGAGAAACCGTCCCGGCCTCCTCCCCGGAATTCATGACGGCCTTCCGCCGCGCGCTGGACCGGGAAGCGGAGTTGCGGGACGACATCAAGGCCATTGACGCCAAAGACATCGGCGCCGTCAACACCCGGCTGGCGGACGCCAAGCTGGACATCAAGGCCATTGAACGCTCCTATGACATCCGGGAGGAAAACGGACGGCGCACGGCCACGCCCAGGGAAAACCCCATCCTCACGGGCATGGATGACCCGGCGGGGGAACTGGACCGGCTCCGCGCCAGGGTGGAGCAGCTCAACGCGGAATACGCCCGGTACACCGCAGAGGCGGGCAGGCTGAGGGAACAGCAGGGCCGGGACACGCTCGTGTATGCCCTGGGAGACGGGGAGAGGAAGGAAACCAGCATGGACAAAATCGTTTACGGCTACCAGCCGAACGACCTGGGCTTCTTCGGCAAATGCGGCGTCTTCCTCCACAACCTGTACCACTTCATCATGGATGACCCGCGGGAGGCCAACACGGAAGGCGGCATCTTCCCCGCCATCTTCGGCACCTTCATCATGACCCTGCTCATGAGCGCGCTGGTTACGCCCGTGGGGGTCATCGGCGCCATCTACCTGCGGGAATACGCCAGGCAGGGAGCCCTGGTGCAGGCCGTGCGCATCTGCGTGAATAACCTGGCGGGCGTGCCTTCCATCGTCTTCGGCGTCTTCGGCCTCGGCTTCTTCGTCTACTACCTGGGCGGAACGATTGACGAACTCTTCTACTGGAAAAAGCTGGCCGTGGACAACACGCCCACCTTCGGCACCTCCGGCATCCTGTGGGCCTCCCTCACGCTGGCCCTGATGACGCTGCCCGTGGTCATCGTCTCCACGGAAGAGGCCCTCTCCGCCGTCCCCCGCGGGCTGCGGGAGGCGGCCCTGGCCTGCGGAGCCTCCAAATGGCAGATGATCAAGCGCATCATCCTGCCCAGCGCCCTGCCGGGCGTCATGACCGGCCTCATCCTGGCCATGGCCCGCGGCGCGGGGGAAGTGGCCCCCCTCATGGTCACGGGCGTGGTGAAGCTGGCCCCTTCCCTGCCCATTGACGGGGAAGGCCCCTTCATCCACCTGGAGCGCAAATTCATGCACCTGGGCTTCCACATCTATGACGTGGGGTTCCAGTCCCCGGATTCGGACGCCGCCCAGCCCATGGTCTTCGCCACCACGCTGCTGCTCATCCTGCTGGTGGTGGTCATGAACCTCACGGCCATCCTCATCCGCAACCGCCTGCGCAAAAAATACGCGGCCTCCAGCTTCTAACCCCGTTCTCCTTCACCATCCCATGACTGAACCAGCCGCCCCAGACGACGATCCCATCATTGAAGTGGAAGATTTCTCCTTCTTTTACGGAAGCAAACAGGTTCTCTTCAACATCGGCATGACCTTTGAAACCAACCGCGTGACGGCCCTCATCGGGCCCTCCGGCTGCGGAAAATCCACCCTGCTCCGCAACATCAACCGCATGAACGACCTGGTTCCGGACGTCCGCCACCGGGGGGACATCCGCATTGACGGCGCCAGCCTGTACGATCCGCGCGTGGAAGTCATTTCCCTGCGCAAGCGCGTGGGCATGGTCTTTCAGAAATACAACCCCTTCCCGAAGAGCATTTATGAAAACATCGTCTTCCCCCTCCGCGTGGCGGGACGCAGCAGGCGCGCGGAACTGGATGAAACCGTGGAACGCAGCCTGAAAGGCGCCGCCCTGTGGGACGAAGTAAAGGACAAGCTGCACGAAAGCGCCTACGGCCTTTCCGGAGGCCAGCAGCAGCGGCTGTGCATCGCCCGCGCCATCGCCAACCGCCCCCAGATCCTGCTGATGGACGAGCCCTGCGCCGCCCTGGACCCCATCGCCACGCTGAAAATAGAAGACCTGATGGAAGACCTGAAAAAAGACCTCACCATCGTCATCGTCACCCACAACATGCAGCAGGCCACGCGCATTGCGGACCGCACCGCCTTCATGTACATGGGCCGCCTGGTGGAATACGGGGAAACGTCCCAAATCTTCACCAACCCGGCGGAAAAAGAAACGGAAGCCTACATCACGGGCCGTTTCAGCTAAAAAGCCCAACTTCCAAGCCATTCACCTCATGACACCTCCCGGCAACCACATCCTCCCCCACTATGACGCGGCCCTGAACGCCATCCGCACCCGCGTCAACGCCGTCTGCGGCAGCCTGCTGAAACACATGGACGTCCTGGAACGGGTCATCTCCGGCCCGGACAGCGACGGGGCCAACGGCATCATTGCGGACGGGGAACCGCTCAACGAAGAAACCCGCCAGGTTCTCTCCCTCTGCGCCGCCGTGCTCACCCAGTTCCATCCCCTGGGGTCCGACCTGCGGCTTGTGCTCACCTTTTCCCGCTGCGGGGACAAGCTCCAGGAATGCATGGAGGAAGTCACAGGCATCGCCAGGCATGCCAAGGCATCCATCAGGCGCCAGGAACCCCTGTGCCCGGATATAGTGCTCCCCCTGCTGGGAATGGCCGTTTCCGAATTCCGGGACGCCGCCCGATGCCTGGAAACGCAGGACGTGGACGCCGCACGGGAAATACGCCTGCGGGACAAAAAGCTGGACAAGTCCCACCGCAAGGCGCTGGCCCTGCTGGTCTCCCCTGACAGGAAGGATCACCCCTCCCTCAACGTCAACCTGCTCTTCATCATCCGCTCCATTGAACGCATCGGAGACATTGCCAAAACCATCGCCGCCACCGTCGTCTTCCTGAAGGAAGCCACGGACATCCGCCACGGAAAAGAGAAATAAACCGCGTCTTTCCCCGCACGATTATTCCACCTTGCTCACGCTGAAGCAGTACACGGCCGGATTAATCAGGGCCAGGGGAAGGTAAAACACGGCAAAGGAGAGAGAACCGCCGTACAAAACCAGGCACAGGGCGGAGACGATAAACAGGATTCCGATTTTAAGGCTCCGCGCCCAGTCCTGGCGGTTCACCAGCCAGATGAAGGCCGCGCATACAAAGCCGATGACCACGCACAGCACCCCGCCCATGGTGAGGAACTGAATATAACTGGAACAGAATTGTTCCAGCCACCGCACATTATCCGGACTGGGGGGATTACCTTCCCAGGCAAAAACGCCCGGCGGCAGCAGCGCCCACAACAGCACGGAAAAGAACACCAGGCGATCCGTATTAAGGCGATAGGTCATGCGGGGGTACGGTACCATTTCCGTGCATGGGATAACAAGTGAAATCGGCCGCTCCCGGCTGTTCCGGGAACGGTTCCTTTACAGGGGAGCAAATGCACCGTCTCCGGCGCCATTGACGGCGATTCCGTCTATTTCCACCAGCCAGCCGGGGCGGCAGACGGGAGCTTTCAACAGCAGATGGGGGACGGCGGCCAGCGGGGATTCCATCAGGCGGCGGCTGACCGTTTCCCGGTCCGCCCAGTCGCGCAGGTACACCACGGCCTGTTTGAGGTCGGACAGGCTTCCGCCGTTCCTTTCTATCAGGGCGTTCATGTTTTCCAGGGTGCGGGCCGTCTGCCGCGCCACATCCCCCGGGTGAACGATGTTCCCCTCCGCGTCAATGCTGGCCGTGCCGGAAAGGAAGTAGTGGGAGCGGTCCCCGTACACGATGCGGGCGCCGCGTTCAAAGGCCACCCGGTACAGATGCGTGGGGGACAGGTAATCCGGAGCCTCCATGTAACGAACCTGCCCCGGCTTCAGCCCGACGATTCCCAGGCTGTCCATGTGCAGCAGCCGCCCCGGCGTTTCCGTACAGCCTTCAATCCCGGTGCTGGCGATGAAGTGGGTTTCCGGCGTCAGCCCGTAACGGTTAAAGCGTTCATTGCGTCCTTCCACCAGTCCGCGGTAGTTGTTGTCAATGTCCCGGCAGTAAATCCACGTGCGGTGAACCAGCTCCGGCACGGTTCCTCCGTGCGCGGCAGCCGCGCGGTCCAGCCAGCGGAATTCCTCCCGCATCTGGCCGTAGCTGTCCGGAGCGGAGGTTTCCTTCCTGCCCGCCAGGAACAGCCGGTAATGCGGACGCCGGGTCGTCATCACCGTTCCCCCCTGGTCCTCTTTCCGCCTTTTTTCCAGCATTCCGCTGATGTGCCATGCTTCCAGGGCCACGCGGGCCCCGTTCGCGGGAGGCTGCCCCACCACGGAGACATAGGAGTTCCGCTCCCCCGCCATCCGGCGCAGCGTTTCCGATTGGCGCACCGGATCGCTGACGTGGAAGCGCAGCAGGAATTCATCTTCTCCTCCGCCGCCCAGTTCGCGGTACCTGCCCATCAGGGAACGCAGTTCCGCCTCAAAGTTCGCGCCCGGTTCCGCCGTCATGCAGAAGAAATATTCTTCCGCGCCGCCCTTTCCGCGCCATTCCGTTTTTTCAGGTAAATCCGCCGCCATGGTGTCCTCCTTTACAGGGACTGCACGTAATTGACCAGGTCCTCCAGCTCACGGTCATTTAAAGAACTTGTCTTCCCGCGGATGTCCCCAGGATTGTGCGTCGTAATGGCTTCCCGGACCGTCTTCGCCCGGCCGTCGTGCAGGTAGGGGGCGGTCCGCCACACTTCCACCAGGGAGGGCACCAGAATGCTTTTTCCTTCATCCAGCCCCGTGGCCGTCCCCGTAGCCACCAGTTCCTTGGTAGTGAAGTACGGGTGCGGGTGGCACTGCACGCACCCGGCCGTTTTAAAGACTTCCTTCCCCCTGCGCGCGGATTCGGACAAGGCGCCCCGCTCCACTCCGGGAGCATGGCACTGCGCGCAGGAGGCCTGTTTCGTCTGCTCTTTGGAGGGAGAACCGGCCATCAGGAACGGACTGGGAACTTCCTTCATGTTTTTCAGGTATTCATTCACGCATTCCGCCAGTTCCCCGGAGGGTTCCAGAAACTGGATGTGAACGAAGCCCGCCGTCACGGCCACCTCCGCGGAGGCGCGGACGCCCAGCGTCATCACCGGGCTTGTCCGGTGGGAGAGGAACATGGTGCGCGTGTTTTTCGGGTTGCCCATGCCGTCATTCAGCAGGTCCCAGTTCAGGCCGTCCACCCGGCTGTCCGGGTGGCAGGTTGCGCAGCTCTGCCAGCCCTGGAAGCAATGGGAGGCGTCGTTGAAGTACTGTTCCCCCAGCTTTTCCCGTGAGGGCTGGAATCCTTCATTCAGGGCGATTTTCCGAGGTTGCGCTTCCCCCTTGAGGGGGACTTGCGCCAGCGTGTCCGAGAAGTATCCGGCCACATAAACGTTTTTCCCGTCGCACGCCAGGGAGCGCGGACCGTTCAGGGGCAGAGGAATGCGGGTGCGGAGGCCGTGCAGGAAGCCCAGCCTTTCGGAAACGGGTTCGTTTTCCCGGTTTTCCCGCTTCATGCGGTCCAGCAGGCCGGGAAAATCAATCACGGACAACTCATGCGTTCCCGCGTGCGTCACAAACAGCTTTCCGCCATCCCCGGAAAAGGCGACGCCCCAGGGATTGGCCGCCCCCGCATCCGGATCGTCCAGCAGGACGGGGTGCGGCTTGTCCGGCTGTTCCGTGTCAATAACCGTCACGGCGTTCGTGTTCATCCAGCCGCGGTCCAGCTGCGTGGTGGGCACCTGGTAGCGGCTCAGCACGTGCGCCACGGCCAGATAACGGCCATCCGGGCTCATCGCCATGCCGCGCACGCCCTGCGTCCCGTTGGAGAGCGGGAAATGAGCCGCCTTCCCGTCTTCCACCAGCGTCAGCGCAGCCGCCGTGAAATCCCCGTCCGCTTTCCCGGCGGGCAAATGGCCGGCGGCCCATATTTTCCTGCCGTCCGGAGAGACGGCCAGCGCCACCGGTTCACGGGGAACGTTCCAGGAATTCAGCACGTTCCCGGTGGCGGCGTCCATTTCCAGAATTTGGGAGTCAAACCGGCACGCCACATACAACTTACCTCCGCGCAGCACGGGGGCCATGGGCGTGTGCCCCGCCGGAAAGGAACCTTTCAACGCCCCGCTTTCCAGGTCCACCACCTCCACCACGCCGCGCGGTCCGCCTTCCGCCACATAGGCGGTAGCGCCGTCAAGCGCCATGCCGTTGGGCGGCTGGCCCAGCCGGATGCTTTTCACTTTTTCTCCGGAAGCGGGGTCCACCAGTTCCAGAGTCCGGCTTTCATGCCCCAGCACGGCAACCAGATGATTAAAAACCTTCACATCCACCGGAGCGGCAGGACCGGCAACGGAATCCGGTCCCTGCCTGCATGAGACGAAGGCCAGCAGGCAGCAGAGGGCAGCCACGGAGGCGCAGAGCGTTTTTGTCAGTTTCATGGCCATTTCAGATTCAGTCTTCTATCATCACGCGGAACCCCACGTTGTACACGGGCCGCCAGCCGGGATACCCCCAGCGCCAGGAGGACGTGGCCCGCCGGGGGCGGTCATACCAGGAACCGCCGCGCACGGCACGGGGAACGCGGGAGTCCAGGCTTTCATTGCGCCCGTCCCCTTCCTTCCACGGGTAGGGCCTGTATTCGGAACGGGTCCATTCCGCGGCGTTTCCGATCATGTCGTACAGTCCGTAGGCATTCGGCTTGTAGCTCTTGACGGGGGCCAGATGGAGCTTCCCGTCATTGTATTTTTCATCCCGCGGCACGAAATCCCAGAAACGGTTGGGATTCTTAATCGGCTTGGGGTCCACGCCGGAGACGGCAAGCTCCTTCAGCGTCACATCCCCCAGGTTGGCGTATGCGGAGAAGTCCGCATCCCGTTCCCCGAAGAAGAAGTCCGTACCCGCTCCGCCCCTGGCCGCGTATTCCCACTGCGCTTCCGTGGGCAGCGTCACCTTTTTCCCCGTTTTCCCGGAAAGCCAGCGGCAGAATTCCATGGCCCTGGTCCACGGCACCCGGATGACCGGAAAACGCGGATTGGCGTCCATGTCGTAGCCGGGCCTCACCTGGTCCTTGTAGTGCATGTCGTACCATCCGTTGAGGTATTCCGGGTCAAAGCGGCGGTATTGCTCCAGCGTCACTTCCGCCTCTCCCATCCAGAACGGTTGTTCAATCTCCACCGGGGAAACGGGGCTTTCCGCCGGGGTTTCCCGTTCACTTCCCATCCTGAATTTTCCCGCGGGAATGCGGCGGAACGTCATGCTTACGCCACCCCCCAAATCCACAGCCAGCGTTTCATTCCGCGGTTCCGGGACGGGCACGCTTTTTTCACTGGCGCGGGGGACAGACTTGCCGCCGTCAACGATGACGCCGCTGGCGTTTCTCCGGAACAGGGAGTCCTTCATGGTCACGTAATTCCGTTCCGCTCCGGAGAATTGCCTGTGCAGGTCATAGCGGCGTTTCAGCAATCCTTCATTGCGCTCTCCCGGCCATTCGCCCAGGTAGGGGGCGTTCATGTCCATCCACGTGACCAGACGGTTCCAGTCCTCCTGAGGCATCTCCACACCGTGATGCCCCTTTTTAAGGAGCTGGTAAAGTTCCGACGTATCCGCGAAGAACTCCGTGGGGGCCAGCCCCAGGTAGTTTCCCTCCGGACCGTTGCGGCGCACGTAGGGGTGCAGGTTCCAGTACGCGACGGACCCGGGAGCGGGCGCACCCTTGACGGCCTCCAATGTCATGAAGTCCGGGACTCCCGCGCGGGCCTTGTTTTCCGCGGTGTGGCAGCGGACGCAGTGGCGGTCCAGCACGGGCTGCACTTCATTCATGAAGGAGAAGGTGCGCGCCGGACCGTACCACGGGGTGATGGCGGCAGGCTTCTGCCGGGAGGCCATGACCGCCTTGGCGGGCGGCGCGTAGTTCTGCCGTTCATGGCAGCCGATGCAGCTTAACGTTTCCCCCGGCATGGCAGAAAACCAGCTCCGCATCAGCGCCAGGGCGCGCCCTTCCCCGTCCAGCACCTGGAGGGTCAGCGGCTGGTTGGCGGGTGCCGTAAAGATGGCGGAGCCGTCAGGATTCACGGGAACGGTGCCGTACAGCACCTTCAAGTCCCAGTTGCTTTCCATGCCCATGGCATAGTGGCTTCCGGTGTTGCGGGGGCTGTACTCGGACATGAACACGCGCAGGGATGTTGCCTCCCCCTTCGGCACTCCGGCCATGGCGCGGCCCCGGTACACGTCGGAGATATAGACCGTGGCCGTCTTGCTCTCCGGCTTCACGCGGTCATGGAGCACGGGCGGCTTTTTGCGCGGGCGCAGCGGCGCGGGGTCCGCATAAATGAAATAGGAGGAAGCCGTGAGAGGAACGATGTTGTCGTACACGTCGCACCAGACCACATTGGTCACGCCCTGGTTGCCGGAAGGGGAGGAGACAGCCAGGAAGGTTTCCTCATTCAGCGGATACGGTTCCGCAAAATAGGGAGTCTTCAACCCCTCCACCAACTGGTCCCTGGTGACGTTTTCCACGGGTTTTCCGTAGCCCGGGATTTTCTGCACGGCGCCCTCCGTGGCGGTACGGCCCCGGTTCACGTCAAAGATGACCAGTTCCCCAAGCCGCTTGACACCATGGTGCCCGCTCACAATGCCCGCGAACATGCCCGGCCTGCCGGGAAGCGGGCGGGCATTGAACAGGCTGTTGGGCCAGTAGGAGTTGGAACCGTAGTATTCCTTCTGGTCGCTGCCGTCCGGATTCATGTGCATCAGCACGCGGCTGAAGTAGTGGGCGCTCTCCGTGTATTCCCAGCGCAGGAACATCACGCGGCCGTCCGGCAGCATGGTGGGGAACCAGTTGTTGTCCTGGTCAAAGGTGAGCCGCCGGGTCGTCTTCCTCTCCCGGTCGTAAAGGTGGATGTTCCCCACGTAGTCCACCCCGGTTACGCAGGGCACGCCCTGCATGCCGGAGGTGTTGACGAAGATGACGCGGCCGTCCGGCAGGTAGCAGGAGTTGTAGCTATCCGTATCCGCCGGCATGTGGGCGGTGAGGGCTTCCATTTTCCCGGTTTTCAGGTCCAGTTCAAAGACGTCCCAGGGCCTGTTTTCCTTCTTGCCGAAGCGGTTTCCGGTGAACATGAGCCTTTCCCCGGAAAAGTCCACTTCCAGATGCCCCATCCAGCGGTCGTCCCCCAGCAGCTGCGCCGCGGGGGAGGAAGAGGAGATGCCGTCAAATTTCACGATGCCGCTGCGGTACGTGCGGCCCGGCCCCGGCATGCTGGAGATTCCCTGCCAGTTGGCCGGGCGGTCATGATTGAAGGAGCTTTTTCCGGACGGGTTGAAACGCCGCACGCCCACCCATTCCCGCAGGGAGTCCTGTTCCGGCAGGGATTCAATAAGGGCCTTTTTCCGCAGTTCCACCAGTTCACGCAATTGGTCCGCCTGCTCCGGCCCGGCCTGTTCCACCCACCGGTCCAGCGGCCCCAGCTTCTTCTCCCATTCATCCAGCCGGGCCAGGAAAACCTCAGCATCAGGGTACCGTTCCCCGTATTTTTCCCGGTTGCGCTTCACCGCGCGGCGGATGGCGGCCGCATCATAATAAGCCGCCAGTTTCTTCAGACGGAGGAAGCGGACTTTTTCCAGGATGGCTTCCTGATGCTTCATCAGGCCGTCCCAGGAAGAAACGGCTCCCACCCGCTCCGCCGGAACGGAAAGGATTTCCGCCAGCACGGCCCCGGCTTTCTGCCCGTCCGGCCATGCCTGGAACACGGGAGCCAGCAGCGCCATCGCATCCCCGCAGTCATCCGCGGCAGACGGATCGGAAAGGGAAGATACATGTTCCGCCGTCCGCGCCCATAATTGCTGCATCCATTGGTTCCTTCCCTCTGCGGAGGCCGCGAGCGGAATTCCGGACAATTCCCGCAGCCAGGGCTGAAGTCCGGAAGCGTGGAGTATTCCGGATCCCAGTACGGCACAGCCGCAGGAGAGAAGGCGCAGGATGGAACATGAGTCAAACATGGCGTACAGTTTTACACTAGTACGCAGGAGAAATTCTTTTTCATTCAACGGGAATTTCCGTACCGATTAATTTTCTGCCTAATCAGCAGAGGGTGAACGCATCATTTAATCCCACCGGACTCTCAATTCCGGAATTCAATATCTGATTTTAAGGGAAGGAGGTTGTGGAAAAACGGCTCCGGCAGAAAGCGGCATGGGGAATCCTACCGCCCGTCCTCCATGCCCAGGATTTTTTTCATGGCAGGCCTGAATTCATTCCTCCATTGCTCCAACTGCCTGACGACGGGAATTAACGTCTTTCCGGACAGGGAACGGGAGCATGAGCAGCGGCATTTCTCCGTTCATCCCCGGCATCCGGGAAAAACAAGCGCCGGAGAAAGAGGGAACAGCCGTTTGCCTTTCTTCCGGCGGCCTTGTTGTTACATTCCTGCGGAATAGGAAGTTCAGGAATCTTCCAGCGTGCGGGGGCGCAGCAGGTACACCTTGTCCCGGCGGCGCACTTGTTCAGGAACCGCTAGGTAGACGGTTTCCCCTTTTTGCGCGGCGTCCACGGGTTCCATGCCCGCCGCCGTCTCCCGCCGCATGGATTCCACTTCCACGCGGACGGCCCCCGTGGTGGGCCCTGCAATGAGGATGGTCTGCCCCGCGGACAAGCCGCCGGCTTCCAGGTACAGGGCAGCCACCCCGTTCTTTTTATAAAAGTTTTCCACCTTGGCAATGTGGATTTTCAGCAGGGCGGCGCGGCTGTTGGCGGAACCGCTCCATTCCCCCCATTTCACGCCCAGGTAATACCCGCCCTGCCAGAATCCGCGGTTGAAGACGGATTCCAGCCGCTTCATCCACGCTTCCGCCCTGTCCGCGGAAAAGGTTCCGTCCAGGCATGCCTGGGCGGCCTCCCGGTACACGGAGGTGACCGTTCTGACGTAATCCGAGGAGCGGCCGCGCCCCTCCAGCTTCAGCACGGAGACGCCCGCGTCCAGAAGCTGGTCCAGCACCGGAACGGTGCACAGGTCCCGGGGAGACATCACGTATTTGTTGTCTATCACCAGTTCATTGCCCGTTTCCTCATCCGTCACGCGGTAGGCGCGGCGGCAGTTCTGGAAGCAGGCGCCCCGGTTGGCGGAGGAGTTGTAAGCCGCCAGGCTCATGTGGCATTTGCCGGAAACGGCCACGCACAGCGCCCCGTGGGCAAAGATTTCCACCCGGAGCAGTTCCCCGGAGGGGGCCCTCACGTCCTCCTTCCGGATGGATTCAATGATGTGCCGGATTTGCGCCAGAGTGAGTTCCCGTGCCAGCACCACCACATCCGCGTACTGCGCGTAGAACCTGACGGAGGCCATGTTGCAGACGTTGGCCTGCACGGACATGTGGACTTCCAGCCCGATGGAGCGGGCATGGGCGATCACCGCCAGGTCGGAGGCGATGACGGCGTCCACTCCGGCCTTCCGGGCGGAGCCGCACAGGGCATGCACCGCCTCCAGCTCTTCATCATACACGATGATGTTCAGCGTCAGGTAGGCCTTAGCTCCCGCCTCATGGCAGCGGGCCACGATTTCCGGCAGGTCTTCCTCTGAAAAGTTGGCCGTGGCGCGGGAACGCATGTTCAGCTTCCCCACGCCGAAGTAGACGGAGTCCGCCCCGCCCTGCAACGCAGCGGCCAGGGATTCAAACGACCCCGCCGGGGCCATGATTTCTATCCGGGATTGAACGGGCATGGCAGAACGGCTCAGAGTCCTCCGGATTCCTCCGTCAGGATGACAGTGATCCTTCCCTTGGGGAAGCATTTGACAATGGACATATGGATGTTGCACAGGCGGTCCGGGGAGTTGCAGTCCGCACAGGTTCCCGTGTACATGCAGGGCGTCTTGAAGTCTTCATGGCGTTTGGCGTTCAGCGGGGCGATGCGGCGGATGCGTTCCCGCGCCTCCTCCGGCGTGGCCACCAGCTTGTTGGCTCCGGCCAGCAGAATGACGTGCCGTGGGCCGAACGCTACGGGAGCCACGCGGTTGCCCACCATGTCCACCCAGTGCAGGGTTGCCTTCATGCTGACGGCGTTGATTCCGGTCAGGAACAGGTCCGCCGTCATGCCGCGGCGGCGGATTTCCCATTTTTCCTCTCGGTCCATGTCCGGAAGAAAGCCGTCGTAAAATTGAATGTCCGGATTGGCCCGCAGGTCGTCAAGAATTCCCGTGGCCTTCAAGGTCATGGAGTCTCCGTAGGAGGCGGACGCCGGGTTGAACTCCCGCACCAGGCCGCGCATCACGCCTGCGGCTTCCTTCAGGCCCGGAACTACAAAGCATCTGAATCCGCGCCGTTCCAGGCGTTCGGCGCACTTTTGCAGGGAAAGGGTTTCTTCCATAAAAACGGCGGATGAAGAACCCCGCTCCGGCTGATTCCGGAG
>OLQU01001396.1_pt1 | contig 16559 bp, 15 predicted proteins | sample 1672271 | NCBI WGS metagenome assembly OLQU01 (sample SAMEA3136666, study PRJEB25190) | human gut metagenome | biome: human gut; feature: human-associated habitat; material: faeces | place: Austria | collected 2013 | reverse complement strand
CCAGCTTGCGGCCTTCCACGGCGGTCAGCTCGCTCTCGCAGGTCACGGTCATGCCTACGGGGGTGGGGGCGGTGTGCTCCAGCTCCAGCTTGGTGCCCACGGAACCGCAGCCCTCGTCCAGCTCACCCGCCACGCTCATCCAGCAGGTCTTCTCGGCCAGCGCCACCAGCGCGGGCGTCGCGAAGACGTCCAGCGTGCCGCTGCCCATGGTCTTTGCAGTGTTTTCGTTCGTCACGAGCTGACTCTGCTCGCCCTTGATGCCAACAGTCAACATAAAAATACTTCCTTTCTTCAATCGCCGCATCGGCAAATACTTTCTAGTACCTTGATAGGATACCACACTTTCCGCGCCGATGCACCTGTTTTGGAGGGATTTCTGCAATTTTCCTCTTCCGCTTTTGCCCAAAACGCGCTATGATAGGGCCGAAAGGCGGTGTCCTCTATGAGCGACTTCTGGAAATCCTATGATATCACCGCGCTGGAATACGGCGAAGGCTACCAATGCTATCCTCTTTACGGCAAGATCCATCGAATTGAGCTGGCCCTTTCGCTGCTCTTTATCGTAGGGGTCGCGCTCTGGTACAAGCGCAGCGGGGCGAGGCTGCGCCGGAAGATCTTGGTCGGTGTCACAGGTCTGCTTTTACTGGACGAAGCTGCTCTGCTGCTGGGCATGGCCTTGACCGGCCAGTGGAACTGGAGCTATCTGCCGCTTCATCTGTGCAGCATCAACGTCTTTGTCTGCCTTTACAACACCCTCTTCGACCAGAATTGGTGCAAAGAGGAGCTGTATGCCCTCTGCATCCCCGGCGCGGCGCTGGCGCTGCTCTGCCCAAGCTGGCTCGATGTGCCCTCGTGGTGGACGCTCATCAATCTGCACTCCATCTCCATCCACGCCCTGCTGGTACTCTATCCAGTCCTCCTCGTCGTGGGCGGCTACCGCCCCAGCGTCTGCCGGGTGCCGCAGGTGCTGGCCTTTCTCTTCGGCTCCGCCCTGCCCATCTACTTTCTGAACAAACCCTTGTGCACGAACTTCTACTTCCTCAATAACCCCTACGGCAACGTCATCACCACGGCTTTCACCAACCTGCTGGGTGAAAAATACTATATTCTCGGCTTCCTGCCCGCCATTGCGGCGGCGCTGGCGCTGATGTATCTGCCGTGGGTGGCGGCCGCCCGCCGGAAATGATATATCCAGATTTTGAACACGCGTGTTCCAAATCTCTCCCCGCTTTGAGACGCGGCGTTTTTGTTTCCCAAAACGCACCCCATTTGCAGATTAAAAATGCAGTTTTCTTGCGTATTGCGGTAAAATTCAAGATTTTTGATTATGGGGCAAAAATCTTTGCAAAAGCCCTTGACAGGGGCTGTTCTGTGTGATACTATGAACACATGAACAGACATTCATATAAATCCACAGCGAAGGGAGATGCCGAGATGGCCGAAGCAAAAGATGCCCTGCCCGCAGCGCAGCCGCAAACGGTCGCACTGCCGGACGACGAGGTGCTGTACGAGCTGGCCGACCTGTTCCGGGTGTTCGGCGACTCCACCCGCATCAAGATCCTGTATGCCCTGCACGACAATGAACTCTGTGTGCAGGACATCGCGAACGCGGTGCAGTTGAGCCAGTCCGCGGTGAGCCACCAGCTCCGGGTCCTCAAGGATACCAAGCTCGTGCGGTTCCGCCGGGACGGAAAAACCGTTTACTACGCACTGGACGATGACCATGTGCGCAGCATCCTCTCCTTGGGGATGGAACATATTGAGGAATCGTTGAAAGGCAGGTACTACTTATGAAGAAGAACTACAAGATCGAAGTCGATTGCGCAAACTGCGCTCAGAAGATGGAAGATGCCGCCAACACCGTTGCCGGTGTGGCAAGCGCTACCGTCAGCTTTATGACTCAGAAGATGAAGGTCGAGTTCGCTGAGGGTGCGGACCCCCACGATACCATGGTCAACGTTCTGGCCGCCTGCAAGAAGGTCGAGGACGACTGCGAGATCTTTGATATCTGAAAACAAAAACCGGATGGAAACGGCTCCCCTGCGGGGGAGCCGTTTCCATCCCAGAGCATTTCTCTTGTGGAAAGAAAGTGCAGTTTTCAACAGTTTCCACCGGGTTTTCAACACGTTTTGCGGAAAATCTCAAAAACAAACGGGAAAAAGTCAGATTTCTCCGGGAAAACCTCGTGGAAAACACGGGGGAAAACGTGGAAAAAGTTCTTTTCCGGGGAAAACCTGTTAAACCGCTCCCACCCCTACCCGACAAAAGGAGAATCCCTATGACCAAAAAACAGAAAAAGGTGCTGTATCAGATCATCGCATCGGTCGTCCTGATCGTGATCCTGCGGCTCCTGCCCGCTTTCCCCACGCCGGTGGAGCTGGTGCTCTACCTGATCCCCTACCTCGTAGTCGGCTGGGACGTCCTGCGCAAGGCACTTCTCGGCATCAAAAACCGCCAGCCCTTTGACGAGTGCTTCCTGATGGCCGTAGCCACCGTGGGTGCCTTTGCGCTGGGCGATTACGTTGAGGGCTGCGCCGTTATCCTCTTCTACCAGATCGGCGAGCTGTTCCAGAGCGTCGCCGTGGGCAAGAGCCGCCAGAGCATTTCCAGCCTGATGGACATCCGCCCCGACTACGCCAACATCGAGGACGAGGACGGCAAGCTGGAGCAGGTGGACCCCGATGATGTGGAAGTCGGCACCGTGATCGTGGTCCAGCCCGGCGAGCGCGTCCCCATCGACGGTGTCATCGTGGAGGGCACCTCGGCCCTGAACACCGCCGCCCTCACCGGCGAGAGCCTTCCCCGCGACGTCCAGAGCGGCGATGAGGTCATCAGCGGCTGCGTCAACATGACCGGTCTGCTGAAAGTCCGCACCACCAAGGAGTTCGGCGAATCCACCGTCTCCAAGATCCTCGACCTCGTGGAAAACTCCAGCATGAAGAAGGCTCGTGCCGAGAACTTCATCACCCGCTTTGCCCGCGTCTACACCCCCGCTGTCTGCTACAGCGCACTGGCGCTGGCCTTCCTCCCGCCGGTGGTCCTGTTGCTGATGGGCCAGCCCGCCCGCTTCGGCGACTGGATCTACCGCGCCCTGACCTTCCTCGTCATCTCCTGCCCCTGCGCGCTGGTCATCTCCATCCCGCTGAGCTTCTTCGGCGGCATCGGCGGCGCTTCCGCCTGCGGCATCCTCGTCAAGGGTTCCACCTATCTGGAAGAGCTGGCCCGCACCGGTATCGTGGTCTTTGATAAGACCGGCACCCTGACGCAGGGCACCTTCAAAGTAGTGGGCGTCCACCCCGAAAGCGGCGTGACCGAAGCCGAGCTGGTGGAAGCCGCCGCACTGGCCGAGAGCTGGTCCAAGCACCCCATCTCCCTGAGCATCAAGAACGCTTATGGCAAGGAGATCGACGCCAACCGCGTTACCGATGTGCAGGAGCTGGGCGGCCACGGCGTGACCGCGAAGGTGGACGGCAAGACCGTCGCCGCCGGCAACGCCCGCCTGATGGCAAAGCTGAACCTCTCCGCCCCCGAAGTCACCGAGCCGGGCACCATCGTCCATGTTGCCATTGAGGGCAAATACGCCGGTTACCTCCTCATCGCCGACGTGGTCAAGCCCCACAGCGCACAGGCCATCAAGGGCCTGAAGGCGGCGGGCGTCCGCAAGACGGTCATGCTGACCGGCGACGCCGAGCCGGTGGCCAAGGCCGTTGCTTCCGACCTCGGTCTGGACGAGTACCACGCCGGTCTGCTGCCCGGCGACAAGGTGGACCAGATCGAAAAGCTCCTCGCCGCCAAGGGTCCGAAGGAAAACCTCGCCTTCGTGGGCGACGGTATCAACGATGCACCCGTTCTGTCCCGTGCCGACATCGGCATCGCAATGGGTGCCCTCGGCTCGGACGCCGCTATCGAGGCCGCCGACATCGTCCTGATGGACGACGACCCGGCCAAGATCGCCCTCGCCATGAGCATCGCCCGCCGCACCCTCCGCATCGTGTACGAGAACATCGTCTTTGCGCTGGCCATCAAGTTCGCGTGCCTCGTCCTCGGCGCACTGGGTCTGGCAAGCATGTGGACCGCCATCTTCGCCGATGTCGGCGTCATGGTGCTGGCCGTCCTCAACGCCACCCGCGCCCTCTACACCAAGGATCTCGCCCGCAAGAACGAGCGATGACCCCGTAACCATTCAAACGCCCTAGGACTTCCCCGCTTCGGCGGCTGTCCTAGGGCGTTTTTGCGGCAAAGAATCTTTTTTCGGAAAAATCTTGCAATGTCCGCAGATTCTGCTATACTACTACCAAACTAGGGGGTTAGTGTATATGAAAGATTCCGAGATCGCATCGCAGCCCACCGGCACCGTGCTCCGGGCGCTGAAAGCAGCCGCCCCCCAGACGGTGCCGGTGTTTGCCGGGTATCTCGTGCTGGGCATAGGGTACGGCATTTACGTGCAGTCGCTGGGGCTGCCGGTCTGGATGCCCATGCTGATGGGCACCGTCGTCTACGGCGGCTCGCTGGAGTTCGTGCTGGCAAGCCTTTTGCTGGGGGCTTTCTCGCCGCTGTCGGCCTTCCTGATGGCCTTGATGATCCAAGCGCGGCATCTGTTCTACGGCCTTGCCATGCTGGAGCGGTACAAGGGCTACGGGCTGCGCAGCTTTTATATGATCTACGCCATGAGCGACGAGACCTTCTCCATCACCTGCTCCGCCGAACCGCCGGAAGGGGTGGACCGGGGCTGGTTCATGTTCTTCATCACCCTGCTGGACCAGATCTACTGGGTCGCCAGCGCGGGTCTCGGCGCGGTGGTGGGCTCGGTCCTGCCCTTTAGCACCGAGGGTGTGGACTTCGTGATGACAGCCATGTTCGTCGTCATCTTCCTGAACCAGTGGGAGAAGGAAAAGCAGCACATCAGCGCCCTCATCGGCATTCTGGTGCCGCTGGTCTGCCTTGTGGTGTTCGGCTCCGGCAGCTTCCTTCTGCCCGCTATGGCGTGCATTTTGGTGCTTCTGCTGGCGCTGCGCAAGCCCATTGAGAAGGCTGAAGCCGCCCACGGCAAAACGGAGGTGCACTCATGACAACACTGCAAATGGGCATCACCATGGCGATGTGCACGGCGGCGACCATGCTCACCCGCTTTCTGCCCTTTCTGATCTTCTCGTCCAAGGACCAGCAGCCGCCGGAGGTGGTGCGGTATCTGGGCCGCGTCCTGCCCGCCGCCATCTTCGGGATGCTCATCGTCTACTGCCTGAAGGGCGTGACCCCCTTCGCGGGGAGCCATGGCATCCCGGAGGCCATGGCCATTGCGGCGACCATCGCGCTCCACAAGTGGAAACACCAGACCCTCGTCTCCATTGCGGGCGGCACGGTCTGCTATGTGCTGCTGGTGCAGCTGGTGTTCTGATACGCAAAGAGGGGCTGTGATTACAGCACGATGAAGGTGCAGGTGGCTGCGGGCAGGGTCAGTTCCCCAGCCTTGGCCGCCACGGGAGCCATCTCCGGCAGAGCGTTGCCCTCGCCCAGCACCAGAGCCTTGCCGTTGCAGAGCATGGTCTCGGCACGGAGGGTCTCGGCGGAGAGCTGATACACCTCGGCGTCCTTCGGCAGGGCGACGGTGGTGGTGTCGGTCCGGCTGTTGTTGATGACGAGATACGCCTTGCCGGGCTTGCCGTCGGCGCGGGAATGAGCGTAGACGTGGGCACCCTCCCGGATGGGTTCGGCGGTGTCGTAAGCAGTGTTGCCCATCAGGCGGTGCCACAGCAGCACGGCAAAGTAATTGGGGCGGGGGTCGAAGCTGCCGTGGCTCAGGAAGCCATAATCGCTGGATGCCAGCGTGTTGTGGAAGATGATGCCCTTGGTCACGGTGCAGAATGCCCCCAGCTCGTTGAGGGTACGGAAAACATCCAGATAGGTGGAAGCCCATGTGGTGCCGCCGCCCCCTGCATCGCCGGATTCCGTGACCCAGATCTCACCGCCGGGGCAGTAGATGTCCCGCTTTTCGGTGTGGTACTGGATCATGCTTCGGGCAACGTCCAGATAATCCTCGCTGGTGGCCCGGTCCGGCAGCCAGTAGGAGTTGGGCATCACGGCTCTCAGCCGCTCGGCTACGCCGTTGTAATAATGGTAGCTGTACACGTCCAGCTTTTCCTGCATCCCCTTCAGCAGAACCTCCAGCGGCACATTCTTCAAAAAGCTGTTGCTGTCCCCGGCCGACTCGTAAGCGGGGTCGCTGTTGGAGGTGCCCTCCGAAGTGCTGGTACCCACGAAAAGGCAGTCGGGGTAATTTTCCCGCAGCCAGCGGGCAAAGATATCCTGATTTTTGGCATACAGCTCCGGGGTGTAGCCCTTGGGGCAGCCGGACATTTCCAGCAGGTTGGGCTCGTTGACGAACTCCACCGCGTCAATGGGCTTGCCGTATGCTTGGCTGAAGGCGAAGATTTGCTGGGCCTGACTGGGGTTCCACGGCTCGTCCGCGTGGTGCAGACCCTCACAGTCGGCCACGGAGATCAGCAGCTTTGCGCCCATCGCCTTGCAGAAGTCCAGCACTCCCACCCACTGCTGGCGGTTCAGGACAGCGCCGTAGCCCTCCGGCACCTTGCCGCCGGTATGGCCGTCGAAATCGTAGTAGGTCTTGGTGGCCCAGCTGCCGGAGACCCGGACCCACGAGGGGCCGATCTCTTTGGCCAGCGTCCGCAGCTTCTCATCGTAGAGGTCGATGGGGTCATAATACTGCATCAGCCCGCCCTCGGCGAAGATATTGGCGTTGAGGCCGCCCTTCATTTCAAAGGGCTCCGTGCCTGCGATCTGTTCCGGGGTGTAGGCTTTCCAGAAGGTGCCGCCAGTGACTTCCGCCATCTCGACGTTGTAAGATACCAGCCGCTCATTGCCAACGTGCAGCTCACGCAGGGCTTCGGGGTTCAGCTTCACGAATTGTGCCATAGTGATTCTCCTTTTCATTTTTTCTGAATCCAGAATAGCACAGCCCCCGAACCTTCCATGAGGAAGATTTCGTGGAAAAATCGTATTATTTAGTGATAAAATGTATCAAAGTTGATCTGCCGATAGAACCGCTGCTGAAGCTGGTCGAAGCTGTCGCAGTTCTGGGCCAGCAGCCACATCACCTTGGTGACGACGGCTTCAATGGTCATATCGTGGGCTTCGAGGAAGCGGAAGCGGTTCTTGACCCGCTTGCCGACCTCGTAAATGCCCACGTCGCTGCCCTCGTAGGTGACTTGGGTGGTCAAGATCAGGATTTTGCGGGTCTTGTCGTAGTCGCCCAGACCCTCGGCAAAGGCGTCCATCAGCCGCTGGGGGATGCCGCCGACGCCAAAACTTTCCACAATAACGCAGTCGTATTGTTCAAAGATGGCCGGGATGAGTTCCGGGCCGAGGCCGGGCGTCAGCTTGAGCAGGAAGACCTTCGGGTTCAGGGCGCGGCCAAACTCCACCGGGCCCGTGGGCCATGGCGAGGAGACATAGCGCACCAGCCGGTCGCCCTGCACCAGCGCCAGCTCCGGGAAGTTGACCGACGCAAAGGCATCGTAGCTGATGGTCTTGTTCTTCTTGGCGCGGGTGCCCGCGATGACATGGCCGCCGAACACCACCATCACACCCCGGCTGCCTTGGTCGAGGGCGCAGATGACGCTGTCGCGCAGGTTCTTTTTGGCGTCGGTGATCTCGTTGGAGATGGGCTGCTGGGCACCGGTCAGGATGATGGGCTTGTCCGCGTTCTGGATGAGGTAGGACAGCGCTGCCGCCGAGTAGGCCAGCGTGTCGGTGCCGTGGCAGATGATGAAGCCATCGTAGAGGGCGTAATTTTCCTGCACGGCCTTCGCCATCATCAGCCAGTGCTCCGGGCCGAGGTCGGTGCTGTCGATGCTGCACAGCGCCAGCGTTTCGGGGCAGCACAGCTCGTTGAGCTCCGGCAGATGGGCCAGCAGTTCCTCGCTGGTCAGGACGGGCTTGAGCCCCTGTGCGGTGCGCACGCTGGCGATGGTGCCGCCGGTGGTGATAAAAAGCAGACGCTGCTTGGTCATAAATTTCGATACCTCCACGATCCAATTCAAATCAATTCAGTATAACACACTCCGCCCCGGATGAAAAGTGGGCCGTTTTGGAACTTGGTCACAGATTTTTGCGGGAAAAGGTGTATACTAGAGAAAAAAAGGGGGAGCTATCCATGCCGAACATCGTTATCATCGGTTCCGGCCCGGCGGGGGTGTCGGCGGCGCTGTACGCCGCCCGCGCAGGGGTCGAGACCACCGTTCTCACCAAGGGGTCCGGTGCGCTGGACCGTGCCGAACTCATCCAGAATTACTACGGCTTTGCCGAACCCATCTCCGGGGCCGAGCTGGAGCGCCGGGGCATCGAAGGGGCAAAGGCGCTGGGGGTGCAGTTCGTGACCACCGAAGCCGTGGGCCTGACCTACACCGATAAGCTCACCGTAGAGACGCTGGCAGGGGATTTCCCCGCCGACGCCGTCATCCTCGCCACCGGAGCCTCCCGCGCCACCCCGCACATCCCCGGCCTTGCGGGGCTGGAAGGCCATGGCGTAAGCTACTGCGCCACCTGTGACGCTTTCTTCTACCGTGGCAAAGATGTGGCCGTGCTGGGCAGCGGCGAGTACGCCCTGCACGAGGTGCAGGCTCTGCTGCCCGTGGTAAAGAGCGTCACCCTGCTGACCAACGGCTCCCCGCTGACGGCCTCCTTCCCGCCGGAGGTGACGGTCTGCCCCGAAAAGGTGAACGCCATCCTCGGCGAAGAGCGGGTCAGCGGCGTAGAACTGAGCGGTGGCAAGACCGCGGCGCTTTCCGGCGTTTTCGTGGCGCTGGGCGTTGCGGGCAGCACCGCGCTGGCCCGCAAGCTGGGGGCCGAGGTGAACGGGAACCGCATCCTCGTGGACGAACACATGCAGACCACCCTGCCCGGCCTTTACGCCGCCGGGGACTGCACCGGCGGGCTGCTCCAAGTGGCCAAGGCCGTTTATGAAGGGGCGCTGGCCGGCACGGAAGCCGCCAAGGCCCTGCGGAAAGGATAACATCATGTCGGAAGTGCAACCATCTGCCGTCAACCGGAACTGCCTTGCGTGCGCGTTCCCGTTCTGGGGCCAGCTCACCCCCGCCGAGCAGGAGCAGCTCTGCCGCTTCACCCGGCCCGTGAAATACCGGAAAGGGGAGCGGGTCCACAGCCCGGTGGAAAACTGCGTGGGCATCCTGTTGCTGCGGTCGGGCCAGCTGCGGGCCTACCTGCTCTCCGAGGACGGCCGCGATATCACGCTCTACCGCCTGTTTCAGGGCGAAGTCTGCATTTTGTCAGCCTCCTGCGTCATGGACTCGGTGAACTTTGACCTTTACATCGACGCCGAGGAGGACACCGAGGCCTACTGCATCGGCGCGGGCATCTTCCGCCAGCTGATGCAGCAGAATGTCTACGTCCGCTGCTACGCCTACCAGATGACCGCCGAACGCTTTTCCGACACCATGTGGACGATGCAGCAGATCCTCTTCATGAGCGCCGACCGGCGGCTGGCCATCTTCCTGACGGACGAGCTGGCCAAGAACGGCGGGGCCGACCTCCACATGACCCACGACCAGATCGCCCGCTATATGGGTTCCGCCCGCGAGGTCGTCAGCCGTCTGCTGAAGTATTTCGCCGGGGAGGGCCTCGTCCGCCTCTACCGCGGCGGGGTGGAGGTGCTGGATAAGGAGCGGCTGAAACAGATCGCCCACGGCGCATAAGAAAAGGAGCGCATCATCAAGCGATGGTGCGCTCCTTTTTCGATCTTTTCTCAGCTCTTGCAGCCGGATTCCTCTTCCACGCCGGTGAAATCGGAAGCCTCGGCGATCTTGGTCACGTCGAACTTGCCGTTCTTGTCCTTAGGAGCGACGGCGGGGCCGGCCTCCACAGGGTTCACGGACACTTCGCCGGCTGCGGGCTTCTCTTCGGCCGCTTCCGGCTCTGCGGTGGCCTCAGCCTTCTCGGCCTTGGCTGCTTCCACGGTAGGTGCAGCTTCCGGGGCTTCGGGCTCCGGGGGCCGCCCATCCTCTTTTGCAAAGGCAGGGGGCCATGCGGCACCCGGCTCCGCGGGGGTGTGCTCCGCTTTCGCCTCGCCCTCGGCGTAGGCCTCGGCGGTCTTGGCGGCCTCTTCGGGGTCCTTTTCCGCGTCTTCGGGGAACTCCACCTCTTCCACGTGGAGCGAGCCCTTATCGTTCAGCACCTTGTCCAGTGCCACGATGGCGACGCTGGTGACGGCGACGGCAGCAGCCGCGCCCAGAACACGAAACAACGTTTTCATGGTGAGATCCTCCTTAGATGTGTGGTGGTCAAGAGAATGTTACGACATCGTTCAGCGGCTTTTCGGCGGGTTCCACCGAGATGGCGGTCAGCACCGGGCCCTTGCCGCGGTAGATGTTGTGGAACTTGTAATTGACCTTGGCGGTCACGGTGACCCATGCACGCTGCTCCAGCGCCTTGTAGCCATCGTAGGAGCAGGGGAAACCGACGAACTGGATGTCCTGCACGCAGCAGGTCATGGCGAAGCGACCGGGCACGAAGCTGTTCTTGCCCGCGCGGTTGGTCTGGCAGACCTGCGCGAGGAACTTGACGGTCTTGCCCACGTACTTCTGGGGCTCGTCCTGACAATCCATATACCAGATGCCGAAATCGTCATCGCCGATCTCCACCACAGGCTTGTTCAGGTCGAAGGGGAGCGGGTCGGGGATGTCGTCGTAGGCTACGCTGCCGTCGGCGAACTCATAGGCGATATCGCACTTGCGGGATGCCTGACGCACCAGCTTGTGCAGCTCCTGCCGGGCGGCGTCGTTGTTGACGGCCTCGGCGCGGTTGAAGACGATCAGCTCGCTGCGGGCGATCTTGTCCAGCAGCAGGGAGCGCATCGCGTTGTCGCGGGCGTAGGTCAGGGCCGTGGTGCCGTCTGCCGTGGCGATGCACTGGTAGACGATCCAGTTTTCGGGCAGGTTGTTCGCCAGATCCTGCAGCAGCCACATGCCGTTGTACTCGATGACCACGCGGCCCGCGTCGGCCTCCTTGGCCAGCTTGGCAAGGTTCTGGGGGTTCAGCTCGGCCTTGTCCTCCATGTTGTAGAGGGTCACGCCGGGGAAGGCGAACTTCTTCTGGTTATACTCTTCTTCGCCCTCTTCACAGACCAGCAGCAGAGTCTTGTCGCCGGAGTCGAAGTTGGGGTCTTCAAACGTTTCCTGAATGAACTTGGTCTTGCCGCTTTCGAGGAAGCCGACAAACAGGTAAACGGGGATCTCATTTGCCATAGTGATCTTTCTCCTCTTTCCGGGATCAGCAGCCGAACAGGCCCGCAATGGCCTTTTCGTCCAGCTTGGAGCCGATGACGACCAGCTTGCCGCCCACATCGGCACCGCGGGAGCGGACCTCCCACTCGCCGGGCACATAGTCGAACTCCAGCCAGCCGTCGGCGCCGCCGTCCACGATGCCCTTGGAACGCAGGATCATGCCGTACTTGCCGGAATCCAGCTCCGTGAGGGCGTGCTCGATATCCGCCTTGGCGATCTTCTTGGCGGTCTCGACGCCCCAGCTGGTGAAGACATCGTCGGCGTCGTGGCCGTCGTGGTGATGATGGTGGTGATGGCCGCAGCAGCAGTGGCCGTCCTCATCATGATGATGCTCGTGCTCGTCGTCCTCGTCATCATGGTCGTGGTGGTGATGCTCATGCTCATCATCATCGTCGTCGTGATCGTGATGGTGGCAGCAGCAGTGGTCATCCTCATCCTCGTGGTCGTGATGATGGTGATGCTCGTGTTCGTCCTCGTCATCATCCCCGTCGTCATCATCGTCGTGGTGATGGTGGCCGCAGCTGCACACGCCGTTCTCATCGTAGTGATGGTGATGATGCTCGTGTTCTTCTTCCTCGTCCTCGTGGGCGTGCTCCTCGTTGGCCTTGGCAGCCATGGCGATCAGCTCTGCCTTGAAGTCGTCCTTGGTGGACATGGCGTTCAGGATCTGCTCACCGGTCAGGGCATCCCATGCGGTCGTAACGATGGTCGCAGTGGGGTTCTTCTCGCGCAGCATGGCGACAGCGGCAGCGATCTTCTCCTCGCTGGCGGCCTGGGTGCGGCTGAGGATGATGCAGCTTGCGTGGCTGATCTGGTCATCGTAGAACTCACCGAAGTTCTTCATATACATCTTGACCTTGTTCACGTCGGCCACGGTAACGAAGCTGTTCAGCTGAACATCCAGATGCTCCGCCACACCCTCGACGGCGCGGGTCACGTCGCTCAGCTTGCCGACGCCCGACGGCTCGATCACGATGCGATCCGGGTGGTACTGCTCCACCACCTGCTGCAGGGCAGCGCGGAAGTCGCCCACCAGCGAGCAGCAGATACAGCCCGCATTCAGCTCGTTGATCTGGATGCCGGACTCCTTCAAAAAGCCGCCGTCGATGCCGATCTCGCCGAACTCGTTCTCGATCAGAACGACCTTCTGGCCCGCAAAGGACTCTTTGATGAGCTTTTTGATGAGGGTCGTCTTACCGGCACCAAGGAAGCCGGAGAAAATATCAATTTTGGTCATAATGCTGTTGCCTCTTTCTTTTTCCAAAGCCCCCGCAAGGGGCCGTCAAGCAATCCGAGCCGCAGAGTGCTGGCTCAAAAATCCTTATATTCCTATTATAACAAGGCTGTCAATGGGAAACCGCCTTTTTTCATGAGAAAATTGTAACTTTTTTTGAAGTTTGCCCGCGTTTTGAGGGGGAGGGTGGGAGAAGAATTCTCTTGACATCCCTTTTCCCCTCATACTATTATAGTGGTGCCAGCCTCCCAACCAAATAAAGGAGCATTCTATGTCCATCCGGTCTATTAAGATCCAGTATTATAAATCGATAAAGGACTGCTGTGTACCGCTTCAATCCAATAATATCATTGTCGGTGAGAACGGTGTTGGAAAGTCAAACTTTCTATCGGCAATTCATTATTTTTACGCCAATATGACGGAGAGTCATTTACAGAGCGATATTTTTGATGAGAATAATCCTTTTAGTAATTTTGTGCGCATCCAAATCGAATACGACCTCTCCCGCTTTGTTCGAATCGCCAAAAACAAAATCAAGGCTGCTTCGCAGGGTGCCTCCAGTCCTTATCTGAGTTTTTACAAGAAAATTTATCAGCTCGGCAGTTCTAACCCACACTTCATCCTCCTCCTTCAGATGGAACAGATCAAAAATCATCCGATTCGCTGGAACTACTCTTATACTGACCGTGCTTTCCTTAAAAACTTGTTTCCTCTTTTTTATCTGGACTGTCACAAAATCGATATCTATGACTGGCATTCCATTTGGGAGGTTCTGGGGCAGGCCGCCAATGTTTCCGATTTTGAAAAGCAGCGGACGCTTCAGGCGATCCAGCAGATCTCTTGTGATTCCAAAACCGAGATCGGACGAAGGATTACTGCCGTCCAACAAATTTTTGATGCCGCTGGCATTTCTTCCAAGGGCACCTCAAAAGATTTTATCATCGCGTTGATGAATCTGCTTCGGCAGGGAAGCGACTTTGAAAAAGCTGGACACAATTTGAGCTACTATTCTACCGGAACCAATTCGCTGCAATATATTTCGCTTTATCTAAACGCGATTTTTCATCTTACACGAAGCAAATTGAAAGAGCCTCTTCTGTTGTTGGATGAGCCAGAGCTTCACCTCCATCACAGCTATATCGATCAGCTGTGTGCACTTCTTACCGCCCCGCACAGCTCCGTAAATACCATTATCTCAACCCATTCTTCCCGGCTGCTTCGGAACTTTATCCAAAAAGGAGAGACAGACAGCATTTATAGCTTCAAACTGGTTCATCGTTACAGTCAAGTCCAGCGTCTTTCCTTTTTTGACTGGGACAAGCGTGCCTCTGTTGCAGCCTCTGATGAGCTTTCCAATGCTTACTTTTCAAAGGCTATGCTTCTGGTCGAAGGCGCAACTGAATTGGAGCTGTTTACGAACAGCCTTATCCGAATTTTATTCCCCAAATTTTCCTATTTTGATGTTTTTCCGACCACTACAGATAAAGTCAAACAAAATCTACTTTCGCCCGAAAAAACACACGAGCAAACGCCCTATCTCATCCTGATCGATATGGACAAAATTCTCCAATACGAACCGTCCAAGTGGCGTTTTTCCTGCCCTAAAAACGGTTGGTTTTTCACCGAAGTTCCCCATGAAAAAGAGCCGTTTCTGCTTGACAACAAAAAACATCTCCTTGCTTCGCAAATCGTCAATCAACGCAAACGCATTCTTGCCATGGCAGACAACTGTCACTTCCATGTTTCCAACCGCAATTTATTCTCTTGCACAGATCCTGCATTTTTCAGCTTTCTCCACACAATCAAGAATTACCTTCTGTACTATCACATCTTCGTCTGCAGCACAACAGTGGAAGGTTTAATCATCACGAAAAACAGCCTTCCCTATATTTGTAAATTTACAGCAGACAAACTGTATGAGAAAAATCCTTATGCCTCTACCTATGCACAGTTCCAATCGCTTTTGTCTTCTTATTCGCCGAATGACCAGCTCAATTTAGTCCGAATGATCTTTTTTGGGAAATCCGATTTCTTGTTGAACATCAATAGTTGTACCTTCTCAGACCCGCAAAGAACTCAAAAGCTTTACACCAATATCCGTTCCGCAGTCTGCGTCGGAAAAACCAGCTGGGTATCTGAATACTTTGAATTCTATTTCCGTTCCGTCGCGCAGGAGCTCTCACTGTCAGCGGATCTTTCAATCGCTCAGTTGGAACAGTGTATTTCCCAGAATGCTGGATACTGGAAAGATTTTTCACAGCATTTCGAGAACACCTACCCAGAGCTCTCCAAGCTTCTGCATTTGTCAGAGAGCATGATCTATGATATAATGGCATAAACAGCAGCCAGTAGCAATGTCTGCCTCATGCAGAGCCTTGACGCCAGCTTAGCAAACTGGAATTCCAAGGAACTTTGGTCACTTATTGACTATGCCCTGTCGGACGTTCTTGTCTCAACCCATGTGATCGTGTCGTATGCCAGCCGTCAGCTTGCGCAAGCGATACTTTTGGAAAGTACTGACTGCTGTTTTTTAGGAGATGATTCCCATTTACATATATTCGAAAAGCATTTTTCTCTCGAACTATCTTGCTGTGCCCGAAGAAGACCTCATTCTTGCCCTCTTTGAAAAGGATCATTCTTATGAATCGTTCACTATTCCAAAATCAAAAGGCGGCTATCGAAGAATTGATTCTGTCAAAAAGGATTCTGCGCTCTTTCGCATCCAGCGAAATTTTCTCCGTTTTTATTTGAACGAGCTTCCGCTTCCAGTTTGTGTCAAAGGGTTCCGTGCGGACGAATCCTATCAAAAATTTTTAGAGGAACACTGCGGAGATCGATTTTTTCTTCGCATTGACTTAAAAGACTTTTTTCCATCCATTACCTCCCAGCACATCGAAAAAGCGTTCCGTCCTCTGATTCGAGCATCAGACGAAGAAGCCACTTGGATCTTAAACACACTTTCTTCGCTGCTTTTATTCAACGACTCCCTTCCGCAGGGTGCTTGCACCTCTCCTGCTGTTTCCAATTTCATTTTTGCACGGTTGGACCAGCGAATCCTAAAATACTGTCAATCGCTTGGCATTCGTTATACACGTTATGCCGATGATCTTCTTTTTTCTGAATCTGACTCTACTGGACAAGTTCTTTCAAAGCCGTGGTTTCTTAAGAAAATCCGCTATATCTTGGCGTCTCAATCTTTCCATATCAACTACAAAAAATCAAGCGTTCCTCTTCTGAAATTTCTCTGAACGGCTTTGTTGTCGGCACAACGATTCGCTTATCCCGAAAGCGCTTTACCGATATTTCTGCGGTGGTTTCCTGCTGTAAACAGCATCTTTCTTCGGGCAGTCCCGCCACTCGCCACACGTTGCTTACTGCTGTAAATTCCCTTTCCTTAAAATATCGGGATCTACAGCTCTATCCATTCAAAACCATTCACGCTTTAACACAATACATTGCAGGATATCGCGCTTACCTTTGGGGATGGAATACTGTTTCTAATTTACAAACACAGCAGCGTATTCTGCATTTAGTATCCAACATGGAAAAGCTTATTCTAAAAATAGAAACGCTATGAAAGTCCTTCTTCTCCTGCGCCATTCCACCCCGGAGCGCGGCGGTTCCAGCCCCGACCCCGGTCTTTCTGCCGAGGGTCTCCAGCGGGCCGCCGCAGTTTTTCAAAATGACGCTTTCCGCACGATCTCGTGCGTCTGCTCGTCCCCTTCGCTTCGTGCGCTCCAGACCGCACAGCTGCTGGGCCTTTCCGTCCGTCAGGACGCCCGCCTTTCCGAGCGCCGCACCGGTGACACGACCGGGCAGGATGTCTCGTTCTGGAAGCGCCAATACGAAGACCCAGACTTCAAAAATCCGGACGGCGAGTCCTTCCGCGAGGTCAGCGCCCGGATGGCAGACTGCATCCACGAGCTGCTGGATTCGCTCCCGGATGGGCAGGCCACCCTTGTCGTCTCCCACGCCGCCGCCATTTGCAGCTACTTGCAGCGCTTTTGCAC
>OLQU01001390.1_pt1 | contig 16615 bp, 14 predicted proteins | sample 1672271 | NCBI WGS metagenome assembly OLQU01 (sample SAMEA3136666, study PRJEB25190) | human gut metagenome | biome: human gut; feature: human-associated habitat; material: faeces | place: Austria | collected 2013 | reverse complement strand
GCCATGGCCGCCTTGATGGGGATGGGATTGACTTGGAAGAAGAGCGCCTGCATCAGAGGGAGATAGGAGAGCTGCAGTTCTTTTGCCTCCTCCCAGTCCCCCCGGAAGAAGCTATGGGTTAGCTCTGCCATAGGTTCCGGCACCAGATTGGAGACCACCGAAATCAGCCCCTTGGCCCCCAGAGCCAGCATGGGAAGGGTCTGGTCATCGTTCCCGGACCAGATGTTAAGCTCATCCCCGCAGTAGGCCATGGTTTCCACCAACAGCGAAAAGTTTCCCGACGCTTCTTTGATCCCGTTGATCCGAGGGTGCTGGCTGAGGATCTGATACGTCTCCGCCGTGAAGGAGAGACCTGTGCGGGAGGGCACGTTATACAGAATGATGGGAAGATCGGTTTGGTCTGCCAAGTATTCATAATGGTGAACCAGCCCACTTTGGGTGGTCTTATTGTAATAAGGGGTCACCAGCAGCAGCGCGTCCGCACCAGACTCCTGGGCATGCTGGCAGAGATAGAGGGCTGTTTCGGTGCTGTTGCTGCCTGACCCAGCCAATATTTTACACTGGCCCGCCACATGGGCGACGCAGTAGTCCACCAGCTTGACGTGTTCCTCCGTGGTTAAGGTTGCGCTTTCCCCAGTGGTGCCGCAGACGCACAGGGCATCCACGCCAAATTCCAGCTGCCGGTCGATCTGCCGGGCAAAGGTCTCATAGTCAATGGCGCCAGACGGCAGAAACGGGGTGATCAGTGCTGTGCAGGTCCCAGTAAAAACAGGTGTTTTCATACAAACTCCTTTCCCTATGCCAAGCGGCATAAAAAGACAGCCCGGACCGGCTTCTGTCAAACTCTTTGGTAACAGAAGCCCGATCCGGGCTGTTAAAGATTCAGGAAACCTCAGCGGGGGAGAATATATCCCTCTGCGCACAACAGTTCTGCCAGCAGGACGCCGCCTCCGGCCGCACCCCGGAGGGTGTTGTGGGAGAGGCCCACAAACTTATAGTCGTACTGGGTATCCGGCCGCAGACGCCCTAAAGTCACGGCCATGCCGCCCTCCAAATCCCGGTCCAGCTTGGCCTGGGGCCGGTCAGGCTCCTCGAAATAGTGGAGGAACTGCTTGGGGGCACTGGGCAGGTTCAGTTCCTGGGGCCGGCCCTGGAACTGCTCCCAGCAGGACTTGATTTCTTCCAGAGACGGTTTTTTCTGGAAGGAGACAAACACCGCAGCCGTGTGCCCATCCGACACCGGCACCCGCAGGCACTGGGCCGTAATGGAAGGGGAGAGGGCGGGGACAATCTGCCCCTTTTCCACCTTACCCCACACTTTGAGGGGCTCTTGCTCCGACTTTTCCTCCTCGCCGCCAATGTAGGGCACCACGTTGTCTACGATTTCCGGCCAAGTCTCAAAGGTCTTGCCTGCGCCTGAAATCGCCTGATAGGTGCACACCAGCACCCGCTCCAACCCATAGGACCGCAGGGGATGCAGGGCCGGGGCATAGGATTGGATGGAGCAGTTGGACTTCACCGCAATGAAGCCCCGCTTGGTGCCCAGCCGGGCCTTCTGCGCCTCCAGAACCGCCAAATGTTCCGGGTTCACCTCCGGAATCACCATCGGAACATCGGGGGTCCAACGGTGGGCACTGTTGTTGGAGACCACCGGGCACTCCAGCTTGGCATAGGCCTCCTCCAGGGCACGGATCTCCTCCTTCTTCATGTCCACCGCACAGAAAATGAAATCCACTGCACTGGCAATCTTTTCCTTGTCCGCCTGGGCATCCAAAACCACCAGGGATTTGGCCTCTTCCGGAATGGGGGTGGGCATGGCCCAGCGGTGGCCCACAGCCTCCTCATAGGGTTTCCCGGCAGAGCGTGCGCTGGCTGCCACCACGGTCAGCTGAAACCAAGGGTGGCGTTCCAGCAAGGTGACAAAGCGCTGCCCCACCATTCCGGTGGCGCCGACCACACCCACAGCATACTTTTTCATGGCGAAGGACCTCCTCAATTCTTGTCAAAATCACGGGAAAACGGCTTTTTCTGTTGGGAAGGGGAAAAGAACAGTTGAAAAGTCGCACAGGTTTGTACTATAATGAAACAGATTTGCCCCTTCCCCTGCATTGTGTTTCGGAAAGGGACAAATGTTCACTAAGTAAAAATAGCACAGAATGTTTTTTCTGTCAACGAGAAAATCCTTCTGCCAAAGAATCCGTATACCACAGATGGGAACTTGCTTGCGCTGCGCCTGGGAGGGGATCTCCCGCGTTTGGTTTCCTCTTTCATCCTATGTAAGGCGCAATCGCCGCGTCACTGACACCGGCGTAAATTTCGATTGGGGACTGACTTACCATGAAAACACATGACTTTTACTATGCGCTCCCCCCTGAGCTCATTGCCCAGACGCCCATCCAACGCCGGGACGCCTCTCGGCTGATGACACTGAATAAGGAGACCGGGGAGCTGGGCCATTATCATTTCTATGACCTTCCACAGTTTCTAAAACCCGGGGACTGCTTGGTCCTCAACGACTCTCGGGTTCTGCCCGCCCGTCTCCTAGGGCAGCGGGAGCCCACTGGCGGAGCCTGTGAGGTGGTTCTCCTCATCGACCGGGGAGACAACGTCTGGGAGTGTCTGGTCCGCCCCGGGAAGAAACTGCGAACAGGGGCCAAGCTCTCCTTCGGCCACGGGGCCTTGCAGGCGGAAATCATCGAAGTGTTAGAGAATGGCAATCGGCTCATCCGCTTCTTCTACGAAGGAATCTTTCTGGAGATCCTGGAACGCCTGGGAAAGATGCCGCTGCCCCCCTATATCAAAGCGGAATTGCAGGATGGGGAGCGGTACCAGACCGTCTACTCCAAAGAGGTTGGTTCCGCCGCCGCCCCTACGGCAGGGCTGCACTTCACGGAAGCACTCTTGGAGCAGATCCAAGCCATGGGGGTAAACCTCTGCTACGTGACCCTCCATGTGGGCCTGGGTACGTTCCGGCCGGTCAAAGCGGAGGACATCACAGACCATGAGATGCACAGCGAGTACTGTATGATCCCAGCGGAAACCGCGCGGATCATCAACCAAACCAAGCAAAACGGGGGACGGGTCATCTGTGTGGGTACCACGTCCTGCCGTACCATTGAGAGTTGGGCTGCCGAAGATGGCACGCTGCAGGAAACCGCAGGGTGGACCAATATCTTTATCTACCCGGGCTACCGCTTTAAGGTGCTGGATGGGCTGATCACCAATTTCCATTTGCCGGAATCCACTCTGATTATGCTGGTCTCCGCTTTGGCCGGACGGGAACATGTCCTGCATGCCTACGCCAAAGCCGTAGAGGAAAAATACCGCTTCTTCTCCTTTGGCGATGCCATGCTGATTCTCTGACCCAGGAAAAGGAGGGATCTCCCCGTGTTTACCCTATTAAAAACCGAGGGCCATGCCCGTCGTGGGGTGCTGACCTGTGCCCACGGCACAGCCCAAACCCCAGTTTTCATGAACGTCGGCACCTTGGGTGCCATCAAAGGCGCCGTGTCCGCCCTCGATTTAAAGGAGATCGGCTGCCAAATTGAACTCTCCAACACCTATCATCTCCACCTTCGGCCAGGGGACAACGTGGTCCGGGAAATGGGGGGGCTCCACCGTTTCATGCGTTGGGACGGCCCCATCCTCACCGACAGCGGTGGGTTCCAGGTGTTCTCCCTGGCCAGCCGCCGGAAAATTCAGGAGGAAGGCGTCACCTTCGCCTCCCACATTGACGGCCGCCGGATCTTTATGGGGCCGGAGGAGAGCATGCAAATCCAGTCCAACCTAGGGTCGGACATCGCCATGGCCTTCGACGAATGCGTGGAAAACCCCGCCCCCTATGACTACGTCAAACCGTCCTGCCAGCGCACCCTACGTTGGCTGGCCCGGAGCAAAGCCGAACACGACCGCCTGAACCAGCTGCCAGATACTGTAAACCCTCAGCAGATGCTCTTCGGCATCAACCAGGGCGGTACTTTTCCTGACCTGCGGGTGTGGCACATGAAAGAAATTGCCGCCTTAGACTGCGACGGCTATGCCATCGGCGGCTTAGCTGTGGGGGAACCCGCCGAAACCATGTACGAAATCCTGGAGGCTGTTGAACCCTACGCGCCCAAAGAAAAACCCCGTTACCTCATGGGCGTGGGAACACCGGTCAACATTCTGGAGGGCGTGGCTCGGGGAATTGACATGTTTGACTGCGTACTTCCTGCCCGCAATGCCCGCCATGGAAAACTCTATACCTGGCACGGCACACTAAACATTAAGAATGAGAAGTACAAAACCGACCGTCGTCCCATCGACGAGACCTGTCAGTGTCCGGTATGCCGGACCTTCTCCCGGGCCTATCTGCGGCATCTGTTTACCGCAGGGGAGATGTTGGCCATGCGTTTGGCTGTTCTGCATAACCTGTATTTCTACAACGATCTTATGGCGAAGATTCGCCTGGCTCTGGAAGAGGACCGGTTTTCTGCGTTCTACCAAACTTACAAAGAACAGCTGAACCAGCGGCTTTAAAGAAAAACCGAAGGAACTGGGAAAAAATACTTGTCAAACGGGGAAAACCCTTCTATAATAAAAAGAAAGTTTATTTCTACAGCGGAGGGAACAACTTTGGAAATTCTGATTATCGTCCTCATTGTTTTCTATATCGTCATTTTCTATTTCCTGAAAATGCGTCCGGAAAAGCAGCGCAAAAAAGAGCAGGAGGCAATGAAACGATCCTTAGCACCCGGTGATCCTGTCACCATGATTGACGGCATCATCGGTAACGTCTGTGCCGTCAAAGAGAAGACCATCGTCATCGAAACCGGCGCGGACCGTGTCCGTCTGGAGTATGCCAACTGGGCCATCATGAACAAGGGCGCCTCGGTGGACCAGACCTCCCAGCAGTAACCAAAACAAGCATAGAAAAATCCCTCCCCGCATAGAATCCATCAAAGATTCTCTACGGGGAGGGATTTTTTATGGGAAACACTGGGGAAGACACCGTCAAGAGAAGCACCCAAACTATGGGCAGTACGATCGTTGCCATCCTACTAGGGGGGACCATCGGACTCGTTGCGCTCTTGCTCCTCACCTTGCTGACCGCTGCACTTGTCTGGAGTGGTGCATTGCCCCCTTCCGTGGCAGGTATTCTGCTCACAGGGTTTGCCGGCGTCTGCGCCTTTGTGGGGGGACGTATCGCAGTACAGAAGGGGAGAGGACCCGCCATGCCCCTGGGGGGAGGCGTCGGCAGCCTGCTCTGCGCTGTTTTGCTGGTCATCTGCTTCAGCACCACAGGCGTCGATGGACTCCACGGGCAGTTTTTGGGAATCCTGCTGATGCTCCTGGCCGGTGGATGCCTGGCTGGGCTACTCGGAAAACATGCGCATAAGTCCAAAAAGAAAAAACGGTAGCCCCATGCGCAAGTGGAAACGGAAAGAAGGGCGCAAAGAACGGAGGCAGGAGGCAAACAACCAGCAGCGAGATACCGTGCTCCTACTGCTGTCCGCTGCCTTTCTGTTTGGGGCAATTATGGGGTGCCTCTTAGAGGGAAAACTCCCTGCATCCCCATACATGGCTTCTTTTTGGAGTCACGCAACCCAGGGGACCATCCTACCGCCATTGTGGCGAGAACTTTGGCTCGTCTTTCGGTGGCCCATTGCCGTCGTTGTGCTGGCTATGTTACCCCTGGCGGGAGTCACACTGCCCATTCTGTTTTTTCTACGGGGACTGTTCCTATCCTATGGCTTGGTTGCGCTCATCGGCAGCACAAGCGGGGCAGAGATTCTCTGTACCATGGTGATACTAGGCCCCACTTGTTTACTTACCATACCGATCCTCTTTGTTCTGGGAACCGCTGGTTTACTACGCAGCACCGAAAGCAGCCCTAGCAGCAGGATTCGCCGGGCGCTGTGTTGCGTCTCTGGGCTGGTCCTGTGCGTGTTTCTGGACCAGGCCGTGGTTCCACAACTACTCACGGTTTTGCTTAAAGGGTTTACCGCCACGGCCGGCTCTGGATAAGGGCAAAGATCCGTCTTGCTTTTTGGTGCAGCAACCGGTATAATAAAAATCACGTAAGCTTGCATGCTCCCATAGGGGAGCATGCTTCTCCTCCCAACAACTTCGTATAATGCAGATTTTGCGAAGTTGGAGGACAAGAAAAGAAAGGAATCGTGCGATATGGCAGATTACCGCCAAGAGGCCCCTCCCATCTTACAAGAGTTCCTGAACTATCACGAGTCCATCCTGTCTCACTCTGCAAAGACGGTCGACGAATACTTCCTGGACCTTCGCAGTTTTTTCCGCTACCTCAAACTCCGTCGTTGTCCGGAACTGCAACAGACTCCGTTCCAAGAGATCTCTATCCTGGATGTCGACTTAGCCTTTGTCTCCAAAACCCAGCTGTCTGAGATCTATGGGTACCTGACCTTTCTCTCTGGACAGTCCGGCAAAGCCGAGTCCTCCACACGGGCACGAAAATGCGCTGCCATCCGCTCCTTCTTCAATTATCTCTGCCTCCACACCCATCAAATGGAAACCAATCCCACCCAAGCGTTAAACAACCCCAAATTGCGGAAATCCCTCCCAAGGTATCTGTCTCTGGCCGAAAGCCTTCAATTGTTGGAGGCCGTGTCCGGCCCCAACGAGATCCGGGACTACTGTATCCTAACCCTGTTTCTCAACTGCGGCCTGCGGGTGGGCGAACTGGTGGGGCTCAACGTCCAAGATGTCCGGGAGGACACCATTCGGGTGTTAGGGAAAGGCAACAAGGAGCGGCAGATCTACCTGAACGAAGCCTGCCTGGAGGCCATCCATGCCTACCTCGCCGTCCGGCAGGAACCCAAGGAGGAGCCCCGCCACCGAAACGCCCTCTTCGTCTCCCGGAACCGGACCCGTTTGACCACCCGTGCGGTGGAAAACATCGTCCAAAAAGCAGTACGCACCGCCGGGCTGGATCCCAAGTACTCCCCCCACAAACTCCGCCATACCGCTGCCACGCTGATGCTGAACAATGGGGTGGATATCCGCACCCTCCAAGACGTCCTAGGCCACGAAAACCTTGGCACAACGCAAATCTACACCCATGTGTCTGATGCCAACATGAAGCAAGCCGTAGACGCCAATCCTTTGGCACACGTCAAAAAAGAAACGCCTTGAACTCCAGCCTATTCTAAAATGTGATCCAAGCCCTGGGCAAAAATCGTGCGGACATGGTCATCGGCCAAGGCATAGTAGACCATCTTCCCTTCCCGTCGGGATTTTACCAAACGCGCCTGCTTCAAAATCCGCAGCTGATGGGAAATGGCAGACACCGTCATATGTAATTCCTGGGCAATCTCCCCCACGCCTCTGGCTTGGTCAAAGAGTGTATAGAGAATTTTAATCCGGGTACTGTCACCAAAAATTTTGTAGAGCTCTGCCAGGTCATTCAGCATCTCCTCTGTGGGGACCACATGCTCCCTGGAGGTTTGGGGGAATCCTTCCATCCTGCCACACTTCCTCTATCATTTGAATCGTCGCTCAAGTTTAAAATTAGTATATCTAAAAATGGCTTACCAGTCAAGCCATTGCGCAAAAGCGTCGCAGGGTTAGTCCCTGCGACGCTTTTTCTATCCTAAGGATGATTCTACCGATTAGGAAAGGGTGGTTCCCTCTTGCAGAAACTGCTCCACTTCTTCCAAGGAAAGGACCGGGATACCCAAAGCAGTGGCTTTCTCCAACTTACTCCCTGCACTCTCCCCTGCCAGCAGGAAGGATGTTTTCTTGGAAACACTGCCAGTTACCTTTCCCCCGTGACGCTGAATCAGCTGGGTTGCCTCCTCCCGGCTCATCCCCGGCAGCGTACCGGAGATCACCACCGTCTTTCCGGACAATGGGAGATCCCCTTCGACGGGGGGAAAAACCTCCTGCACCATGTTCACCCCAGCATCCTTGAACTTTTGCAGGAGTATCTGGCTGTGGGTTTGCCGGAAATAGGTGTAGACGCAGTGGGCAGAGATGGGGCCGATATCATCGATGTCCATCATCTCCTCCTCCGTCGCCTGGGCCAGCGCATCCATCGTGCCAAAGTGATTCATCAATGCCTGCGCAGCCGATTTGCCCACATTGGAAATGCCAAGTCCCGTTAACAGCCGGTCCGGCGGGTTCTGTTTGGCCTTTTCGATGGCAGCCAAGAGTTTATCTGTGTTTTTCACCTTTCCCACGATCCCCTTCTGGATCAACTCCTCACGGTATTGGGAAAGGGTAAAGATATCTGCCACATCCTTCAGATACCCTTCGGCAATGAGGTCATGCACATAGACCACACCAAACCCCTTAATATCCATGGCCCCACGCCCTACAAAGTGGCAGATCAGCCGCTCCAACTGGGCAGGACAGTTGAGGTTCACACACTTAATGTCCGCTGTCTCCTCCCGCACGGCAGGTTCCCCACAGGCCGGGCAAACCATGGGGATCTGGAACACCTGACCACCAGCCGGCTGTTTCTCCGGGACCACACCGACGCATTTAGGGATCACCTCTCCAGACTTCTCAATCCGAAGGGTGGACCCCAGACAGATCTCCAGGTTGTTGATAAAATCCTGGTTGTGCAAAGTACAGCGAGACACGGTAGTCCCACACAGACGAACCGGGTCAAAGATGGCCGTTGGCGTAATCTTCCCCGTTCGGCCCACGGAGAGCTCAATCTCCCGCAGAACCGTTTCCTTCTGCTCTGGCGGATACTTATACGCCACCTGGTACCCTGCGTTTTTCGCGGTGTCCCGCAGTTGGGACCGCAACATAAGGTTGTTTACCTTGATCACAGCCCCGTCAATGTCATAGGGTAACGTCCCCCGCATGTCTCCGATGGCTTCGATGGCGTTCCAGATCTCCTCCCGGGTCTTGCACACATAGTAGTGGGCAATCACCGTGACGCCACAGTGTTTCAGGTAGTCATAGGCCTCCGCGTGGGTTTTCAGTTCTTTCCCCTGGATGTCCTGAATGTTGAACACAAAAAAGGACAGGTGCCGCTCCTTGGTAATGGAAGCATCCAGCTGGCGCAGCGTACCAGCGGCACAGTTGCGGGGGTTGGCAAATGGCTTTTTGCCCAACAACTCCTGCCGTTCGTTCACTGCATCAAAGGCAGCGTTGGTCATATAGACCTCGCCCCGCAATTCCAGGTATGGGATGGGGTCCCGCAACGTCACTGCCACATCGTCAATAACCTTGGCGTTGGCCGTGACATCTTCCCCAAAATTCCGGCCATCCCCCCGTGTGATGGCAGTGACCAGGTTGCCGTTTTCATAGCGCAGGGCCATGGAGAGGCCGTCAATCTTGGTCTCCACCAGGAAGGTCACCTCTTCGCCCAGTTTTTCCTGGCAGTCGGTGATGAAGTGGTCCACCTCTTCCCGGGTAAACAGGTCCTGCATGGACAGCATGGGAACTCTGTGGGCCACCAGCACGCCAGCCGTCCGCTTGGCCGTCCCTCCCACCTTTTGGGTGGGAGAATCTGGGACAATGAGTTCTGGGTGTTCCTTTTCCAGCCCTTTCAGCTCCCGCATCAGCCCGTCATATTCCTGGTCGGAAATGGCCGGTGCGTCTTGGTTATAGTAAAGATCACTGTGATGGTTTAACAAGTCCCGCAGTTCCTGCGCGCGTTTTGATGGGTCCATGTTGCTGGTCTCCTTCCTGTATTCGGTCACCTCCGTGCTTCCCGCAAAAGTTCATCGGCAGCCAGTAAGATGCCCAGTTTTCCCGACTCGAAGGTCAATCCCCCCTGCATGTACACCGTATAGGGCGGGCGCATCGGCGCGTCGGCGGAAAGCTCAATGGAGGCCCCCTGGATAAACGCGCCGGCGGCCATGATCACCGGGCAGTCATAGCCAGGCATGTCCCAGGGAACGGGCGTAACATAGGAATCCACCGGGGCCCCCGCCTGAATCCCTTTGCAGAATTTCTCCACAGCCTCCGGCTTTTCCAGGTGGATCATCTGAATGATATCGTGCCGGATCTCTTGCGACGTCGGGTCTGTGCAGTAGCCCAACAGCTCCATCACTTTGGCCGCAAACACCGCCGTCTTGGTCGCCTGTGCTACCGTATGGGGGGCCAGGAACAACCCCTGGTACAGAGCCCGGTTATTCCCCAGAGACGCACCACATTCCCGGCCGATGCCGGGTACCGTCATCCGCATGGCAGTGCTCTCAACCAGTTCTCGCCGGCCTGCCACATAGCCGCCCATGGGCGCTAAGCCACCGCCAGGGTTCTTAATCAGGGACCCCATAATGAGGTCCGCCCCCACCTGGGTGGGCTCTATGGTCTCGACGAACTCACCATAGCAGTTGTCCACCAGGATCCAAACGTGGGGATTGGCCTGGCGAATAGCCTGGCAGATGGTCCCAATGGTCTCCACCGAAAGGGAGGCACGAGTGGCATAGCCCCGGGAGCGCTGGATCAGCACGGCCTTCACGTTGGGCTCCTGCACTGCCTGGACAATGCCGGGCAGGTCCGGCGTGTTCTCCGGGGTAAGATCCCCCTGCCGATAGGCAATGCCAAACTCCTTCAAAGAGCCGTTGCCGTCCCCGGTGATCCCAATCACCCCTTGCAGGGTATCATAGGGGGCCCCAATGGCGGAGACCATCACATCCCCGGGACGAAGCACCCCGTAAAGCGCCGAGGCAATGGCGTGGGTCCCGTTCACAAAATTGATGCGCACCATGGCATCTTCCGTGCTGAAGATATCGGCATAGATCTCCCCCAACGCTTCCCGGCCCAAATCATCGTAGCCGTACCCTGTGGTCCCCTGGAAAAAGGACTCTGCCACCTTGTGCTTTTGGAAGGCCGCCAACACTTTTTCTGTATTAAAGGCCGCAATCTCGTCGATGCGGTCAAACTGTTCCGCCAGTTCCCGCTGGGCTTGCTGGCCCAGGGCGCGAACGCGGTCACTGATCTGTAAAGGCATTTTATCTGACATCCTCTGGTTCCTTAAAATTTTTCTGGGCAAACGCGGTCAACAGCCGGGCTGCCGCGGTGACATCCCCCAAGTCCACCATCTCCGTGGGGGAATGCAGATACCGGCACGGAATGGAAATCCCTCCCGTCCGGACCCCGGCCCGGCTCATATGTATGGAGCCAGCATCGGTACCACCGGAGACCATCACGTCCCGCTGGAAGGGAATCCGCTGTTCCTGGGCAAGGCCCTCTAAGGTCTGAACCATTTCCGGGTGGGCAATCACGGAGCTGTCCATCACTTTGACGGCTGCACCGCCGCCCAGGACAGAACTGCCTACCTTTTTGTCCTCTAACTCATCCCCCCGGGTCACGTCCACAGCGATCCCGTAGTCAGGATCAATGGCATACGCAACCGGCTTGCTCCCGCGCAGGCCCAGTTCCTCCTGTACGGTAAACACAAAGTACAGGTCACTGGTGTAGGTCCGGATATGGCTCAGGGCATCCAACATCACTGCGCAGGAAATGCGGTTATCCAAGTAGGGCGCCACCAAGCGGGTCTCTGTCGTGAAGGCAGGCATCCGGGAAACCGCCGTGTCCCCCACCCGGACCAGGTGGCGGGCATGGGCCGCATTCCTGGCCCCAATGTCTAGGTAGAGGTCGGCAATGGTCATATCCTTCAGCGCTACATCTTTACGCAGCGAGACCACACCACACACCCCATTTTTAAACCGGAAGGGGGTGTGGAGAATGTCCTCCGGCCGGACCCCACCCAACTTTCCAAAGGAGAGGTACCCCGCCTCGTCAATGTGGGTGACGATTAAGCCGATGGAGTCCATGTGCGCCGCAAACATGACCTTAGGGCCGCTCCCCTTTTTGTGGACAATGAGATTGCCCATGGTGTCTGTCCAGCAGTCGTCGGCATAGGGTTCCGCCAAGCGCTGGATGGTAGAGGCGATCTGCCGTTCGTCCCCCGCCGGTCCATGGCAGGCGTTGAGCATTTCAACGACGGATAAGTAATCCATGCATCCTTCCTCCTCATTCCATGGCGGCCACAGCTTGCAAAAACCGCCGGGCCAAAATCAACATATTTTCGCAGTCCTCCAGGGAAACCACGCTGGTTGGGGTGTGCAAGTAACGCACGGCGGCAGCAATTCCCGCCACCCGGACCCCCTCTTTGGTCCGCTGAATGGCTGAGGCATCGGTCCCCCCAGAGAGGTACTCCTTGGTTTGCCACGGGATCTTCCCCTGCTCTGCTTGGGTCCGGAGAAGGTCATAGAGGTCCCGGTCATAGACCGTACCTCCATCCATATATGGGATCACCGGCCCTTTCCCAGGGGCGCATACCCGTTTGTGACCGGGCATCCCGGGTAAATCCGCTGCGGTGGTGCCCTCCAACACCAGGGCAATGTCTGGCGTAACAGAGAACGCTGCCCCGAAGGCCCCTCGGGTGCCCACCTCTTCCTGGACTGTAAAGACAAAGGTGCAGTCCATCGGCAGGGGTTCCTTCAAGAGCTCTACCATAACGGCGCAGCCAATGCGGTCATCAATGGCTTTGGCCTTGAGAAACCCGTGGCCAAACTCCAGGCACGCCGTATCAAATACCACCACATCACCAGGGGTCACCAAGGCCCCTGCCTCTTCCCGATTCCGGGCCCCAATGTCAATGTAGAACTCACGCAGTTTGGGGACTGTTTTGGCCTCTTCCGCCGTGGTCAGGTGGTAAGCTTTCAGGCCAATGACGCCGGGAACCTGCTTCTCGCCCACCAAGACGGGCTTTCCCAGGAGAACCCGCCGGTCAATTCCTCCCACTGTACCAAATTTTAAGTACCCCTCCTCGGTGATGGTGTGGACCATCAGACCCACTTCATCCATGTGGGCCGCCAGCATCAACTTCTGGCTGCCTGGGATACGCCCTTTCTTTTCCACCAGCAGATTGCCCATGGTGTCCACCCGGATACGATGGGCATACGGCGCCACCGCTTTCCGAAGGAATTCCCGCACCGCATCCTCGCGGCTGGAAACGCCAGGAAGGGCGCACAGGGTTTTTAAGGTTTCAATCAGCAAGGAAGGCACCCCCTTCCTCTCCCAAACCTTCCACGAAGGCAGCCAGCAGCGACGCCGTGGCCTCCAGATCGGTAAGGTCCAGCGTCTCCACGGGGCTGTGCATGTATTTTAGGGGCAGGGAAACCACTGCCGTGGCAATCCCCTCCCGGGCAGTCTGCACCCGCCAGGCGTTGGTTCCGCTGTGACCGGTCATCACTTCCGGGGACCAAGCAAGGCCTAGCGCTTCCGCCTTGCCGATCAAACGGTCGCTCATCCACCGGGTGATGTTTGGACCTATGCCAATGACTGTCCCCTGTCCGGCCCCAAAGGTTTCCTCCTTAGGGCCATCTGGGGTGCGGGCGTGGGTCACATCCACCGCCACAAAGCAGTGGGGGCGCAACGCATAGGCTCCCACCAGAGCGCCGCTGCCATTGACCTCCTCCCGGGTACTGCTCATCAAGTAGAGGTCTACATCCAAGGGTTTCCCTTGCAGATATTCCGCCGTCTGTAGGAGGGCCGCAAAGCCGGCCCGGTCATCCAGCGCCTTGGCACTGACCCGCTCCCCCAAAAGAGAGCGGAAGGGGCCTTTCGGCACCACAAAGGTCCCCACCAGGGCCTCCCCTTCCTCTTGGGTCAGTCCCGCGTCAATATAGAGGTCGGACAGAGGGGTGCTCTTATTGGCATCCCCCGGCTGCTGCACATGGGGCGGCAGGACCGCCACCAAACCAAAACGAGGCGGCTGAGAAAGGATGGTCACCTCCCGGTTGGGAAGCATCCGAGGGTCAATGCCACCCACCGCCCGGAAAGAGAGGAACCCCTCCTTGGCCCCGGTGATCACCAGGCCCACCTCATCCAAGTGGGCATCCAGCACCACCCGTTTGGCATTTTCCTTGCCGCACCGCCGCACGCCGATCACATTGCCAAACTTGTCCCGGTACCCTTCATCCACCAGGGGGCGCAGGAGGGAGAGGGCCACTTCTGCCACCTGGTCCTCCCGGCCGGAAGGGCCGTCAGAACCACACAGGGCGGCCAAACTTGCACGGATGTCCATGATACGCTCCTTCCCCAGTCACAGTGCGTTGACGATATCTTTAAAGGTCTGCCCCCGCTGGGCAAAGTTCTTGAAATGGTCGAACGACGCACAGGCCGGCGAGAGGATCACCACATCCCCCTCCTGGGCTGTTTGGGAAGCGGCCAGCACCGCCTGCTTGAAATCGTCCTCCATGAGGATGGTCGGGTGGCCCTCCTGATACCCCTCTGCCTGGACCACTGCCTGGCGGATTTTCTCCGCGGTGTGGCCGGTGAGGACCAGGGTCTTTACGTGGTCCTGGACCTCCTTCCCCAGTACGTCGAAGGGAATCTTCTTATCGTATCCCCCTGCAATGAGAATCACTTTTTGAGGGAACGACCGCAGGCCCGCAATGGTTCGAGTGGGGCTGGAGGCGATGGAGTCGTTATAGTAACGCACCCCGTCCTTGGTGCGCACCAGTTCAATCCGATGCTCCACCCCAGGGAAGGTCTCCGCTGTGTGGAGAATGACCTCGTCTGATACCATCCCCTGCACAGCTGCAATGGCCGCCAGATAGTTTTCCACGTTGTGCTGGCCGGGGATGAGGATGCGGTCTGTAGAAAAGAGGGGCCGCTTTTGGCCATTGTGGGCCACATAGATCATCCCATGCTCCACGTAGGTCCCCTCTTCCAGCGCACTGCGGCGGCTGAACTTCATCACCCGCCCAGGTGCCCGTTCCGCCATGGCACGGGTGAGGTCATTGTCCTGGTTGAAGATGGCCAAATCCCCCGGCCCTTGGTGGGAGAAAATGTTTTCCTTGGCCTGGGCATACTCCTCCATAGACGTATGCACATCCAGGTGGTTGGGGGAGAGATTGGTAAACACCGCAATGTCCGGGCTGGCCTGGAGGGTCATCAGCTGGAAGGAGGACAGCTCCAGGACGGCCACGTCGTCCTTCCCCATCCTGTCCGCCTCTGAGAGAAGGGGTTTTCCAATGTTCCCTCCCACATGAACGGTGTAGCCGGCGTTTTTCAGCATCTCCGCAATCAGAGAGGTGGTGGTGGTCTTCCCGTCGCTGCCAGTGACCGCAATGATTTTGCAGGGGCACACTTGGAAAAAGGCCTCCATCTCCGACGTGAGCACACTTCCCTGCTGGATGGCAGCCAAGAACGGGGAAATATCTGGCCGGATCCCAGGGGAACGGAAAATCACATCCTGGTCCAGGCCATCCAGGTAGTGTTCCCCCAACTGCAGGGTAGCTCCCATCGCTTCCAACCGGTCCGCCAACTCCCCAAAGTTCTCCCGGGGACTCTTATCACAGGCGGTAACAGAAATCCCCCCCTGGAGCAGGGTTTCAATCAGTGGGGTGTTGGAAACCCCAATGCCGATCACAGCGACCCGTTTCCCCTGAAGGGAGGCGAGATAGTCTTGCAGTGTGGCAGCCATATGCCATTCCTCCTCACGCATTCAAAAACATACGCCTGGGTGCGTACGTAACCCCAGGCCTTTTCTTCTTTCACAATTTCATGAAAAGACAGGTACTTTATTATACGCCAGCTCCCTATAGATTTCAAGGAAACCTTTGGGACGTCTTGCAAAGAAATTGTAGGCAAGATATAATAATCTAACAATCCTTCACATTTTGGATTCGTCAAACCAAGGAGGGCGCTTATGACCATCCGTACAGAACTCAACCCATACCTGGAAACCCTAGGCCTGCTCTATCTCTCCGCCCATCCGGAGAAGGCTAGCCGATCCTTTTTGGTGTCTGAAGCCAACGAACTGGGGATCGACGGGGATGCGTTGTATCGGAAATTCGGCCCTGTTCATAAGCGGTACGTCTCCGCCTTTCAAAAGCAGTGGAACCGCGAGGAAATCTCTGCCATGGACGGTTTCGATTTTTTCTTCGACACCGACGATTGGATTCCCTCCCTCCTCTTCGTATGCGGAGAGCATCCCCATTGGTTTGCCCCAAACGGTTCCCCTTTACAAGAGGAGGAGATTATTTTGGCCTTTGTCAATCAGATCCTCACGGACCGAACGGTCACAAAGGTCCCCTCCCTGTCGGAGTTGCTGTCTCTCCTGGAACAGTCAGGGCTTTCGACCTCCTTGTGCTGGAAAATGACTCTGCTGCTTCAATCTCCCCTGCCCAGGATCCGTCAACTCATCGCCATTGTCCAAGCGAGCCTGTCCGCCTATCAACACGCATCGGAAACCATTGCCCTTCCACTGGGAAAGCTACTTGCCGCATTTCCCCATACGAAATATACCATCTCCGCCTTGGAAGACTCGGCGGTACTTACGCCTGTCCTGGTTTTTCCCGCCATGGAAGCCATCGTAACCGACACATCCCGCACCTATGGCTACGTCGGTCTGTTTGTGAAGGATGTGTACCGAATGCTAGAACAGGCTCGACGTACCCAACAGACACTATATCTCCAAACCGCCGTCCCCTGTCCAAACAGGTCAGTATCGTCCGCAGCCGTTCCTCAATGGTATGATAGCCCCCCAGCCCGCTGTGCTACCTCCTACATCTGTAGTCACCCAAAGAAGCATTAATCCGCCAACAACACTTTTTAATTAATCTCATTTCCTTCAGATTTCCCATTTGAGCTCCCGCCACTGTTATTTCTCTACCGCCCTTATTTA
>OLQU01001387.1_pt1 | contig 16635 bp, 16 predicted proteins | sample 1672271 | NCBI WGS metagenome assembly OLQU01 (sample SAMEA3136666, study PRJEB25190) | human gut metagenome | biome: human gut; feature: human-associated habitat; material: faeces | place: Austria | collected 2013 | reverse complement strand
AAGACTAAAATCTACTTTGCCACCTTCAAAGTGGAAATAAACTTTTCACTTCAGCACGGCGGAAAATCCTGAAGAAATTCCCGAAAACCCTTGATTTCTCACGGAAGAAGTGCTATACTCCCCTATAGTCACATAGAAATCCGGCAGAAGAGTGAACGAAAGTTCACTCTTCTTTGTTGGTAAGGAGGAATTTTACATTGTCGAAAAGAGAACTTTACGAGCAGAAAACAGAACAGCTCTTAACCCCCATCGTAGAGGAATACGGGTTTGAGCTTGTGGATGTGGAGTATGTGAAAGAAGGCAGTACCTGGTACTTAAGGTCTTACATTGACAAACCCGGCGGGATCAGCATTGACGACTGTGAGAAGGTGAGCCGGCGGCTCTCTGACCTTTTGGATCAGGAAGACTTTATCGAGGACGCCTATATCATGGAGGTCAGTTCCCCGGGACTTGGCCGGCCGCTGAAGAAGGAGAAGGATTTCAGACGGAGCCTGGGAGAAGAGGTGGAGATCCGGACCTACCGGATGATCGATAAGCAGAAGGAATTTACCGGGATCCTGAAGGATTACGATGAAAATACAGTAACCATCACACTTGCAGATGAGACAGAGAAGACATTTGACAAAGACGACATCGCTTTGATCCGTCTGGCATTTGATTTCTAGATTAAGGAGGAAAGAAAGAATGAACACAGAATTACTGGAAGCATTGAACCTGTTGGAGAAGGAGAAGGACATCAGTAAGGAAACTTTGCTGGATGCCATTGAGAATTCCCTTCTGAATGCCTGCAAGAATCATTTTGGCAAGGCGGACAACATTAAGCTGACCATGGATCGGGAGACCTGTGATTATCAGCTTTACGCGGAGAAAGAGGTTGTGGAGGAAGTTGAGGATACGCTGGAGCAGATCAGTCTGGAAGATGCTCAGGAGATCGACAGCAAGCTGGGACTTGGCGATATCGTGCGGATCCCCATCGAGTCCAAATCCTTTGGTCGGATCGCTACGCAGAACGCCAAGAACCTGATCCTGCAGAAGATCCGCGAGGAAGAGCGCAAAGTGATCTACGATCAGTATTTTGAGAAAGAAAAAGACATTGTCACCGGTATCGTACAGCGGTATGTGGGAAGAAATATCAGTATCAACCTGGGCAAGGCGGACGCCATGCTGACCGAGAACGAGCAGGTGAAAGGCGAGGTGTTCAAGCCCACCGAGCGGATCAAGCTGTATGTGGTAGAGGTCAAGAATACCACCAAGGGTCCCAAGATCCTGGTATCCCGGACGCATCCGGAGCTGGTGAAGCGGCTGTTTGAGTCTGAGGTCACTGAAGTGAGAGACGGGATCGTGGAGATCAAGAGCATTGCCAGAGAGGCGGGCAGCAGGACCAAGATCGCAGTGTGGTCCAATGATCCGGATGTAGATCCGGTGGGAGCCTGCGTAGGAATGAACGGCGCGAGAGTCAATGCCATCGTCAGCGAACTGCGGGGCGAGAAGATCGACATCATCAACTGGAGCGATAACCCGGCCATCCTGATCGAGAATGCGCTGAGTCCGGCGAAGGTCATTTCTGTTATGGCGGACCCGGATGAGAAGACGGCCAGCGTGATCGTGCCGGATTACCAGCTGTCTCTTGCCATCGGAAAGGAAGGCCAGAACGCCAGACTTGCGGCGCGGCTGACCGGATATAAGATCGACATTAAGAGTGAGACACAGGCCATTGAATCCGGAGAACTGCCGGAGAACTATATGGAAATGAGCGAAGGCGTCTTCGAGGAAGAGATGTACGAGGACGGTTATGACGAGGCCTATGAGGAAGGCTACGAAGACTACGCTGAGGACTACGATGCCGGGGCTGCTTACGAAGAGGAGCCGGAGGCAGAAAAGGAATAAGGTGATCATTTGAACAAGAATAAAAAGATACCTCTGCGGAAATGCGTGGGCTGTCAGGAAATGCACAGCAAAAAGGAGATGATCCGGGTCATCCGCACGGCGGACCAGGAATTTATGCTGGATGCCACCGGAAGGAAGAACGGCCGGGGGGCTTATCTTTGCCCCAGCCGGGAATGCCTGGAGAAAGCCAGGAAGTGCAAGGGTCTGGAGCGTTCTTTCGGGCAGGCGATCCCGCCGGAGGTGTACGAATCCCTGGAAAAGGAGATGGAGCTTCTTGAGTCAGAATAAGGCGTTGTCTTTGCTTGGCCTTGCGACAAAGGCCGGGAAAGTGGCAAGCGGAGAGTTCTGCACAGAAAAAGAGGTGAAATCCGGCCGGGCCGCGCTGGTGATCGTGGCCGGGGACGCCTCGGAGAATACGAAGAAGAGATTTCGGAATATGTGCAGTTTTTATAAAGTGCCAATCTATTTTTACAAAGATAAAGATACCTTGGGGCATGCAATGGGAAAAGAGTTCCGTGCATCCCTTGCAGTCACGGATGAGGGGTTTGCAAAAGGAATCAGGAAACATTTGGACACAGAAGAGAATACAATTGCATAATGGAGGTAGTGTGTATGTCGAAGATGAAAGTATATGAGTTAGCGAAAGAGCTGGATATCCCCAGCAAGGAACTGATCGAGTTCCTTGGGGGCAAGCAGATAGAAGTAAAAAGCCACATGAGTTCCCTGGAGGAGCCGGAGATCAAGATGGTGCGGGATTCTTTCGCCGGCGGCAGCAAGCCGGCAGAGAAACCGGCGGAAAAGCCTGCGGAGAAACCGGCGGAGAAGCCGGCAGGCGAGGCCCCGAAGAAGAAGAATATCGTGCATGTCTTCCGCCCCCAGAACACTCAGAACGGCGGACGCCAGGGAAGACGTCCGGCAGGCGGCGGCCACGGGGGAATGTCCCAGGGCAGGCCGATGCAGGTGAATAACGGACGTCCGGCCAGACGGCCCGGCGGTCCTGTGCGCCCGGGGGAGGAAAGACCTCAGGCGGCCCCGGCCAGATCCGGCCGTTCGGTAGCCCAGGCCTTTGAGCGGGCGCTGGGCAAGAAGGAGGCGCCGCAGACAGAGGCGGCCCCGGCAGCAAAGGAACAGCAGGTGAAGCCCCAGGCAGCGGCAAGACCGCAGCAGGAGCAGCCGGCGCGCAAAGAGCAGGCGGCCCGTCCGGAACAGGCAGCTCGTCTGGAGCAGGCGGCCCATGCAGGGCAGGCAAACCGTCCGGAGCCAAGAAGAGACGGTGAGAGAAGCGAAAGAAGAGAAGATCGCGCGCCAAGAAGAGAGGACCGCGCTCCCAGAAGAGACGGGGAGAAAGGCCAGCGCAGAGATGACAGAGGCCCAAGAAGAGAGGGCGACAGAAGAGAGGATCGCGCTCCAAGAAGAGACGGGGAGAGAAGAGACGGCCGTCCCGGCGGACGCCCGGAGGGCAGAAGGAACCAGGGCAGCAGTATCCCGGCTCCGGAGACTCCCTCTCAGAAGCCCCAGAGAGGTAAAGGCAAAGGGAAGGACGATCATAAGAAGAAAGATTACCGCCATGAGGAAGAGGACAGAAAGCCAAAGGGCAAGAAGCAGAAGACGGAGAATAAGCCGCAGCTTCAGAAGCCTCAGCCGAAGGCTCAGAAACAGGAAGAAGAGATCAAGTCCATTACCATTCCGGAGGTGCTGACCATCCAGGAACTGGCGGACAAGATGAAAGTGGTTCCTTCTGTGATTGTGAAGAAACTGTTCATGCAGGGCAAGATCGTTACCGTCAACCAGGAGATCGATTACGAAACCGCGGAAGAGATCGCGCTGGAGTTCGATATCCTCTGTGAGAAAGAAGAAGTGGTTGACGTGATCGAGGAGCTTCTGAAGGAGGACGAGGAGGACGAGAAGAAGATGAAGAAGCGTCCTCCGGTAGTCTGCGTCATGGGTCATGTTGACCATGGTAAGACCTCCCTTCTGGACGCCATCCGCCACACCAACGTGATCGGCGGCGAGGCCGGCGGTATCACCCAGCACATCGGCGCCTATGTGGTAGAGAAGAACGGGGAGAAGATCACCTTCCTGGACACCCCGGGACACGAGGCGTTTACCGCCATGCGTATGCGTGGAGCCAGCTCCACCGATATCGCCATCCTGGTGGTAGCGGCGGACGACGGCGTGATGCCTCAGACCGTGGAAGCCATCAACCATGCCAAAGCGGCAGGGGTTGAGATCATTGTGGCAGTCAATAAGATCGATAAGCCAAGCGCCAATGTAGAGCGGGTAAAACAGGAGCTGACCGAGTATGAGCTGATCCCGGAAGACTGGGGCGGAAGCACCATCTTTGTGCCGGTATCCGCGAAGACCGGGGAAGGCCTGGAGGATCTGATGGAGATGATCCTTCTGACGGCGGAGGTCCTGGAGTTAAAAGCCAATCCGAACCGCCGGGCAAGAGGTCTTGTGCTGGAGGCAGAGCTGGATAAAGGAAGAGGCCCGGTAGCCACCGTACTGGTGCAGAAGGGAACTCTGCGCGTCGGAGATGCGGTAGCGGCCGGCGCAGCCCACGGAAAAGTCCGGGCAATGATGGACGACAAGGGACGCCGGGTGAAAGAAGCCGGCCCGTCCATGCCTGTGGAGATCCTGGGTCTCAACGACGTGCCAAACGCCGGCGAAGTGCTGGTAGGCTGCGGCAATGACAAAGAGGCCAGAAGCTTTGCGGAGACCTTTATCTCCCAGAGCAAGGTAAAACTTCTGGAAGAGACAAAATCCAAGCTCTCCCTGGACGATCTGTTTACCCAGATCCAGGAGGGCAACCTGAAAGAGCTTGGCATTGTAGTAAAAGCGGACGTACAGGGATCTGTGGAAGCCATCAAGCAGAGCCTTGTGAAACTGTCCAACGACGAAGTGGTAGTCAAGATCATCCATGGCGGCGTAGGCGCCATCAACGAGTCGGACGTCAGCCTGGCATCCGCCTCCAACGCCATCATCATCGGATTCAACGTGCGTCCGGATGCGACGGCCAAGGAGACTGCGGAGCGGGAAGGCGTGGATATCCGTCTCTACCGGGTGATCTACAACGCCATCGAAGATGTGGAAGCAGCCATGAAGGGAATGCTGGATCCGGTATTCGAAGAGAAGGTGCTGGGCCATGCGGAAGTGCGGCAGCTGTTTAAGGCTTCCGGCGTGGGAACCATCGCCGGGTCCTACGTGCTGGACGGAACCTTCGAGCGGGACTGCTCCGCCCGGATCATCCGGGACGGCATTGTGGTCTACGAAGGATCCCTTGCTTCCCTGAAGCGGTTTAAAGACGACGTAAAAGAAGTGCGCGCAGGATATGAGTGTGGATTTGTATTCAACAATTTCAACGACGTGAAGGAAGGCGATCAGGTAGAGGCCTACAAGATGGTGGAAGTACCGAGATAACGCCCTTTGCGACGATCCTGCTTTGGAGAGAAAGAAGGAAGAACATTGCGGAAAAGAAGTATTAAGAACACCAGGGTGAATGTGGAAGTCCAGCGGGAATTAAGCAGTATCATCCGGGGAGGCATCAAGGATCCAAGAGTGGCGCCCTGGACCTCCGTGGTTGCCGCGGAGGTAGCGCCGGATCTTAAGACCTGCAAGGCCTATATCAGCGTGCTGGGCGATGAAAAGGCTCAGCAGGAGACCATCAAGGGTCTGACAAGCGCGGAAGGTTATATCCGCCGGGAACTGGCCCGGACGCTGAACCTGCGCAACACCCCGGAGATCCGGTTCATACTGGACCAGTCCATTGAATATGGTGTAAATATATCTAAGAAGATAGAAGAAGTAACCGGCGGCATGGAGGCGGAAGAAGATGTTAGACAGACTGATCAGAGCGGCGAATAAGATCGCCATTGGCGGACACGTGCATCCGGACGGAGACTGTACCGGTTCCTGTATGGGACTGTATCTCTACATTCTGGAGAATTATCCGGAGAAGCAGACAGATATCTATCTGGAGGAGCTCCCGGATTCGTTCCATTTCCTTCAGCGATCCGGTGAGATCCGCCAGGAGCTGTCTGAGGAGCGGGACTATGACCTGTTCTGCTGTCTGGATTGCGGAGACAAAGAGCGGCTGGGCTTTTCCGGGGAGCTTTTCGACCGGGCGGCGCACACCCTCTGTGTGGATCATCATATCAGTAATACAAATTTCGGAGAAGAAAATTATGTGGTCCCGGATGCCAGTTCCACCTCAGAACTGATATACAACCTGATGGAGAAGGATAAGATCACCCTTCCCGTGGCAGAGGCGCTGTATCTTGGCATTGTCCATGATACCGGGGTGTTCCAGTATTCCTGCACATCGCCGGCTACCCTGCGGGCGGCGGCGGATCTTTTGGAGAGGGGCGTGGATGCGCCCACGCTGATCCGGAAGACCTTCGTGGAGAAGACCTATGCGCAGAACCAGGTGCTGGGGCGTACGCTGCTGGAGAGTATCCGGTTCATGGGAGGAAAATGTATCGCCTCCTATATTCGTATGCGGGAAATGGAATTCTACGGTGTAAAGCCAAAGGATCTGGAGGGGATCGTAAGTCAGCTCAGGGACACTACCGGCGTGGAAGTGGCCATCTTCATGTATGAGACAAAGCCCAGCGTCTACAAGGTGAGCCTGCGCTCCAACGATCTGGTGGATGTGAGCAAAGTAGCCCAGTATCTGGGCGGCGGCGGCCACAAGAAGGCGGCCGGGTTCACCATGGCCGGGACGCCCCATGACGTGCTGAATAATCTCTCCGGTCTGATCCAGGATCAACTGGAGGGGAAAGCATGATCCATGGCATTTTAAATATTTATAAAGAGAAAGGCTATACCTCCCACGACGTGGTGGCAAAGCTTCGGGGGATCACCGGGCAGCGAAAGATCGGTCATACCGGGACTCTGGACCCGGAGGCGGAAGGGGTGCTCCCGGTCTGCCTGGGGCGGGCCACCAAAGTCTGCGATCTTCTGACGGACCGGGATAAGACTTATGAAGCGGTCCTGCTCCTTGGGATCCGCACAGATACCCAGGACGTGACCGGGACTGTGACAGACCGGGGAGACATACAGGGGATCACCAGGGAAATGGTGGAACAGGCGGCGAGGAAATACGTAGGTGAGTATGAGCAGATCCCGCCTATGTACTCTGCCTTGAAGGTAAACGGCAAAAAGCTCTATGAGCTTGCCCGGGAGGGGAAGACCATTGAGCGCAAGGCAAGGCGGGTCCGGATCTATGAACTGGAGATCCTGGAGGAGGCATTTCCCAGAGTCCGGCTGCGGGTCCGCTGTTCCAAGGGAACCTACATCCGGACCCTGTGCGACGATATCGGCGCGGACCTGGGTTGTTACGGCTGTATGGAGGCGCTCCTTCGGACAAGTGTGGGGCCTTTTGCCCTGGAGGAAGCCTGCAGGCTTGAAGATGTGGAAGCTGCAGTGAAGGCGGGAGAGCTTGGGAAGATGCTGTGCCCCATTGACCGGCTCTTCGCAGAGTATCCTGCCGTGCAGGTAAAAAAAGGCTGGGAGAAGCTGGCCTATAACGGAAATGGATTAAAACGGTCGATGACCGATGGAGACAGGGAGACAAGGGACGGCGCCTGCGTAAGGATCTATGACGCAGGCGGAAATTTCCTTGCCCTGTACCGCTATCACAGAGAAGCGGAAGAATATACAACAGTAAAAATGTTTTGCGGCAGCTGAAGGGAAGGATTATGGAATACTTAAAAGGACTGGAACATTATACAGATACCGGCAGATCCGCAGTTACATTCGGCAAATTTGACGGGCTTCACCTGGGGCACCAGACGCTGACCCGGCAGGTGGCCCGGTTCAAGGAAGAAGAGAAGGTCAAAGGTGTGGTCTGTGCCTTCGATATGAAGAGGGAAGACATCCTGATGACCAAGCGGGAACGCGCCGAGCACCTGGCAGACACCATGGATTACCTGGTGGAATGTCCCTTTTCGGAGGAGTTCCGGAAGATGAGCGGGGAAGATTTTATCCGCAAGGTGATCTGCGGGGTGTTTCACGCAAAGTATGTTGTAGTGGGGACGGACTTTCATTTTGGATACGGACAGGGCGGCGACGCCAATATGCTGGAAGCCTGTGCGGCGACTTATGGCTATGAGGCGGTGGTCCTGGAGAAGGAGCGGTACCGGGGACGGATCATCAGCAGTACTTACATCAAGGAACTGATGGCTGCAGGAGAGATCGCGCTGGCAGACCGGCTCCTGGGATACCCCTACGGGATCGAAGGCGTGGTGGAGCACGGGAAGCAGCTGGGAAGGACGCTGGGATTTCCCACCTTTAACGTGACCTGGCCGCAGGAGAAGATCGCACCTCCGCGGGGCGTTTACTACAGCCGTATCTGGGTGGACGGGACCGGGTATGCCGGCATCACCAATGTGGGGGTCAAGCCTACGGTCACAACAGAAGGGAAACTGCTGGCGGAGAGCTTCCTCTTTGACTATGAGGGCAGCGCTTACGACAAGGAAGTGCGGATCGAGCTTCTGGATTTTGCCCGTCCGGAAGAGAAATTCGCCGGCGTTCAGGAGATGAAGGCACAGATCGACCGGGATATCGCCGGCGGCCGGGAATATTTTGCCCGGGGAGAAGGAAGCGCCTATTTTTTGTAAAAAAGGGTTGAAGCGGCACGGATACCTGTGCTATACTGTGCTGGTGGAAAGCCGGCGTTCGGTAATCGGAAACTCCGACCATTGCTTAATGCCAGGCGTTTAACAGAGAATAAAGGAGGAGACAAGACATGATCACAAAAGAGATGAAAGAAAAGATCATCGCTGAGTATGGAAGAAGCGAGGGAGACACAGGTTCACCGGAGGTTCAGGTAGCCATCCTGACCGCAAGGATCAACGATCTGACCGAGCACTTCAAGAACAATCCGAAGGATCATCACTCCAGAAGAGGACTTCTGAAGATGGTAGGACAGAGAAGAGGCCTTCTTGCATATCTGAGAAAGATCGACATCGAGAGATATCGTTCTCTGATCGAGAGACTTGGACTGAGAAAATAATCTGCTCAGACAGAAGACGGGGGAAATTGAAATTTCCCCCGTCTTTAATTGCGTTATCGGCGCAAATATGATACAATGAATAAGATTATGGGCAGGGAGAGCTCCCGAGACCACTGAAAAGCGCATTTTCCGCGGCAAAGTGCTTTTTTCAGTAGTTTCGGACTCCCTTCCCTTAAGAATAAACGATAAAGGAGACCGATATGTACAAAAAGTATGAAATGGAACTGGCCGGCAGAACTCTGCGCGTTGACGTGGACAGAGTGGCAAAGCAGGCAAACGGCGCGGTGCTGATGCATTACGGTGATACCACTGTTCTGTGTACGGCCACCGCTTCTGAAAAACCAAGAGAGGGGATCGATTTCTTCCCCTTAAGCGTGGAGTACAACGAGCGTCTGTACTCGGTAGGCAAGATCCCGGGAGGATTCAACAAAAGAGAGGGAAAAGCGTCTGAGAACGCCATCCTGACCTGCCGTGTCATCGACCGTCCCATGCGGCCGCTGTTCCCCAAGGATTACCGCAATGACGTTACCCTGGAGAACCTGGTGTTGTCTGTAGACCAGGACTGCTCCCCGGAGCTTACCGCCATGCTGGGCGCGGCCATCGCCACCACCATCTCTGATATTCCGTTTGATGGCCCCATCTCTTCCACCCAGGTAGGCCTGGTAGACGGAGAGCTGGTGTTCAACCCGACGGCGGCCCAGAGAGAAGTATCCACACTTGCGCTGACGGTTGCTTCCACCAGGGAGAAGGTGATCATGATCGAGGCGGGTGCACAGGAAGTGCCGGAGCAGCAGATGATCGACGCCATCTTCGCGGCCCATGAGTTGAACCAGAAGGTGATCGCGTTCATCGATACCATCGTGGCAGAGTGCGGCAAGCCCAAACATGAATATGAGAGCTGCGCGGTTCCGGAGGAACTGTTTGAGGCGATCAAGGAGATCGTTCCTCCCGCACAGATGGAGGAAGCGGTATTTACCGATGAGAAGCAGGTAAGAGAAGAGAATATCCGCCAGATCACAGAGAAGCTGACCGAGGCCTTCGCGGAGAAGGAAGAGTGGCTGGAAGTGCTGGGCGAGGCGGTTTACCAGTATCAGAAGAAGACGGTGCGCAAGATGATCCTGAAGGACCACAAGCGTCCGGACGGCAGAGCCATTGATCAGATCCGTCCGCTGGCAGCGGAAGTAGACCTGATCCCCAGAGTTCACGGTTCTGCTATGTTTACCCGTGGACAGACCCAGATCTGTACCATTACTACTCTGGCGCCTCTGTCTGAGGCACAGCGGCTGGACGGACTGGATGAGGCTGAGACCTCCAAGCGATATATGCACCACTACAATTTCCCGTCCTATTCCGTAGGCGAGACCAGACCTTCCAGAGGTCCGGGACGCCGTGAGATCGGACACGGGGCTCTGGCAGAGCGGGCGCTTCTTCCGGTGTTGCCAGGTGAGAGCGAGTTCCCATATGCGATCCGTACCGTATCAGAGACCTTTGAGTCCAACGGATCCACTTCTCAGGCAAGTGTGTGCGCTTCTTCCATGTCGCTGATGGCGGCAGGCGTGCCCATCAAGACTGCAGTGGCTGGAATCTCCACCGGACTGGTGACCGGAGATACCGACGATGATTATCTGGTGCTGACGGATATCCAGGGACTGGAAGATTTCTTTGGAGATATGGACTTCAAGGTGGCAGGTACTCATGAGGGTATCACCGCCATCCAGATGGATATCAAGATCCACGGACTGACCCGTCCGATCATTGAGGAAGCCATCGCGGCGGCAAGAAAAGCCAGATTCTACATCCTGGACGAAGTGATGGCCAAGACCATCGCCGAGCCGAGACCGGAGGTAGGACCTTACGCGCCGAAGATCATCCAGATGCAGATCGATCCCCAGAAGATCGGCGATGTGGTTGGCCAGAGAGGCAAGACCATCAACGCCATCATCGAGCAGACCGGCGTGAAGATCGACATTGAGGACGACGGCTCTGTATCCATCTGCGGCACAGAGGCAGAGGCCATGGAAGAGGCAAGAAAGCTGATCCATATCATTGTCACCGACTTTGAGGCCGGACAGGTGCTGGAAGGAAAGGTTGTCAGCATCAAAGAGTTTGGCGCCTTCCTGGAGTTCGCTCCGGGCAAGGAGGGAATGGTACACATCTCCAAGCTGGCCAAGGAGAGAGTCAACCATGTGGAAGACGTGCTGACACTGGGAGACGTGGTCAAGGTGGTATGCCTTGGCAAGGACAAGATGGGAAGATTCTCCTTCAGTATGAAAGACGTGGCGAAATAAATTGTTTTAGAACCCCGTAACCGTGTAAGGCGGATACGGGGTTTTTGCCAAAGGGTAAACTTAAGGAGAAAAAACGATGAAAGCATATGAGAGATTTTTAAAGTATGTAAGTGTCTGGACCACAAGTGACGAGACCAGCGAGACCGTTCCGTCCACGGAGAGACAGTTTGATCTGGGCAGGCTTCTTGTGCAGGAGTTGAAAGACATAGGGGTTGAAAAAGTGGAGCTTAACGACATGTGTTATCTCTACGCGGAGATCCCGGCTACTCCCGGCTATGAGGATCAGCCGGCCATCGGTCTGATCGCCCATATGGATACCGTGATGGATTTCTCCGGAAAGGACATCCATCCTCAGATTATCGAGAATTACAATGGAGAGGATGTGAAGCTTGGAGACAGCGGAAGAGTACTTTCTGTCAAGGAGTTCCCGCATCTGAAGAACATGAAGGACCGCACGCTTATTACGACGGACGGGACCACGCTTCTGGGGGCGGACGACAAGGCGGGTATAGCGGAGATCATCACAGTGGCGGATGAGATCCTGAAGGAGGATATTCCCCATGGAAAGATCTGTATCGGCTTTACCCCGGATGAGGAGATCGCAAGGGGCGCGAAGCATTTTGATGTAGAACGCTTTGGCGCGGACTTCGCCTATACGCTGGACGGCGACATCGAAGGAGAGATCCAGTTTGAGAATTTCAACGCATCCACGGCGTATTTTACGATCCACGGTGTGAATGTGCACACGGGGAGCGCGAAAGACATCCTGGTGAACTCCCAGCTCATCGGTATGGAGATCCAGTCCATGCTGCCGGACGAGCGGCCGGAGACAACGGAAGGGTATGAAGGCTTCTTCCATCTGATGGCTTTTAACGGAAATACGGAGAAGACGCAGATGCGCTATTTAGTCCGTGAACACAACAGCGAGAAGTTTAAAAAGCGTCATGAGACGCTGCGCCGGATCCAGGAAGAAATGAACAAGAAGTACGGCGAGGGAACTGTAGAGCTGGAGATTGTGGAGTCTTACTACAATATGAGAGAGAAGATCGAGCCCTGTATGCATCTGGTGGACACTGCCAGGAAGGCCATTGAAAAAGCAGGACTTACGCCGGATGTATCTCCGGTGCGCGGCGGTACGGACGGAGCGAGACTCAGCTTCAAAGGCCTGCCCTGCCCGAACCTTGGAACCGGCGGCTCTGCATTCCATGGCCCCTTTGAACACATTACAGTGGAGGGGATGGATCTGGTAGTGGGCATTGTCAGGGATATCCTGAAGAGTTACGCTGCATATAAGGAGAAATAGATATGGAAATGTATAGAGAAGATATACAGGGACTGCTCTCTTTTCTGGCGGACAGTCCCACTGCTTTCCACACGGTGGACAATTTTGCCCGCATGCTTAGAGAGCATGGATTCCAGCTGCTTTCAGAACGGGAGGGCTGGAATATCCAACCAGGCGGGGCATACTATACCGTGCGAAACGGATCTAGCATCATTGCTTTCCGGATCGGATCCTCGCTGGAGGATTACAGTTTTAAGATTGCGGTGTCCCACAGTGATTTTCCCACATTCAAGCTGAAGGAGAAAGCGGAGCTTTCGGTAAAGGATCACTATGTGAAGCTCAACACAGAAGGGTATGGGAGTATCCTGTGTACCACCTGGATGGACAGGCCTCTTTCACTGGCCGGGCGCGCCATCCTGCGGGATAAGGATGGTTTCCGGGAGGCGCTTGTGAAGATCGACCGGGATCTGGTGCTGATCCCAAGCGTGGCCATCCACATGAACCGGGAGGTTAACGAGAAGTGCGCCATTAACAGGCAGGTGGATATGCTCCCGTTATTTGCGGGGAAAGCCTCTGATATGGAAGGGGCTGTAAGGCAGATGGTGGCAGAGGAGCTGGGGACAGGACCGGAAGAGATCATGGGGATGGATCTTTATCTCTACAACCGGATGAGACCTTCCATCTGGGGGAGAGAAGGCGAGTTTATCTCAGCGCCTCATCTGGATGACCTGCAGAGCGCTTACACATCTTTTGCCGGATTCCTGAAAGGGGCTGACCAGCGCGCGGTCAATGTGTTTGCCTGCTTTGACAATGAGGAAGTGGGATCTAATACGAAACAAGGCGCCGGATCTACGTTCCTTAAGGATGTGCTGGATCGGATCAATGACGGCCTGGGGAAAACGGCGGAAGAACTGCGCTGCGCAGTGGCTTCCAGCTTCATGGTCAGCTGCGATAACGCCCACGCGGTACATCCGAACCATCCGGAGAAGACGGATGAGAATAATTGTGTCTATCTGAATGAGGGTGTGGTTGTGAAGTCCCATGCCGGGCAGCAGTATACAAGTGATGCGGTCAGTATCGCCTTGTGGAAGGGGATCTGTGAAAAGGCAGGGATCCCGGTTCAGTTCTTTGCCAATCGCTCTGATATGCGAGGCGGCAGTACCCTGGGCAATATCGCCATGTCCCAGGTGTCCATGAATGCAGTGGATATCGGACTTCCCCAGCTTTCTATGCACTCAGCCTATGAGACGGCAGGCGCGCGGGACTGCGCCTATATGATCCGGGCTGTCAAAGCGTTCTTTGACAGCGGGATCCGTGAATATACGATTCGCCGGTAAGAAACTGACAGTCGATGACGCAGATCTCGCTCTTGGTCCCTACCCGCATGTTGGGCCCGAATACTCCTACACCGGAGGTGACGATGCTGTGCATTCCGTCCTTTTCCAGGTAACCACAGGAGTTTTCCCACACCATGCTTACGATCAGATTGGCGGGGAAGAGCTGTCCGTCGTGGGTGTGGCCGGAGAGATCCAGGTCTGCCCCTGCCGCAGCCAGTTCGGAAAGTTCGTCCGGCTCGTGATCCAGGACCAGGATGGGTTTCGTCTGATCCAGGCCTTCTGTCAGCTGCTGGGGCGTCATGCGCTTCTGGATCCCCCGTCCCGGCCGTTCCCGGTCCGCCCGGCCAATGAGATAGAAGGCGTCGTCGATCAGCAGGGTTTCATCCTGCATAAGCTGAATATTGGAATCTGCAAGGAAAGCGTCCATCCGCGGGTCGCTTTCCTTTTTTTCGTCTGAGGGGAAGGTGAAGCCGGCCAGGATCTTCTCCTGGATGTCGTGGTTGCCGTAGCAGGCGTAAGTACCGTACCGGCTCCTGATCTGGCGCAGGGTGGCGGAGATGGTCTCCGGGTCCTCTACCGCGTCAAAATCATTGTCGAAGAAATCTCCGGCGATCACCACCAGATCCGGGTCTGCGGCGTTGATCTTCTCAACCATCCGCTTCATCTGGTCATTTCCCATGTTGTAGCCAAGATGCAGGTCCGCCGCCAGGACGATCCGCAGGGAGGAAAGATCCTGACAGGATTTGTCCACCGTCACCTCATAATGGGTGGTGCGGATATTGCGGGCGTTAATATAGCCCAGGACGGACAGGGAGAGGATCAGGAGAATGCAAAAAGCCCCGGAGGTGACGAAGACCTTCCGGGAGGACAGTTTCTCCTTTGGCACCTTCACCAGATATTTTAATACCAGGCGGATCAGATCCGCCGCCGCGACGATCAGCAGGATGTAACAGCAGCTTCCGAACCACAGGTTGGAGAGGGCGTAGAGCCACCGGGCAGGCCACAGGAAGGCCAGCAGGATGGACAGGGCCAGGAAGGCGTAGAGGAAGAGCACAACGCCCCGCAGCAGTGGTTTTTGAAAATACCGGGTACAGGAAGACATCCACCGAATCAGCCAGCGGAAGATATAGAAATTAAATAACAGGTAAAAGGGCGCCAGAAAAACAGCCAGCATATAGAACCTCCTTTATCAGCCGTAAAAATCGATCACTGGGATTGTAACATATTCAGGCATAAATGAAAACCCGCGTCATATATTGATGTAGAAAGAGGTGGACAAAGATGAAGGAGAAGCAGATCTTAAATGTCCTGCCGGGGACAGTCCGGCGCCAGGTGGAAAGAGAGGAACTTCGTTATGATCTTCTCCAGGAGATCCGCCTGAGAGTAGGACAGCCGCTGATCCTGATCTACCGGGGAGAAGAGAGGATCCCGGGACAGAAGCGGGGCAGGCCCTATCAGGTAACCCGGGAGGATATCCGGGAAATGCTGGAGTATGTGAGCAATTATTCCCTGTATGCATACGAGGAAGAGATGCGGCAGGGATTTATCACTATTGAAGGAGGACACAGGATCGGAATGGCAGGACAGGCAATCATGGAAGAAGGAAAAGTGAAGAATCTGAGGTACATTTCCTCTGTCAACGTCCGTCTGTCCCATGAAGTGCTGGGGTGCGCGGATCCGGTTTTTCCCCATATCACGGCGAATAAGCGGCTTTTCCACACATTGATCGTGTCTCCGCCCCGCTGCGGCAAGACCACCCTTCTAAGAGATATTGTGCGGCAGGTCTCCGGGGGCAATCAATATGTCAGAGGCATGTCGGTGGGGGTGGTGGACGAACGCTCTGAGATCGGCGGCTGCTACCAGGGAGTGGCCCAGAATCATCTGGGGATGCGCACCGATATCCTGGACGCCTGCCCGAAAGCGGAGGGAATGCTGATGCTGATCCGTTCCATGGGCCCCCAGGTGATCGCGGTGGACGAGATCGGCACGGGGGAAGATGTACATGCCATCGAGTATGCCATGCACTGCGGCTGCAAGATGCTGGTGACGGTTCACGGGGAATCCATGGAGGAGCTGAAGAAGAAGCCCCTCTTTGGAGAGATGATCGCGAAGAAGCGGTTTGAGCGGTACATTGTCCTTGGCCGTAAGACGCGGGTGGGGGAGGTGAAGGGGGTCTACGATGCCCGGGGCACTCTTCTCTATGCGGAAGGGAGCCTGCCGTGATCCGGCTTGCAGGGGCGGCGCTGGTAGTGGGGGCAGCGGCGCTGATGGGAGAAGTGAAGGCAGGAGAGGTCCGGGAACAATATACCCGGCTGCTGGGCCTGCAGCGGGTGATCTGTTCCCTTCAGGGGGAGATGGGTTATGCCAGGTCCCATCTGGGAGAGATCTTCGCCCGGATCGGCGCGCAGGAGGAAGAGCCTTACAAAAGCTGGCTCCTGGAGCTGAGCCGGGAACTGGAGCGGCGAAAAAGCGGGACCTTCCACAGGATCTGGGAGGAAAGCATTAAGAGACATCTTAAAGACATCCGTCTTCCGACAAGAGAACTGGACCGGCTGAAAAGCCTGGGACTGGAGCTTGGAAGCGCAGATCTGAGACTGCAGCTTCGCACCATGGAGCTCTATCTGGAGCAGCTTACCAGAACCCTGGAAGAAACGAGAGAAGAGATGAGGACCAGGGTAAGGCTGTGCCGGTGCCTTGGCGTGATGGGCGGGATATTTGTGGCAGTCCTGCTGTTGTAAGAGGAGGCGTTCATGAGTGTAAACCTGATATTTAAGATCGCGGCGGTGGGGATCCTGGTCTCTGTACTGAGCCAGGTGCTCAAACACA
>OLQU01001382.1_pt1 | contig 16679 bp, 17 predicted proteins | sample 1672271 | NCBI WGS metagenome assembly OLQU01 (sample SAMEA3136666, study PRJEB25190) | human gut metagenome | biome: human gut; feature: human-associated habitat; material: faeces | place: Austria | collected 2013 | reverse complement strand
ATAGGTAACTGTGGTATAGGCAAGAATCTCCATTCCGCATTGGATAACCTTAGGGTCTTCCGTATAGATCTTCAGAAGCTGCGGACCGAAAAAGTATGCACCACAGCCCATGGCAAAGGATACGACAAAGGACAGGATCATACAGTCAACAAGCACCCGGTCCATACGTTTCGGTTTTCGCACACCATAATTCTGACTGGTAAAGCTCATGCAGGCCTGGGTAACCGAATTCACGGACACATACAGAAATCCAAAAATATTATTGGCTGCTGTATATCCTGCCATAGCAATGGAACCAAAGGAGTTTACAGAAGACTGAAGAAGTACATTGGAAAAATTGATCACTGTACTCTGAATCCCGGCAGGCAGTCCCACCTGGAAGATCTGCTTCAGGTACTCTCCCTTTATGGACAGTTTTGAAAAACGCAGCTGATAGCTTCCCTCTGTCTGATACAGACACCGAAGGACAAGAATGCAGGAGATCAGCTGAGAGATCACCGTTCCGATTCCCACACCGGCCACGCTTAAATGACACACGATCACGAAAAACAGATTCAAAAGCGCATTGGCACAGCCGGAAATGATCAGAAAGACCAGCGGCCGCTTGGTATCTCCCACAGCACGCAGGATCGCCGCACCATAGTTATACAGCATAAAAAACGGCATTCCCAGGAAATAAATACGCATATAAAGAGTAGAAAGATCGATCACATCGTCCGGTGTATCCATCAGTTCCAGGCAGATTCTGGCAAAGATCACTCCCAGAACTGCCATGATGATCCCGCTGATCAGAGCCAGCAGGATCGATGTATGTACTGTTTCTGACATTTCTTCATCCTTACCGGCAGCATAAAATCTGGCTGCCAGCACATTGGCACCAAGAGAGATCCCGATAAAAAGGTTGGTAAACACATTGATCAACGCTGTGGTGGAACCTACTGCCGCCAGTGCCTCACTTCCACTAAAACGTCCGACTACCACAATGTCCACTGCATTGAACATCAGCTGCAGGATACCGGACAGCATCAGCGGCAGTGAAAACGAAATCAGCTTGTCCATGATCGACCCATTACACATATCGATCTCATACTTGTTTTTTTTCACGATTTCATCCCCCATGTTCATACTTACATAAGAATATTATAGCACCTTTCGTCGGAAAGCTACAATGAAATATTTTTATGGAGAATATGCAGCGGCTGCATAAAATACGCAGCCGCACAGTAACGTGTGTTTATCATTTCACTATCTTTCCAGGAGTCCTGCATCACGAAGGTTTGCAAGAAGTGCATTAAAATCCTCCACAATATCATCTACCGTTGTTGCATTTCCAACAGCAGCTGCCGGAGTTACTGTTCCGGCAGGACCGGTGGCTCCTGTTGGGCCGATTGCTCCCGCTGGGCCAGTGGCTCCGATTGCACCAGTCGGACCTGTTGCTCCCGTTGTTCCAGCCGGACCGATGACTCCCGCCGGACCCGTTGCTCCTGTTGCTCCTGTTGCTCCTGCCGGACCCATTACTCCTGCCGGACCGGTGGCTCCCGTCGGACCCATTGCTCCCGCTGGACCTGTTGCTCCTGCCGGACCCGTGGCTCCCGTATATCCCTGTATTCCCGGTTCCCCCTGCGGCCCCTGAGGGCCCATAGGACCAGGGACTCCCGGACAGCCTCTGGGGCCGGTTGGTCCTGTAGGTCCCACAGGGCCTGGGCAGCCTCTTGTTCCACATCTGTCACATCCACAGGAACTATGATTTCCATAACAGGACATACAGGACAAATCCTCATGACTGTCCTGCTGCATTTCCATTTCCTTACGTTTTCGATGCCTGAACAGCATTCTTCGATCACCTCATAGGAAAATAACTTTCCCTACAGTATATGACAACAGCTTTTACCTGTGCATAGGATCCCCGCAAGCCTGTACCCTGCCAGGAAAATATAATAAATATGTCTTTCATTTTATGACAGACCATATTTTTCCCGGAAATATTTCTGGTCATACAATACTCCCGGATCTTCCGGCTTCAGTCCCTTCGCTTTCTTATGAAAAAAGAATGCCTGCTCCGGACATCCCATCTTATCATAACAAACGCAAAGCTGCATATATGGCACAAATCCATGACACTCAGCCATAAAAAATCCACCCTTTTTCTTATCTGAAGGCACAGTAAGCGCCTGCCCGTACCAGTAGGCAGCCTGTCTGGGCAGCTCTCTTTCCAGAAAGATCTTACCGACCTCACAGCAGATTTCCGCCCTCGGCACATCCATAGTCAGACTGTACAGAAAAGCTTCCAGTGCGTACTTTTTTTCTCCCATTTTCCGGTAGCACTGTCCAAGTACAAAACAGGCATCGATCTTATTTTCCAGCCATCCGGACGGATTTTTCAGGAACTCCACCAACACAGCCTCTGCCTCCGGATATCGCTGATGATAATACAGTTCTCTCCCATAATAAAGCTGATGTCTGGGTTCCAGCGTTTCTCCTCCTGCCAGCATTTTTTCATAAATGCGGAGATTACGGTCCGGATCACCTTTTCCACATTTCCGGTGCCGGATCACCACATCTGAATAAATGATATTTCCCTCCGGAATCACAGTTTCATGAACTGCCCCATTCCATCTGAAATTTCTGGATGTTTTCATTATCCGCTCCCGAAAATAAGAAAATGTTGTTCTCCCGCTCTGGTCAAACCCTGCCGCATATTCCATCATTACAACATCTGTTCCGGGATCCAGAGTTTCTTTAAGACTCTTCAGTTTTTCCAGATTTTCTTCATCCAGGACATCATCCGCATCCAGCCACATCCAGTAATCGGTGCGGACTTTTTCCAGAAGAAAATTACGCGGAGCAGAAAAATCGTCACACCAGGGAAAATCATACACCAGCGACGTATACTGCTCCGCAATCTCTTTTGTTCTGTCTGAAGAACCGGTATCTGCGATCAGGATCGCATCCATTACCTGAGAAACCGGCTTCAAGATTCTCTCAAGAACTGCTTCTTCATTTTTTACGATCATACATAGACTGAGGGAAATCATATTTCAGGATCCTTCGGATTTTTATAATATTTATGCCATTCCCATCAGTCCTATACCTTCTGTCAGTGTACAGCTTCTGCTTTCGGATAAAGCTGAGCTCATCCTCATATCACCAACTGTGGTATATCCTCTATATGTTCTGCAAGATGATCTGCCCCGTTCAGCTCCCCTCTCTCACCATATCCATACAGGCATCCTATAAATGGGCTTTTGCAGGCTCTGGCACATTCCAGATCCTGCCTCCTGTCTCCGACCACCAGATAAGGACCTGTATATTCCCGAATGATTTCCTGCACAATCTCTGTCTTTGGACGGAATCCATACGATTCGCAGTCATAAAAATGATCGAACCATCGTTCCATCCCAAATTCCTTCCAGTGCGCCTCACGATAGGAAGCTTTACAGTTACTTAAGATCACAAGATGATATCCCCGGTTCTTCAAAGCTGTAAGCATCTCCTCTGCTCCCGGATACCACACTGCCTTATGTTTCCTGATCTGTCTTACCATCAGATCTCCTACCATCCTGCTTGCCTGCTCTTTATAGCTCTGATCCAGCTCCGGCAAAAATGTATTCCACATCTCCTTACTGTTAAGTCCCAGCCAGCCGGCAATTTCCACCGAGCCTATCTCCCGTTCTTCGGTAACCTTCTGTTCTGTCAGCCACTGATAGGTTTCACGAAATGCCGGTTCATAGATTCCAAGGGTATGATGGATCGTTCCATCATAATCGAATATGATCGTTTTTGTCATCATTTATTTTCCTGTCTTTTAGAGCTGCTTCATCAGATTGACCATCTCAATCGCAGATAATGCACAATCATAGCCTTTATTTCCCGCTTTGCTTCCTGCACGCGCAATAGCCTGCTCGATATTCTCAGTCGTGATCACTCCGAATAAGACCGGGATCCCTGTTGCAAGTTCAACCTGTGCGATCCCCTTGGCAGATTCATTGCACACCAGATCATAATGTGAAGTATCTCCACGGATGACAGCTCCCACGCAGATAACTGCATCATATTTTCCGGACTGTGCCATTTTCTGTGCTGTAAGCGGAATCTCAAATGCTCCCGGTACCCATGCTGCAGTAATATTCTCTTCTTCTACTCCATGTCTTACCAGTCCGTCGACTGCCCCTCCCAATAATTTATTCACAATGATCTCATTGAATCTCGCTGCCACGATACCAACCTTCATTCCCTCCGGTGCTACTACTTTTCCTTCTACTAAATTGATCTGTCTCATTTTTTCTTCCTCCTGCTATTTGCTGTTTTTTATAAATTTATTTCTTTAAAAATATGACCCATCTTTTCCTGTTTCGTCTTCATATATTTCCGGTCATATTTTTGTACCGGAATCTCCAGAGGTACTCTCTCATTGATCTTCAGCCCGAATTCACCAAGCCCATAGACTTTATCCGGGTTATTGGTCAGTAATCTTAATGATTTCACACCAAGGTCTGACAGTATCTGTGCCCCGACCCAGTACTCTCTGAGATCCGGTGCAAACCCTAACTTCACATTAGCCTCCACGGTATCGTATCCCTGTTCCTGAAGCGCATAAGCTTTGATCTTGTTGATCAGTCCGATTCCTCTGCCTTCCTGTCTCATATACAGAATGATCCCTCTGCCTTCCGCCTCTACCTGGCGCATCGCTGTCTGCAGCTGCAGGCCGCAGTCACATCTGAGCGATCCGAATGCATCTCCTGTCAGACACTCCGAATGTACACGGCAAAGCACATCCTCACCATCTCCTAGATCACCTTTTACCAGTGCCAGATGATGCTCTCCTGTAATGTCATTGATATAGCCATACATTTTAAAATCACCGTACTGCGTTGGGAGGTTTGCAGCTGCTTCCTCCTTTACATGCTTTTCATGTATTCTTATATAATCCTGCAGATCACGGATCGTAATAAATGTAAGGTTATGCTCTTTTGCCATTTCCCATAGCTGTGATGTACGCATCATAGTGCCATCTTCTTTCATAACTTCACAGCACACGCCGCATTCTTTCAGTCCGGCAAGTCTCATAAGATCTGTTGTTGCCTCCGTATGGCCATTTCGTACCAGAACCCCGCCTTTTCTGGAAATAAGCGGAAATACATGTCCCGGTCTTCTGAAATCCTCCGGTTTTGACTGATCATCCACACACTTCATAATGGTATAGGAGCGTTCTGCCGCAGAGATACCGGTGGTTGTATCTGCGTGATCCACTGCCACGGTAAATGCTGTACTGTGATTGTCCGTGTTCTCCGCAACCATCGGCGGAAAGTTCAATCTCGCCGCAATTTCTGCACTCATCGGTGTACAGATAAGACCCTTTGCATAAGTCGCCATGAAATTAATATTTTCCCGGGTCGCAAACTCTGCCGCACATATCAGATCTCCCTCATTTTCTCTGTCCGGATCATCTGTGACCAGAACTATTTTTCCTTCCTTAAGATCCCTAAGTGCCTCTTCAATTGTGTTGTACTGATAATTTTGTGACATACTGTATATCCTCCTGTTCTAAAACCCGAATTCTTCAAGAAACTCCATCGTAATTCCGGATTCTTTTTTCTCTTCTTCGTTTTTTCTGATGCCAAGCAATTTTTCTACATATTTTCCGATCACATCATTTTCCAGATTAACCAGATCCCCCGGCACCTTTTCCAAAAGAGTGGTTTCTTCTCCTGTATGTGGAATGACCGACACCTGAAAACCAGCTTCATCAATCCTTGCAACCGTCAGGCTGATCCCATCAATACAAACGGATCCTTTTTCCACGATCAGATGCAAAATCTGTGACGATGTCTCAATCGATACCCAGATGGCATTTTCTTCCCGGAGCATGGAACGTATCACGCCAGTCCCATCAATATGGCCGCTTACTATGTGTCCCCCGAACCTACCGTCTGCAGCCATTGCACGTTCCAGGTTTACCTGGCTTCCGGCCTTGCAGCTGCCAAGACTGCTTCTTCTGATCGTCTCTGCCATCACATCGGCAGTAAATCCGTCCGGCTGGATCGACGTAACTGTCAGACACACACCATTCACAGCAATACTGTCACCGATCCTTGTCCCTTCCAGGACTTTCCGGGCTTTCACTGCCAGGATCCCTGATTCCCCTGTCAGCTGTATATAACGGACTTTTCCTTTCTCTTCTACGATTCCTGTAAACATGATTCCTCCTGTTTTTTCTCACACACCTGACATCTTATCCGGATGTCCTCACCAATCTGGCAGATATCTGTATATTTCAGTTCCACTGCTTCAGACGGGAATTCAACTCCGATACCTTCTACCGGTGTCTTCCCGGCCACACCACCAAACAGCTTTGGTGCCACAAAAGCCTGTACTTCCTTTACAATTCCGGCTCGCAGGGCACTGTCATTTAACGTACCGCCTCCTTCCAGGAGAATACTGTCAATGCCTTTGCTTCCAAGATCTGTCATCAGCTTCTTAAGGTCTATCTGATTCTTTTCATCCGGACAGTAAATGGTCTCAACTCCCATGGTATGTAATATTTTTATTTTTTCTTCTGTATTTTTCTGATCTGCATAAGCCACGATCGTCCGGTACTTTTCCGCACTTTTTACGATCTGACTGTCCGGCGGGATCCTGAGCTTACTGTCGCACACAATCCTGACAGGACTTTTCCAGCCTTCTACCCGGACGTTTAACATCGGATCATCTGCAAGCACAGTTCCAATACCAGCCATGATCCCCATGTACTGATGCCGCATATGCTGTACTTCTTTTCTTGCCGCTTCTCCGGTGATCCATTTTGATGCTCCTGTCTTCGTTGCGATCTTCCCATCCAGTGTCATGGCATACTTCATTACCACATAAGGGGTCTTCGTAGTAATATAATGGAAAAACACCGGATTCAGCTGATCACATTCTTCTCTCATAAAATCTTCAACTACTGTTACACCGGCTTCCCTTAACATCTGTACACCTTTTCCTGCCACTTTCGGATTCGGATCTCGGGAACCGATCACCACTTTTCTGATCTTCTGTTCAATGATCGCTTCCGTACATGGAGGTGTTTTTCCATGATGACAGCAAGGCTCCAGCGTAACATAAATCACCGCACCTTCTGCTGATTCTGTAAGAGAAGCAATAGCATTACGTTCTGCATGAAGTTCTCCATACTTTTTATGATAGCCTTCCCCGATGATCCTTCCGTCTTTTACGATCACTGCCCCTACCATCGGATTGGGATTCGTCCAACCTTCTCCTTTTTTAGCCAGCTGGATCGCTCGAAGCATATATTCCTGATCCGTCATTTTTATTCCTTCTTTCTTATTCCTGTTCTTTGCCTGGTAGGCCGAGGCTTTTAGCCCTGTGCAATCGGATTCACAGACAAGTGAGTGGTATATTTATTTCGAAAACGATGTACCAGATACAAAAAAATCCTGCAGAAATATCTGCAGGGTGGAATTGATCTGTTACATCTGATCGATAAATGAATGTCTGATTTCCTACATAAAAAGCTCTGAAATGGATCACCATCTCAGAGCTCTGATACTACATTCATTCATACAAAAATCAACTGTACTATCATCTTCTTCCATCCAGACTGTACTGTCGGCCCCGGAATCTCACCGGATCATGCCTCTCGGCTCGCGGGCTTTACCGCCGGTAGGGAATCTCACCCTGCCCTGAAGATATCTTTTTGTTTATTTTAATACTTTATCTGTTATTTGTAAAGCGGAATTTTTATTTTACTCATTCCATGCGGAATATTATCATTGAACGGTAACGAAACTAATCACTAATCCGCATACTATACTCATCTTTTTTTGTATATAACCAATTCAGGATTTTCACCGTCTTTCTCATATGTACATATCATAATAAAATCCATATTTGCCAGAATACCGAAGTATCTGTCCCCTCCGAATTCAGATTCCATTTGATTTCCCAGATAAGTTTTCTGGTCATCCAGAAATTTCACTTTTTGTCCATTTGGCAGTGCATATTCCAGATTTACATATTTACCTACAAGTGCATTCAGTCTGTCTACCCTTGGAAGTCCATCTATATGTAAATCATTTATTTCATTTATCAATTGCATTTTAAACTCTTCAAACTGCCCATTGTCACTAAGTTCATCATACCTTTTCCAGTAATCTAACTTTGGAAGCATTTCTTTCAGATAAGTGCGTGCCTGTTCTTCGGTAAAGCTTTCATTTACCATATTCTTTACACAAACATCAATCAATTCATCCATATCATTATATGTGTATGTTCCATCTGCATAGCACCATTTACAATACTCCTCATTTAATGTGCCATCCTTATCACGTCCCAATATGGAATCATCATCAATTGGCATCCCGCAGCACTGACAGATCAGCTTTCTGGGTTCTCCCAAAAGCGTATTGATTGAAACATCAAATTCTTTAGATAAGAGCTTAAGTGTATCTGTATTTGGGACTGTATCTCCATTTTCCCAACGGGATACTGCTTGTCTCGTCACCATAACTTTATTTGCCAGCTCGTCCTGTGACATTCCTCTTTCTGTTCTAAGCTTAAGAATTATCTTTTTTGTTTCCATAGTCGTCACCTCCGTCATCTTTATCATATCGATAAATCTGCAGTCTGAAAAGCAACCTGCTGTTGCCATAATCTATCTATTTCCTTCCAATCCAGGCATCTCACAAAGCTTTCATCTGGAAATTCCACCTGCTTGTTCCACGGACGATCATATACAGCTACTTTACAATCTTTAAAATGCTGCACATGCTCAAACGCAGCTGGTGAATCTTCGATTGCAAAATCAAAATGCATGCAATAAAGTTCTTCTAATGTCAGATTATAGGTATGATCCTGTTTGCACATTTCTCGTCCATATTTATCAACAAAATAAATAGGAAGCCTATTTAAGTGATGTTCATCCAACCATCTTCTAGATGGTTCATAAGAATCAAATGGTCTTCCTGTGACAACAAAAACCTCATGTCCTTCATCAACCCACTTGTTGATCTCTTCTGAAGCTCCCGGTGTTTCTTCATAATCTAGTAAATTTTCTGGAATATGCCCTGCCTTCATCAATTCATCATACTGTTCTCCACTTAGATCAAATGATTTCTGAAGATTAAAGAACTGTACTTCCCTATATGGCACATCAATATTAAATAATTCTTTTGCAATTTTGGTGAAATACTTCGCTGTTTCACAGATAACGTCATCGAAGTCTATATATATTTTCATCGCTACATCCTTTCCAGTCTACATATATATTTTAGACATCCCTTAAACATGATCAAACTATATTATCGGCAATAATTCTATTATTCCTTATTGAGTTTCATCATTTTTGCCGTACCTTTGCCTCTCGTGATCCAGCAAAATGTACATACAAAGATAATTCCTTTTACAATTGATGTCACAGAAAATGCCCACCAGATACCTTCCAGTCCAAGCAATGCTCCACCCAAAATGATCGCAAGCGGAATTCTTGCACTGGTAAATAAAATGCTGATCACACTGCATAAATGTGTTTTTCCTAATCCTGATAATGCACCTACTGTCATCAGTTCTACAGCCATAAACGCTTCACTCACCCCAATGATCGTCAAATATCCGATTGCGATCATAATTGCCTTTGGTTCATGGAAGAAAATCTCTGCGATTGCCTTTGGTTGAAAAACAAACATGATCGTAATAAAGATTCCCCATATTCCAACGCTGCACAAAGAGGCTTTGTATCCTTTTTTGACACGATCCATCTTTCCTGCTCCATAATTTTGCCCGATAAATGCATTTAGAGCTGTCCCAAATCCATCGGCTGTATTCCATGAAACAGATTCAATCTGCCCTCCGACTCTCTGGACTGCAACTGCTTCTGCTCCAAACCCTGAAACCATACGAGTTAATACCATGGAAATTCCACAGTAAACCATTCCCTGAATCGCTGTCGGAATACCAATCTTGCAGATTCCACTTAGATATTTAAATGGAATTTTTGTAAATAACTTGATTCCTTTTAATACATTTTGTTTTTTCTGTCGGATAATTCCAAGGATCAAAATAGTCATAACAATTGCCTGTGCACTTACTGTTGCAATCGCAGCTCCATTTACCCCAAACTTGTTTACTGGTCCAAGCCCCAGGATCAGTAATGGATCCAAGATCATATTCGTTACAAGTCCTATAAAATTGGCTATAAATGGTGTCTTTGAATCTCCTTGTGCTGTATAGATTCCAGTTAAAGTGAGTGTCAAAAATGAAAACACGATCAATCCACAGGCTATTTTTGTGTAAGATAATGCTGCCTGCAATGCCTCTGGATCTTGTAGCTGAAAGAATCCTACCAGCGGATGCAAAAACAGTAACATCACTGCTGCAAATAAAAGTCCCATAAGCGTTGCCAGCTGAACTGCTGTCTGTGCATACTTATGGGCTTCTTCTTTGTCTCCTCGTCCAATGCATTGTGCTACCTGTACCTGTCCTCCCATTCTCGACATCGAAGCTAATCCTTGTGAAAACCACGTAAACATGCCTCCGACACCAACTCCGGCAACTGCTTTTGATCCAAGAAGTCCGATCCATGCCATATCTGTAATATTGTATAATGTTCCTAAAAATGACGATGCCATGATTGGCACCGCAAGTTTCGTTAGTGTTTTTAAAATTGGTCCTTTTGTTAAATTTCCTTCCAATTACTTTTCTCTCCTGTGAATTTATTTTTGCGACCATATCATTACATATTCTTTTACTAATTGAAAATTGTTCTTCCAATACTTGGCAGGAATAAAATCATGTGCTTTTAAATTTGTATCTAACCATATATCTGCAACTCTATTTATATCTGTTTTCTGTAATTTCCTGATCATAATTCTCTTACCTCCCCCTATCTGTCTCTTCTACTCTTGCATCTCAATGATCTTACTGTGAATTCTTCATGCAAAAATAAACCACATATGAATCCTCCTGGCCAAAATAAATTTTTAAATATCCAGATCTTCTAACACTTCTTTCAAGGCTTCTGCTGATTTCTTCAATGCTTCCTGTTCTTTTTCATTCAGCTTGATCGCCAGTTGTTTCTCAATACCATTTTTTCCTACGATCGCTGGCATACTTAATGTAACACCTTCAATTCCATAGGTATCATGTTGGATAGAAGATACTGGTAATACAGATTTTTCATCTCGGATGATTGCTTCACAGATTCTTCTGACAGCCATTGCAACTCCATAATATGTTGCTTTTTTCTTTTCAATGATCTTATATGCACTGTTTTTGACTCCCTGTGCAATCTCTTCCATATGCTCGTCGTGTTCTGTGTAACCTCTCATCTCGCAAAATTCTGAAATTGGTACGCCTGATACATTGGCACTTGACCATGCTACGATTTCAGAATCTCCATGTTCTCCGATGATCCATGCATGAACAGATCTTGCATCTACCTGTAAATGTTCTCCAAGCAGATATTTTAATCTGGCAGAATCTAGGGTTGTACCAGAACCAAAGACTCTGTTTTCAGGAAATCCTGATAGTTTTACTGCAACTTGTGTCAAAATATCTACTGGATTGGCTACGATCAAAAGAATCCCTTCACATTTTCTCTGTGCGATCTCTGGAATGATCGATTGAAAGATTGCTACATTTTTCTTGACAAGATCAAGTCTTGTCTCTCCTGGTTTCTGTCCTGCACCCGCTGTCACAACAATGATCGCTGCATCCACGATATCATCATAATCGCCTGCTGTGATCTTCATTGGTCTGGCAAATGGGAGTCCATGGGCAATATCTAATGCCTCTCCTTCTGCACGATTCTTATCAGCATCGATCAACACCATTTCAGTAAATAATCCACTTTCCATTAATGCAAATGCAGAAGATGAACCTACAAATCCTGTTCCGATCACTGCTACTTTTCTGCTGTTTATTCCTTTACTCATTATTGGGTCTCCTTTTACATTTTTTAGAATGACAATATTATCACCCAATTCCATTATATCAATTCATGCAAAAAGATTTTTACTATATTGTTTATTATATACTCTTATGAATACATTGTACTAATGTTTTTTCAACCTTATCAATCTGAAATGGTTTCGCTAAGTGTGCATTCATCCCTGCTGCAAAACATTTCTTTGCATCTTCTTCAAATGCATTTGCTGTCATAGCGATGATCGGTATCTGTGCTGCATCGTCTCGTTTGATGGATCGAATCTCCTTGGTCGCTATCAATCCATCCATAACCGGCATCATAATATCCATTAATATCGCATCAAATGTTCCTTGTGGAGCATTCTTAAATTGATCCACTGCCTGTTGCCCATCTTCCACAACAGTGACATTGGCTCCATCATCCGTCAGAAGTGTCTGTATGATTTCTGCATTCAATTGATTATCCTCGGCAACTAATAAGTTTAAACCACGAATATCTGCTTGCTCCACTATCTTCTCAGCCACTGGCTGTTCTTTCTTCTGTGCGATTTCAAATGGAATCGTGATCACAAAGGTAGATCCCATTCCTTTCTCACTTGTCACTTTGATTTCTCCATACATCTGTTCTACCAGTCCCTTGACGATCGACATTCCAAGCCCAGTCCCCTGATATACACTTCGGGCATCCGTCTTTTCCTGTGAAAATGGCTCAAAAATATGATCGATATAATCTTTACTGATACCAATTCCCGTGTCTTTGATCGTCCAACGATACGTACAGATCTTATCATGAACATCCATTTGTTCCATCTTTGTAGAAATAGTTCCACCCGGATGATTATATTTAATACAGTTTCCATAAATATTCAATAAGATCTGACGAAGATGCAATGGGCTTGCATATACATATGAATATCTGTCATCTATGTTATCTTCTTCATAGTTCCATCGGATTCCTGCCTCTAGAACCCGCTCTCTGATCATCGTCTCAACTTCCCGCATCAGTTTCTTCACAGTAATCTCTTGGTGTGCCAGTGTGATCTGACCTTCCTCGATCTTACTCATCTGCAATACATCGTTGATCAGAGAAAGCAGATGTTTGGCAGCAGTTTCCATTTTCTTATGATTCTCTAATACCAGTTTCTGATCATCGAAATGTTTTTCATTGATATTTAGAAGTCCAATGATTCCATTTAATGGTGTTCTGATATCATGGCTCATACGGCTTAAGAAATCGGTCTTCGCCTGACTTGCTGTACGCATTTCGTCAAATGCTGCCTGTAAACGTGCGTGTTCTAATTCTTCTTGTTTATGTCTTTGCGATGTATCCTGTAAGAGCGTGATCGCATAAACTGTCGGAATCTCGCTCATTGTCTCTTCATCGTATACCACGATCTGTGTCATAAGAATTGTTTTTTGTACCCAGCGAATACTTCCATCATCTTCATGAAAACAATATTCCACAGAAATATTTGTGTCACCATTGTTGTATCTCTCCAGCAGTTTTTTCGTATCATTTGTCATATTATACTCTGCTTTTGTCTCCTTCGTGACTTTTTTCTCATATTCTGCGCAGTAATCCTGATAATTACATGGTAATGGATAATCAAGAAACATCTCTTTGTTCTTTTGCTCTTTTCCCTTTAGAATAATATTTCTCTCCAGAATATCTGTCTTTAGATTGACCGTATAGATCACATCGGATAATTCCAAAAGTGCATCGACATAACTGTCATTTTCAATGATTGATTGTTTTAGCTGTTCATAATAAATCTGTAACTGTTCTCTGGCCCCTGTCTGATCGTCAGCTCCTTTTCGGATGATTTCAAATGCCAGAAGAAAATGATGTAATTTCTTATCTTCATCCCAGTCAACTGGGATCAATGTCATACGCTTATAGAATCCTTCTTCCTGCATATCATATTGATATTCCTGTACATCCTGTTTCTCCTTCATCTTCTCTTGAAGTCTTGTGATCTGAAGCCTTTCCCAAATGTTCTTCTGCTCATCTTTCCCAATCTTTTCCTGTACGATCTGCTCTACTGCACTGGAATACGCACCATCTAAAGCTAAGAAAAAGTTTTCACTGGAACGGATCACACGATATGTATCCAGCTTAGCATCACAATATAAACAGTCTAAAAAGTTCTTTCCATGTTGATTCAGCAGTTTTAATAATTGATAATTCAACCGCTTCTCTTCAAGTGCTTCTTCCCGTTTCACATGGTTTTTATTGATGTACATATTTTTATCTGCATCATTGAATAATTCTCTCATTGTTTTGCCAGGATAATCACTTGCCATAGCAAAACCCGCTGCATAACTTAACGGAATCTCTCGATGTTCTTTGGATTCTGCTGCTATATCTTTGCGAAGATCTTCAAATAGCTTTCTCACCGCTTGTTTATCAAGCCCCTGCAGCACTGCGATAAATTCGTCTCCCCCAAGTCTTCCGACAAAATGTTCCGATGGTATGGAAGATCGCAGACAAACAGCAAACCGATAAATATACGCATCTCCTGCATCATGTCCCATACTATCGTTGATCCGACGGAGATTATTAAGGTCAAAACTGCATACAATAATATCCTCTGGTGGATTCAGTTCACCTAATATCTCTTCACATTTATTCTTATTCGGAAGTCCTGTTGCATTATCTAAATAAGCTTTATGCCGCAATATACGGTTCATCGCCGCAAAACGGACCGCTTTAATAAACTCATATCCGATCAGCAGCATCAATACAACGATATCTGCTGTGATGAATTTCTCAAGAGTTGCTAATGACGTTGCTTTTCTCTGTGCATATACTTCCGCAAGACCTGTTGCCTCATCACAGATCTTAAAGAATCTCTCGCTCTTTGAAATGATATCTGTATGCTCATAGCCGACCGTCCGCACACGATAAATTTCTTTGTGTAAGGAAATAAAATATTCATCCAGTTCCTTCATCTTATCCTGAAAATCATCATCCTTTAATCGTACGAGTTTTAATTGGTCATTGCCATGACGCAGCCCTTCGATAAAGGACTGCACTTCCTTGATCAGCTCATCTTCTCGCTGTCCGGAATTCTCTAGCTTAATAATCCTTTGTGTTTCTCCCCTTATTAACCCTGCATAATTTACAACGCGGGCTGTTCCCTGAATGTTCGAGACCAACTGCATCAGGATGACGATAAAGACCACTAAAAGTACCGTCAGAATACCGATGCCGATATGGATCATATTTGGTTTTTTTCTTTTTGTCGTATCAGACATAAACTTTTATTCCCCTATCACTACTTTAGAAAATTTCTTATAACATGCAATCCCGTACTTGATGAAATTTTCTTTGGCAACTGCTGTATCCCTTATACTGATCGTGTTCCAGAGATAATCTCCAAAAATCTGTTCTATCTTTTTGGAATCCTTTTTGATAAATGCACTGCAAAATTCCTCCAGTGTCTTTCCATCTTTTCTTGAGACATCCGAAAACCACTCTCTGATCTTCTTTACAAAAAGATTCCTGATCTCTCGGTTTGGGATTACCAGATGGTATTTTCCACTTTCTGTACGGCCTTTGTGTGTCAGATATCCTGTGGATCCATTGACTGATCATACTTAAGCTGATCTATATAATTTATGACATCCCATGGGCAATATATATCAGCATTACCAAAATGATATCCATCATACCATTCCTTTATTTCTTTTAAATGTGATGTCAATCCATAATCATCCAGTATTTTCTTTACCTCATGATCTGTAAAACCAAAATCCCTCGGATCATAGAAATCATTTGTTGATAATAACGCTTCACAAAGAGATTTGTTTTTAGCAATATACAACCCTTCAAACAATAAGGCATCCGCACCTATCTCAAAAAAGGAACGCACCATACTCATATTTAATGTCTTTCCAAAACGACGAGGACGCGTAAACAGTGTTACCTCTCCACCCATTTCTACAAGTTGTTCTATCAGCTTTGTCTTGTCTATATAATAAAATCTGTTTCTTCTGATTTTTTCGAAACTATCAACACCTACTGGTAATTTCAAAGTGTCTGCCATATACACCTCCACTATGCTCGCCCATGGAAATCTTTCTTTTATGCTATAATTTACAAAACATTATAACATGATGTGTAGTGAGATACAATCAAACAAAAATCTTCCGTTTATACACGATTGGATCATCATATCCAAATGTTCTTCTTCCATTTACTTCTATGATCTCTGATACCTCCAGACTATCCTCAGAAAATCTTTCCCATAATTTAAATATCATAACTGGTGAAAACTGGCTTGTACTGCCGCCTTCCCAGACACCATCCTTCTCGCGATAAAGTGCTGGTGTGAATTTTTTTGATTCGTTCAGTTCACTGTAATCTACTGCTTTCATAGAATCATAAGAAAATGTATTCTTATCTTCTCCATTCGGAATATCGTAGGAAGAAAGTACAATTCCTTCATTATTTTCTGAAATAAGAAAAAGATGCGGTGATGTGTGGCTTTTTCCATCTGTTTTATAGTAACTTTCTTCTACAACAAATGTACCATTGAAGTTTTCTGGGAGATTTTTGATTTTATCGTTACATGCTGTATTGATGTGTTTTGCATATGGATATGTTTTTCCTTCTGCCTGCATTTTGTCAAATTGTTCTTTGTTGTCAAAATGACCAGTCATTAACTTTATAAAATCTGTAAGTTTGCTCATGATCTTCCTCCGTAAATTTAAATTTCTTTAATTATACTCTTGTGAAATTTTTTTGTAAAATA
>OLQU01001375.1_pt1 | contig 16727 bp, 12 predicted proteins | sample 1672271 | NCBI WGS metagenome assembly OLQU01 (sample SAMEA3136666, study PRJEB25190) | human gut metagenome | biome: human gut; feature: human-associated habitat; material: faeces | place: Austria | collected 2013 | reverse complement strand
TCGTGGAGGTGGAAGAATAGCTTTTGGGTCAGATAGTTTTCCTTCGTTGACACCTCCGGGGAAAGACTATATAATTAATAAGAAAGAAGACATGACCTCCGAAAGGATAATAATATATGATGATTGCAAAAAATGATGAAGCTATGCGAAGCAGGATCTGGAAGATCTCCACGATGGTATCTTCCGTACTGATTGTGATCATAGCTATATTTCTTTTAACAAAGCTGTTCACAACAAATCCGCTGGAAGGCAGCTGGGTCAATGAGGATGGAAGCCTGGAGCTTAAGGTCCAAAGCGGCGGCGAGCTTACAGCCGTGCTTCCGGAATTTGCAGAAGGCGGCCAGGTAGAAGTTCCCATGAGCTATACCATTGATAAAGGGGAAAAGACCATTTCAATCCTGGATAATGAGGAAGAAATGCAGAAGATCGCAGATGGGTCAGACGGTTTATATACAGCAGAGATGCTGGAAAATGCAGTCAGTTCTGTGACTACATCCTTTGATTACAGTATAGATCAGGATGAATTGACACTGACCGAGCGGGAATACGGAGAACAGATCGTATTTACGAAAAAATAGAAAAAAGGATTTTATACCCCGCACGAAAGCTGCGGGGTTTTTGAGCGATAAGCGGGGGAAGAGAAGCTTCCCTGCACGAACGTAGAGAGGAGAGGTGAGCGATGATTACGAGAAATGAGACAAAAAAGATAAGGATTGGAGACCGGACCATCGGCGGAGGAAGTCCGGTAGCGATCCAGTCTATGACCAATACTAGGACGGAGGATGTGGAGGCGACCGTAGCGCAGATCCAGAAGCTTGAGCAGGCCGGATGTGAGATCATCCGCTGCGCCGTACCTACCATGGAAGCGGCAGAGGCTTTTGCCAAGATCAAGAAGCAGATCCATATTCCGCTGGTGGCGGATATTCATTTCGATTACAGGCTCGCCATTGCGGCGATTGAGAACGGGGCAGACAAGATCCGTATCAATCCTGGCAATATCGGTGGCGCAGAAAGGGTCCGTGCCGTTGTGGAGAAGGCAAAGGAAGCTCATGTGCCGATCCGGGTGGGCGTCAACAGCGGGTCTCTGGAGAAGCACCTGGTAGAAAAATACGGCGGCGTTACGGCAGAAGGCCTGGTAGAAAGCGCCATGGAAAAAGTACACATGATCGAGGATATGGGATATGACCAGCTGGTGGTCAGCATCAAATCTTCGGATGTGCTGATGTGTGTGCGGGCTCATGAACTGATCGCAGAGCAGTGTCCCTATCCGCTGCATGTGGGAATCACGGAATCAGGAACCCTGCTTGCAGGAAATATCAAGTCTTCTATCGGGCTGGGACTGATTCTCCATCAGGGGATCGGTGACACCATCCGTGTGTCCCTGACCGGAGATCCGGCAGAGGAGATCAAGTCTGCAAAGCTGATCCTGAAAACACTGGGGCTTAGGAAGGGCGGTATCGAGGTAGTATCCTGTCCGACCTGCGGAAGGACCAAGATCGACCTGATCGGTCTGGCAAATCAGGTAGAAGCCATGGTGGCAGATATCCCGCTGGATCTGAAAGTCGCCGTCATGGGCTGCGTGGTCAACGGGCCAGGTGAAGCCAAAGAGGCGGATATCGGGATTGCCGGTGGCATTGGTGAAGGTCTTCTGATTAAAAAAGGGGAAATCGTAAAAAAGGTAAAGGAAGAAGAATTGTTAGAGACATTGAGACAGGAGCTGCTGCACTGGAATGAGTAAGAAGTTTTTCGAAGTATTTCCCACTTTAAAAGTAAATGAAGAACTGGAACTTCTGTTCCACGGCGTGGATGTGTGCAAGGTGGCGACTAACAAAAGGAGAGATTACATCCGGGTGCAGATCCGCAGTGGACATCTGATCCGGAAATCCCGCATCTACGAACTGGAAGAGCTGCTGAAAGAGCAGCTCTTTGGACGTGCCAGGATCCAGATCCGGGTGGAGGAGGAATTTACCCTCTCCGCTCAGTATACTCCGGAAAATATCATGGCGGAGTACTATGAAAGCTTCCTGGAGGAGCTGGACCGGGTCAGTGTGGTGGAGCGGAATATGCTGCAGAATGCGGACATTTCTTTTTCTGACGGAAATATCCTCTGCCTGAAGCTGGAGGACTCTATCGTGGCCCAGGGGAAGAAGGAATCCCTGTGCGCCTATCTGGAAGAAGTCTACCGGGAGCGGTTTGGCTGTCCGGTAGAAGTCCGGGTGCTCTATGAGAAAAAGGCAGAGAGCCGGCTGAAGTACAATGAGGAAAAGCTGCGCCAGGAGGTGGAAGCCATCCTGGAAGAGGCGGAGGCGGCCCGGGAGGAGAAAGCAGGGGAGGAAAAGAAGGAAGACGCCGGGGAGAAGAAATCCACTAAAACCGCTTCCAAACCGACAGACCGCAAGGGGAACGGATACGGCCGCCATGGGAGCAGAGAGCGGAAATCCGGGACAACCTGGGGCAAAAGCGACGATCCAAATCAGATCTACGGACGGTTCTTCGACGACGAACCCATTGAACTGGCCCAGGTGGTGTCAGAGATGGGAGAGATCACCCTGCGGGGCAAGATCATCAAGTTTGAGACCCGGGAGATCCGCAATGAGAAGACCATTGTCATGTTCGCGGTGACGGATTTTACCGATACCATTATGGTGAAGATGTTCGTCCGCAATGACCAGCTGGCGGATATCCTGGCGGATATCCGTCCCGGGGCTTTTATCAAGCTGAAAGGCGTGACCACCATCGATAAATTCGACGGGGAGCTGACCATCGGATCGGTGACCGGTATCCGTAAGATCCCGGATTTTACCGAGTCCCGGAAGGACACGGCGCCGGAGAAGCGGGTGGAACTCCACTGCCATACCAAGATGAGCGATATGGACGGGGTTTCCGAGGTGGAGGATATCGTGAGAAGGGCCCATGACTGGGGCCATAAGGCCATCGCCATTACGGATCACGGGGTGGTGCAGGCATTCCCGGAGGCCAATCACTATATTGAGGGCTTAGACAAAGACGATCCCTTTAAGATCATTTACGGGGTAGAAGGCTACCTGGTGGACGATCTCCAGGATGTGGCGGTCAATGAGAAGGGCCAGTCCCTGGACGGGACCTATGTGGTCTTCGACCTGGAGACTACAGGATTCAGCGCCATCAAGGACAAAATCATTGAGATCGGCGCAGTGAAGGTGGAAGGAGGCAAGATCACAGACCGGTTCAGCACCTTTGTGAATCCGGGTGTGCCTATTCCCTTCCGCATCACCCAGCTGACCGGCATCACCGACCAGATGGTGATGGAGGCGCCAGGGATCGAGACGGTGCTGCCCCAGTTCCTGGAGTTTATCGGAGAGGCGGCGCTGGTGGCTCACAATGCCAGCTTTGACGTGGGATTTGTTGAGCAGAATTGCAGGTATCAGGATATCACACCGGATTTCACTTCTGTGGATACGGTGGCCATGGCCCGGATCCTGCTCCCCACCCTGTCCAAATATAAGTTGAACGTGGTGGCAGGCGCCCTCCATATCTCCCTGGAGAATCATCACCGGGCGGTGGACGACGCGGGGGCCACGGCGGAGATCTTCGTCCGTTTCCTGGAGATGCTGAAGGAAAAGGGGATCCATGACCTTGCCCATCTCAATCATTTTGGGGCGCAGAGTAAGGACATGGTGCGCAAGCTTCCCTCCTATCATGTGATCATCCTGGCGAAAAACGAGACCGGGCGGGTGAACCTTTACACCCTGATCTCCAAATCCCACCTGGAATATTTTGGGAGACATCCCAGGATCCCAAAGAGCGAGCTTGCCAGATATCGGGAAGGGCTGATCGTGGGAAGCGCCTGTGAGGCGGGAGAGCTTTATCAGGCCATCTTAAACGACCGTTCACAGGAGCGGATCGCCAGGATCGTGAATTTCTATGATTATCTGGAGATCCAGCCCCTGGGGAATAACCGGTTTATGATCGGAAGCGACCGGGTGGAAAATGTGCGAAGCGAAGAGGACCTGCGGGAGATCAACCGGCGGATCGTCCGGCTGGGGGAAGAGTTTGGCAAGCCGGTGGCGGCCACCTGCGACGTCCACTTCCTGGATCCCGGCGACGAGGTATACCGCAGGATCATCATGGCGGGGAAAGGATTTACCGATGCGGATGAGCAGGCGCCCCTCTACCTCCATACCACGGACGAGATGCTGGAGGAATTTGAGTATCTGGGGTCTGCTAAGGCCCGGGAGGTGGTGATCGAGAATCCCAATAAGATCGCGGATATGATCGAGCGGATCTCGCCGGTGCGCCCGGATAAATGTCCTCCAGTGATCGAGAATTCGGATCAGGAGCTGCGGGATATCTGCTATGCAAAGGCTCATGCCATGTACGGAGACCCGCTGCCGGAAACGGTAACGGAGCGGCTGGAGAGGGAATTGAACTCCATTATCTCCAACGGGTTTGCAGTTATGTATATCATTGCCCAGAAGCTGGTGTGGAAATCCAACGAGGACGGCTATCTGGTGGGATCCCGTGGATCGGTTGGGTCTTCCTTCGTGGCCACCATGGCGGGGATCACGGAGGTGAATCCTTTAAGCCCCCACTACTACTGCCGGAACTGCCACTACAGTGATTTTGAGTCAGAGGAAGTGAAAGCATACGCCGGCGGCTGCGGCTGGGATATGCCGGACAAAAAGTGCCCGGTGTGCGGGGAAATGCTGGCAAAAGACGGATTTGACATTCCCTTCGAGACCTTCCTGGGATTTAAAGGGAACAAGGAGCCGGATATCGACCTTAATTTCTCCGGGGATTACCAGAGCAGCGCCCACAAATATACGGAAGTGATCTTCGGCACCGGACAGACCTTCCGGGCGGGGACCATTGCCACTCTGGCGGACAAGACCGCGTTTGGCTATGTGAAAAACTATTACGAGGAGCGGGGGCAGCGCAAACGGAACTGCGAGATCGATCGGATCGTGCAGGGATGTACCGGCATCCGCCGCAGTACCGGCCAGCACCCGGGAGGAATCATCGTCCTGCCCCACGGGGAGGACATCAACTCCTTTACGCCGGTGCAGCACCCGGCAAATGATACCAGTACGGATATCATCACCACCCATTTTGACTATCATTCCATCGACCACAACCTGCTGAAGCTGGACATCCTGGGCCATGATGATCCTACCATGATCAAGGCCCTGGAGAGCTATATCAGTTCGCCGGCCATGGACAATGAATACAATGAGACGGATCACCGGTTTGACGCCACCAAGATCCCTCTGGACGATCCGGGGGTGATGGAACTGTTCCACGGCACGGAAGTGCTGGGGATCCGGCCGGAGGATATCGGGGGCTGCCCGGTGGGCTGCCTTGGGATCCCGGAGTTTGGGACGGATTTCGTTATCCAGATGGTGGTGGATACCAAGCCCCAGACCTTGTCGGACCTGATCCGGATCTCCGGACTGTCCCACGGGACGGATGTGTGGCTCAATAATGCCCAGGATCTGATCCGCAGCGGTACGGCAACCATTTCCACGGCCATCTGTACCCGTGACGATATTATGACCTATCTTATCAATAAGGGACTGGACAGCGAGGAGTCCTTCACCATCATGGAGCGGGTAAGAAAAGGCGCGGTCGCCAAGGGAAAATGTAAAGAGTGGCCGGAGTTCAAGAAAGATATGACGGAACACGGGGTGCCGGAGTGGTACATCGGTTCCTGCGAGAAGATCAAGTATATGTTCCCCAAGGCCCATGCGGCGGCCTATGTAATGATGGCCTACCGGATCGCCTACTGTAAGATCAATTATCCGCTGGCCTATTACGCGGCGTATTTTGGCATCCGGGCGGACGCCTTCTCCTACGAGATCATGTGCCAGGGGAAGGAGAAGCTGCAGTATTATATCGATGATTATAACCGGCGCTCGGATTCCCTGAGCAAGAAGGAACAGGATACCATGAAGGATATGCACATCGTGCAGGAAATGTACGCCCGGGGGCTGGAGTTTCTGCCTCTGGACATTTACCGGGCCAGGGCTACTAAGTTCCAGATCATCGACGGGAAACTGATGCCGCCCCTGTCCAGCATCGACGGCATGGGAGACAAGGCGGCAGAGGCGGTGGAAGAAGCGTCCAAAGACGGTCCCTATCTCTCCAGGGATGACTTCCGCCAGCGGACCAAGGTCAGCAAGACGGTGATCGATTACATGGCGGAGCTGGGGCTTCTTACGGGGCTGCCGGAGTCGAATCAGCTGTCACTGTTTGAGATGCAGATGTGAGCGAGAGAGCCTGCGAATACAGTTGACAAAAGGAGAGGACCGGTGATCACCGATCCTCTCTTTCAGAAAAGTGGCGAGATGGAATTACCAGTATTTTTTCAGGTAATCGTTCATCTCCGTCTCTGTAAGCTGGTAGGTATCCTGGAGTTTTTGGATAATCTGATCCCTGGCGACATCCAAATCCCGCAAAGAGCGGATCAGTCCGCAGATTCCCCGTTCTTTCTCTTCTTTTCTGCCGCTGTCGTAGCCGGCTTTTTCCCCATCCAGATATCCGTCCTCGTAGCCCTCCTGCTTCATCGCCTTTTCATATGCTTCCTGGTCAAAGCCTTCCAGTACCATCTGTACCACCTCTGCTTTCTGTGCGCTCAGGATATCTGTCAGGATCCCCCTGGAAATACAGTTTTCTGCCGCTGTCTCCACCGCTTCTCTTAACTTTGCTCCCTTTGCCTGATTCTGCCTGATCATATCTACAAAAATCGCGTATTCTTCCAGACGTCTGCATTTCTTCAACAGCTTTCGGTTATGGCCATAATTGATGTTCAGCACCAGTGTCTTGCATTCCAGACAAGGCTCTTTCTCGTTGTTTGGCTGACGAAAGAGATCCGACAACCTCAGCACCTTCTGATCCGGTTCTTCCTGCGTCCCATTATAGAATACAATATGCTGAGGGAAGGGAAATTCTTTGGGGGAACTGCTGTAGATGTTGATCTCGCGGCTGGAAATATGTCTGCTGTAAACACTTGCGAAATATAAGAGTCCCCGCATAGGCATATTGGGATTGTAGGTACTCTGATGTTCATACAGGTTCAGCTCCGCATCGATGAGGAAGGACAGGTCGTTTTTCATGGAAAGATAAAGGACATTTTCCAGAGTATTGACTTCCAGTTCCTCCGGGTTGGCATAATCAGTTCCGTTGACCGCGTTATAAAGATCCAGAAGATCCCTTTTATCACGGAAGACAAGGCGAAACAGACGATCCTTGTAGCTGCGGTTCGCGGGTGGATATTCCTGAGTATGAAATTGTTGTGTCATTGCTTCTCTCCTTTCATTATAGAAAACAAAATAAACCGTTGCAACCTTTAAATGAACTTGGAAAAAGTTTGGAAATGAATGGCGGAAACCGCCTGGAATAAATGGCAGCCAGAAGAATCGGCTGATCAGGGGAGAGACCTCCCCAGACAATTGTTTTGTTTATTATAGTCGGAGAATATTGGAAAAACAAGACGGCAGGATAGACAAATCCAGAGACAAAATTTTGGTGAATTTCGCCTAAAAGGACTGCGGAAAGTTCTGTTGCTGTTTAAAAAGATTATATGGATTTTATATATAGATATATTTATTAAATATTTCACAATCATTTCAAATTGTCGTATAATTTGTTCAAAACAAGCTAATTGTTAGCGAATTATCCGTTGTTTCTATGTATTTCTTTATATTTTCACATATTAACTAAAGGAGGTATGTAGCATGAGTGAGAGCAAACTGATCAAGTGCGGAAAGATGTTTGATGGGATCAACGATACCCTGCAGCCGGATATGGAGATCCTGGTGGAGGGAAATCGGATTTCCGCGGTGGGAAAGGCGCTTGCGTGTCCGGAAGGAACGGAAATGATCGATCTTACAGACTGCACCGTGACGCCGGGAATGATCGATGCCCATGTACACAGCCAGTATATTGACTGGCCGACCAGGAATCATGATATTGTGTACCGGGGAGCGGCCTGGAAGAGTATGTGCCATCTCTATAATGCCAGGGAGTCTCTGTACCGGGGCTTTACCACGATCCGTTCGATCGGAAATTCTACCTATGAGGCGCGGGGAAGCCTTGCGGCGCGGGAGATGATCGATCTTGGGCTTTTCCCAGGAGCCAGAATGGTCGTAACGCCTCACTACATGGCAGACGTAGGGAGCCATGGAGATCATTCTCAGTATCTGCGGACCAACCCGGATCTTGCGGAAGCATTTGCCAAAATGACGCCGACCATCGGGACTGGCGTGGATTTCTTCCGCCATGCAGTACGCAATGAGATTAAAATGGGGGCGGATTTTATCAAGATCATGATCAACGGCGGCTTCAGTACCCCTAACGATACCCCGGATGATCAGCAGCTGAGCGATGAAGAGATCAAGGTCATCATTGATACGGCCCATGCGCTGGGACGGACGGTAACGGCTCACATTTATAATTCTGAGCAGATGAAGAAAGTGGCCTTGATGGGGATCGACGGGATGGAGCATGGTTCTCTGATCACGGAGGATACCGCAAGGGTGATGGAAGAGCGGGATATCTATCTGGTGCCCACCTTCTGTCCTTATGATGACATCATCAATCTGAACGAAGAATCTCTGAAAAAGAAGACGCCTCAGTTCCAGCAGAAGCTGCGTCAGTATTCGGAACGGCTGAAGGCCGGGCGCAAGACGATCATCAACAGCAAGATCCGTCTGGGGTATGGGACAGATTTTGTGGCGGTACATAACGCGTATGAGAATGGATATGAGTACGAATCCTGGCTGAATTCAGGGATCGATCCCTTCCGCGCGCTGAAAGCGGCCACCAGTATCAATGCCGGAATCCTTGGCCTGGAGGATCTGATCGGAACCATCGAACCGGGGAAAGCGGCGGACATCTCCGCCTGGAAGCGGGATCTTCTGACCGATCCGAAGGCGCTGCTGGACTGCGCGTTCGTTATGAAGGACGGAACGGTTTATCCAACAGTAAAGGTAGAATAAGGGAGAAAATCGTGGCGTTAGTTTTGATTTAAGAAAGGAATTTGGCATATGGCGAATGAAGAAAAAAAGTACACAGAACAGGTGTCGGTACGCTGGTACGGCTATATTGTTCTGATCCTTACGATATTGTTTTTCTCAGGAATCTTTTCTTCCGCTGAAGGGCCCATCAAGGCGCTGGACTTTACGAATATTTCCGGTTCCTTTGGCTCCCTGGGAGAGATTACGGAAGACGCGGGAACGTTGGCCTCAGACTTCAGGGGAACCGGCGGAAGCGGCGCGCGGGACGCCTGGCTGTTCGCGCTGACGTTGGTTCCGGCGGTGATGCTGGCCCTTGGCGTGGTGAAGGTGGTGGAGCACCTGGATGGCCTGCGGGCGGCGCAGAAGCTGCTGACCCCATTACTCATGCCCCTTCTGGGGATCCCCGGAATCTGTGGGCTGACGTTGATCGCCAGTCTCCAGTCGACCGACGCGGGAGCATCCATGACGGCGGAATTATTCCAGGATGGGATGATCGATGAGAAGCAGAAGACGATTTTTGCCAGCTTCCAGTTTTCGGCAGGCGCGACACTGACCAATTACCTGTCCTCCTGCGCGGCGCTGTTCCCATTCCTGTCCGTGCCGATCATTATCCCCCTGGTGGTGGTATTTGTATTTAAGTTCTTCGGCGCGAATTTGACGCGGATCTATCTGTATAAATTCTGTAAGGAGGAGATCTGATGGAAGAAAAAGCAAAAGTAAAAGAGCATAAAACGATAGTGGATTCCTTCGTGGAAGGCGCGAGAAACGGATATAAGATCTCCATAAATTCTATGGTTCCAAACGTGCTGTTCGCGTTTGTATTGATCCAGATCCTGAACCTGACAGGGCTTTCAGATATTCTCGGCAAGGTCTGTCAGCCGGTGATGGGACTGTTTGGACTTCCCGGAATCGCGGCAACGGTGCTGATCGCGGGATTCCTTTCGGTGGGCGGCGGCGTAGGCGCGGCGGCAAGCCTGTACGCGGCCGGCTCCCTGGGAAACGACCATATTACGATCCTGATCCCCGGAATCCTGATGATGGGAGCATCTCTTCAGTATATGGGCCGGTGTCTCGGGACGGCAACGGTAAAGAATAAATATTACGTGTTCCTGATCGGAGTAAATATTGTCAATTCTTTACTGTCCATGATCGTGATGAGGGTTATTGTATCGTTTTTCTAATATATAAAATTGCTCCGGTGAGAAGGCAGGTGAAGGATCGCCTGCCTTCTCCATTGCCAGAGAACCGCTGAGTTGCCACCCCAATGCGGGTGTGATATGATAAATTTATCTAGGATCCGGAGGGCAAAATCACCGGAGAAAGTCATAGGATAAAGGGAGTGTAAGCATGAAAACAGAGCAGATATTGCTGGCGCTGGAAATCAGCAGATGCGGGTCTGTTTCAAAGGCGGCGTCAAATCTTTTTATTGCGCAGCCCAATGCCAGTAATTCTCTTGCGCTTCTGGAGCAGGAACTGGGATATCAGATCTTTGAGCGGACTTATAATGGAATGAAGGTTACACAGCAGGGGGAGGCGTTTCTGCAGTATGCATACGCCATTGAGCGGAATATGCAGAAAATGTACCGGGTCAGGGAGCAGGAGACGCGGGTCCGGCTTTCCGTAGTGGCCTATGCCTATCCCTTTGCGGAGCGGGCGTTTACCAAATTTTGTGTTAATTATATTGATACGGCTCATTCTTTGAAATGCCGGCTTCGCCGGATCGGTATGGTGAGTCAAGGCATGGAGTATCTGAAACGGGACGAGGCGGATGTTGCGATCGTGACCTGCCGTCAGGAGCTGTATGGTCAGTTTGAGAAAGAATTTCAGAAGGAAGGATTATATTCGGAAGTGCTCGCCCACACCACGTTATATGTGGTCATGCCGGAAAATCATCCTCTGGCCGGGAGGGAAACGGTGGATCTTGAAGAGTATGCCAAGTATCCTTGTATCTCTAATGAAGGGCTGGATAAGAATTACGCGCCGCCGGAAGTAGAGAAGCTTCTCCGGGAAGTGGATCTTCATATTGTTATGGAGCCGGGGGAGGCCAGATATGAGCTGCTGGAAAATACCAACAGTTTTGTAATCTGTACGCCTTATCAGGAAGAAGAACTGCGCAGGCATAAACTGATCGAGAGGAAGATCCCAAACGCCAATCGGAATCTGGTACTGCTGATGAAGGAGGAAAATCAGCATGATCAGCAGATCCTGCGGTACGTAAGCCTGCTCCGGGAAGAGATAAGCGTGTGGGAGAAAGAAATTCTGTAGCGGAAAGGACAGGGACGTCAGGTGAAATCACTTCAGATCACAGACTGGTGCCATGAGATTTTTGAAAGGTTTGTCCCGGCGGGCGGGGTCTATATCGACGCCACTATGGGACAGGGGCAGGACACCCTGTTCCTCTGCCGTCTGGCAGGGGAAGAGGGGCAGGTCTGGGCTTTCGATATCCAGGGAAAAGCGCTGGAGCTGACCCGGGAGCTTCTGGAACGGGAAGGCATGGATAAGCGGGCCCGGCTGATCCTTTGCGGCCATGAGCATATGGATCGCTACCTTGAGCCGGAGAGGGTGGACGGGATCTGCTTTAATTTCGGCTATCTTCCAGGCGGGGATCACCGCATCGCCACCAGGCCGGAGACCAGCGTGGCGGCGGTGGAGCAGGGACTGAAGCTTCTGAAGCCGGGCGGGATGATGAGTCTTTGCATTTACAGCGGAGGGGATACAGGCTTTGAAGAGCGGGATGCGCTGCTTGCTTTTTTAAGAGAACTGCCTTCCCGCCAGTACACCGTGATCCAGACCCCTTACTATAACCGGAGCGGCCATCCGCCCCTGCCGGTGTTTGTGTTCCGGCAGAAGTAGACGAAGGAATAGAAGACAGGAGGCATTTGGCATATGAAACGGATCGGATTTCTCATCAACCCGGTAGCGGGCATCGGCGGCCAGGCAGGCATGAAAGGAAGCGATGACCGGGCGGGCCGGGAGGACGCTCTGCGCCGGGGGTATCAAAAGACGGCGGCCAGACGGGCCGGGCAGTGCCTGGAGAGTTTTGCAAAGGCGATAAAGCAGGCGGGGCAGAATGCGGACGTTACATTTCTGGCGCCGGAAGGGGAGATGGGCGGCGGGCTTCTGAAGGAATCGCTTTTCCCTTTTCAGACTGTAGGGGAGACGTGTCCTGGGGAGGCCACTACCAGGGAAGATACCATCCGGTTTGCGAAAACTATGAAAGAAGAAGGAGCCGATCTTCTGGTCTTCTGCGGCGGCGACGGGACGGCCAGAGATCTCTGTCAGGCGCTGGGGAGTGAATTTCCCGTTCTTGGAGTCCCTGCCGGAGTGAAGATGTATTCCGCCTGCTTCGCGGTCAATCCCTGGAAGGCGGGGGAACTGCTGGGAGAGTTTGTCCGTGGAAAGCAGATGGCATTCGCCCTGCGGGAAGTCATGGATATCGACGAATCCCGGCTGTCCAGCCGGGAAGTAAGCCCTGCGTTGTACGGTTTTCTGAAGGTCCTGGACGATGGGGCCCATCTGCAGCGGGCCAAGGAGATGAGCCTGGGAGACGGGGAGGAAGCAGAGACGCTGGCAGAGGATATCCTGTCAGAGATGAGGGAGGATACCCTCTATATCATCGGACCGGGCGGCACCACCTACCGGATCAAGGAGAAGCTGCATAGCAAAGGTACGGTCCGGGGCGTGGATCTGGTCAAAGGCGGACAGATCCTGTACAGGGACGCGGATGAGCAGACCATCTGGAGGCTGCTTGGGCAGGCAGAGGAAGCAGAGATCATCGTCACCTGTATCGGGGGAAATGGATTTCTCTTCGGGCGGGGGAACCAGCAGATCAGTCCCAGGATCATAAGAGCTGTGAGAAAAGAACACATCCGGATCGCAGTGACCCGGCAGAAGCTGGCCCATCTGGGAGGAAAGCCCATGCTGGTGGACACCGGCGACCGGGAGACGGACGAGTACCTGAAGGGATATTACAAGATCCGGTTCAATGGCCGGGAGTCGGCCCTGTACCGGGTAGATTGGAATTGATAAATACTTGACGGACATTTTGGCCGGGGAGTAGAATAGAGACAGATAATTGTGGAAAATGTTTGACCACATGTAAGACACGGAAGGAAAGGAGCTGAAGAAACGTGGGAAAAGATTTTATCCATCCCTATATGCCAAACAGCGTTCCCGGGATCAAAGAGGAAATGCTGCAGGAACTGGGAATTAAGAGCGTGGAGGAGATCTATGAGAGTGTGATCCCGGAGGAGCTGCGCTACAAGGAACGGCTGGATCTCCCGGAACCAATCTTAAGCGAGCATGAACTGAAGAAACATGTGAAAGGGATCCTGGACAAGAATGTATCCACAGAGGAGTACACAAGTTTCCTTGGCGCCGGCTGCTACAAGCACCAGGTGCCGGCGCTGTGCGATGAGATCAACTCCAGAGGAGAATTTCTCACCGGATACTGCGGGGATACTTACTCCGATCACGGGAAAATGCAGGCCATCTTTGAGTACGCCAGTATGATGGGAGAGCTTCTGGACGCGGATGTGGTAAGTTATACCAACTATGACGGCGGCCAGGCAGTGTCTTCTTCCCTGCGTATCGCCCTGCGGGTGATGGAAGGGCGGGGGACGCTAAAGACCATGCTGCTGGTGCCCTCTACCATGAATCCGGAGATCTACTCTCAGGCGGACGCCTACTGCCGGAATCTGGCCCAGGTCCAGAAGGTGGCCTATGAGCCGGAGACCGGGCTTATGGATCTTGCGGATCTGGAAGAGAAGCTTCGGACCGGTCAGGTGGCGGCGGTGTTCTATGAGAACCCTTCCTATCTGGGCTTTTTTGAGACCAGGGGACAGGAGATCGCGGATCTGGCCCACCGGTACGGAGCCCTTTGTATCGCCCAGCCGGAAGTGGCGGCTCTTGGGATCATGGAGAGCCCCATGAACCAGGGGGCGGACATTGTGTGCGGCGACATCCAGCCTCTGGGCATGCACATCCAGTTTGGCGGCGGTCAGGCAGGATTCATCGCCTGCCAGCAGGATGTGGAACTGATCCGGCAGTTCCCCACCTATATGTACGGCATCGCCGAGACCGGGGAGGAAGGAAAATACGGCTGGGGCCGGGCTATGAACTACCGGTGTTCCCATGGAAGCCGGGAGAATGCCAATGAGTATTTTGGAACAGAGACGGGCCTGTGGGGGATCACAGCCGGCGTCTACCTGGCCAGCATGGGTCCTCAGGGCATGTATGAACTGGGGGAGACCATCATCCAGAATGTGAATTATGCCATTGGAAAATTGTCGGAAGTACCCGGGATCCGCGCCAATGTATTTAAGAACAGTAATTTCCAGGAGTTTGTAGTAGATTTTACCAAAACCGGGAAAACGGTGCAGGAGATCAATAAGACCCTTCTTGGAGAGAAGATCTTCGGCGGCAAAGACTTAAGCAAAGATTTCCCCTGGCTTGGGCAGAGCGCTCTGTACTGCGTGTCTGAGCTTACCACCGCGGACGACATCGAACATCTGGCAGAAGTATTACAAAGGATCGTAAGGGGGTGCTAAGTATGGGATATCAGGAGAGAAAACGAGATTTTCATGAGGCAAGATGGGACGAGCCCATCATTATGGAACTTGGAAGCCCCGGAGAGCGGGGCGTGCTGGTGCCAAAGGCAGACCCCCGGGTGGCAAAGGCCACCGGAACGGTGGAGGACTTACTGCCGGCGGGTTTAAAGAGGAAGAAAGCGCCCAAACTTCCGGAGATGTCCCAGATGCAGGTGCTACGCCACTATATGCGGCTGTCCCAGGAGACCATCGGGACGGATATCAATATCGACATCGGACTTGGCACCTGTACCATGAAGTACAGTCCCAAGGTAAATGAGCAGCTGGTGCGCTCTGAGAAGCTGCAGGAGCTCCATCCCTGCCAGGATGAGAGTACTGTCCAGGGGATCCTGGAGATCATGTACCGGGAAGCGGAATATCTGAAAGCCATCTCCGGTATGGCCAAAGTCAGTCTCCAGCCTTCCGGCGGAACCCAGGCCATCTTCGCCAATGTGGAGACCATCCGGGCTTACCATGAGGCCCGGGGAGAGGGGCAGCAGAGAAATGAGATCATCACCACCATCCTGTCCCATCCCGGGAATCCGGGGGCGGCGGCCACATTGGGATACAAGGTGATCACCCTGTATCCGGATGAAAACGGGATCCCGGATATCGAGGCCCTGAAGGCAGCAGTCTCTGAGCATACGGCGGCCCTGATGATCACCAATCCGGAGGACACCGGCATTTACAACGAGAAGATCCGGGAGTTTGTGGATATTGTCCATGAGGCGGGCGGCTTATGTGTTTATGACCAGGCCAACTTAAACGGCCTGTTTGGCCTGACCCGGGCAAGGGACGCGGGCTTCGACATGTGTCATTACAACCTGCACAAATCCTTCTCCTCCCCCCACGGCTGTCAGGGGCCGGGGGCAGGCGCCCAGTGCGTGTCGGAGGAACTGGCCAAATACGTGGCCGCGCCCACAGTAGAGTTTGACGGGGAGAAGTATTACCTGGATTACCAGCGGCCGGACAGCATCGGGAAGCTGCGGAAATTCTACGGGGTTCCCGCGGTGCTGGTGCGGACTTACGCCTACATCCGCAGCCTGGGGCCGGACGGGATCAAGCAGATCGCGGAACTGTCCATCCTGAACAATAACTATATGCTGAAGAAGCTGCTGGAGATCGATGGATTGTCCATGCCCATGGCGGAGGGCAAGTACCGTCTGGAGCAGGCAAGGCTCAGCTGGAAGAAGCTGACCGACGAGACAGGGGTCACCACCGACGATATCTGTCGGCGGATCGTGGATTACGGCTTCCAGGATTATTTTGCCAGCCATCATCCCAGGATCATCCCGGAGCCCTTTACACCGGAGCCGGTGGAGACTTACTCCAAGGATGATATCGATGAGTTTGTGGCGGCCTTTAAAGTGATCGCCGAAGAGGCCAGGACCAACCCGGAGATCGTGAAGACGGCGCCCCACAATGCGGCGCTGGCCACCCAGATCCAGGAAGAGTACCTGACGGAGTGGGAGAAATTCGCCACCACCTGGCGAGGGTATCTGAAATACGTGAAGAAATAGAGAAAGACTTAAAAGACAAGGGCTGGAACATTCCCGGGAGGGAGTGTTCCAGCCCTTAATTGTTACCCGGCAGTTTCCAGACTGATGATCCGGGTGGCGACAGCCTCCCGGAAGGCGGCGTCATGCTCCACCAGAAGCATGGTAGGTGCAAATTCCTGGATCAGTTCTTCGATCTGCATGCGGGAATACACGTCGATGAAGTTAAGAGGCTCATCCCATATGTACAGATGGGCCTTTTCGCAGAGACTTCTTGCGATCAGTACCTTCTTCTTCTGCCCGCCGGAGAAGTTTTCTATATTTTTTTCAAACTGTACCCGCTCAAAATCCAGTTTTCGAAGGATGGCTTTAAACAGGCTTTCATCCAGATGAAATTTCCCGGCGAAGTCCGACAATGTGCCGGCCAGGTGGGAAGTGTCCTGGGGTACATAGGAGAGGATCAGGCCGGCTGCCGTGGTCACGGTCCCGGTGTGTTGGATGGGAGCGCCGGTCAGCAGTTTCAGAAGGCTGCTCTTGCCGCTGCCGTTTCTCCCGTCCAGGAAGATCCGCTCTCCCTGCCGGATGTGGAAGGTTACAGGCGGACAGACGGCCTGTCCGTCATAGAGGACGGACACCTGGGTAAAAGAGGC